>Ga0255346_1000393_pt1 | contig 74318 bp, 67 predicted proteins | sample wastewater_treat_FD_194410 | JGI IMG/M metagenome (GOLD analysis project Ga0255346, IMG submission 194410) | Wastewater microbial communities from Lulu Island WWTP, Vancouver, Canada - plant22 | ecosystem: Engineered > WWTP > Wastewater > Unclassified | place: Canada: Vancouver, British Columbia...
GCGGTTTTCATCTTGATTTCGAGCTTGCCAAACTGTTCCTTATAGTTGACTTCGGTGATTTTGAAGATGTGCGTTCCTTCGGGGATAACCGTAAATCCCTCGCTGAGTGTGATTTTTCCCATTACTTTTTACCTCCGTTTTTCTTTGTTGCGAAATAGATTGTAAATCCGAGGAAGATTACCACTTCCACGCCGAGCGTGACGAGAATACCCGCCACAAAAGGATTGATATACATAAGGTTTACTCCTTTCTCTTCTTCGAGACGAGCTTCACCGTCTCAGTAGCCTTGGTCTTGTACTTGTCGAGAATACCGTCCTGCTTCATTAGATCTTCGTCAACTTTTAAGGTGACTGTCCTCGAAGTGACCCAATCGAAGGAAGCACCGTGAACGACAACCTCTTTATCGCCGGGACGGAACTGCTTTTTCGAGAGTTCCTTTATCTGATCTTTCAGAACTTTCAGCCGTTTCTCGTCTGCCGCCGTTTCCTCAGCGACCTTATCGAGTTTGACCTGCAAGCCCTCCGCTTCCTCGATCAGAGCGGTAAGGTCGGTTTCCGGGTTGACATTGTTCTTGCGAAGCTCTTTGAGGATGTCCGCATCCTTCTTTTCGTCAAAGACGGGAGAGATGCCGCCCTCTACGCAGTCCTTCCACCACTTCTTGGCTTTTTTGATAAGTTTCTCGAAGTCGGGGTATCTCTCGCTGACCTTGAAGGGAATGACGATGGTGTTCTCTGAGGACGGGATGAACGCTTCCGGGGCTTTGTAGTCCTTATCTTCGAGGAAGGAAGCGACCATAACTACGGAGTCAACGCCGAGCAGGTAGGCGTAGAGCGCAGCCTGTAAAGCGTAGTATTCGGGGATGTCCTCTTCCCAATCCTCGGAACGCTTTGTCGTTTTCATTTCAAAAACAGTCGTGGGCTTGCCGTCCTCGTCATAGAGCAGGTAGTCCCACATACCGCCGAAGATCGGGGTATCGCCGAAGAAGTCGCCGAAGGTCTTTTTGAAGTAGTTTTCGCCGAAGATGTCGGTCGGAGTTTTCAGCCCGGTCATAAAGTAGGCACGGCGCATATACTCAGCCTGTTTCGGCTCGATGGTCTTACCGGCGATAGTGTAGATCGTGTCCTCGAACGGCTCTTCATAGGTGCGGGTGATTTCGCACCAAGTCTTGAACGGAGTGTTCCAAGCGTTCTTACCCATAATGGCAGCGAAGCGTGTGCCGGTGATTTTCTTCGGCTTCTTGGGCGGGACAATTTTGAGGGTACTGTTGTCAAGCCATTCCATTATTCCTCTTCCTCCTCTTCTTCGACACCGTAGTTCTCGATCATTTCGTTCACGGTGAGAATCAACTGTTCACAGGCAGACTTCTTGATCTTGGTGAACTTCTCGGTCTTGATTGCGATTTTCTGAATGAACTCTTCCTTGGAAAGGTCGAGTTCTTTCAACTTCTTCAAGGCGGCTTTCAGAGCGGACTTTTGAAGGTCATCCGCTTCGCCGTCTGCATTGGTGAGGGACTTCTTGATCTCCTTGCGCTCCTCGGTGGTAGCGGGCTTCTTAGCAGGAGCAGGAGTAGGGGTCTCGTCCTCTTCATCCTTGCCGGAGTCTTTGTCGAAGCCGTCATCTTCTACGAGGTCGAGGACGATCATATACAGATAGCGGCGGTAGTAGGTGACAACCGCTCCGACACCCTGTACCTCATTCATACGGAACTTGCCCGGCTCAGAGATGAACTGTAACGGGATTGAGAAGTAGATATGCTCGTCCGGCTTCTCGGTGTTTACGACATCCGCAACGGCGTTTCCGTCAACGAAGGTCGGAACGAGTAGGAGACCGTACTTTGCGAAGATGGGAGCAGCGAGGGGTACGATGTCGGTGAGTTCAAAGTACATAAACTCGGCGTGAAGGTTTCTGCCGGTTTTCTTTGCACCTGCGGCGTAGAACTCGTTACGCACGGCAAGCAGTTTCGACCACACATTCATTCCCGCAGTTTCCACGGGAGCGGTCTGTTCGGTAGGTTTCTTAGTAGCCATATTGATTACTCCTTTTTGTTTTAATTAAACTATTTGATAATGGGTGCTTCGGTGTTTCCTTTTTCCCATATAAACCAAGCGTAGGTGACTGCGTTCGACTTAGAATACTTGTCAAAGTCTCCGTTCATAGCGCAGCACAGGCGGCTTGTTGATACATAAATCGTTCGGGGGGGGCTTTGTCAAAGAACGCCCTTCGTGCTTTTCCTTCAAGGAATTGCAGTTTGAGGAACATTGCCACCTTGTGACCGTCCGTTATCAGTTCGAGAGCCTTTTCAACGAACTCCAATGCGAACTTATAAGGCGGGTTGGTGATAATGTCGCCGTCAAAGGGACTGTCCCATTGCAGGAAGTCAATACCTCCCAAGCCATACCCTCTGTCGATAAGGTCGGTGGATAACACCTTGAAACCGTGCGCTTTGAGGACTTTTGATAAGTGACCCTCTCCGCAAGCACATTCCCAAATATTCTTTGAGAAGGTTTCCTCCTGTAAGAGTAGTTCAAGAGCCTTTGGCTCTGTGGCGTAATAGTCGTTCGTTTCTCGCTCCTCTAAGGCGTAGTTCCGTGCGCCGAGGGTGGCGTGTGCCGACCGGCTATTACCCGTCCAATCTTTCATTCGTTCACCTCCTCCAAGATTTTCAAAGCCTTTTTCGCAAGAGAGTTGATCCTGCGGGTGTTCTTCTTCGGCGGCTTTATACCGAGGAAGTCGTTGACATAACGCTTTGCGAGACGGATGTACCACTCTCGATCTACCCGGTCGATACTCAACTCGTTATTGTTGTCGATCAGACAATGCTCCGGGAGACCTCCGATTTTGACATCGTTGCCCTTCGTCCCGTGAGTCTTAACGAGAGTGCCATACCGTCTGTCGGCGGTCGCATAGACCCGATTGCACTTCTGCACAAGCACCTTTTCGCCGTCCACGATATGGTAGGCTGCCGTGTACTTGCTCGAAGCCTTTGCAATGAGTTGAAACGAGAGGATGTCCGTACAGGCATTGATGGTCTCGGCGACCGGCGTACCTTTGGCAAAATAGTCGAGGAGGGCTTTCGCAACGATTGTGGCGTTGTTGTTGATGTTAAACGCTCCTGCCGGGGCGATACCTCTTACCAACTGACCGCCTTTGATCTTCGTGCCGCCGTCTGTGGCTATCTCCACATAGTTGTTGACATCCTTCTGCACGATCTCGGCGATACAGTCCTCTTCCAACTCGAAGCCTGTCCGATCTTGCCATTCTTGGCAGATTGCGTTATAGGTGTCGAGATCAGAGTTGTCGAGGGAAACCATAATGCCGTCCGTGTTCAACTGCACAATGCGGAGGGTAGGACACTCTGCCACGAGATGATTTGCCAACTCCAAGAGCCGCAACTGTCCCGTGATACACACCGACCGACCCATAAGAGGGTCATACAGTTCGTTGTATTGATTGAGCATCCCGCCGTAGGTGGTGTTCGCAACGAGCTTCAAAGCGTTTGCCTTTGCCTTGTCTCCCGCCTTTTTCGCCGCTATGCGTTGCTCCAACATATCCGCATATACCTTGGGGTTTGGAATGTTTCGGGAGCAGTAGCCGTCAAGGGTCATAAGGTGGGGATAATAACTCGCTACATCTCGATTTCGGATCGAGCGGTTTTCCGTAGCCCTCTCCCGGTAGGTCGGGATTGCGCCGTGGATGCCGCCGTAGCCGATAGTGCATTGACAGTCTCCAATGTCGAAGTTGAGTTTGCTCGAAAAGACCTCGTAATCGCTTATGGTAGGATCGTGCAGCCGGTCGAAGAAGTCGAACACATCGTCCGGGATATACTGCCGAAGCAGATTGTCCGGGTAGGTGTACTCCCGCTCGTCCGTCCATTCAACTTCTCTGTGAGCATCGAGGTACGCCGCAGTCAGTTTGGCGTTCGTCATATACATAGCCCTACTGTCGGGAATACCCTTTGCCCTGCCGAGGAATATCTTGTTGTCAAGGTAGTTCTTTCGGAGGAAGTAGAGCCGTTCGGTTGCCTTTACATCGTGTTTGCAGTAGAAGATAACCTCCTGCAACTCTTCCTCCGTGAGAGGTCGGTCGATATTGAAGTCAACCGTGGTCTCTCGGATGTCCATTCCGAGGTGTGCTTCGATTGCTTTCAGAGACAGTCCCATTTGACAGTCATCCATAAGGTCAAACTGCTCGAAGAAGATTTGCGCTTCCCGCATAAGCGGGTACTCCCAACCGTTGTTGCCGTCTGCGATTATGTAATCGTTGACCCGCTTAACCTCTTTCGGGTCAGCATCCATAAGCACCGCCTTGTGAATGAATTGGTCGTAGTGCTTATTATTGAAGCCGCCGAGAACGGGGTCGAAGGTCTCCATAAAGGCTTTCACGGCATCATTGTCGTTGTGAGCGATCACATAGTTCTCTGCGCCGACCTCTTTTGCGACAAGCAGCCAATCAAAAGCGAATACCTCATAGTCGAAAATGTAGATTACTCCCACAACTCAACCTCCTTTAATAAGCGGTTGAGCCGTTCGCTCTGAGGGTCGTTATTCTTAACTCTCTCTCTCAAATGGTCTCTGATCTGAGCGATAACCTCGTCCCGGTGAGACCAAGGACAGGCAATGTCGATGACCTTCTTTTTGAGAGATTTGAGTGTTTTGAGCGAACAGGGGAAGAACTTTTCGGGGTCGATAGTCATTTGCCCCGTATTCCATTGAATAGTTATCAAAAGCATCACTCTCCTAACAATTCATCAAGCCATTCCAACAACTCTTCGTTGCTCTTTTGGGCGTTCGCCGGTTTCTCTTCGGAGAACAGATTTTGCAGTATTCCTTCGAGACAGTCAACAACGATAGAGTTTCCTGCCTGTTTGTAGAGTTGAGTGTTACTGCATTGTTTTTCTGCTTTCCGAAAGTCCTCATCATCAAAGCCCATCAGTCGCCAACATTCGAGAGGTGTCAGTTTGCGGATTCTAACTTTTCCATTCTTCATAATCAAAACCTTCGCTTCTGTATTACCCCCCCCGCAAGTATGAATTGTCGGGGACAATCCGTAGGGGGAATAAACTCTGCGGTGCATTTCGTGAATTTTGTCCCATTTGCCACCCGTTAGGGTTGCAACTTGATTACATTTCATAAACCTTTATCACTCCCGTTGCTCCGTAAGTTCCTCCTCGGATCAGATTTGCAAAACTCGTATTTTGGTATTGAGCCTTTATAGTTCTGCACATTCCGTCCTCGTGGGGGTTTAGGGGATATGTTCCATTATGAAGTTGTCCGTTACCCGTTGACCCGCTCTCGTGGTAATTGCTTTGGCTATAACTACTCTCTCTCTCTCTCGACCGGCGCAAACTTGAAGCCGTTTCCTGCCTTAGTCATTTCAATCGTAAGGTTTTCAGCGTACTCAATGTAGGCATCCGAGAGGTAGTATTTTTCGTCAACCTCATCTTCGAGAAGGTCAAAGAAGTTGACCCGGAGAGGGATTGCGGCAGGAAAGGAAAAGCCCCGGTCGATGTCCTTGCGAATGGATATTGCAAAGACCCGTTCTCTGTTCTGAGGAATACCGCAGTTTTTCGCATTTACTATCTGCCAATAGGTGTTATAACCGAGGGAGTCCAAATAACCGATCCAAGCGAGGAATTGTGATTTGAACTTCTTTCCCACGAGGTTTTTGACATTTTCAAGGATCAGATATTTTGGAAGCAGATTATCAGCCTTGGCGACTTCGAGCAATCGTTGTACTTCGTACACGAGACCGCTCCGGGTTTCGCCTTTGATGATCCCCGCTTCAAGTCCCGCCCTTGAAATGTCTTGACACGGGAAACCGTAAGTCCATAAATCGGCGTACTGTAACGACTTGACCTTTGTGATGTCTCCGTAATTGAAGGTTTTTCCGTATATCGCTTCATATGATTTAATCGCATATTTGTCGATTTCAGAAATCCCAACAACCTTGTGAGGGATGTTCAGTCGCAACAGAGCCTTTCGGAACGCTCCTATTCCGCTGAAAAGTTCATTAACCGTCAGCATAAAGAATTACTCAACTCCGTCCGTAAGATTGGCGATTACATCGTCGTAGTTGTCGCAAATCAGTTGAATGTGGGATTTGTCAAGAGCTTCTCGTTTGGCGGTTTCATTGAACAAATCTTCGTCCATAAGGGCGGTGACTTCATTATGGATGAGCGAGGTAATGATCTTCGGCTCTAAGGCATCGAGTTCCCAACATTCGTGACCAAACATTGAGATATACCCCGTGGCACGAGCATCTGTCAGTTTGGTCGGGTTGGGCGGCGGGTTATATAACTCAATCTGATCCATTGTGAGGGCTACTCGTTTGACTTCCACATCAGCACCGAACAGAGCCAACCGTTCTTGAATGTCTCTTGTCATATCAATCCCGGAAGGATCGTGGTCGCCGAGGTGAATGATCGTCCTGCTTTCACGGTGGTCTTGCCTTATAAACCGTTGTGCTGCTGCCCACATCTCAGACTGAGAGGTATATCCTCTGCACGAAAAATGAGGAACATCCAACTTTTGACAGATTTGATTCACGATACCGATAAGAGCATCTTTCTCGACCCATACTTCAACATAGTTCGGCTGATTTTCCCAACGGTCGAGGTGATAGGAATACTTTGCCGATTCGATGACTTCCTGTGGACAATCCCAATGAGAATTACGCCGGATATTACGAGTTCTATCCACAATGGCGTACCAATCAATGAGACCGGCAAGGCGACCATCATTTATGAGGTTTCCGAGATTTTTATAACTTCTCTCGTTGTTCGGGATATACCCTCTCGCAACCAACTGATAGTAAACCTGCCGAAGAGTGAGTTCATAGCCTTGTGCGCTATACTCTTCAATTACGGCGTTTACCAATTCGATAAGGTCACGACTTTTGCTTTGAAAAGAGATTTCTTTATATTGGCGTTTTGGCATTATTGATCCTCCTTCACGAAATAGCAGCCGTTTTTCCGATAGGTCGAACACCGTCTCTTGAACGCTTTAACAAGATACCCGGCATCGTCTATAAAGTCATAGCAGATAGGGTCTTGCTTACCCTCACAGGTACGGGCGATACGCCCGATGCTCTGCGTTACTACCGCATAGTCCTTTTGAGGAGTTGTAAGGTAGAGCCGTTCAAGACAAGGTATGTCGAGACCTTCCTTTGCCAAAGAGTAGGTGGCGAAGAGGTAGAGTTTCTTCCCCTGTCGCATATCCTCAATGGCTTTTTCCCGCTCCGCTTTTCCTGCCTTGGAGGTCATCTTCCCGCTTATCATTACGGCTTTCGCTCTCATTGACTGAGGGAGAGTAGCCATAATTGCTTTGAGATGGTCGAGCCTGTCCGACAGGATCAGCGAGGGGTGTTCGGCGTTTGCCACTATTTCTGATCCTATAAAATGATTTCTGTCGAAGTCCTCGCAGAGATAGGTAATGAGCTTCGTGTAATTGAGAGTGCCGTCTGTGTTCAGACATTCACGGGAGAGACCCGTTCCTGTGTAGCACCTCTTGATACCGACCTGCATAACCCGGCCTGCAACGGCTTCGTCCGGCACGGTGTAAACCACTTTTCCGAGCAGGGCGTAAGTTGCCTTGATTGTCCCGTCCGAGCGGTGTACCGTAGCCGATAACCCGAACTTGTGTCGTGCCGCAAGGTTGTTCAGTACCTTGTAGAACTGTGTCATTGCCGTAGGTGTCCCGGAACAACGGTGGCACTCGTCCACAATGACTACATCCCAAATGTCCCGATACCGTTCCAAGTCTAAGCGACACATCGTTTGCACGGTGGCGAAGGTGACTCCGCTGCCGATATTGACCTTCCCCTCGGTGATAGTCCCGATGAGGTCGGAACTCATATACAGTTCGGCTCGTGCCTTGCTCTGATAGAGCAGGTCTTTCGTGTGGGTGAGCCAAAGGGTTTTGAGTCCGAGTTCAGCCATAAGAGCGATACCCATTTGCGTTTTACCGCTTCCCGCCCGGCTTTGGAGAATACCGAACTTCTGATCTTTGACGGCATCTACGGCTTCTCGTTGATAGTCATAGAGCGGTACAGAACAGTCGAAACTGACCTCTGTGCGCTCCGTAAACGCACGATACGCCTTTGCCGAGGAAATCATAGGGAGTATGTCTCTCAACACGCCGTAGGGCAAAATAAGGGCTTCTCCGTGGCTCTCATAGAGGTATAGGTCTTTCGGTGTGTCACCGAGCCAAAAGTGCATCCGAAGTTTCTTTGCGTATTCGGGGTTGCTGATAACGAGATTGTCTTTGCACCACCGCACCAACTCCGGGGAGGGATGCTCGACTGTAATAGTGCTGCCGACTGTTATCTGCATTGTTTGATCCATTTATCGAGGGGCTTTCCGCACTCGAAAACATCCTTGGGGGACATTGCCGACTGCTGATTTCGGAACGCTTTAACGGTGAAGTGAGGAAGCATATAGATTTGATTTTCCAACTTAACCGCAAACCATCCCTCGCCGTTGCCGCAGTCACTCCACAACTCCATAGAGAGGTCTTGATTTTCCTCTATACGGGTAAGGTCGAAACCTTTTCTCGTGGAGCATACCTTACAGTCGATCAGATACGCCTTTTTGTTTTTGACTACGATAACATCGGCGGGTTGTCCGTCTTTGTTCTGAGCGAAGTTGTGCGCCCAAAAGCCCTGTTCAGAGAGCAGTTCGCATAACTCCGTCTCAAAATCATTGCCGAGTTTTTTATTCGTCATCTTCGTCTGCTCCTACGAGATGCGCCTGTCGGCGCAATTTGAGATTCTTGGATGAGAATACACAAGCCGGGGCGACCCCGTAACTGCCGTAGGCAATGACGTAGCTGACATTGCCTGTGAGACACACAATACGCACACTGGTCGCATGACCGGCGTTGCAACTCCACGGGGTAAGAGTCCACATCCATTCCTCAAAGAGCGGCACGAGGTCTCTGTACTTGCGGTACTGATCGCAAGAGAGGATAGTCACATAATCCTCGCAAGTGCCATACGCTCTGTCGCCGTTGTCGGCAATGAGGTCGGAAGTCTGCTTCACGAGATGCTTACGGTCAAGCAGGTCGAGAAAGTCATTGTTCAGCACACGGCGAAGAGAGGACTTACGCCAATCGTTACAGTTGTCGGTATCGAAGGGGATTTCGTCATAGGGTTTTGCCGTCATTGCGAAGATATTGCCATCTTCGAGAATGTCGAGACAAATGAACTCGATCCCGTTGTAGATAAAGTGTTCACCCGGATTAAGGGTTTCGTTATTGTACTTTGCCATTAAAATTTCCTCCTAAATCGTTGTTTTTCACGGTAGATACGCTCTTGTTCTTTGAGCTTGTCCCATTCGATCTTCCACGCCTTGTACTTCTCACAATGAGAATGGCAGCCGGGATAGCGGTCTGGACAGTCTTTACAGGGATTTTTCATCATAGTCGTTGTCCGGCTTGCCAATGGCGGGAGCAGCACACTCTTCGCACCACAGTTCCTCATTGACCTCAACGATTTCTTCGTCAACGGTGATTTCTCTGCCGCAGTTCCAACATAAACATCTCACGCTCATTGACTTTTCTCCTTTCTTCGGCTATAATATTAGTAAGGTTTTTACCTGTGCCGCTTAGTGAAGTGCATTTCACGGGCGGCTTTTTCATTGTCCTTTTTCCTGTTGGCAGAACTCAGCGTAGGCAGCCATAACCTTATCGGTGTAGGCAGTAGAGTAGATACCTTTTTCCCACAGTTTTCTTGCCCCGGAAGCACCGCAGTTATATCGCATAAGAGCGAGAACGAGGTCGCCGTCTGTGGCGTTCGGTTGCAGACCAATTATGTAAGTACCGGCTTGAATGTTCTGATACGGGTCGAGTATATCGGTAAGTCCCAACTCGTCTTTCAGCCATTCGTGATTGATTTTGTTGATCTGCATAAGCCCGTAGTCGTTAGAGGAACTGATAACCGAAGGACGAAAACTGCTTTCGACCTGTATAATGGCGTACACGAGTTCATAGGGAACACCGTATTCCTCTGAGGTGTACCGAATGAAATCCTGTAATTCGGTAGAAAGCGGAACATTGAAGTAGAATACCTCCGGCTCTGTGATCTCCGGCTCAGTTACAACGCTTACAGGCGTAGGGGCGGTTATCTCGACAGGATAAATGGTCTCTGCGGGTTTCGTGGCGGCTTGCTTGTCGATAACTACATCTGACGGCTCTACCGCTTCAACGGCAGAGGTACGACAAGAGATTGCCCCGATAAGGAAACCGACAAAGAAACTTACGAGGATTATTCCTGCCAAGATGAAGTAGGTAGAGTATTTTCTTACCCACTTTTTGAAGGCTGACTTTGACATAATTCGCTTCCTTTCTTCCATTGATAAGGTGTGCCGTATTTTCGGAGATACCATTCTTCAAATTCTTTTCGGTGTTCCCTGTCGCCGAGGTATTTGCGAACTCGTCTCCGCAGTTCACGGCTAAAACTGTTCATTCTCTTTTCGGTGTCCATCCCGGTACTCGTTGAGGATTTCGACAGAGGTTTGCAGCATCAAATCTGCTTTACTCCCGTGCCGAGTACCGCTTAATACAGAGGACATCTCGGTTTTGTCCGTAATAATCCCTCGCTTTGCGAGTTGATTGATAAGCCACACTTGGGTTTTGGCGATTTCGGCGAGGGCGATTCGGATTCTGTGACCTTCCTCAAACATTGCGTTCCTCCTTTCCTCTTTTTCTTTTGTAAACAAGTTGACAAATGCTTTCTCTTATGCTATAATGAAGCCTGCCAAGGCCATAAAGCATTAGAGACTCTGCGGGTAGGTAGTAGTCGCAGGGACGGCTTTGCTTTGCCCTTTTGAACAACCTGTTGTATACATTATTATCCCTAATTTGGGGATTGTCAAGGGGGTAAATGAAAAAATTAGGGATTTTTTTTAATTTCACTTCCCGTATCACGGGATTAGGAGGAAGAAGTATGATTATCAATGAACGCTTGAAAGCCTTAATGTCCGAGAAAGGTGTTACTTGGAAGCAGATTTCCGAGGAACTAAAAATCGGAAAGAATCAGCCTAAGTATTGGGAAGAGAAAGATACTCTCCCGGATGGCAAGACCCTTATCAAACTGTCTCAATACTTCGGCGTGACCGTGGATTACCTTCTCGGTGTCGAGGATCAGAACGCTGCTCTTATGAAGAGAGCGTTTGACATCTTGGACGGAGACACCTCAGAGCAAGAAAAAGCCCTCCTCGCTATGTTTCGATCCACAAGCGAAGAGGGACGGCTGCGTATTATTCAGTCCGTTATGAATATCTGTGACGAGATAGAAAAAAAGCCTACAACTTCGGTTACGGAAGATGTTGGCTGAGAACGGCAAGATAATACCTTACGAAGCCGTGCGTATCTTTCATAGGTTAAAGGAGTTAGAGTAATGGATGTAGTTCTCTATATGAGATATAGCAGCGACCGGCAAACAGAGCAGTCCATAGAAGGGCAAAATCGGGTCTGTATGGAGTTTTGCAAGCGGGAGAGTTACAATGTAGTAGGCAAGTACATTGACCGTGCTACCTCCGCTTTTAAGGACACAGACAAGCGTACAGAGTTTAATAAAATGATAAAGGATAGCGAGAAGGGCTTGTGGCAGGGCATTATCGTTTACAAGCTCGACCGCTTCGCCCGGAACAGGTACGACTCGGCGACCTTCAAGGCACGGTTAAAGAAGAACGGGGTCAAGGTCATATCTGCCACCGAGAATATTTCCGACAACCCAGAGGGCGTTATTCTTGAAGCCGTCCTTGAAGGTATGGCAGAGTTTTACTCAAAGGAACTCTCGCAGAAAATCACCCGTGGTATGAGGGAGTCTGCTTATAAGTGCCATAGCATAGGCGGTCATATCCCTCTTGGCTACAAGATCGTAGACAAGAAACTCACCATAGACGAGCCAAACGCACAGATAGTCCGGGAAGCATTTGACCTTTACGCCAACGGAGCGACAGTTGCCGAGATTTGTGATAAATTCAACCGGGCAGGGTATCGCACCGCCAAGGGAGCGGCTTTTAATAAGAACTCCTTTAAGGCAATGTTCCGTAACGAACGATATATAGGAATATATACTTATAAGGATGTCCGTATCGAGGGCGGCGTTCCTGCCATCATTGACAAGGAAACCTTCGAGACGGTACGCAGTAGACTCTCTGTGAACGCAGAAGCCCCGTCAAGAGGTAAAGCCAAGGTAGATTACCTCCTCGCCCAAAAACTCTTCTGTGGGCATTGTGGGGCAACTATGACGGGTGAGAGCGGCACAAGCAAGACCGGGGATGTTCACAACTACTATACTTGCGGCACTCGAAAGAGGTTTCACACTTGCGACAAAAAGCCACTCCGTAAAGAGTTTATAGAGAGGGTGGTCGCCGAAGATGCTATGGCGTTCCTCACCCCGGATAAAATCGAACTACTTGCGGATATGGCGATAAAACAAAATCAAGAGGACTTGGAGAACGATGAGGTTATTCCCGCTCTCCGGGCAGAGATTCACGACCTCGATAAGAGCATAGCCAATCTGTTAAAGTTGGTCGAGAAGGGAGCAGAGTCGGAAACCCTCGCCGCCCGGCTTACCGACTTGGAAAAACAGAAGAGAGACTGCGAACGCCGTCTTGTTCTTGCTGAGGATGACTACATTATATTGGAAAAGGAACATATTATATGGTGGCTCTCGAAGTTCCTTAACGGCGACATAGAGGATGAGGAGTTCCGCAGACAACTTATAGACCTTCTCGTGAACTCTGTAACCGTATGGGATGAGCCGGGCGGGTGGTATAAGATAACCGCAGTATATAACCTCATAGATCAGAACACACAGACCTTCCGGGTGAAGTCGGACGGGAGTTCGGATTTGAGGGGTCAACTTCCACCATGAAAAACGACTTGCTTTCGCAAGTCGTTTTTCAGTTATATTCGCCTTCGGCGAGTTATATGCTTCTTTGAAGCGTTATACTGCCTTCGGCAGTGATATGCCTGCGGGTGTATTAAACCTGAAAACGAAAATAAGGGCGGTAAAATTTGCTCTGCGAAAGAGCGGTTTTGCCGCCTTAAGTTTTCAAAAACCTGTGGCTGAAAGCTGAATACGGCGCAAAGATTACCGAAAATGCGGAAACATTAAAAGAATGCCCCCGGGATGTTGAAAAAACTATGCGAGTTATGATATCCTTTTCTCTGTTGTGTTTCTGACAAATTAAAAGGAAGGGGACAACGCAATGGAACAGCTGAAAATGTATTGGCTTGCCGGAACACCGATAAAACAATACGAATTTCCAGAGGGATATTCCGTTTCAAACTACAAAGATGAATCGGACAAGCAGGCATGGTATGAATGCTGCCGAAACGGTCTTGTTACCGACGGCGAAACGGAAGCATTTAAAAAGGATATTGAGGCCGTAGCGGATATTAACCCTTATGAAGATGTTTTTTTCCTTGATTACGAAGGGGAGCATATCGGCACGGTAACCGCTTTTTTACAGTCAAAAGATAATAACGGTAATATGCATATGGCTGCCATCAGGGAAGACTTCCGGGGTAAGGGGCTTGCAAAGTATCTTGCGATGATTGCGCTTAACCACTTGTCGGCAAAGGGTGTAAAATATGTACTTCTGACAACGGATGAGTTTCGGGAAAGTGCAATAAAAAGTTATCTTAAAGCCGGTTTTCTGCCCGTGGAATATTCGATTGCCATGCAGGACAGATGGGAGCAGGTGCTCGAAAATTGCGGTATCGAAAGCGCTCTTATGCTTTACGAAGATGCGAGCGAATATAAAACCGTTTATCGCCGTTCCAAAGCGGCGAAGATAAAAATAGGCGTTTTGGGTGCGGGCCGCGGCAGGTCAATGATGGACTATTGCATGGTAGCCGGTAACGCCGGGTTGGTTGCGGTCTGCGACTTCAGAAAAGATAAGCTGGACGCTGCCGAAAAGGAATACGGCGCGGAAGGCATCAGTTATTACACCGATTTTGACGAGTTCCTCAAGCATGATATGGACTGCGTGGTGCTTGCCAATTACGCAAACGAGCACGCACCCTTTGCATTAAAGTGCTTTGAAGCGGGTAAAAACGTTTTGAGCGAAGTCCTGCCGGTGCAGACAATGAAAGAGGCGGTTGAACTTGTTGAAGCGATTGAGCGCACGGGCAAGCAGTACATTTTTGCTGAAAACTGTGCATTTATGCCTGCAATAAGAAAGATGAGGGAACTGTACCTCAAGGGAGATCTGGGCGACTTTGAATACGGCGAGGGCGAGTATTTGCACAACTGCGAATCGGATTGGCACCACCTTACATATGGCGATCCGAACCATTGGCGCAACACAATGAGCGCTTTCTATTACTGCACACATTCCATCGGTCCTCTCATTCACATTTCGGGCTTGCGCCCGGTAAAGGTTACAGGCTTTGAAGCCCCCTTTAATGCACGTATGGCAAGAATGGGAGCCAAAGCGGGCCCCTTCGGGGTGGAAATGATTACCCTTGAAAACGGTGCAATATTAAAGAGTGTCCACGGTGTAGGTATTTCCAAAAACTCGTTGTGGTTTTCAGTTTACGGCTCAAAGGGAAGAATGGAAAGCGCAAGAGAGGATGCGGGGATTGAAGGAGGCTTCGGCAACTTATACGTAAACTTGGATAAAGAAGAAGGCGATAACAGTTTTGAGCCGGTTCTTATTAAGGTAAAAGACCCCTTGAGCGAGATGTTGGGCGACTCCGGGCACGGCAACGCCGACTACTATCTGATGCACCAACTTGTTGAAAAACTGCGTGGAAACCGCAACGCCGATGTTGTTGATGTTTATGAAGCGTTGGATATGTTCCTGCCGGGCATGTTCGCCTACTTTTCGGTACTCGAGGGCGGTGCGCCTATGGATATACCCGACCTCAGGAACCCCGCCGAACGTGACAGATGGAGGAATGATACCCGCTGCACCGACCCTGCGGTTGCGGGGGATATGCTCATTGACAGCTATTCCAAGGGCAACCCCGAGATTCCGACTTCGGTATATGAACGGCATGCTGCACAGCTTAAAAAGGAATATGAAGCCGCCAAAGCCAAGGCGGAACAGGAGAACTGAAATACTTACAGAATAAGCAAGAAAACGGAGGTTATAACACTGAATGTTTGATTTTATGGGACATCTGCGTGCCGAGTTTGCAGCTTTCCTTGGCAGATGTGAGCATATTAAATTGAAAATGTATGCAAAGAACGCAAATAAAAAGCAGGAAAAGGTTCTCATGAGTCTTATGCGTGACAACAAAAATACCGTATACGGTAAGGCTAACCGTTTTGCCGATGTGCACAGCGTTGCGGACTACCAGCGCATTGTGCCGTTGTCAAATTACCTTGATTACGATGAATATGTGCAAAGAATGGCAAAGGGCGAAAAAGGCCTTATCACAAACCGCTTTGTGCGCAGGTTTACCGAATCTTCGGGCAGTACCGGCAAATCAAAGCTTGTACCGCTATCCGCCTTTGCCGAGTGGACCTGCCAGTGTTTCAGTTTCAGTGCACCGGTGGGCTGTGCGGTAAAGTATTTTAAACGCCAAGGCCGGCGTCTTCCCCCGCAAAGAGGTTTGCTCACGGCTGAAATCGGCTGCAAAAAACTTCCCGGTTTCAGAACTGTCAGTTGTTTGTCGTCGATACCGCTTCTCAACCTTAAACCCATTGTGCCGACCTTTACCACTTCACCCAAGGAAATTCTTTTCCCCCGTGAAAACTGCAATATGGATATGCATTATTTGAAGCTGCGCTTTGCTTTGCCGGACAGAAAGGTGAGCTATCTTAGCACAATCTTCATCACAACTCTTGAGTCGATGTTCTTTTATTTGGAAGAAAATTGGCGGATGCTTTGTGATGATATTGAAAAAGGCGGCATTGACCCGAGCATTGAATTGCCGGCGGATCTGAGAGAGAAGTTTGAGAAAAAGCTGAAACCCGACCCCAAGCGTGCGGCCGAGCTCCGGGCTGAGTTTGAAAAAGGCTTTGATGTTTCTCCGATAATTCCCCGCATTTGGCCCAAGTGCGAGTGGATGTACGGCATGGGCACGGGCGCCCTCTCCCTCTATGCTAAAAAGCTTCGCCGCTATGTAGGCGAAGATATGCCTATACATTACCTCGGCTATGCCGCCACCGAGGCGCTTATGGCCGTGCCCGTTGAGCTGAACTCCTTTGAGTATGTCATGCTGCCGCAAAACGGTTTTTATGAATTTCGTCCGCTTGATGCACCGGACACCGACCGCCCGCTGACGATAAGTGAACTTGAGGTCGGCAAGGAGTATGAACTGATACTTACAAATATGAGCGGGTTTTACCGTTACAGGATTGAAGACGTTGTGAAGGTTACGGGCTATTATTATGAGTCGCCCATGATCACATTCTGCTACCGTCTTAATCAGATTGCCAACATCAGCGGCGAAAAGCTGAGTCAGATGGCATTTGATGAGATTGTAGATAATCTTTCGGAATATATGGATGACTTTTATGTGGGCTACAGCATTTATCCCGACCGAAGTACGTCCCCGGGCCATTATGTGCTTTTGCTTGAAGCGGCTGAGCCTATAAGTAAAGAAAAGCAGGCGGAGTATCCCGAAGCGTTTGAAAAAATGCTTTGCAAAGTCAATGTTTCCGTTATGCCGATGTTAAAGAGCGGCAGTCTTGGCCGTTGTGAGGTTAAATTCCTCCGCCGCGGCACTTATGACGAGTACCGTGAAGTTCTCAGAGCAAGGGGCGCCAATCTCAATCAGGTTAAGCCCATTAAGGTAATTGATAATGACGAGAAGAAGGAGTTTTTCTTCTCGCGTATAACTGAAGAGGCCGACAAATGAGAAAACAATCGGGGCTGTCTGCACAAAAGCGCAGGATTCCCTGTGAAATGTATGACAAAGTCAACTACATGTGCAGGCGCTATATGGACAGAATGGCACGCTTTGAACTTGATTACGGCTTTATTGTCGATAAAGCGACTTTCCTTACTGCCGTAGATGAATGGTTTAAAAAAGCGCCGGTTTTTTGTTCCCGGCTTGTGTACAGCCCGATTTCTCCCTATTGGAAACCGAGCGGGGCAAAGGCGGAAGATGCCGTGAGTTTTTCCGAACCGACGGATATTGAAGCGGCAAAAAAAGAGTTTTTCTCCCGGGAGATACCCCTAAAGAGCCCCGTTCAGGTAAAAATTGCCCTGTTTTACAACGAGGGCAAAACTTTAATATGCTTTATTTGGAACCACATGTGTATGGACGGCGGCGGCTTCAAAGCTTTTTGGAAAGATTTTTGCGGAGTTTACAACGATTTATCCTGCGGTGAACACACGGGGACGGGTTTTTCTTCCGGGCCGCGCGGCTACAAAGAGGTATACGCCGACTTTTCCGATGACGAGCGGGCTAAGGCGAAAAAGCAGTTTGCCAACGTTAGTCCCAAATGCAGACACCGCTTCCCTTTTACCCCGAAAAGCCCCGATGATGCCGTAATAATTGCCGGAAGAAAGATTGATGCGGAGACTTTTATTAAAGCAAAGAGCTATTGCAAAAGTAAAGGCGCAACCGTCAACGATATGTTGGTTGCCGCATATATGAGCGCCTTGAGTAAACTCATCGGCCTTAATGCCGATGAAGGGCTGAATGTGACAAGTGCGGTTGACCTGCGCAGACATATGAAAAATCCTGAAAGAATCGGTTACACGAACCATATCACATTTATTCACTGTACTGTCCCGCAAATAGGGAGCGGGATAAAAGAAACGCTTAAAGCCGTTGCCGCCTCCACGGCGGAAGCAAAGCAGGACCCGTTTATAGGTCTCCACGGTCTGCCTTTACTGAACATAGCCTACAAGACGATGATATATGCTCAGGCGGAGGCCGTAATAAGGCTTTTTTATAAAAATCCGCCGCTTGCCGTGAGCAATGTGGGTGCCGTTGATGTAAAAAGTTTTTCCCTTTGCGGCAATGAACCGACAGATGCCTTTGTTGCCGGAGCGACAAAGTGCAAGCCGAGTGCAATGATGACGGCGTTCACAATAAACAATAACCTTTGCCTTTCCCTCTGCGTTTACGGCAATGATGAGGACTCTAAAATTATTGAACGCTTTTTTGACGAGGTTGAAAACGGGATTGCCGAGTTGGCATCTTCCGTATAAGCAATATAGTAAAAAAATAGCATATAAATCATTTATCACCGTTACAAAATGAACGAATAACGGCCGGTAAATCTGTAAAACATAAACTTAAATCCTGCTTAAAACAACGCATATTTGTTGTCTGATTGTTGCCAAGCGTGGTACAATAAAGAAAAAAAGAGGAGGATTTGTATGTTTTCATTTTTCACTACCGCCGTACCCGGAGAAACGACTCCCGCAATGCTTGAAGAGGTCTTGCAGGATGTCTCTACGCTCAACTGGTATATCGTTCCGCTATTTGTAATGGTGATGTATTTTTTGGCAAGCGAAATCAAAAAGAAAAATTATAACATCGTCTTCGGAGCCTTTGCATTCTGGCTTGCGGATGTTTTTAACGAAACATGGAACGCAATGGTTTACGCCACAACCGGTCAGCCCGTTTGGGGCACCACGGCGGCGGGGAACAGCGCTTTGCAAATCCTCGTCGGCTATAACATCGAAATTTCGTTTATGTTCTTTGTCCTCGGCTTGGCTGCCTGTAAAACCATACCGACATCTCCCGACAACGAGGGCAAAAGCTTTTGGGACGGAAACAAAAACTGGAAAAAAGATAAAAGAAACATGTATTATATGGCGGGCGTACCCTCAAAGTCCCTGAGTGCCGAAAACCGGAAGATTAAACGCAAGGCCATACTCGGCAGACTCGTACCCGTGTTTGTCGGTTCGGTTGCGGCGGTCGTTATTGAAATACTGCTCAACGCCTGCAATGTGCTGACGTGGGAAAAATCATGGTGGCAGCCGACAAGACCGCTTGTGCTGTTCATCATAGGCTATTGCCCGTTTTTCCTAAGCGCCTATATCATCCACGACCTGCCAAGAAAACGCCAGCTGATCGGTTTGGGAATAATGGTTGCAATTGTTGCCGCTCTCCTCATTGTCGCCGGCAGTTTGGGAATGCTTGGCCCGCAAATCCCGAAAGGCTTCCCGCATATGGCGGGGTAGTATATTGGTTGCTTGGCTCTTGACTGAAAATTGAATTAATTTGCGGTCGCAATTTGTGACCGCTTCAGATCAATATGGGGGTTATCTATGTCAAAAGAGGAATCGCTTTGAAACGAAATATTTGAATAGACAAAGAAGTAGGAATGCTGATAGCTTTCCGAAAGACTTTTGTTTTCGGTTATCGAAAGAAGAGTATGAAATTTTGAGGTGACATTTTGTCACCTCAAAATTTGAGTCCGGCTCAGGTGGAAGAAGATATATGCCATATATCTTTACGGAGCAAGGAATAGCAATACTTTCTGCCGTTCTTTAAAGTGATATCGCTGTAGAAGTGTTCATCGGTATTCAATAAAAAACGCACATGGTCAAGCAAACTCAAAGTATGTTTGCGGAATCCGCAGTTTTTCCTTGAGTATTGGGGGCGACTAAACAAACAAAGGTTCCCGATGCTGACGATGCCGACATTGAGAATTACCAAAAAATTCAATCCGGTTTAGCTTTTTACGCCTTTCACTGCCCAAAGGGGGTTTACTGTGATTTCCAATGGTGGTAAACACTTGCGCAGTGTGAGTATTTAAATCCTGAAGCTATATAAAAATTGATGGCATTGATATTATTAACCTGTGTGCCAACCTTTAATACTTCAATATCGTTATTAAATAAATGCTTTTTTAGATGTCTAATCATTTTATTTCCGATGCCTTTTCCGGAACTCAACTTATCGACAGCTATCAGTTCTATCGTTGCTTCCGAATCGTTGAGGCTGAACAATACGAATCCAATTATTCTTTCTTGAAGTTTGTAGTAAAGAAAGAATTTAGACTCCCGGTTGAATGCGGAGGTTACCCATTGCCTATATATTTTAGCAGCCTTATCTTGGTTTAATTTTTTATCATTATAAAACCTGGAATATAGGAATGAGTTTTCCGCTATGCTTATTATGTCATCATTTTTTCCAAGATTATTTTTAATTTCGATGTTTTCATCTTTATCAACATCATGGTTTTGTTCTTTAAGCTGCATACTGAACTGTACATTTACATCTTTTAGGGATGCTGTAAGCTTTTCCCCTATCCAAGCATTGTTTTCATTATTGTTGTTATGATTATAGATGGTTGTAAACTCGAAGTTTTCCAACACCTCTAAAATCTCTCGTTGTTCCGTTACCGTTACTTCATTGAACAACTCTATTCTTCCGGATTTTACTCCGAAAAAATCCGTATCCCAATCTAAATATCTGGAGGAATAATTTTTTGATTCAGGCATTTCATTTTATCCTTCTATATAAACATTATCTTTTTTTACTATACTCTTTATCGTCTGTAGAATTATCTTTACATCCATTATGAATGTTAAATTATCTATGTAATAAATATCGTTTTGTATTCTTTCCTTCCAAGGAATGGAATTCCTGAAATAAGCCTGACTATACCCGGTAATTCCCGGTTTAATTTCCAGCTTCCGGGCTTCATTACCCTCATAAAGCTGCATATGCTCAGGCAAATCGGGTCTCGGCCCAATCAGGCTCATATCGCCTTTTAATACATTGAGAAGTTGCGGGAGCTCATCAATGCTGGTTTCTCTAATAATCTTTCCTATCTTTGTTAAGCGGGGATCATCTTCCGCATTAAATGTGGAGCCGTCCTCATTTCGAAGGTCTTGAGCATTTTCCGTCATGCTTCTGAATTTATACATTTTAAAGATTTTGCCGTTTTTACCGAGCCTCGGAGCGTTATAAAAGATATTTCCTCTATCTTCAAAAAAGATTAACCCTCCGATTATTATTATCAACAGAATAATTAACGGAAGCGTCAATAACGACAATGCTATATCAATGATTCTTTTGATAAATTTTTTATACATATGTTCAACTCCCAATACAATAGTCTATTTATGACCTGTTTTGCTAAAGTATAATCCTTATCGGATACTCTACATCTTCATCTGTCTGTAGTCAAGTCAAAATCGGTGCGCAAGGGGCTGCCTGTTTGTTACTGACATAATAACACAAACTATATAATTTTAACAATCATAACCGGGCTTCCAAAAGCGCCTGAAAAAATATTTTTTTAAAAAGGCTTGACAAGGCCTGTTTTTTGCGCTATTATGAGCTTGCTTGGTTAGTTGGTTGAGTAATTAACTAACGAAGGAGAGGAGGGACGCCGTTGAAATTGAATTATCAGGATCAGAAACCTATTTATTTGCAGTTGCAGGAAGGCCTGGAAAATGCTATTTTAACCGGAATCTATGCTGAAGAAACACAGCTGCCGTCTACAACGGAGTTGTCACAGGTCTTTCAAATCAATCCGGCTACGGCCGGTAAGGGCGTAAATGCCCTGGTTGATGACGGGCTATGCTACAAAAAGCGCGGTATCGGCATCTTTGTAAAAGAGGGAGCACGTGAGATGTTGAAGAAAAAACGTCAGGCCGCTTTTAAAGAGGATTATCTGCTGCCGTTAGTCAAAGAGGCAAAACAGTTGGAAATTTCAAAGGAAAATCTTATCCAATGGATTAAGGAGGTCAATGATGCAGACAATTAAAATATGCGATGTGTCAAAGAATTACCGTGATGTCAAAGCCTTAGACCGGATTAACCTTGAACTGAAAACGGGAACAATTTACGGCCTTTTAGGGCGAAACGGGGCAGGCAAGTCCACCTTGCTGAGAATTATTGCCGGGCGGATTAATCCTTCAAGCGGACATGTCCTCTACGACGGTCAGGCGGCTTTGGATAACATCACATCACGCGAACTTTACTTTTCCGAGCCGGAAAAGACTTTGCCGGAAATGATGACTGTAAAAGAACTCTGCTATCATACGAGCCGGTTTTATCCCAAATTCAGTTTGGAAGAAGCACGGCAGGTGCTGAAAGATTTTGGTGTTAACGAAAAAAGGCGGATTAACCGGTTGTCAACAGGCTATTCCGCCGTAGTTCGTTCAATTATCGCTTTGCAGACCCGGGCAGCGTTTATCTTTCTGGACGAGCCGACCTTGGGCTATGACGCAGTGAACAGGGAACAGTTTTACAAAGAAGTCCTGCGTATATACGGGGAAGAAAATAATACGATTGTTATCTCCACGCACCTGATTGACGAGATAAGCAATCTGCTGGAAGAGGTAATCTTTATTGATTCGGGTCGGGTTTTTATGGAAGACAGCGCGGAAAACATTATGGAATCTCACGTCTACCTGACCGGCCCCGCAGAGCGGATGCAGGAGATTGAAGAGTCTTTCACGGTTATTGAGAAGAAGGAAAACCTCGGCTTTACCTCTTTGCTTGTCCGGCATTCGGGTGAACCCTTAAATTTGCCGGAGAGCATCAAGGCGGGTCAGGGCAGTTTGCAGGATCTTTTCATTGCTTACAGCAAAAATAATAACAGGTAGGGGGTGCCGATATGAAAAATAAATCATTATTACTGACATCAATCAAGACCCTGGCGCGTGATTACAAAAAGTTTTTACTCAGTTTCTTCGGCGTAATGACTCTTATGTATCTGATCGAATTTATTGTTGCTATTTACCACGGTAAGTCAAGTATAGGCGGCATAGAGTATGTTTATTTTATCGCCTGTCTGGTGGCGGGGCTGATCAGCTTTAAGGAGGATTACTATTTCTTATCACAAAACCAGGTGCCGAAAGCGACTATAAGGAATGCTTTCATTATTGAGGGCTTCTGCTTTGCTCTGGTTACAGGTTTTACGGTCAATATTTACTTTCATATTATTAAACTGATCAGCGGAAGTTTGAAACTGGAATCCCCGGGCTTTCTGGCTTTGACCCCGTCCGGCGCGGAAGAGGGCGGGTTTATCGGATTTGTGCGGACTTTCGTAATCCTGTTTTTTCTGTATGCGGCGGTATACTTTTTCGGCCTTCTGCTCAGTACGATTAATTACCGGCTGAACTGGTTGGGCAGAGTCGCTTTTTGGGTGCCGTTCGGGATTGCCGGATTTTATGTTTTTTTCGGCAGCTTGGATTATATAGTAAGCAAAACAAATCCGGAAGAAAGCTTGGAAATGCCCTCGCTTATTCTTGCCAAACCCTTTACGGATTGTCTGGATTGGTTCCTCCGCGGCTGGGGTAACTTTGTTGTTGGCAGTGCCGTGCTCATCGTGATTTGTGTTGTTTTAGGCGCAGTGATTTTCCGCAAGGCGGAGATTAAATACAGCAATATAAAATGAGCGTGAGAGTGGAGGTTTTTTATGAAAGCGGTTTTTATTGGCGCACATAATGACGATGTTGAGTATTGTGCGGGCGGCATGGCCTATGCCTTGAAACAGACGGGGTTTGAGTTGCATTTTCTCAAGGTCGCCTGCAAACGGCGCAAGTACAAAAAGAGCGGCCGTTCAACCGATGCGTTCTCCGATCAGGCCGCTTGTGCGGAGTATGACCGCCAGGATATTGCGGCGGCTGAAGTGTTCGGGGCGCACTGCAAAATCGTGGGCGGTTATGCGGATGATTACTATACGGGTACGAATGAGGATATGCTGCTGCTGCGCGATGCGGTGGAAGAGATTATGCCGGATATTGCCTTTATCCACTGGATGAAGGACAGCCATTGGGAGCATGTAGCGGCATCGCGCGCAGCCTTTCAGGTCCTGTGCGAGCATACCTCCTGTGAGGTGCATGCGTTTGAGGCGGGCCCCTGGCAGAGCATGATACATCTTATCCCCGATTTTTTGATTGATATTACAGCGGCCATGCCTGTGATTGAAAAAAGCCTTGCGACTTTCAACCAACCGCTTGCATGCGGAACGGCGCTCGTGACGGAAAAACAAGCGGCGGCGCAATATCGCGGGTATATGGCGGGCTTTCCCTATGCGGAAGCATACAAAATTCTGCGCTTCCCTCCGCAGCGCCTGGGAAACGAACTTATTTTGCCCAAGTTGCTGGGGCCGGGCTACCGCTGGGGCGGCGGAGATCAGTATCCGTTCGGGCTGAATTATTATCTGTAGGTTCGCAATAGAACCTACAGCAGATTTTACAGTCCGAGAGGCTTTGATTATTTTCATAAAACAAATTGCATTAACCGGATACCCGTGGTATCATATAGGTAACATATTACCTATATGAGGGGCGGGATGCGTTATGAAGTCATTAATTCTCTATCGCTCGCAATACGGCAGTACTGAACAATATGCCCGTTGGATTCAGGAAGAATTGTCCGCCCGGGCAGACAACTTTGATAATTTGAAAAAATATGATATTGAAGATTATGATCTTATCATTGTCGGTGAAGGAGTTTATGCGGGGCAATTAAAAACGGCGAAGCAGTTGATTCCGATAATAGAAAAATATCCCGATAAAAGGTTTATTTTCTTCATGGTTGGAATAGCGGATATGGAAGATGAGGAAAATCGGGAAAAACTTTATAGTGACCTTGCCAAGGCTATGGGGCCGGCTGTTAAGAAAATGAAAGTGTTTTTCCTGCGCGGGGTGCTGGATTACAGCAAAATGAACCTTAAGCATAAATCTATGATGTGGATGTTGGTCAATTTTCTGAAAAGAAAGTCCGAAGAAGATTTGCCGAAGGATGCGGATAAACTCATCGGCACTTATGGCGGTAAAGTCAGTTTTATCGATAAAAATTCGATAAAACCGCTTATAGAATACGTAAAGGAGGAATTTTCTGAATGAAAATAGAAGAGTATATCAAGCAAAAAGGGTCAACGACAGAGGGAAAAAAGTCCGTTGTGTTTTTCGCTGCCTTTGTAGTCACCAACCTGATTGAAACAATCTATAATGCGGGAATGGAAGGTCTTACTTTAAAGCAGTTAATGCTCATGATTTTAGTTTCAATTTCGGAAGGTGAAACTCTGACAAGATACGGGGCGGTTTTGGGCTCTTCCAGACAAAACATTAAGAACCTTGCCAAGGAACTTGAAAAGAAGTCCTTTGTTTCAATCAGGCGGAATGAAAACGACCGCAGAGCTTGCGGCCTCTACCTGACCGACAAGGCGAAAAAACATTTTAAGGATACGGATGATTACTATACCGATCAAATTCGTAATCTGTTTTCCGAATTTACAGAGGAAGAGATTGAATTAATGTTTGAATTTGCTCCCAAGTTTTTAACCGGAGTTCAAAGAATGGGAAAGCATCATGAAAAAGCCTAAAAAAATACTGTTAATCCTTGTGGTTTTAATTGCATTGGGAATTCTGGGATTCAAGCTTGCTTCAAACAAGATTGTCTCGGATGCTGAAGCGCTTACGGTTGAAGAAATAGATTTTAGCCAAATGGAAGACGGAGAATATTTGGGGAACTATGAGATTTTCCCCGTAAAGGTATCCGTTAAGACAAAGATTCAAGATGGAAAAATTGTGCAGATTGAATTCTTGGAACACTTTAACGGAAGGGGCGTGTTGGCCGAAAAAATTGTAAACCGCATTATAAAAAAACAGAGCTTACAGGTGGATGTCATATCCGGTGCAACGGTATCAAGCGTTGCCATAAAGAAGGCGGTTGAGGATTCTTTACTAAAAGAATGAAGGACAGAAGTCAGCCGTATCCAATCGGAGTACAGATTAACGATAATTACCGAGGGCAAATCAAAAAAAGAAAAGGTGAATAATAATGAAAAAGATCGGCAGCATTATCTGGGGCATTGTATTTATTGTAGCGGGCGTGTTGTTTGCGCTTAATGCATTGGATATAGCGAACATCAATATCTTCTTTAACGGATGGTGGACACTGTTTATAATCGTCCCCAGTGCAATCGCTTTGTTTACGGAGCGTGACAAAACAGGCAGTATTATAGGCGTTGTTGTGGGTGTCTTATTATTGCTTTCCGCTCAGGGAATCATAAGTTTTCAAATGCTGTGGAAACTCGTTATTCCCGCAATCCTTGTAATCATCGGCATCAAAATTGTTATTAACGGACTGTTCGGCAACAAGGCCAATGAAATTTTAACCAAGACAAAAGACGGCGGCGGTGAAATAAAAACCGCTTATGCCACTTTTTCCGGTCACGACATTAACAGTGACGGGGAAGTGTTTGAGGGGGCGGAACTGAGCGCCGTGTTTGGCGGTGTAAAGTGTGATTTACGCAACGCTATAATCGAAAAGGACTGCGCTATTCAGGTGACGGCTATTTTCGGAGGTATCGATATTTTTATTCCCGAGAATATTAATGTAAAGATTAACTCGAATTGCATTTTCGGGGGAGTCTCGAATAAAACACCCGTATATCAGAACGTGCCGACCATTTACGTCAGCGGAACCTGCATGTTTGGAGGGGTTGAAATAAAATGAATACCTTTCAAAAAACTATTAAGTATTTAGCCATGGCGCTTGCTATCTTCCTTGTTGTCAGCATTTTTGGCGGAATATTCAGTATACTCGGTTTGTTCGGCGGATTTTTAGGCGGCGGCGCCGTTGCCGAAGATATAAAAACTTATACCGTTACGCAGGACATAAGCAACCTTGAAGTAGTAATTTTTGCCGCCGATTTTACGATAAAAGAAGGGGATAAATTTTCGGTTGAAAGCAATATAAAGCGCCTTACAGTTGAGAACGATGGCGGTACTCTTACTATAAAAGAGACAAAAAAACTGGGCATCACATACAGGGGGGCAGTGGTTACTCTCTATATACCCGCAAACACGGTGTTTGAAAAAACAAGAATAACAACCGGAGCGGGGAAGTTGAATGTTGACAGTTTATCTTCCGACATAATGAAATTTGAACTCGGAGCGGGTGAGGTTAATATCGGTAATCTTGCAGTCACCTCCGATATTGAAATTGACAGCGGAACCGGAGAAATTACAATATCCGGCGGCGCACTCCATAATCTTGATTTGGATATGGGTGTAGGTCAGCTGAATTTGACATCCGCCCTTACGGGAGAAGCGGATTTGGATTTGGGCGTTGGCGAATCCGATATAACGGTGATAGGCAATAAGGATGATTATAAACTCAGCGTAGAAAAAGGCCTTGGTAACATAACCGTTGACGGCGTTGAAGTTTCCGGCATAAAAGGTTTGGGCAACGGCAAAAACAGTATTGATATTGATGGCGGTGTCGGCGCTATCAAATTAATGTTCAAAGAATCCAAAACAACCAATTAGAGCCACAAATATTTAAGAAAACAGCCGTTGACACGGCAAGTCCCGAACAGGTTGAAAACGGCAGGATAAAACGCACATTTTGTGAATGACTTTACCGAAGTTTTACGTTATCCGTACGAAGAAATAACATGAACCGTGTATTATTTACCTGAATGTAAAGAAAAGGTAAAAAAGGAGGTCAGTCTTATGAAAGAAAAACAACTAAAAGCAAGGGCGGGTATGCCGATACTGTTCTTGTCTTTGCTGCTGTTCTTCGCAGCCGTCGCATTTTTTGTGCTGGGCGCCGCCCTTATTGAAAGAGAAATGAAAATCGGCGCCTTGCCGTTGGTGCTGGCCTTTATCTGTTTAGTCGCCGGGTTCTTAACTTCTATGGGGCTGAAAGTGTTAAAACCCAATGAGGCGTTGGTGATGACCTTGTTCGGCAAATACTCCGGCACTCTGCGGGAGCCGGGTTTCTTCTTTGTGCATCCCTTTTCATCGGCGGTAAACCCTGCAGCCAAAACCAAGCTTGGTCAAAGCGGCGACATAAAGACAAGCAAGCAGATTGCAAATGTATCCGGCGATGAAATCAAGCTGGATGTGGAAGCATTAGGTAAGCGGGTTTCCCTCAAGGCCATGACGTTGAACAATGCCATACAAAAGGTGAACGATTGTTTAGGTAACCCGGTGGAAATCGGAATAGCCGTTATCTGGCGGGTAGTGGATACCGCAAAGGCGGTTTTTAATGTGGACAATTACAAGGAATACCTGTCACTGCAGTGCGACAGCGCTCTGCGCAACATTGTCCGTATCTATCCCTACGATGTGGCGCCGAATGTGGATACCACCGGCGACGGCGAGCCGGATGAAGGCAGTCTGCGCGGCTCCAGTGAAGAGGTGGCACGGCGGATTAAAGAAGAGATTCAGAGCAAAGTGAATGATGCCGGAATTGAGATATTGGAGGCCCGGATAACCTATCTGGCCTATGCTCAGGAGATTGCCGCCGTGATGCTGCAACGCCAACAGGCAAGCGCCGTTGTTGATGCACGCAAGTTGATAGTTGACGGAGCGGTGGGTATGGTTCAGATGGCGCTGGAAAAACTTTCACAAAACGAGATTGTAACATTTGACGATGACCGCAAAGCCGCAATGGTGTCAAACCTTCTGGTAGTACTGTGCGGCAATCGTGACGTTCAACCCGTTGTTAACAGCGGAAATCAGCAATAAACATAATTTCCGCTTTACACGGCGGTATAAAAATTCGAGCAAAAGAAAAAGCTGCGGGGTGAGAAGTTTTTCTCACCCCGTATCGGGGAATATAAACGCTCTGTATTTGCATCTGACAAAAAGATTAAAAACAGGAGAACAGCCAAGATGAAAAAGAAAAACAGAAAAACCAGGTGGCTATTGTCGGCATTGTCGGCAGTCTTTGTTTTTTATTTTTCAATCCAAGGCATTTGTTGCGTTTACGGGTTGCACAAAGCTCGGGAAAAACTGAGTTCATATCAAACAAAGACAGCGGATTTGTCATACGGTCAGATGGCTTATGTCGATGAGGGCGAGGGTGAAGTTATCTTATCCGTTCATGGAATTTTCGGAGGATATGATCAGGCCTATGACAGCATTAAAAACAGGGAATCTGAAAACCGTATATTGGCGCCTTCGCGGTTCGGCTATCTCGGTTCCTCTGTAAAAGGGAGCGGAACGCCGGAGGAACAGGCGGCAGCTTTTAAGGAATTACTTGATTATTTGGGAATTGATCGGGTCTTTGTTTTGGCAACATCTGCCGGGGGTACTCCCGCCATTCGGTTTGCACTGGACTATCCGGAACGGGTAAAAGGCTTAATTCTATTCTGCTCGGCAATGCCGGTAAATGAAAAACCGGAAAAATATCTTGAATATCAAGCCCCGCCCGGGCCGTTGTTGTCCGATTATGCCATGTATTTAATAAGTCCGCTAATGCCTTCACTAATGGGAATGCCGGCCTCAACCGTAAAAGATATTCAGCCTGTTTCCGAAAGAAAAACCGGTGTTCTCTTGGACGGCAGGCTGACTAATCCTGATATGGAAAGAAACTTTGAAAAGTATCCCGTTGAAGAACTGAAGATGCCGGTGCTTATTTTACATTCGGAAGATGACCCCGTAGCAAGTTTTGAGAAAGTAAAGAATGTTCAACATCGCTTTCCTCAACTCACACTTGTTTCTTTCCCTGATGGGGGACATATGATGACAGGGCACGGTGAAGAAATCGATAACGCACTCGATAACTTCTTGAATCAATATCGGTAATCGTACTGCGCTTCGCAGCTGCCTACCGCAAATATTTTATATGGTCATATTTTTCCATTAGATATGAATGAAAAAGAAAGTAGGAGTATTGATGTCACAAAGTGTTGTCCATATGGATCCTCGCCGTATCCAGCTGGCTGTCTGCTCGATAGCGCTGATACTGATTTACCTTCTTGGCGATGTGCTTCGCTTATATGAAAAGGGTCAGGCTGCTGCCATGATTGACGGAAAGCCCATGACTCAGACTCATCTGTTGATGGCTGCCCTTTTGATGCTGACTCCCATACTTATGGCTCTTGCCATGGTATTTTTGCCTCAGGGTTTTGCAAAATGGGCCGCCGCCATTGTTTCTCTTATTCTTTTTATAATCAATATTTTCGGCGTTGTAAGCTATACCGGTCTGTTTGACCGGGTGCTGATTGTTATAAGCCTGATATTGAATGTCTTTACCGCTGTTTGGGCATGGCGTTGGTGAAGTAAAAAGGAGGAAAACGATGAAATCAAAACGCAAGGCTTTAATAGCGGTTGGAACAGTTGTTATAACATCAATGATAGCTGTCGGCGCTTTTGCATATAGAAATATGAACTATGATTTTTTCAATGATAAGTTTTTAGATAAAAAGGGGTACAGACTCGGTTTTACCGAGGATGTAGCAAAATTGGATGACGGTTCGGAAATTTATTATATAGAAGGGCCTGACAACGGTCCCAAACTTCTTTTACTTCACGGTCAGCAGACAAGCTGTTACGATTATGCAAAAGTGCTGCCGAAATTGTCAAAAGAATTCCATGTGTATGCCCTTGATTACTACGGCCACGGCAAGTCGTCTAAAAACCCCGCCAAGTATAGTGCAGCGGCAATAGGGGACGACATAATTTGGTTTATCAAAAATGTTGTTAAGGAAAAGGTTTACATATCCGGCCACTCTTCGGGCGCCTTGCTTGCCGCTTATGTTTCCGCTAAAGCGCCGGACTGCATTACAGCTGCGGTCTTGGAGGACGGGCCTTTCTTTTCCACCCTTCCCGGACGGGCGGAAAAAACTGTTTCGTGGCTGGGTTTTAAAAATATGTATGATTATCTTAATCAGAATAAGATAGATACCTATATGGAATATTCTTTAGACAACGACTATATGCAGGAGGTTTTTAACGCCAAAGACCCCAATGCTTGGGATAAGATAATAAAAAATCCCGCCTTGAAGTATCTGGATAAACATCCCGGACAAATCCCTAAAATATGGTTCTACCCGCCCGAGTTGGGAGTAAACTCCATTTTTGCGTTGAATGCCAGTATGCAGGACGGAACAAGCAATTATGATTTGCGGTTCGGGGTGACATTTTACGACTATTCCTGGTTTACCGGTTTTGACCAGGAAGAAGTTCTGAAAAAAATTAAGTCCCCCACGATTGTTATGCATGTAGCTCCCAACAAATTGACTGCCCCCGGGTATTATGATGAAAACGGAATTTTGCTTGCCGCAATGGATGAAACGGATGCGCAAAAAGTTGTTGATTTGGTGTCTAACGGCAAATATGTCGGCGGCTTTAAATCCAACCATGATATACATGCGGATCTGCCTGACGAATATGTTGAAGTTCTGTTTGATTTAAAAAATCAAACGGAAACAGCACCCCGTTAATAAGATATTTCTTAATAACGAAGTGCTGATATAATTTTGCAAACGAAAGTGTGTTACCCTAAAGTATGTATGGCAAAGCTTTCCACAACGGCGCCGATTAATACGAATGCGATTCCAATCACCAATGCCGCTTTTTCCGGTTTTGTTAATTGAATTTCTTTGAATTTTCTTTTAACCGTGTCCTTTCCGCAACTCCGTATAACGGCAATATGAGCCGCGGCGCAGGTTATCAGTAATTGTCCCGCCATCTCCCACAGTCCCGCCCTGTGTATGGGGTCAAATGTGCAGATGATTCTCTCAAAGAGAGGAACGGCTTCGCTCTCCACGGAAAAAGACCAGGTGCCGAGTACGATGCTGTTGATAGTAATCAGGGTGAAAAAGACCATATAACCGACGGAAAGATAATTGCTTTCGTCGGTCTTTTTATTAGCGAACAAACTTGCCATAGATATAATCAATACCGACAACAGGTTATAAAAGAATATCTGCAAGGCAAGGATAAGCGTATTATCCGAAGTTTCCCAACTCTGCAACGGATTTTTGTTTTTCAGCAGTCCTTCAGGAAGAAAGAAATAGCTGACAAGCACGGTGCCGAAAAACAATACAAAGAAGATTATGGCAGTCCAGACAATCCTTTCCCTCAAATAGGTACTGCTTAATTTTTTTCTTAAAAATTTCACGGCCCACCCCCAAAAATATTTTTATTGTGTCTTATAAAGTATGTGCCTGCAAATCAGGTGTGCAAGAGTAAAACGGTTATTTTTTGCAAACCGAAGCATCAGCCAATCCAAAGACTTGCTTCTGAAAGAATTGATATCAAAATGCATAAAGGCGTCCTTGACCATATCGGAGGCGAAAATCTTTTGCAGTTCCGCCTTTTGGTTGAGGGTGGCGTCGGAATAAATATTTTTTACAAGAAACGGAACTTTAGCTTTTAATGTGTCTTCCGCCGTTTTTTGCAGGTATAGATTCTTAACTGAGAAAAAATACTTGTCAACAAGCTTCAATTTTTCATCGTACTGGAGCGATAAAGACTCTAAAAGAAAAGGTTTGTATTTGCCGCTTCTCATACAGCTGTCGTTATGCAGTCTGTAATTATAAAGGACGTCAGGCAGCATCAGCACCGTTCGGCAAAAGAGCAAAGCCCGCATATTAAAAAGGGTGTCCTCCCCCACAAAAATTTTTTCGTTAAACCTGATTTTTTCACTTTTAAGCAGGGCTTTGCTGAAAATATTCCGCCAGCAAAAATGAAAAACCTTGTTCGTGTTCATTTCGGGCAAAAGTTTAGCCATATCATCACGGTTTAAAAGGGTCGGAACCTCAAAAAGGGGAGCTGCGTCAGCGTGTGAGCTGCATTCCGAACCGATGCATTTAAAGCGAGCGCTTACAACCTGAGCGGAATGTTCTGAGGCGGCTGTAAGCATTTTTTCATACATATCCGGCTCAACAAAGTCGTCGGCATCCGTAAAGCCTATGTAGTCCCCCCGGGCGGCGTCAATCCCCGCATTCCTTGCGGCGCTGACTCCGGCTTTTTTTTGCCTGATTACCCGGACGTTCCCGAAGTTTTCGGCAATTATCTCGGCAAACTCTCCGCTCCCGTCGGTAGAGCCGTCATTGACTATAATAATCTCCATGCTTTCGAATGTTTGGTTCAACAGGGAACGCATACATTCCGCAAAATACGGCATGGCGTTATAAACGGGCACAATAACGCTAAGTTGAACCGGCTTTTTAAGTTCGGCATTTTTTGCCTGAAGTTTTACTCCGGCTCGTAAATAATCAATGGAGAGATCTAAAACGGAATCAATATTCATTACAGTACCCTCGCAATTATTTGAGATTGATAAGTTTCATCTTCAAGTTCGCCTACACCCTCGCCGGCTCCCGCCTCATAAACCATTTTGTTTTCGACAGGCATCTTTTTTGTGTACCCCCGCAGAAACCACTCGTATTCGGTGTCAATATTCCCCAAGTCTATACTGCGGTAACCGTCTTGCAGCAAGTCAAAGGGCAAAACGGAGGCAACGGGCCCCATGGCAAGAATCAGCAGGGCGGATTTTTCCACCTTTCGGATTTCCGCCAGCAAGTCGCCGTAGCGTGAAAAGGCCCGGGCGGAGGGGCCGAGAATACGGCGTAAGGACTTGGCGTTATCAAACAGGTCGTTGCCTACACCGAGGCGGCTTTTTTCGCCCTCCACAAGAACGACATCCTTATTATCCCAGATTTTTTTCAAAGCGTCAAAGTAGGCGGCCGCTTTGTGCTTTTCATTAAAGCACATATAGACCCGGGATATGAAGGCGTTGCCGTAAACTTTGTTTTTAAGCGTAAAGCGGTACCAGTATTTTCGGTAACGGGCAAGGTGCTTTGCCCAGTAAGCGCCGTCAGCGGGCGTGAAAAGGCTCAGGGATTCAAAAACATCGGGAATACAAACCAACAGGCGCTCATCCTCGCTTGACAGCACTTGACGGAGTTTGGCGGCGAGCTGCGGGTCGGGCACCTGATAATTGACCCCTTTTCCGGCCGCAAGCTTTATTTCCGCATCCCCGAAGCGGCTGACGGAAAGGCCCTCGGCAATGATTTTTTCGATTGTTTCCATATTGGTCATAACCTTGGGGGGCTTATTGAGGCGTTTGTAGAAAAAATCTAAGCCGGAAAAGAACAGGTCGGAAAAAAGTGAGCGGATTTTATGCAGAAAATCCCATACCCTCAGCAGAGCCTTTTTCATAAGCCTTTTCTCCTAATAACCCGTTGGCACAGGCGGGGACTTAACCTGAAAAGAACGGCTACAACTTTTTCTTTTCCCGATATATCGGGATGAAGCAAGAGACCCCGAAACTGCCGTCTGTACTCCTTGTGTACTTCCTTAAATTGTTTCGCTACCTCTTCCCGACTTGGATTATACCGCCTTAAAGCGGCAACGAGCGCCAACAAATATCTTTTTTGCGCTTTCAGCATTAAAGTCCGCAGACCGGAACTGCGCAAAAAATCGACGGCGTCGGTTTCCGCACTGAAACTGTCAATTATTCGGTCATGGTTTTCGGTGGTGGTTATGCTCCCCTGCCTGATGCGGTAAAAGTAAAAACTCTCTTTCAGGCAGACAACTTTTTTTGCCTCATACAGGTAACGAAAGGCGGCGTATCCGTCTTCATAAAGTTTTCCATCGGGGAAGCGCAGGGTATTAAACAGTTGTCTTTTTAAAAGTTTGTTGCAGGCGATGGTGAAAAGAATATAGTTGTTGGAAAACAGCCCGCCAAGGGCTTCTTCCCCGGATATTACCGAGTATTCCGCAAAAGCCGCAGTCTTTACATTTGAGTTTAACTCGCCGAACCGCTGAAAACCGCAAATGCAAATATCCGCATTCTCGGCCTCAAGGGAGTTCAGCATTTTTTCCAACATAGTCGGGTCTATATAATCATCGCTGTCCACAAAGGCCAGATATTCCCCGACGGCTATATCAAGGCCGGCATTTCTGGCACTGCCGAGGCCGCCGTTTGCCTTGTGAATCACTTTTACACGATTGTCTTTTTCTGAATACTCATCGCAAATCTGAGGGCAGTTGTCCGGCGAGCCGTCGTCAACAAGTATCAGCTCAAAGTTTTTGAAGGTTTGCGCAAGAATTGAATCCGCACACTTGTGCAGATAAGGCTCAACCTTATAGACGGGAACTATTACGCTGATAAGGGGTTTATCCATTGGCGATTTCCTCAAACAGTTTATCAAAATAAGGGCTGAAATCGGGCGGCTCAGCATTGTCTAGGGGCATTGCTTTTTCTATTAGTTCGGGAACCTCTTCGGGAGAGGAAGCGTAAAAAACGAAGTCAAGGTCTTTAAACCATTTTATACCGGATATGATTTTGTGGTCCGCCGAACGCAGGGCAATACAGGGCGTGCCGGTCAAAACGGCGCTGATAACACCGTGGAATCTGTCCGTTACGGCAACACGGCTTTTGGAAAATCGGGCCAGCAGTTTTTTAATCTCCGCTTCCCGGTTTTCATCGTTAACTTTGCTTTCCGCACCCATATCGCCTACGGTCACATTGCGGCTGCTTTTAACTGCTTTAATCATAGCGGAAAGCTGTTCTTTTGAATAGCGGTTTTCGCCGTCCACCCTCAGGCAGAAAAAGACTCCGCTACGCTCATATTTTTCAGGGGAATAAGTTCCGAACAGGTACATGGCAATATCCGGGCAGAGGCTCACCTTTGTGCGGCGCAGCATGGATTTAGCCAAGGTGTAGCTTGTTTCGTCCCTTGTGAATAGTGTAAAATTCGGATGAGCGTCATAGGCCGCAGCCGTTTTTGCTTTTTCCTTTTCCCCTGTTGGAGTATGAGTGAAAAAAACGGACTGAGGGAACATGACGATTTTGTTTTCAGGATAACTTTTCAGCACATAGCGGACAAATTCCTCGTAACCCGAGTATCTGTCCCCGACACTGCCTCCGCCCCGGAGGAAAATCATATCCCTTTTTCGGATTACAAGCCTTAAAAAATCAAAGTAAGCCCAGTCTTTGTAAATCCCGTCGTCAAAGCTTTTGTAAGCGTATTCCCCAAAATACATTTCGCTCCATTTTGCCATAGCACAGGCAATCATTTGGTCACCCATGTTGTTATGGGTAGGTGAAGCCAACAGAAAAATGTATTTTTTTCGTTCAAAAATCCGCCGTGCGGCAAAACCGAACAGCGGAAAAATCAGGCTCGGATTTTTTACCGTAAAAGCAAAGGAAGAATAAGCCCTGACAAGCAGAGAATAAAGGCCCGATTTGCCCCGATTATTCATATAAACATTGTCTGAATTCATTCCGCTTCACAACCGCAGTATTTGATGCCGTAAATGTACTAAATGATTGTAATTAACGCCCTCGACTTTGTCAATCAACCGCCTTGATAAGATGTCATCCCTGTGGTAAAATTTCTGCGTAAAACTCGGAACAACTTACTCAACGGAGCGGAACAAAAAAATAAAAAGCTCCTCTGTGGGAGCGGAACGGAGAAGTTCATGTCTGATGAAGCTAAAACCGGCGCCGGTAAAAAAACTCTTTGGCAGTTTATTAAATTTATCTTTGTTTCTCTTTTGGCAATGATTGTTCAATACGGCCTGCTGAACATTTTTCTTTTGCTGCCCTTCATAAAAGAGATGTTCAACGAACCTTTCAGCAAATTAATGTTCAATTACCCCGTAAATAAAGATGATGCCGGGCTTGTGGTATCCGGCGGGTTGGGCTATTTTATCGCCTTTAATGTTTCCAACATTTTGGCACAGATTGTGGCGTTTTTTGTAAACCGCGAAAAAACCTTCAAAAGCGGTGCGAACATCGCCGTAACCCTGCCCATTTACATCGTCTTTACAATTGCACTGATTTGTTTTTCCGCTTGGCTGTCACCGACACTGAACACGCTTTTTATCAGCAAAGGCGTAAACGGACAGCTTTCCGCCAATATCGCCGCAATGGTGTGCAGCGCCATACAGTTTTTTGCCTACTTCCCGGTGAGCAAGATATTGTTCCGCAAACCGAAAGAGGAGAAGTGAGGGGAAAACTCTTAGTTTTCTAATAACCGGTCGATAGGCAATCAAAAAATCCGTAGTCACCTGTTAAGTGTCTACGGATTTGCCGTATTGTTTTTAAAAGTTCCTTTTTGCCGAACTTCTCACACCTTAGCCAACGCCTGCTCGATGTCGGCTATGATATCGTCAGCATCTTCTATTCCTACGCTGAACCTTATCAAATCCGGCTTTACTCCGGCGGCCAGAAGCTCCTCCTCATTCATCTGCCTGTGTGTGGCGCTTGCGGGGTGAAGCACACAGGTTTTGGTTTCCGCAACGTGGGTTTCCACAGTTGCAAGTTTTAAAGAATCCATAAACCTGGCCGCCACGGCTCTGCCGCCCTTTATGCCGAATGACAGCACTCCGGAAGAACCGTTCGGGAGATATTTTTGAGCAAGCTCATATTCGGAATTATCTTTAAGGTGGGGGAATTGTACCCAGCTTATTTTGGGATTATCTTTAAGGTAAGTTGCTACCTTTAAGGCGTTTTCAAAATGCCTTTCCATCCTCAGGTGCAGGGTTTCAAGGCCGATATCAAGGTAAAAAGCGTTTTGAGGTGAGGGGATGCTGCCCAAATCCCTCATGAGCGTGGTTGTCATTTTGGTGATGTAGGCCGCTTTACCGAAAGCTTTTGTAAATACCGTTCCGTGATATGTTTCATCGGGTGTGGTTAGACCCGGATATTTATCGGCATATTTTTCAAAATCAAAATTCCCGGAATCTATGATTGCACCGCCGACGGAATTGGCGCTGCCGTTCATATACTTGGTGGTGGAGTGCATGACTATATCGGCTCCCCATTCAAATGGTCTGCAAAAAATGGGGGTCGGGAAGGTGTTGTCTATAATCAGCGGTACTCCGTTGTCGTGCGCCGCTTTTGCAAATCTTTCTATATCCAAAACATCAAGCGAGGGGTTGGACAATGTTTCGCCGAAGACGGCCTTGGTGTTCTCTTTAAACTTGCTTTGCAACTCATCTTCCGAAATATGAGGGTCTACAAAGGTCACTTCAATCCCCATGTCCCTCATGGTGTGGGCCAACAGGTTGTATGTGCCGCCGTATATGGCGGAAGATGATATGATGTGGTCGCCGGCTTTTGATATATTCATCAAGGCGTAGAATGTGGCTGCCTGACCGGAGGATGTGAGGATACCGGCAACGCCGCCTTCAAGGGCGGTAATCTTTTTTGCCACGGCGTCATTGGTGGGGTTGGCAAGTCTGGTGTAAAAATATCCGCTTGCTTTGAGGTCGAATAAATCCGCCATATCGGCTGAAGAATCATATTTAAATGTGGTGGACTGGACAATCGGTACCGTTCTCGGTTCACCGTTGCCGGGCGTGTATCCGCCGTGGGTGCATAGAGTTGCAAGTTTGTAGTTTTTCATATTGAATGTCCTCCTTGTGCCGTGAAAGAATATACAATCTTATTTTCACGCTTCAAGTTATAACACTTTGCGGCGTGGAAGTAAAGTAGTTTGAAGTATTATTATCCGTGTACCTCATTATACGCATATTAACACATATGACCAAGATGATCAGGCTTGTAAAGCTTTGTGAAAAGAGAATTTGCATAAAAGCGGGCAAAATTGCACAGCATAGGTTAAAATATAGATGCAAAGGCGTAAAATGAGCCGATGGAGGAGAGCATATGATAAACAGGGTGAGGAACGCAATAAAAGGAGCCTTATACGGCGTTGCGGTAGGGGATGCCTTAGGAGCGCCGTTGGAGTTTATGAGCGCGGAAGAAATTAAGAATGAGCACGGGTATGTCGCCGAGATGATAGGCGGCGGCTGGCTCAATACGGAACCGGGGGAAATCACCGATGATACCCAAATGACGCTTGCGGTGGCGGAAGGTATTGTTGCGAATCCGAATGAGCCCGTAGAAGAAGTCGGGGCACGATTTATTAAATGGGCGAACAGCGGTCCAAAGGATATAGGAGGAACCTGCAGTTCAAGTATTCGGGGAGCACGCAGTAAGGCGGAAGATGAAAAGTCAAAAACGGCGGACAGGCCGACTTTTGCCCGGTGGAAAGACGCAAGCATGAACACGGCGGTCAAGAACGGCAAACACAGCGGAGGAAACGGAGCGCTAATGCGGACAGTTTTTCCGGGGCTTTTTTACCGGGACAGTCAGGAAGCCGTGCAAAAGGCGTCGGATATAGGCAGAATGACCCACTGGGATGATGAGAGCGATGAAGCCTGCAAGCTCTACACTCGGATTGTCCATTCCTTTATTGAGATTGAACGCACGTCTGCCAACGGCGCCGATGAAGCGAAGAAGAAAGAAAAAAAGGACACCGCTTTCCGCCGTATCCTGAAAGGAACAATATATGACACCAAAAAGCTTAAAGGGGAGCAAGATAAGCTGAAACCGGGCGGATATGTGGTGGACAGCATGAAGTGTGCGGTTTACTTCTTTTTGCAAGCGGAAAGCTTTGAAAAGGCGGTTGCGGATGCGGCGAACTTCGGCGGAGATGCCGACACAATAGCGGCTATTACCGGAGGACTGGCGGGAGCTTACTGCGGGTATGAGGCAATTCCGCCCCGCTGGTCGGAAGCGCTCGCACCGGATGTCAGAGTGAGGTTGGATGAGCTTGCGGATGCGGCGGTGGAGAGAAGAACTGCGGAAAGCGGAAACACTCATCAATAGCGGTGCGTTGGAAAAACTTATTTCCCGTGCTGCCCATACAGGCGTTAATAAGATTTGCTCGTAAGGTTTGGTATATACCTTTAATCAGGCGATTTTACCGCTATCCGGCTTTATTTCTGTTGACAGTTTCGCTCGCCTGGGTTAGTATAGCATTTGAGATTTAGAATATTTATGGTTAATATCGTGGGCAAAACCACATAAAAACGCCCACCACCTATTTGCCACAAGGTGTTTTTCCTTCATCTTAATTTAAATCGGAGGCGCTCTATGTATAAAGAGATAATCGACAGTTACCGTAAACCCGTTTCTCCAACGTCAATTTTTACAATGATACTGGCTGTTTTTCTGTTTAACTTGAACTTAATCCATGTTTTAGACAAAAATATCCATAATTCATCAGCGGAGTCTTTTGTTGATGCTTTCGGTTTTATACTTAGAGGAGAGAATCTGTGGTCGGGATTCGTTGCTACTTTTGTCATAGCTAACCAATTGCTGTTGGTTTTTATACTGTATTTCTTATTTTCATCTTTACTTAAGCGTTGGAGAAATAAGTCTGTTGTAGAAATATTAACTTTGGTGATTATTCCTATTTATTTAATATTTCGGGTATTAATAGAAAAGGGGATTCTCGGTGCCGCCTTTTCTCACTGGCTCACATTCCCTTTGACTATCCTGGGAACTGTTTATCTTGTGGACAGTTATCGGAACCCCAATCTTGAATTTGAGTCTGTTATCAGAGAAAACCGGCTAAAGAAGCATCTGGCAAAACTGCTTGAAGCATCTAATTCCGGTGACAAGACGCTTTGCGTGATAGATGACCTGATTAAGTGTGCGGAAGCTGAAATTAAAAAGGCATCCTCGTTCCCCTTGATACCTACATACTTAGGCCCCGTACTTGTGCTGTTCCTGGGCTTTTTGATAAAGTTATTTGCCGATTATAATCTGAATTTCCGTCCGGCTCCTTCCCTCATAGTTGCGCTAATCCCCCTTACGCTTTGCATGATTACCCTTATTAACTATGTGCGGAAGGCATTTACACGTGAAAAAATTCTGCTCCAAAGCTTTATCAGCGACCTTAACAAAATCAGGCTTGAAGTGGCGGTAAACGGTACGATAATCCCCGATAAAAAAACAACCCCGAACGATAATAATATTCAATAACACTAGCCCTTTGGGCAGAAATAAAAAGCACTTGGACTGAAAAATCCAACCTGTGCCCACAGACTTTCGGGCAGCGTGTGTGGCCCGTGCAAATTATTACATTGCTTGAATAAAAAATCCCTCAGTTCAAAACGGAAACTGAGGGATAATTTTTATGCCGTTTTAAGTCTTATTGAAGTAACAGAGTAAGCGGGGAGTGTGTAGTTAAATTTGTTTGAAACACCGTCGAGTGTAAATTCTTCCATAATACAATCCTCTTCAAGCCAGAGGTGGTTTTCGTTATCTAATCTGTCGCCTTTGACCTGATTAATTTCTGCAGTTGAAGAAATATTTGCATTGCCTAAGTCAATTGCAGTTGTCTGTGCGCGGCCTGTTCGGTTGACAAATTTTATGATAATATCACCGTTGTCATCTTTGCTTACCACGTGGTAAGTTTCTGCCTCTGCAGTTGCCGCATTATCGTAATCAATATATAACTCGCCGTCAATGTAGCACTGAATTTTTGTGCCGTCAACAACAACCTTTAATTTGTATGTTTTACCTGTTTCAACTTCAAAGGGCTTTGTTGTGCCTGCGATTTTACCGGTCTTGATGCCGTTTTCAATTTCCTGTAAGCATGAAGTTGTGTTATTCCATCCGCCGATATTCCAGAAGAAGTTGTTATGCTTATCGCCTACGGCAACTGCCACAAGAAAACCTTCATCGCCGTCGGTCTTTGTTGCGTCAACTGTGAATGTGTAGTTTGACCAATTTTCGTTGCCGAAATATGCGATGTCACCGGTTTCACAGTATTGCATCCATACACCTTCATGCACAAGCTTGCCGTTTTTGATTTTGAAGTTACCGTTATTTACATTGTCCCAATTCCACCAGAAATTCGGTATTGTAAATTTGTCGGAGCCGAGAGTTTTGCCCGTGTTGTTGTCGACAATTTTTACATTGTCGAACTCGGCCTCTGTGTACCATGTGCCGACACCAACTCTGCCCTTCAAATCTTCCTGAGGAATTCCTGCACCCTCAAAGGTTGAAGATAAAAGCTTTGTGCCTGCGTTTATAGAAAATAACTTTTGAACATAGTAATTGATTGAACCGAGCGCCCTTGTGTTTGCAAACCAGATGAGGTCAGGTGCCCAATGACATGCGGTGTTGTTGCCGAAAAGGGGGGCGTAGGACGCCATTCTGACAATGTCGCCGTTTCGCTCAAGTCCGGTCATATAAGCCGCTTCTGCAAGGGCTGCCTCAAGCTTGTTTGACCTTGCAGCATATTCACCGAGGAAAACTTGAATCGCACCGCCATAAAGGGTATCCGTCATCTCGTTAACATTTCTCTTATAATTTTCCTCATCATAATAGTCTGTGTTTTTAAAAAACCACTGCGGTTCGTTGTAATAATGCTGGTCTATTGCACCGGCAAAATCATTGATATTGCCGTTTTCGCCTACTTGGGTTTTTGCATATTCATATGCTCTGATGTAGTTCCCGCTGTGTGAGCCGTCGGATGCGCCTGCTGAATAAATAAGCTCGATGCCCTCATATAATTCCGGATTTTTTTCTTTCTCGGTGTTGAACGAATCAAGGAAAGCTTGATATCTTTCAAAATAAACTTCGCCCTCGTTCTCGTTGCCGATGCAGATATATTTAAGCTCAAAAGGTTCTTCGTGGCCGAGTGAAACTCGTACTTTACCCCATGTTGAATTCTCGTTACCGCGACAGAATTCAATTAAATCGTGCATATCCTGAACATATTGCCTGAATTCATCAGTGGCCATATCAACGGGCCCGCAACCTCTCATTTGACAGAAAAGGCCGCAATTTATAACGGGTACGCCGATTGCACCTAAATCCTCAGCCAGAAGGAAATACTCGTAAAAACCAAGTCCGTAAGTCATAAAGCACGGCCACGGGTCATCTGTTGCAGAGTGGTCTGTCTAAATGTTTTCGCCTTGATTTCTTGCAGCTACATTTCCGTATGTGCCGTCAAATGCAAGCGGTAAACCGTCTTTGCCCACTGCGAGAGAATCTTTCCAAACATAAGATGTTTCTTTTGTGTAACCCTCGATAACGCAACCGCCCGGAAAACGCAGGAATTTAGGCTCTAACTCTTCGAGTAAAAGAGATAAATCTTTTCTCAAACCGTTTTTTCTGCCCTTGTAGGTGTCCTCAGGGAAAAGTGAAATCATATCAAGATGTACTTCTTCGCCTTCGGTAAGCACCTGCAAAGTTACATTCTGACTTGCAGTTGTTGTGGAGGTAAGCTCTAAATCATATTTGGTCCAAATGCTGTTTAACATTGCCGTTTCAGCTTGTGCAACAACCTCGTCGCCAACGCAAAGGCGGACAGTTAAGCTGTCGCTTTCTGTAGTCGACTTTGCATAAACTGAGAAATTATATTTTGCATCTTTCTCAATTGCCATACCGTCAAGAAAACCGACATTTTTAACACCTGCCAAAGTTTGCGAATTGTTATTTAAAACAAGATAATTGGTGTTGTTTTCATTAAGACAGTTTTCAGTGTCGTCAATTATAACTTCTGCGTTTGTTTCGCCTGCGACTGACCATCCGTAAAATTCATCGTCTTTTGCAAGGTCGGTAAATTCAAATGAACGGTTTACAACCATTTCAGCGTAAAGACCGCCGTCAGCCGCAAAGTTGATATCTTCAAAAAAGATACCGAAAAGCAGATCACTGATATCGTGAATTTCATCTTCCGCATCAACAGCTAAAAAATAATCGGCGTTTTCTTTGCTGTATTCGGTGATGAAGTTGCCTTCTGTCTCAACGGGAGGCTCAATTTCTTTTCCGAAAATTGCAGTTGATATAGTCATTAAGAATGATAAAAATACTGCGCATATTTTTTTGAAAAATTGTCCTACATGGTATTTCATAATATACCTCACTTTGTTGATATAGTATCATACCGTAATAATGATACTATAAAACCGGAAAAAACTGCAATGATTTTATAAAAAATCAGCCGAACCAACGCCCTGCGTACGGTCAGGCTGATAATATTTTATGAATAATGAAGTTATCATTTGCAAAGACAGAAAACTTGACTTTCTGTATAAGTACCTCTCCCCGAAAAAGAAACCGAGTGGCTAAGATTTGAAGAAATGGCGGAGTTGTTTGACAGAAATCACTCTCAGTCGAGCCCCGGAGGAGAATCTTAAACAGATTTGTTTAGGAAGCGTGGCTTAAATTATCTGTTTTGGTCTTCATTATTCAGTTTTTTTAGGCTATCTGATTTTTTTGTTGCCATTTTGTTGCCACGCATTCAAAATATAAATGTTTTGCACTTAATAATCAACGATTTTATTATAATTGTCAACTATCTTCTTTACAGTACCTTTATAGCAGAAAGATTAACTACCGTTTTTATTTTCCGCTAATGAAAGAAGTAACTCTAAAATAGTATCAAACACTTCCACGAGTTCAAGGTTACCAACATAGTTATTTTTCCTTCTATAAGCTTCCCATCTTTCTTTGAAAACAGGGTTTTCTTTCAACTGATTGATTAGATCTTTAAACTTTTCTGTATTATACTCCGTATTTCTATAGGAAAATGTATTTTTGATTGCCTCTTTTAAAACTTCCTCATCAATTTCTTTAGCTCGGAGTTTCCATATTAGGTAAAGGTCAAAATAGTCTTTACTTCTACTGTTTAAGAAGCCTCTGGAATATATTGTCTCTAATTTTTCTGCTATCACAGTTTCGATGGGATATGCTTTTACGGAGATTATTTCTTGACTAAATATGCTTTTATAGTCATAGTTAATGGGCTTAGGTGTGACAATATCCCCCGTAGCAATATCTAAAGGTATATATTGCCGCAAGTTTTCAAATTTCGCCAATAGTTTAACTCTAAATCCTCCATAAAAATCTTGTTCTCTAATAGATTCTATGCTATCTATTTCATAGGTTATGGCATTAACATTATTGTCTAAAATGTTCTTAAAGATTTTCTCAACATTTTTTCTTGAAAGTTCTTCGTTTTTTAGGAGAAAATCTATATCTAAAGTGGCTCTTGAACTTATACCAACTATGTTAGAGAGCAAAAAGCCACCTTTAAAAATGAAGTTATCCCTATAATCAGATTGAGAAATTTTTAAGAGAATATCTTCCATAAAGAAATAGGCAAGAACGGAATTATACACAATGCCGGTACCTTCACTTACTTTATGTACCATAGAATTAAGTTTGTCTTTATTCATAAACAAGCTCCATTATTTCTTGTACTTGCTGAACAATATCCATTTTTTGCGCAATATTAAACAGTTCATTAATGTCTTTGTCCGAATAACTTGGATACGCTTTCAAAAAATTTATATAAACTTCGGGATCCACCTCTGACTTGTTCTTGATAAAATCGCAGAGGGTTCGTTCTGCGGAATATAGTCTTACAATATTTCCTGCATTAGTCCTTTTTTCAATAACTCCAAGATTTAATATCTCTTTGTTCACATAATAAATACGAGCATTTTCGAGGTTTTGATTAAATTTATATTTATGATTTACGGTCAAATGAATGTTTCCCGGAATTTTATCAGTCAGGTTCAACAAATAAAGTGCTGTTTCATAGGAGAAAATAATTTTAGGAAACCTTGTTTGTAACATAAACAGTTCGTCATAAATGCCTTCCCTTGATATATAGACACCCCGTGCAACTCTCTTGAGTTTCCCTTCTCTTGTTAGACGCGTTAAATATACTGTAGGTATATTATTCTCTCTCATAAGCGATGCCGTTAGAATGCCACCATTTTCATTCAGTAGTTTATGTACCTTTTCAGCATAATTCATAGTATCACCTTAATTTAATGTTGCATTTACACGTATATATTACCGCTTATTTCGTGTGAATGCAACAATTTTATTTTCTCGTGTAAAAAGTGTTTTTGCCCTGTCCGTGGCCTTGGATAAAACCCTCCTCCACAAGGATTTTTAGGGAATTGCCTACAGAAGTCTTTTTGATTGAGGGAACAAGTTCTTCAATGTCACTCTTTGTGAATTTACCTATCTTTGAATTTACCGCATTGCGAACCAGTTCGATTGCGGGAAGCTTTTCGTCAAAGATATCCACCCGCTCTTCAAAATCACGGTAAGCGGAAAGGATAATTCCAAGAAGATATTTAAAAAATCTGTGGAATCATTTTTCCCTTCGTGCCAGCCGTCACCACAGTGTTTGAGAACATCATAATAACTTTGCTTTAATTTATTTCGCTATAATTTATAGATTATTTCATAATCAAGGGCTTTTTTGCGTTCTTTCCAGTCCGGCATAAGCATAGTAAGGAGTTCAAAAAAACGTTTTGAGTGGTTTGAGCAAATAAAGTGACAAAACTCATGTGTTATTTCATATTCAATGCAGTGTCGCGGAGCCCCCAACAACCGTTTGTTTAATGTTATAATTTCTTTTTTGGGGAGACAAGAACCCCAACGAGTATCCATATCACGGATACGCAATGAGGGCTGTGCTACCACATATTTCTTAAAAACAGGATAGATTTCTTCAATAATCTTTCCAAATTGCTCTTTGCATTGTGACTGCAAACAGTTTGATGGTGTCCAATAATTCCGGTTGAATGTTTTCTCCCACAGATATTCGCTGAAGCTCCTCAAAAATAATTTCCATTTGATTTTTTAGCATTTTATAAACTTTTATGTTGGTCTGAACAACTACTTCTCGCTCCATACATCTCCGATAGCAATATTCCTGTTTAGATAGTCCTGAAAGGACAACAGCTCTGTTCAGTTCGTCTCTTTCTTCAGGAGACACTCTAAACCCTACAGTAATGTTGCGAAAACGGTTGTGCCTGTCCAAATTTTTTGCTGACATAATTAAATTCCCCTTTCCATATCTAATCTATCTGCCATTTCTGCTTGCTTTGACGGAAACAGATCACCCTCGAGAAAACAGCTTGAAATGATAGCTGATGCCCTCGATTGTGATAGTTCCGCTCTTTTAGACCATAACCTTACGACTAACTTCGATTTCTTTCAGATTTTATTTGATTCAGAGGATAGCCAAAAACTAAGACCGTTAGTGGAAGAAGGAACAGTCGCCCTTATGTCTCATAGCCCTGAGTTAAATGACCTTATCGTTGAATGGGACGAGATGAGAAAAAAACACTACAACGGAGAAATTACAGACGAGGAACTGAGAGATTGGAAACTCTCGTATCCTTATAAGTCCAGATTTTTAAGAAAAAGAAAATAGACAAAAAAAAGACCATTCAGTCCGAAAACAGGATGGTCTTTCCGTTCAATTATTTAAAATTCTATGCCACTTGAAAAAATTCTTAACCTTAAGCCACAATACATGTATTTGACAGGTTAAAAATACACTCCTAAGGGTCAATTTTAAGTGTAAATCAATATCAAACTTGCCAAGTGAAAGTGTAAGGCAAACTCGGCGGTAGCTATTCTTGTTGGGACTATGCTAACTGCCAATCAAGCCAGCAAAGTCGATTAAAATCAGTGTATATAACGCTTTCAAATATTTTCTGTCGACTTTGCTACATTCGAAAGACCCAAATGCTCTTCAAATTTCTGAAGCAATTGCTCCTTTTTATGTTGCAAAAAAATTTTTTCCTCTTGTGAAAAAATCTCGTTATCTATGTCTGCTTCTTTTATTATTAAATAGTCAGCTTCGTTGATATCTTTCCAGTCGCGATCGGAATAAAAACAGTACAATAATGGAAAGTCTAGTATGCGAAATCGAAAAGCCTTGTAATTCGACTTTTGAAATCTATTTAGGCGTGCTTCGCGCGATTTGGACCAAGGGACCTTAAACTTGTCTTCGTACGTATAGGGATTCGCCTGAACATCTCCAAAGTAGGCGACAGTCCAAGAACGATTAATCAATTCGTTTTGGGAGCCTGGTTCAAGGGTACTCGCATATTCTAATACAATATGTGCCGGGCCTGTCAAAGCGGCTGCATATGCAATGTCTAATAATATGTAAGGATCTGTGTTGTATGAATTAATTTCTTCTAAAAAATCAGGAATACACCCTGTAGGATCTGGTATTCTTGTAACTAAATAAATAATCTCATTTTTCAAAACAAATCGGGCGGATTCATCTATCTCCTCAAGCCTGCATCTTGCTTCGCTTGAAATAATACCTTTATCTGGTATTTCAACTTGTTTATAAACATTTATCAGATTTCTTTGAATTAATTCGATTTCTTTCGTGTCGCATCCGCTTATGGCACTTCGCAAGAAGTCTGTAACATCATTCCTCATTGGTGTTGTGAGTGTTTCAATTAAGCTAATATCTCCAATTTTAACCGCATTGAACGCTTTATCAGCAAGGAAAAACGCACAAAAACTTCTGTGGAAGAAACCATTTGCAATTGCACCATCACCTAAGATTGAAAAGGTTAACAAATCCTTAATTGCTGTATCGTTATTCATAATCGTGCAGCTAGGATGATAGTAAAGTTGGCTACTAATTTCCCAAAGGGCTTCTCTGATTTCTTGTGCATCAAGATAGCTTGTTTTGCGAGCTCGTTCTTTCTTCAACCAGCAATAGAAAAACACGTCATATAGTGCAAAGATAGTTTGATCGGAATTATTAAAAAAATCATCAATCACAGGATCTGACTCTTTATTGTGCAACAAATAGACTAATAACGATAACTGAAACGGTGATTCTGTAAAACCCTTTATCGTCCGGTTGTTCTTAACTAAAGAACGGTAGCTTATGATGATGTTATCTTGTTTCAATGCATCCGCATACCGGACAGTATAATCATCTGCCATTTTTTCGGTCCATGGACCCAAAGACACAGTATCACATGTCATCTCGCGAAGAATATCTGTTTCATTTCGACTAAGGTGATCTTTTCGCCACCCAAACCAAATCTTTGTATTCTTTAACTTATCAATTGAATTGATCAACGTATTCAATGCTTTTTCGTTGTCGAAATATGCCTCATCAATTCCATCAAGTAGAACAATATACTTCTTGTCACCTTCAATACCATTTAGTAGCAAAGACCGTACAAATTTTTGGTAAGGACGCAACTCACTTGTTGAAGAAACAAGAGCTCTTGCATGAAGATAGAGATAATTTTTTGAAAAGTTTTCATATAAAAATAACTGCCGCAGGAATGTGGTTTTTCCCGAACCTGCCTCACCTGTCAAGATGAAATGGGAATTTATATTTTCATTTACAATATCATAAATCGTCTTATAGTCACTATGTCTTTTTTCACTTGTAAAGTTTGGAGGAACAAATAGCTCAGGAAACACCGCCTTAATGCTGGGACTATTCTTTAGCCACGGGAGTAATGTGTCATTCTCTATTCGTTTCTGCTCATCAACGATTTCCTTTGGATCAAGAACAATCGGTGCTGGTGGAAAGATTTCCTGAAGCTTCATATTAGCTGCGGTAAAAGGTTCCCAAGCTTTCACCCAATGATGTGCTTTAAACACCTGAGATTCAGTTTCTCCATAAAGGAATGTTGGCTCAACACCTTTTCCCTGCTTGAGGCAACCCATCGTAACTTCAAGATGCCAGTTTACCTTACGAATCCATGCTTCATGTGCATCACCGCAAAGGTATAGAAATACATTTGGGTAAAACATTAGTATCTCTTCAATAGCCTCCTTTTCGTGCTTTTCAAAGAGGTCAGGAGAATGATGTGCAAGAATAATGATGGGATAATTCGGATACTGTTTATCTATTTCTTTAAGCAGTCTATCTAGGCAATCGTTGCCTATTATCAAATGACCGCGATCTTCATCAACATTATGCATAATAGCAGTATTAAGGTACAGAAAAACTGTTTCTCCAAGAACACGATAGGTATGTAGTTCAGCTTTGCTCCAATAATTACTCGGACCATATAGAGTGTTGCAAACCATTTTGAAGTATTCGAATTGCTGAAGCAAAAATTCCAGATCATTCTTTTCAAAGCACCCTTCTGCAATGTTATATTTTCCCTTAATTTCAGCGGTTTTAGCTTTTATTTCTTCCTTATCTTCGTTGCGATCACGATCATGATTTCCTGGAACAAGGTGAATATGCTCTACCTCTGTAATTTTTATAGCTTTTGCTATTTCTTTTATATATTCGACAACAGCATCTACTTCACACTGCTCTTTTCTTTGATATTTCGCATGCCGTAAATCACCTGTGATCAGCAACTCATCAGCAGATATGTTCAGCCTTTGAAGGTAAGTAACGAGATCCTCTCTTATCTTCCTCGATGTTCTTCCATCTTTGCCCGGGTTAAAATGCAGATCAGATATATGAATAAATCTCATTGTCGCAGCTCCCTCACTTATGTATAGAAATCATTCACTACTAACAGTAATCTCTATCTTTTTTACATTATGTTATTTCTTGAAGTTTTCAATAAATTTATTCTATCAGTTAAGGATATAAAACAACAAGAGAAAATAGGAACATAAACAAAAAAAAAGACCATTCAATCCGAAAAGCAGATGGTCTTACCATACTATAGATATCTTTAAATTCTAAGCTACTCGGAACAATTCTTGGTCTTATTCTAAAAAACTTATTCCTTCCCAAATCCTTCCACCTGAACTTTTATAAGCCCTGAAAACATTGATTTTAAGCCGTTTTTGAGTTTGTTGAGCTTACTCCCACTCAATCGTTCCCGGCGGCTTCGGCGAAAGATCATAACATACCCTGTTTACCCCCGGTACTTCTTCAAGTATTCGGCGGGTAATTTTATCTAACAATGCCCAATCCGGGTGCTCAATTTCGGCTGTCATGGCGTCAACGGTGTTAACGGCACGGATGATGACGGGGTACTCAAATGAGCGGGCGTTGTTTTTGACCCCTACGGAGCGGAAGTCGGGTACAAGGGTAAAATACTGCCACACCTTGCCTTCAAGGCCGGCCTTTTGGAACTCTTCCCGCAAAATAGCGTCGGATTCCCGTACGGCTTCAAGCCGGTATTTTGTTATTGCGCCCAGGCAGCGCACGCCTAAGCCGGGGCCGGGGAAAGGCTGGCGGTAAACCAGATTGTCGGGTAAGCCCAACTCTTTGCCGCAGGCCCGAACTTCGTCTTTAAAAAGGAACTTCAAGGGTTCCACAAGCTCAAAAGTCATATCTTCGGGCAGGCCGCCCACATTGTGGTGGGCCTTGACCACCTTGGCGGTTTTTGTGCCGCTTTCAACAATATCGGGATAGATGGTGCCTTGAGCCAAAAAGTCAATGCCGTCAAGTTTTGCCGCCTCTTCGTCAAACACGGCGATGAATTCGGCGCCGATTATTTTGCGTTTTTTCTCGGGGTCGGCAACTCCGGCGAGCTTGCCGAGAAAACGTTCAGCAGCGTCAATATAGATAAGGTTAGCTTTCATTTCATCACGGAAGATTCTCACAACGTCCTCGGATTCGTTTTTGCGCATCAGCCCGTTATTGACATGGATGCAAACAAGGCGGTCGCCCACTGCACGGACTAAAAGGGCGGCAACTACGGAACTGTCCACACCGCCGGAAAGGGCAAGCAGAACCCGCTTATCTCCGATTTGTTTGCGTACAGCCGTGAGTTGGTCTTCCACAAAGTTTTTCATATTCCAGTTGGCTTCGCAACCGCAGGTTTTAAATACAAAGTCCGGCAGACTGAGGGAGAGTTCTTCTTCGGTTATATTTTTAACTCCCGCATTGTTGGGGTGGCAAACCGCTAAAAGGGGCAGACCGCAGGAATATATCTCCGGCAGCACATCAATAGTTTGCCCGTCAACCATATTGTTTTCCCCGCCGTAGAGGATAAGCCCTTTGACGTTGGCTTTTTCGGCAAGTTCCCGGGCGGTTATGTCGTGGGGGTGGATTTCACTGTAAACGCCCAAATCCCGAATCGCTCTGGCAAGGTCGGTGTTTTTGGTGCTTCCGAGGTCCAAAATTAAAATATTGTCCTGTTTCATTAATGCCTCCGTAAGGGATATTTGTTTTATTAAGATATCCGTTTTTCTTGCAACATAATAGCACAAGAAGGCGGACTTTCCAAGAGAGAAACGCCCGGAATCATGAATTGATTTGCCTTTCTACGTCATCCGGATTAATCGGTTTTTCCGCCAAATCATTCAAGGAATAATAGTGATTGCCGGCTTCGTATTCTATACGGGAATCTTTTTGGCGGATTTAGTTAAAAGATGAGTGCTTGAATTTTTCAAAGTCATAAATTTGAGTTTAAACGTTGTTCTGAGAATCAAAACGGTTTTTCTGCTATAAAAAAGTGAAATCCCTTGTGTATCAAGAGATTTCAAAGAAGTTTTCTGGTGGGAGAGGGTGGATTCGAACCACCGAAGTCACTGACGACAGATTTACAGTCTGTTCCCTTTGGCCGCTCGGGAACTCTCCCGTATTCAATTTGATTCGGTGAGTTTTTGGTGGAGCTGGTGGACGGACTCGAACCCCCGACCTGCTGATTACAAATCAGCTGCTCTACCAACTGAGCTACACCAGCATCTGAAACGCCCGCATAATATATCATATTTGGTTTTGTCCGTCAATAGCGAAATTGTGATTTTCTATCATTTCGGGCATAAGCCGGGTATGTCGGCGTTAAACCCATAGGCCGGTGCGGTTTTAACCGCCTTGTTCTTCTTGCTCCTGCTCTTCTAACAGCAACTCGGCGGGAGAATTAGGGGCGCCGTTGGAGATTTTTTTCCACAGCCTCAAAATGCCGTTGTCATTGAGCACTTTTACAAAGATGATGGTCAAAGGCACAAGGAACAGTCCGATAAAACCGAAAAGTTTGACACCGATATACATGCCCATGAGGGTTAAAATCGGAGGTAAGCCGAGGTTCGCCGCTACCAGTTTGGGTTCCACCGCCTGGCGGATAACATAGATGACTGCGTAAAGAACAAGCAAACCTATACCCAGCCAGGTGTTCCCCGAGATAAAGCTGTAAATTGCCCAAGGAATCAAAACCGTGCCGGTGCCTAAAACCGGGAAGATATCCACTATTGCTACAACTACGGCGGTAGCAATCAGATAACTGCCTTTGTAAATCCCCAAAAGCCTTAATATCCCCAGCCCCAGAGTCATCTCCGAGAATGTCAGAAGCATAAGCGTGGCATAGGAAAGCCCCATTTTACCTATGGAAGATAAGGTGGTTCGTTTACTGATAAACACGGCTTCCTTCTTATTTGGGGGCAGTTGGCTCACAATAAATTTAGCAATTCGGTCATAATCGGCAGTCATAAAAAAGCAGGAGACAATACTGATTATTGTACCCACAACAAATTCCGGCACGAGTTTTGCGGTGGTCCAGACTCCGCTTAACGGGCCTGAAAGGACTGAAAAACCGGCTTCCCAAAAATCGTCAAAGGAAAACTTTTCAATAAAATTGTGGAGGGCGGCAGTTATGCTGTCTTGAACACCTCCGGGCAAAAAGCGAAGAGTATGCCCGATGGATGCTTCCGCCTGAGCGAGCAATGAAGGTAAATCCTTAAAAGACTGTGCAAGAGAGGTAAACAGGCCCTTGATGCTGAAAAAGAGTTTTATACCGACAAGTGATAAGAGGGCCGTAAAAGTCAAGAAGATGGCGGCAACAAGAAGATAAGCAATAGTACTTTTTTTCAATTTTTTTGTTCTGTCGGATAAAAACCTGACGGGGCGCTGCAAAAGCATTGCCGCGAAGGCGGAAAACATAAAGGGGAACAACAGCCAAAAGGCGTACTTCATAAAAAAGTAGTACAGCCCGGCTAAAGCGAGAATATAGCCTGAGTTTATCAGGAACTGTTTGCGTTTTTCCGTTTCTGTCATTTTTACCCCTCACAAGACGGCAAAATTATCTGCAATTGATGAAATTATATCAAATAATTTCTAAATCGCAAACAAAAGTTTCCCCTTTTTCCCTTTTTTCTCCTTTTCCCCTTTATTCCCTCCATTGTTTGTGATAAAATAACCGGAGTATTGACTGGAGGTCTGAAAAAATGTATGTGGCCATAATGGGTTACGGCGTGGTTGGCTCCGGTGTTGCCGAGCTGCTTAACAAACATCACAACAGCATTGTAAAAAAAAGCACCCTGACCCAACTTGATCTGAAATATATTTTGGATATACGGGATTTCAGCGGGGATGTCAACGAACACCTGATTATTAACGACTTTAATTTAATTCTCAACGATCCGGAGGTAGGCATTGTAGTGGAGGCTATGGGAGGGATTCACCCCGCCTACGAGTACACACTTGCCTGCCTTAAAGCGGGCAAAAGCGTTGTTACCTCCAACAAAGAACTTGTGGCCAACAAGGGTTATGAGTTGCTCACCCTCGCCCAGAAAATGAATGTAAATTATCTGTTTGAGGCCAGCGTCGGCGGCGGCATCCCGATTATCCGGCCCATAAGCCAATGCCTTGCCGCCAACGAGATTAACGAAATAGCCGGCATATTAAACGGTACCACCAACTTTATTCTTACAAGAATGATTTCGGACAAAATGAGTTTTGCCGATGCCCTTAAACTCGCACAGGAAAACGGATATGCCGAAAAGGATCCTACTGCGGATGTGGAAGGGCATGATGCCTGCCGTAAAATTTGTATTCTCGCTTCCCTGGCTTACGGCAAGCATGTTTATCCCGACACCGTTTACACCGAGGGGATAAGCTCCATTACCCCCGAGGATGTTGAATACGCCCGGGATTGGGGCGGCGTGATTAAACTTATCGGCCGTGCCGCAAAAGTGGGGGAAGATAAAATTTATGCCATGGTAAGCCCCGCCTTTGTAAGCAGACAAAGTCAGCTGGCAAGCGTGGAAGATGTGTTTAATGCTATCCTGGTGCGAGGAGATGCCACCGGAGATGTTGTTTTCTACGGACGGGGGGCGGGGAAAATGCCTACCGCAAGTGCCGTGGTGGCCGATGTTATTGACTGTGCAAAACATGTGGAAAAGAAAAAACTCTTCGGTTGGGAAGACAGCGAAGAAGATTATGTAATAGACTACCTTGATATTGAGACATCCCTTTTCCTGAGGTTTAAGACTGAAAACCCTGAAGCAACTTTAAAAGCGGCCGAGGAACTTTTCGGTTCGGCACGTCCGCTCCGTCGGGACGGTGCACCTGCTTGGGAACTGGCCTTTGTAACTCCGCAGGATACCGAAAGGCGTCTGCGGGCAAAACTTGATAAATTGCCGGGAGCGGAACTTCTCTCCCTGATCCGGATAACGGATTTTTAAAGAAAGATTATTTACGCCGTTCGGGCAACGGGTCTGAACGGCTTTGGAGGAAAAGTATGGCGTTGATTGTTCAAAAGTTCGGCGGCAGTTCCGTGGCGAACGCCGAGCGGGTTATGAATGTGGCAAACATAGTGACGGACACCTACAAAGCGGGCAACGATGTGGTGGTAGTTGTTTCCGCCCAAGGGGATACCACCGATGATTTAATTGCCAAGGCAAAGGAGATAAACCCCGATCCTTCCCGCCGGGAGATGGATATGCTTATGTCCGCAGGGGAGCAGATTTCGATAGCGTTATTGGCTATGGCAATTGAAACCCTTGATGTTCCCGTTTGCTCCCTTTTGGGCTGGCAGGCCGGGTTTAAAACAAATTCCAACTACGGCAATGCCCGGGTTAAAACCGTAACGGCGGAAAGAATCAGTGCTGAACTCAGTAAAAAAAATATTGTAATCGTTGCCGGCTTTCAGGGTATCTGCAAATACGACGATATAACCACCTTGGGGCGCGGAGGCTCCGATACAAGTGCGGTGGCGATAGCCGCGACATTGGGGGCCGAGCGCTGCCAGATTTTTACCGACGTTGAGGGCGTTTATACCGCTGACCCCCGCAAGGTGAAAAGTGCAAGAAAGCTAAGCGAAATTACCTATGATGAAATGCTGGAACTTGCCACCCTCGGTGCGCAGGTGCTTAACAACCGTTCGGTGGAAATGGCAAAAAGATTTAATGTAAAACTTGAAGTGCTCTCGAGCCTTTCAAGATTACCGGGTACAATAGTGAAGGAGGCGGTCTCTGTGGAAAAAATGTTGGTCAGGGGCGTTACTAAAGACGCAAATGTGGCAAGAATTTCAATTATCGGTGTGCCGGATATTCCGGGTGTGGCGTATAAGATTTTCGGAAAAGTAGCGGCTAAGAATATCAATGTGGATATGATTTTGCAGTCCGTCGGCAGGGACGGTACAAAAGATATTGCCTTTACCGTCAGCCGTGACAGTGCCAAGGAAGTTGCCAAGCTGCTTGAAACTTCTTTGGATTTTGCCCGGGATGCACAGATAGTCTGCGACACCGATGTGGCAAAAATTTCAATAGTGGGTGCAGGTATGCAAACCCATGCGGACACGGCCTCAAAAATGTTCGGTGCTCTTTACCGCAACGATATAAATATAGAAATGATTGCGGCAAGCGAGATAAAAATATCCGTTCTCATCAGCGCAAAAGACGCCGAGCGGGCGGTGGAAGCCGTGCATGACGCCTTTATGAACGAGTAACAGGGATAGCGCAACTGAAAAACAAACCGCTCCGGAACACAAAACACCGGAGCGGATTTTCGTTTTTAAGTTTAGATTTCAGGTGCCGTCTTTACCCCATTTAAGGGTGAAGGTAACGGAATAGCAGTTAAAGAGTATCTTGTTTGCCGCCGGTTTCATACCGGCAAAAAACAGGTCGTTGGAATTGGTTCCGCCTACCACAATGACCCTGCCGTCATCGGTCGAGGTGACGGCTCTCGGAACATCTTCCGTTGTTCCTGAAATGGATTCCATGGCGATTGTTTCACCGAGTTCATCTATAAGTATGATAAAACCGTCCCTGCCCCCCTTGTTGCCTATAGTGGCAAAGTCCCGGTTGGCGGATGAGGTTATTCCCACAGCGGCATAGCCTCCGTCTACAGCGGTTATGCCCGTTATCTCTTCACTATCAAGGCCCGCTACGGGTTTTGCCCAACCTACCGTGCCGTTTTTGTTGAATTTTACAATAAAAGAGTCAAATGAGCCGGCATTGTGATAAGCGGAAAAACTGCCGTCAACCATTATATCTATGCTGTATTTTCCCGCAATTACACAGCCCCCGTCGGGGGAGGCGGCTACGGCAATCAATTCATCGGAGCCGCTGCCGGAAAATGAACTTGCCCAATTAAGTGTACCGTTTTTGTCATAAGAAAAAACCAAGGTGTCAAGCTGTCCTCTGCCTGCAAGAGCTTCAAAATCTCCGTCCGAAGCGGCGGTTTTGCATACGGCAAAAATATCACCGTTGCCGTTGACGGAAAGGCCTTCAAATTCGCTGCTTTTTGTTCCGCTGACCGAGCGCTTCCAACGAACTCCGCCATCGGCATCAAATTTGACAAGTATGGCTTTTATGTTGTCGTCCTTTAAGTCTTCAAAATCTCCATCGGAGGATTCCGCTTTTCCTCCCGCAATAAAACCTCCGTCAGGCGTAGCGGCAACACAGGAAAACCATTCGCTTTTACTGCCGCTCATGGTCTTTATCCATTCCTGTTTGCCGGAAGGCGAGTACTTAACCAAAAGTGCATCAAAAAACTTGTCGTTTTTTGCTCCTACGGAAGGAGCCTTAGTGTCACCGGAGACGATGATACTGTCGTCCGCCAGAACGGTGAGTCCGCGGAAGTTTACTCCCCCTCCGTCCCCCCCGAGGAAGGCCTTCCACTGCAGATTGCCGTCTTTGTCATATTTTACAAGGGAACTTTTGGTGCCTGTCCAGTCCTCTCCCGCTTCGGCACAGTCGCCGGAAACGGTGCTGAAAAAACCCGTTATCACATAGCCGCCGTCTTTTGTGGGTGCAACTCTTTCAAACATGGAATTACCCGAGCCGCCGAAACCTATCGGAGAACCGGCAATGAGGCCCGATAGAGTCTTTGTTGAAACCGGGATGACAGGTTCGTATTTGTCGGGTGAAAGCAGGGGCTTTGCGCCGAGGATGTTGATGGCATAGCCATTTTTCGAAAAATAGGCTTTGATTATCTCTTTTTCAGCCGGGCTTAACTTAATATAGTTGCCGTCCCATTTGGAATCAGGGCCTAAAGTCTCTTTGACTATCTTAGTAATTTCTTCGGGGCTTAGGGTATTAGGCGTTGTAATCTTGTCCCGTGACAAGCCCTCCCGCCAGACATCGTCAACGGGTGCCATGGTCTCAAGGGTTGTGCTGTTCTGGTCAGGGTCGGGTTTGCATGATGAAAGGATAGCCGTAAGGAGAGAAAGGCTGACCAATACAGCAACGATTTTAAAAAGATTTGACTTCAAAAAAATCACATCCTGTTCCATATTCCGGCTCGTTTTCAACTCGGTATATTACTGTTTACTGACAACCTTCATAATCCGAGCAAAAGCATCGGCTATTGTGGGGGCGGTTTTAGGGCCGAGAGAGTTTGTTTCCTCGTAGTGGTTGCGTCCCAAACGGTCCTTTGCCTTTTCCAGATAAGGCATATTCGCATCTAAAAGAAAATCATTGGGCGGAAGAACATAACCCAGCTCGTCGTTTGCCAGACCGAAAATCAGAAGTTCTTCTTCACCGGCTATCTCTGTCAAAGGGGTGGGGTTGATCTCCGGCCCCTTACCTTCGGCGGACTCCTCACTGCTCAGATAGCCTCCGAAAACAAGTTCGGGGAAGATTTCGCAGGGGAGCAGAAGCATTTTGACCCCGCCGATTTCGAAATAGGTCATTTCGGACTTTAAAACATAACCGTGGCTGGCGCTTTTTTTGTGATATCTGTCGGCTTTAAGGATGCCGATTTTTGTGGCCAGCATAAGCACATGGTTGTCAACTTCGGCATAAAATTCCTGACGCATAAAGTTTATTTCCGGTTTGATTTTTTCTTCCTTTTCAATAGCAAGTGTGAATTCCGCAACCTTGCGTCCTATGGCTTTTGTGGATTCCACTATGTCGTCACCTATGCGGTCCATGCTGATCATGCCGCCTATCGCTCCCACACAATAAACGGTTTCCGCTCCGGTTTCCTCCAGTATTTTCTCCCTCATATAGGCGGGGAAGTCGGCGCTTACAAGGGAGTTGCCGCCGCCGAGGGACTCGGAGTGGGCGGCAAAGTTTATGAAGTAAATTTCCCGGCTGCCGTCAGTAGGCACAATACGAAAACGGGTCAGAGTTTTGGAGTAGACTACCGGTGTGCGGTGGTCGTTTTGCATTCCTTCCACGGGAATTCGCCCCAAGTAAACATCAGCCTTGCGGCGGTCCTCATAGGCCTTGCGCACGGCGGTGTTTATACCGTTAAAAACAATTTCCATAAATTTCGGATTCTGTCCGGTCAGGGGCAGGGGACCCCACAGCCCCATGGTATCTATACCGGCATGGTTGTGGGTGCAAAGAATGTTAATGCTGCGGCAGCCCGCCTCTTTAAGAAAACCCGCCATGGATGCCTTGACATCATTTACATCCTTATTAAGCATACCCACCGCATCGAGGGATACAAAAACCACGGCACCCCGGCCGGAATTGTCATCCAGCCAAAGTGCATGAACATGGGGAACATCCAGAATACCCGTTGCCGGGTTGTTGATGTTGTAGCCGGCTACATAGTATTTTTTGTTCAGCAAATCGGGAGGAATAATTGCGGCTTTTCCGAACCCTGCAGTGAAATGTTTTGCAGGGGCTTTATCCAACTTGTCAAATTTACCTTCAGGCAAGGGTGAGGCATCGGGGAACTTACCCCTTCTAAATTTCGGTACGGATACCGACTTTTTTAAAGCTTTTGACAGCAATGATTTAGCGCTCATTTTTTCCTCCTCCTCGGTATAAAAACTCTCAGGACTTAAAGTTTGGAAGAAAGCTCCTTCAAATAGGCACGGAAACTCTCGCCGATTTCCGGATGGTTCAGTGCCACTTCGCAGTTGGCTTTCATCATTCCCAACTTGTTGCCCATATCGTAACGTGTTCCGTCAAAGTCATAGGCCAGCAGCTTCCCGGCTTTGGCAAGGTCGCTCATGGAGTCGGTCAGATAAAACTCGGCATCGCCGGAGTGCTTTATTCCTTCTTCCAGTATGGAGAAAATCTCAGGCGGTAAAATCAACCGGCCTAAAATGGAATAGTGGCTCATTATTTGTTCTTCCGTAGGTTTTTCAATAATACTGTGGCAGTTCATGGCTCTGCCTTTTAAAGGTGAAACATCCAGTGTGCAATAAAGCTTTACCAGCTCCCGGGGAACTTCTTTTACGCCTACAATGGCTTTGCCGAATTCTTCATAGGCACGGCATAACTGCCCTATAACCGGGTCTTCCGAAAAAATCACGTCATCGCCGTAAAGTACGGCAAAAGGTTCATTTCCTACAAAGCTTTTGGCACATAATATTGCATGTCCCAAGCCCTTTGTTACTTTCTGGCGCAAAAAGTATATGTTTGCAAGCTCCGCTGCAGCCCGTACATCTTCGAGCATCTTGGCCTTTGAAGGATTGGCCGCTAAAGCTGTTTCCAACTCGAAAGCATAGTCAAAGTGGTCTTCAATGGCGCCTTTGCCCCGGTTGGTGATTATGAGTATATCCTCAATACCCGCGGCGGCAGCCTCCTCCACAATGTATTGAATTGCAGGCTTGTCCACGATGTTGAGCATTTCTTTCGGGACCGCTTTTGAGGCGGGTAAGACCCGGGTTCCCAATCCCGCTGCCGGAATAACAGCTTTCTTAACTTTCATAAAAAAGACTCCTTTTATATAGTTTTATATTACAGTTGACTGACAATGTAATTGAGGGTAATCCAGAGTAAATCGAATAAGAGTACGCTGCCCATCAAAGCAAAACCGGAAGTCCCCCCGCGGCGCAGTGTAAGGGCGCGGAAAACGTTTTCGTCCGCAGCAAATCGCCTTATGGAGCGCAAATCTTTAAAAACCTTATTTCTGTAAGCGGGAACGGCGACCGCTGCGGCAGAACAGCGTAAAACAAGGTTAAGAAAAAGATTGATAAGCATCATAGGGAAGAATTCGGCCAACCGGACGATAAAGGTGTCCATTTCGGGTGTAACATACGTTTGGCGGTTGATTTCGAGCAAAAGCGTCTGCAACTCTCCCATTGGACCTGCAAAAGCTACGGAAAGGGCAAAATGAAGTCCGAGAAATATTCCCCCCAGCCAATAGAGTTTACGGAAGAAGAACCAATATGGTGAAAAGAAAAATGCCGCCCAGTTCCAACTCGGTTTTTTTGGATTTGAAAGAGCTTTGCGGAATTTATCCAGATACCGATGGGCACTGAACCGCACATAAAGTGCAATGTCAAGGGCTTTAATACCGTCGAGCTCTTCCGAGGGGTCAATACCTATAAAAGGAAAAGTGCCGATGTAGCGGGAGAGCGGGGAGAGAGTTCCTTCTCCATTTTCCGCATTTTTATTTTCATCCCCCGTATTTTTACAAAGAGGACAATCTTCGTTGCCGTCTGCGTCCGCATAACCGCAGAGCGGACAAACTTTTGCCGGCTCACCGGGGCAGATGTTGTTTTTTAAGTCCCCCGATTCGGCGGCCTTTTCGGAGTTTTTCCAAACAAAACCTTCGGAATGCAGGCCGCTGTTGGCGCAAGCGCCGTTTTCAGTCCAGCATTCCCTGTGGTGAGGTGTACCGCATTCGGGACAGACGACTATGTCGTCACCGGGGACAAAAGTTTTACCGCAAACGGGACAATTTTCTTTTTCGTAAAGCATAAGCCACCAACATATCAGATATAGTATGTGCGCAAAATTAATTCTAACACAAGAGTGGAAAAATTCAACAATTACGGTGCAGGCTTTGTCAAGTTCTAAACAAAAATTCGAGGGGGCAGGTTTTGATTATAGCGCAACAAAGACAGTGCCGTCAGGTAGATCAGAGTAATAAGGAGGGGCAACGGATTTTTTTCAAAAGAAACTGCCAATCCCTTTAACGCGGCGATGAAGTTGGAGTTGTTGTTGTGCAGATGGTAAGCGAATAGGGTAAACTGCGCAAAAAGATATGATATAACCGGGTCATAGTAAGGTTTTTCAAAAACCAACAGGAGCAAAGAGAAGAGGGGCAAAACTGCAGTGAGAAAAAAAGTCAAGCCGGCCTTTTGCTTTTTACTTTTAACGAATGTCCTGCCCCAAAGATAAAAGAAAATCATAAATAGCGGTGCGGTTACGGCAAAAGTATAGGCGAGCTTCAACCAATTAGTTTCCCAAAGAGAGGGGAGGGTAAGTTTTTCGGCAAAAACGCTGTCCCTGCCGAAAACAAAAACACCTGCAACCGTTACCGCTATACTGATTATACACAAAAAAATGTTCTCGCCGGTCGTTTTTTCAAAAGTCGTTAAAATCAATACAATTAGGATGACCGGAAAATAGGCGGCGGCAAAGGCGGGACTTAAAGCCGTGCAGAAAAAACAGGCTGCCGGTATAAACCATTTTTCTCCGGCCTTGTTTGCCCGAATGACGGATAAGATAACGCAAAGCACACTCAGTAAATTTGTGTAATATACTTTAGGTGTCGGCAATCCGTAAGCACCGTTAAGAAAAAGCCCGAAGTTGGTGACTGCGCTGCCTAAAAACATGGCTATGAAAACAAGTAAAATCCGATTGAGGGAAGTGTCTGCTTCCCTAAGCATCTTGCCAAGAATAAAGGCGAAAAAAGCAAAGAAAACAATAGAAAACAAAGTTTTTATTGAAAACAAGTTGAAAGAGACGGTGAAAACCAAACGCAAAAACAGCAGGAAGAAAATCGGGAGTTCATATTCGGTTTTTTTGTAAAAAGCGGAAACTCTCAAGATCCTCTCCCTTCTGACAAAAGGTTGTACTCCTTTTGTCTGTTCAATAATCCAGTCCCATACGCCAAGGTAGACTATTCCACCACTGCCCTTTGGCGGACAAAAGGAAAGTCATGGCAAAGAAAATTAACATGGCTAAGAACAGAATGAAGTTCTTTCTGAAAAACCTGCCTGCTTCTCCCAGACCTTTAAGAACCGCCCCGTCTTGGGCAACGGTAAAGTAGAACAGGAAGAAAAACTGTGCAGCTACAACAGGCATCCAAAACCTGAAGTAATCGCTGGAGAGAAAGTACATCGGAATCCTTGCGGCGGGAGCCAACAGGCACATAAGAAAAATGAACTTTTCCGCTTTTTTTTCCACCGATTTCAGAGCAGTTATCCATATTTTCCAAAAACATGCAAACATGGGGAGCAACAGAGCGGCTGCGGCAAGGTCGGGGCCGATTCTGCGTTGCACGAATTCTTCCTCAATTGTGTATTCAAGGTGATCCAGAGGCGAGCTGCATAAATAGAAGCGAACCACTTTTACAGCATGTCCTGTAATACTCATATCCGTTTTGTCGGCGGCCCAGGCAATGGGGTCTTCGACAGAGTTAAAACCCGGCACCCCGCTGTAGAGAAAGAAATAAGCGGAAAATACCGCCATGGTTATAAAGCCGATGATACATAGAATCAGGCTTCGGGGCGGGTTCCTGTCTTTTAATGCCTCATATATCAGCAGCAGGGCTATTACGGGCATATACATAAAGGCAAAACCGTGGTATGTTGCCAACCCGGCGACAATAAAAAGAGGAACGAGCCACCGAAATCCTCTGAGCCGCAGAGCCATAAGCGCAAGCACGGTAATAATAACCAAAAACCTGTCTAAAGAAAGGGTCTCGGAGTAAGGCAGGCAGGCGGTGTGGGGTATGGCAAAAAACAGGGCGATAAAGTAAATAACGGTTTCTTTTTCCTCGCCTTTTGCCCTGCGTATAATGCCTCCCGCCGCAAACGCAAGTAAAACGGCTTCAATAAGAAAAACTATCGTGAAAAATCGGTTCATAAAAGCGAGGGATTTATAATCGGTAAATAAAGCCATCAGCGAACCGATAAAAATCCGGGGGGCAAAACCTATGCGATAATCAAATATGTGCATGGTATAGTACATATCCGGCAGCTCTTTCATGTGAGGAATACCGAGCAGCAGAATAAAAATGAGCAAAGGCAGCTCATACTGAATTTTTTCAAAAGCGCGCACGCCCGGAGAGGGTCTGTTTGTCGGAGCGGGCGGAATATCTTTTTTGAGGGTTTTTGCCGAATGTTTCAATTTAATCCCCTTTACCTTTTGCGGCCGGTAAAAAGCCGCAAAGCGCACGAAACGGAGCGAAACTTATCATAAGCGAAACTGCCGATTTTGAAGACAAAAAGTTTTTTAGAGTATACTCCTCTGCCTCTGCCTTGTCAACGAAGGCGGAAAACGGCTCCTTCTCTTTATAAATCGGTTAAAGAATATCCGGGAACAGGAAAAGAGGCAAATTTTAACAGCGTTTTAGAAAAAATTTTGACAGATTTAAGTAAAAACAGAGGGGCAAACAGCCTGATTTTTTACAAATTTCGCTTTGTGGGCACAATATAGGGTGGTGTATATCATTAGCAAATGCCACAACTTGGGGATACTTTGTTTTGGTGAAATTGCTATTGTTAACTGCAAAAAAATATGTCGGAATATTGACACGGGGGAGCCGGAGTGATATAGTTAGCATGAATAGTGGGATATTAATCAGAGCAGTGTGCCTAATTGCACGGGATTCAAATGTTGAAAAAAACGCCAAACTTTGAAATGGAGGCTCAGAATGATGGAATTAAGTAAAAAGAGTTTTAATAAAAAACTCAGCTTGTTTCTGGCGGCGGCGCTGGTTTTAACAAGCCTTTTAGCCGGTTTCGGCCAGATTAAAACCGAAGCGGCTCCGATTGCGGGCACGGGTTTTTTTAAGCTGGAAATTGCAATCGACTCCAACAGCGGAACATCCTCGCCCGGCAACAGCCGCGGCACGGACTCCAGTTTTACTTTGCGTCTTGTTAATGCCGGCGGCGGCGTGATAGGCGCCACGCCGACAAATGCAATAACGGGTACGGGGAGCCCGGATCCGCTGGAAAATGGCCGGACTACCACTTACTCTTCTTTCGGTGCCGGGGGTAATGTGGCTGTTATCGTATCTGAAATGGCTGCTCTTGGTGTAACTAGCGCAATTACCCAAATGCACCTGGCCTGCACAAGTCAGGCGGACGACTGGTGGTTTGCCGATGTAAGGCTCTATTATTCCACAACCGGCAACAATGCCAATTGGGTACAACTCACATCCGGAGGCTGGCAAGCCGGCAGCGGCACGGGCGCGTGGAATATTTCCTGGTTTGCCAATAACGAAAAAACAATTACTTTCGACACCCAGGGCGGGACAGGGAATGTTTCGTATGAAGCCGTGCCCGGTCAAACCCTGACTTCACCGACAGGTTCGTTTACAAAACCCGGCTATACGTTTAACGGCTGGAACACTCCCACCAGGATGCCTAATGCCAACCACACCGTTTATGCCAACTGGATTCCGAATACCTATAACATAGCATTTAACGGCAACGGCTCTACCGGAGGAAGCACCGGAGGGATGACTTGCGCCTACGGTACGGCATACAATCTTACAAGTAACGGATTTACGAAAAACGGATATAACTTTGTCTGTTGGAATACCAATGCGGGCGGAACCGGTACCAACTATAACAACGGTGCCTCCGTCAGTAATCTTACAACGGTCAATAACGCCACGGTAACACTCTATGCTCAATGGGCGCCGATTACTTACACCGTAAAATACAATCCCGAGGGGGGAACCGGCACTACTGCAGATTCTCTCCATACCTTTGACCAGGATAAGGCCCTGACGGTCAACGGCTTTTCGCGTTACGGCTACACCTTTGACGGGTGGGCGGTTACGTCAGGCGGCTCCAGGGCCTATGACAACGGACAGACGGTTAAGAACCTTACCAATGTTCAGGGAGCAACGTTTGATTTGTATGCCAGATGGGAGCCCATAACCTACTATGTGTCCTATGATGTGAACTCCACAAGCGGTCACAGCGGTACAATGAATAATTCAACCCATCAATACGGAATACCTGCTCAGCTTAACTACAACGTGTATTCAAAATTAGGGTACACATTCCTGGGCTGGGCAACAAGCCAACAGGGGGCCAACGCCGGGGAAGTTACCTATGAAGATCATGACTATGTACAGGATTTGACCGGAACGCCCAACGCCACGGTTGTTCTTTACGCCGTTTGGGGCGCCAACCAGTATCTGGTTCGTTACAACGGTAACGGCGCCACCGGCGGAACCATGGCTGACTCAGCCCACTGGTACGACCAAAATTCACGGCTGAGGCTTAACACTTTCACCCGTACCGGTTATGCGTTTGACGGCTGGAACACTCAGGCGGACGGGAGCGGAACCGCTTATACCGATAATCAGGAGGTACTTTCCCTCGTACCCTCCGGCATAGTGACTTTGTATGCACAGTGGATACCGAACACTTATACGGTTTCCTACAGCGGCAACGGAGCCACTGACGGGAATATGAGCACATCCGCACATACCTATGATGTAAGCAAAGCCCTTAACGCTAACGGATATACCAAAATCGGTCACAGTTTCCAGGGTTGGGCACTGACGAACAATGCGACGACCCCCGAATTTGGTGACGGGGATTCGGTAGTGAACCTTACTGCGGAACAAAATGAAATTGTCACCCTTTATGCGGTGTGGCAGATTAATAAATATAATGTATATTACAACGCCAATGGCGGTACGGGCACTTACGGACCCGTAAATCAGGATTATGATACCCCTGTACCTTTGCCGGAAAGCGGCTTTACCTGGGCCGGCCGTGAATTCAGAGGCTGGAATCCGGTACAAAGCGCCGTGGACCCGGTAACAACTTATCGGGTACCCGCAAACGACTCCACGCTTTATGCGGTTTGGGGTGCGGATTATTCCGGTGTCAACGCCTCAATTGCTCTTGCGAATGCGGCCATGCTGCCGGCGAATGCCACAAAGGATCCGCAATATATACCGGGCGGAGCCCTCTATCCCTATGCCGGCGGCGGTAACAACGGGCTGTATGCCCGCAGCATGTTCTCCATAAACAGCCTTACGGCACTTACAAATGCGGTAAATGTGGTGACTCCGGGTCTCCGTTCCGACCAACAGGCTACGGTGGACGGCTGGAAGGCCGCCATTGACGAGGCTTATGCTAACCTGACACTTGCCTCTTCCGACTATTCGCTGCTACAGGGACGCATGACTTATGTGGACAATATAAACAGAGACCTTTATACGGAAGCGAGCTTAATGGATTTGGACGAGGCTTATCAAGGCGCTCAAAATACCATTGCTCAAAACTACAAGTTGCCTTTGCAGAATTGGGTGGATACGGCAAAGAACAATTTGGATACCGCAATCAACAACCTTGTTTACAGACCGGCGGACTACTCAAACGTAACTGCTGTTTGGGAAAGTGTGCCCCCCGACTATCAAACCACACGTACACCCGAGACCGTAAATGCGCTCAACGAATACTACAACGCCATTGACTGGAGCCTGACGATGGAAAACCAGGCGATAGTCGACGAGTATGCGGCTGTACTTACCGATCTTATCAACGCCCTGGAATTTCTGCCTGCTGACTACACGGTTGTCTATAATGCGCTTAAATCAATCCCGGACAACGACGGCGGGCTTGAGTCCGTGAACTATGAATACCTGGATGCGAAGTACACTCCGGCCTCGGTGCAGTCGTTGCGAAATGCGGTGGAAGCCGTGGTGTACGATTATGTTATTACCCAGCAGCAGCAGGTTGATCAGTTTGCTTCAAATATTACCTATGAAAAAAATACGCTAGTTCCGAAAGCGGCGGATAAAACTGGTCTTTATCAGGCTTTGCAGCGCATAGCGCCTTATCCGAGTAATTACTATACAAATATTACTTGGAACGAATACGCCGATGCCCGTTCAGTTGCGCTGACACTTTATAACGATCAGAACCTCAACATTTTCGATCAGGAAGAAATCGACTTGGCGGCCGACAGGCTTAATGCGGCCGTTGACAATCTCCAGTTTCTGCCGGTAACCTATACCGTCTATTATGAAGACGCCGCCGGAAATGCTCTTGCATCTGCTGCGGTCAAAGACGGCTATGCTTCTCAGGCAGTTAGGGAGTATCCTATAACGATTTACGGCTACGCTCCCGATGTTGAGTACGAAAATCTGACGCTTGATAATACAAACAACGGGACGATAACCTTTACTTATTCATACGGCACGTACACGCTTTCCTTCGATTCCGCCGGCGGCAGTGCCGTGAACTCCATTACACAAATTTATAACACTGATGTAACTGCCCCCGCAGATCCGGAAAGAGAAGGCTATACCTTTGCGGGCTGGCAACCTGCGGTGCCTTCGAAAATGCCCGGTGAAGATACCGAATGTGTGGCTCAGTGGACTATTAATGATTACACCGTGAGCTTTGACTCCGCCGGCGGCAGTGCTGTAGATTCGATAACTCAAAACTACGGGACCGCTATAACTGCTCCCGCCGCTCCGACAAAAGAAGGCTATACTTTCATGGGCTGGCAGCCTGCGGTACCTCCCGTAATGCCCGCCGAAGATGTGGAGTGTGTGGCTCAGTGGCAAATCAACCAGTACACCGTGAGCTTTGACTCCGCCGGCGGCAGTGACGTAGAGTCGATAACTCAGGATTATGCCACTTCCATAACAGCTCCCGCCGCTCCTACAAAAGAAGGTTATACTTTCATGGGCTGGCAGCCCGTTGTTCCGACAACCATGCCCGCTGAAAACACCGAATGCGTTGCCCAGTGGCAAATTAACCAATACACCGTGAGCTTTGACTCCGCCGGCGGCAGTGCTGTAGAGTCGATAACTCAAAACTACGGGACCGCTATAACTGCTCCTGCCGACCCGACAAAAGAAGGTTATACTTTCATGGGCTGGCAGCCCGTTGTTCCGACAACCATGCCCGCTGAAAATGTGGAGTGCGTAGCTCAGTGGCAAATCAACCAGTACACCGTGAACTTTAACTCCAATGGCGGCAGTGCTGTAGGTTCAATAACTCAGAACTACGGTACCGACGTATCGGCGCCCGATGTCCCCGCAAAGACCGGCCACACCTTCGCCGGTTGGTATTCCGACAGCGGTCTGACAACGGCGGTCACATGGCCTTACACCATGGGTGCTTCAAATGTGACTTTCTACGCTAAGTGGACGCTCAACAACTACAATATCACCTTTGATGCTAACGGCGGTACGGGCGGTACGGGCCCGACCTCTATGGCCTACGATTCGCCCTTAAATGCACCTGTGGTAAGCAGAACGGGTTACAGCTTTGTAGAATGGCTGCCTGAAGTACCTCCTACGGTACCTGCTCAGGACACCACCTATACTGCTCAGTGGACAATCAATTCGTATACCGTCAACTTTAACTCAAACGGCGGCAGTGCTGTAGGTTCAATAACTCAGAACTACGGTACCGACGTATCAGCGCCCGATGCCCCCACAAAGACCGGCCACACCTTCGCCGGTTGGTATTCCGACAGCGGTCTGACAACGGCGGTCACATGGCCCTACACCTTGGGTGCTTCCGATGTCACCTTCTATGCCGATTGGACTGTAAACAACTACAATATCACCTTTGATGCCAACGGCGGTACGGGCGGTACGGGTCCGACCTCTATGGCCTACGGTTCACCCTTGAATGCACCTGTGGTGACCAGAACGGGTTACAGCCTTGTAGAATGGCTGCCTGAAGTACCTCCTACGGTACCTGCTCAGGACACCACCTATACCGCTCAGTGGACAATCAATCAGTACACGGTGAGCTTTGATTCCGCCGGCGGCAGTGCTGTAGGTTCAATAACTCAAAACTACGGTACCTCCGTAACGGCTCCTGCTGACCCGGTCAAAGAAGGGTATACCTTTAAGGGCTGGTTGCCCTTGGTACCCACGGTAATGCCTGCTGAAGATGTGGAATGTGTTGCCCAGTGGCAAGTTAACCAATACACCGTGAGCTTTGATTCCGCCGGCGGCAGCGCAGTGGCAGACATAACTCAAGACTACGGTACATCTATAACGCCTCCTGCGAACCCGGTCAAAGAAGGTTATACTTTCACCGGCTGGTTGCCTGCGATACCTGCGACAATGCCGTCAGCAAATGCTACCTGTGTAGCCCAGTGGCAGATTAACCAGTACACTATCAGTTTTGACAGCCGCGGCGGCAGCCCTGTCACATCAATAACTCAAGACTACGGCACCGCCATAACGGCGCCCGCCGATCCGGTAAAACAGGGTGATGTGTTCCTGGGCTGGTACCCGCAGATACCCGCAACCATGCCCGGCAACGACTTGCAATGTGTTGCCGTATGGTCATCCGACAACCCGCAATTGGTAGAAGCCGTCGGGTCTACAACAGTGATTGACACAAGCAACTCAATTAACCTCATCTACGGTCTGGAAATCGGCATAAGCCAAACAGCCTTTGAAGCCCTGTTTGTAGATGTAATCGGCAACGGTTACACAGTGATAACTCAAACGGATTACGGTTTCGGTACGGGCACTAAGGTAGAGCTTTACCACAGTGTAACGCATGAACTGGTTGAGACTTACTACATAGTTATCTTCGGTGATGTCAACGGAGACGGTAATGTGGACTCCATGGATGCCGACTTGGTAGAAGCGGTTGAAAACTTTGAAGTGTTTTGGGATTGGAATACGGAGTTCTATCTGTATAAAGCAAGCGACATTAACGGAGACATGAATGTCGACTCTATGGATTCCGACTGGATGATAACAACGGAAAACTTTTTGTCGTGGATAGATCAGACGGACGGACTTGCGTACGAATATTGAATCTGATGTCTGAATAGCGGGAAAACTTTATTAACATAAACGCAAAACTGGAGTAAGGAAAGTGATAGGTATGAAGAAAATGAAAAAAGCCTTGGCGGTGCTGATAGCTGCATTGCTGATATTCAGTTCCGGCATGGTCGGGGTTTGGGCGTATATTGAAGGGCCCGAGCTTGTCGACATAACAGTTTCCTTGGAAGTAGGCAAGGAAGATAGCGGTGAATTCGTCCCGTTAGTCCCCGGTGAAAGGCTGTACCAAGGGGATGTTATCACGGTACGTATAGTGCCGGAAACAAACTTTTTGGTGGCCAACAACCGTCATGTGGTTATGTTCAACCGTTCGCTCTTTTCGGTTGTGGGCAATAACCAAACCGCCTTTTCCTATAACCCTGACAACTCTTTCGCCCCTGTGATTGCGAGCATAGCCGGAACGGCTCTTCCCGGCGGAATCCCGGAATATGCCTGGCCCGCCTCGCTAAAGTCTGTGGATCAGGGCGGTGACGGCACCTACACGGCCTACAATACGATAGCCGTAAATAACCGTACAAACCCGAACTCCCCCAACGGAGGTTATCCGCTGCACTTGGAAGGGTATGATTGGCTGTATTCATTTAAGCTTACGGTTTTGGAAGATCTTACTCCCGACTCCGGTGCGCGTATATGGATGCACGAAGCCTGGATAAGAAATCCGGACAATCCCAACGGTAATGCTTATTTCCAAAAATGTTTGGATTCGGAGAAGTTGGGAGTTAACGGCAACGCCAGTATTTATTACTGGAATGTTGATTTTACCGGTGCCGACTTGGATTTGGATCCTTACCCCGATGTTCAGATTACTTTCGATGCCAACGGCGGTACAGGCGGCACGGGCCCGACAACAATGACGCCGGGTGCCGTTCTGACTCCTCCCGATGTCAGCAGAACGGGTCACTCCTTTGTCGGTTGGCAGCCTTCAGTTCCTCCTTATGTCCCCGCTGAGGATACTACCTATTACGCTCAGTGGAATATCAACCAATATACCGTCAGCTTTGACTCCGCCGGCGGCAGTGCGGTTGGCTCGATTACGGAAGATTACAATACTGCGATAACGCCGCCTGCCCCGCCCGTGAAGCCGGGTTACGCTTTCACAGGCTGGTTGCCGGATGTACCTGTAACCATGCCCGACCATAATGTGGAATGTGTGGCCCAGTGGGATCAGTTGCCGGCGCGTACAATATATTTTGACCTTAACGGCGGAGACTCCGACCCGATAGCTCCTATGGTGCTTTATGCTGGCGCAGAGGTAACACCTCCCGCCGACCCGGCAAGGCAGAACTATACCTTTGCGGGCTGGCTGCCGAATGTGCCGGGTATTATGCCTGATGAAGATGTTTATTGCGTAGCTAAATGGACACTGAACAAATATGCCATCACCTGGGATGCCAACGGCGGCGACGGCGGCGGTGTCAACGAGTGCGAGCATGGCAGTATGCCGACACCCATAAATGCCGGCATCCGCACGGGCTACACCTTTGACGGTTGGTCACCGGAGATTGCGGCGGCAACGGGCACGGCTACATACACCGCTCAGTGGAAGGCGAACACCTATGATATCACTTGGGATGCCAACGGCGGCAACGGCGGCGGCACTAACCAGTGTGACCATGATCAAATGCCCACCCCCATCAGTGCGGGTACGAGAGAAGGCTATGACTTTGCAGGTTGGTCGCCTGAAGTAACGGCGGCCACCGGTCCCGCCACCTATACTGCCAAATGGACGGGCAAACTGGTCAACATAAGCTTTGACGCCAACGGCGGCACGGGAGGTACGGGCCCTTCAACCATGCGTGTTGGAGATTCCCTGACAGCTCCCGCAGTTGCTAAGGAAGGCTATATTTTAGGCGGCTGGCAACCCGAAGTACCCGCAACGGTGCCGGTGTCTGATACCACCTATGTTGCGCAATGGGTAAAAACCCTTGTAACATTGAGCAAGACGGGTGCCGGTATGGATGTTCGCATCTACGGTTGGGAAACAGACAGCAAATATCAGATTTGGACCTACCAGCAAGTGACATCCGACAATGTCCTTTCAGCCGATACCGATGTAAAGGCTGACCAATGGATACTTTCCATGCCCTATACGGCAGGGAGCGAAGGAGTTGTACAGGCCGACGGCAGCATATTGTTCAACATTGATGATTTCGAATCTCCTCAACCCAACTACACTGTTGCCGTACGTATAGCGGATTCCAACGGAGATTTTGTGGCAGAATTGCGCGATTCCTACACTCCTTCAGAGGTAGGCGAAGCGGTTTTAACAAAAGTGGTTGTAGACGGCAAGGTCACAACAGGCTATGAAATCAAGAAGATTGAAGACGGTGCAGTTGCTATTGAAATAATCGGCAACGATGTACCGGGCCTTACTTACAGTGCACAGATTCTTTCCGGGATTTCTCCCGCCCCGGTGGTTGTATTGGCAGACGGCAGCGCGAATTGGGATATTTCCGGACTGGAGCCCGGAATCTATGTGCTGGAATTCAAAGTTGCAGGGGATACAGAAGACGTTATGGAGGTAACCTTTGAGCTTTATTCCGAGAGCAGTGCAACAACCTTCGGAGTCCTCAGTTCCATGAGTGCGGATTATGCTAACGGCACGGTAACGGTTACACCCTCCTACAGCAACGGCACTTTCTCCTTCCTGTTCAGGGAACCCAGCCGTACAGCGGAGTACGGGTCAATAGAATACAGCAGCCCCGGTCCTTTCACATATGCGACTGATAAGCCCGGTGTGTACCATGTTTTGGGTCTTGTTACCAGGGCGGGCCGCATCGGAACGGAAGCCGACGGATTTGACGACGGAATCATCCGCACGGTTGTAATCCCCAGAGTAGGAACTCCCGGCGGTCCGGTCACCATGACTCTTTCGGCAAACGAAACTCTGCCCTATGTGCAGAAAGGAACCCCGCTGGTCTTTACAGCCGAAACGGAAGGCTTACCGGGGCCTGTGGAGTACTCCTTCTGGCGCTATGATGCTACAGGTTATATCCTCATACAGGATTGGAGTACGACAAACACCCTAAACTGGACCCCTGCCCGTATAGGTGACTACTACATAGAAGCAAGGGCAAAGGGCGTCGGCGCCGGTTCCTACGAGATAAAGAGAAGCGTTGATGTTTATGTCTTTAACGCCGGAGAATCCAAGGCTGATGTTACGGGTATCACCTTGAATGTGGCGGAAGTTGAAGCCAATGCTCAAGCGAAGAAGCCTGTAGTGCTTAAGGCCAAGGGGGTAAGTGCGAGCGAAGACAAGATGCTGTACAAGTTCTATGTTTATGATGAAGATATGCGTCTGTTGGAACTCAGGGATTATGCTCCGAACCCGACCTGTGTATGGACACCGAGAAAGGCGGGTATGACTTACACGATATCGGTGCTTGTTAAGAGTTCCGACTCCTTCGGTAAATATGATGCTATCGAAACCTTTGATATTACTCTCTAAACCTTAACTGAAAAACCTTAACTCCAGAGGCCTCCGGTTTTTACCGGAGGCCTTGTTTTTTGAGAAAACACGGTGACCACAACATTTTGTGGCAATAAAAAGGGAGACCGCAATTTTAACAAAAAACTTATAGAAAACGGCCAATTTTTAAGAGTTTTTAAGAAAACCTTAAAAACAATTGTTGACAAATTGAAAGACTGATGATATATTTACATTTGTATAGGGGGGAGTGCCCCTCAGGTAGACCTGTCATTTAATGAGGCTTTAATTTATATCTGTTTTCTTTATAGGAGGAAGGGTTGTGAAGAAATTAAAAAAAGTTCTGGCTGTAATGTTGGCGGTAGTCCTTGTGGCTACGAGCGCCGGTTTGAGCCTGACGACAAAAACACCGGTAACTGCGGTTACGGAACCCAAGGGCTCGGTGAGTAAAACCGACGGCCCCGGTGCCATAACTTTCTATGTGCCGGAGACTATTTATTTAGTGCCTGTTAACGGGAATGCAAATACATTCCAGTACTATGTTGACTGCAGCACGAGCGGCGTATTAAACACCCAAAGGAATAAAACCAGCGGGGTAGTTTATTTCAGCTGCCCCAATGCGGATGCGAACAGTATAAGCATTTCCGCTTCCGGCGCTTCTGTGAGTCTCGGTGCGACCACCGCATCGGGAACTGTACTTAATACCACGGTAACCGGCGGCACGCTTTCAACGGCAATATCGCAAGGCAGTGTCAGTACCGTTACCTGGACCGTGTCTTACAGAGTAAAAGGTGTGCAGATGACCGCCAAGGCGTACTCCGTT
>Ga0255346_1000399_pt1 | contig 73524 bp, 74 predicted proteins | sample wastewater_treat_FD_194410 | JGI IMG/M metagenome (GOLD analysis project Ga0255346, IMG submission 194410) | Wastewater microbial communities from Lulu Island WWTP, Vancouver, Canada - plant22 | ecosystem: Engineered > WWTP > Wastewater > Unclassified | place: Canada: Vancouver, British Columbia...
ATGGAATTGCCCCGCCTCGGCTTTCTTCCCGCCCGCAGGAGGGGTCTGGGGAGGAATGCGGGCGGGATTTCGAACCTTTCCTTTTTCGCTTCCGAATTTCGTATTTTGCAAAGCAAAATGCGCCACCGAGAAAAATTCATTTACATTTTTATAAAAATTAGTTATCATTATAGTATCAAGAAAGAAACCTTTATATTATATTCTATATACTATAATGTTATACAATTAAGAAAGATATGTCAAACAATAAAATTGCGGATAACTTAAAGAAACTACGGGCTAAAAAGGGTCTATCTCTCGAAAAGATTGCTCGGCTTGCTGATTTGTCGCTGAATACCATTGTTAAGGTTGAAAACGGAGTAAATACAAACCCAACCATTGAAACGCTGACCAAGATCGCCAAGGCGCTTGAAGTTGGTGTTGATGATTTAATTAAGTAGAAATATGGCAAAAAAAGATTATACAAAATTAGAAAAAGACGACTTGCTGAAAGTCATTGAAAAATTGGAATCCCGCAAAAAATACGGGTTGATTTGGGACGAGGAAAAAACCAAAGAGCAATTTGAAAAGGAATCGGAAAACGCCTTGCCAGTTTTGAAAGAGGTTAAAGGCAAAGAAATAAAAACCGATCCGAGCAAGCCGACAAATATTTTGATTGAAGGCGACAATTATCACGCCTTATCTGTTTTGAATTACACCCACCAAGGCAAAATTGATGTTATCTATATTGATCCGCCGTATAACACAGGGAATAAAGATTTTAAGTACAACGACAATTTTGTAGAAAAAGATGACGCATATCGACACAGTAAATGGCTTTCTTTTATGAGTAAGCGATTGCGTCTTGCTAAAAATTTATTAAGGGAGGAAGGCGTAATTTATATATCTATTGATGACAATGAAATTGCACAATTAAAATTGTTGTGCGATGAAATTTTTGGAGAAAATAATTTTGTAAATAATATTGCATTAAGAGTTAGTCCGCCTAATGGAGTAAAAATGACTCATGCAAAGAAAACAATTATAAAAGAAAAAGAATATGTTTTAGTTTACGCAAAGAATAATAGTTTGGTTTCTTTTATTCCACAATTTAAAAAGGCAGATAAATGGGATACGCATTTTAGTAATTTTATTGTGAAAGAAGGAAAAGATATGACTAAATGGAAAGTTATTCCATTGTCGGTAAAATTGAAGGAATTAGGATTTAAGCCAGATTTGGAAAATGTTGATTTTTTAACTTGGGCAAGAGAAAATTCGGATTGTATTTTTCAATCTGTTGGGTTAGCAAAAATTAAAAATATTAAAAAGTATAATACTGATAAAATTGTTGCGATTGACGGAATGAATAATTATTTTGCTTATAAAGGTAGACAAGTTCAATTATTAGCAAATAGCATGAAGCAAACAGATGATGGAGAAACATTATCAAGATTACTTTGTGATCTTTGGATTGATATTAGTTTTAATAATTTATTCCAAGAAGGCGGAGTAGACTTTAAATTTGGTAAAAAACCGCAATCTTTAATAAGAAGATTAGTAAAACTTACGACAGAAAAAAAAGATGCAAAAGTTTTAGATTTTTTTGCTGGGAGTGGCACAACTCTTCACGCAATTCTAGAATTAAATAATGAAGATTCGGGAAAGCGCGAATGTATTATTTGTACAAATAATGAAGAAGATATCTGTGCTGAAATTTGTTACCCAAGAATAAAAAATGCTATTAAAGGTTATGGAAATAAAAAAGGAAATAAAGGAAACCTGAAATACTATAAAACCGCTTTTGTAAAAAATTCCATAAGCCGAGATGATTTGAAAATGCGTATCACTCGCGAGTGTACGGAAATGCTTTGTTTGCGCGAAGGAATTTTTGACGAAGTGAAAGCCAAACCCGATTATCATATCTTTGAGCAAAATGGCAGAATTATGGGCGTGTATTATTCAATGGAACGGGACAGCTTGGCGCAATTAAAAAAGGAATTGGACAAAATGGAAGGCGAAAAGATTTTGTATTGCTTTACTTTTGATCCGCTTGGACTGGATAAAAAAGACTTTGCGGACTGGAAGGATGTCAGCATGGAAGCCATACCTCAGCCGATTTTGGATATTTATAAGGAGATCTACAATCTATAAAATTATGAGACAAAATATTTATTTAAAACATTTTCAAGAAAAGGCCGTCAATCAACTGGTGGAAACCGCCAAAGCATTTTTGGTTGCCGACCAGCGCGAACAAAAAATTATTTTTCAATCGCCGACTGGAAGCGGAAAAACAATAATGATGGCAAACGGCATTATCCAACTGATTGAAGAGTGTAAAACCGAAATCAATACTGATGTCGCTTTTTTGTGGCTCTCTATCGGCAAAGGCGAACTGCATTTGCAAAGCATGGCGACCTTGAAAAAAGTATTTGATGTGTTCCCAACAGTGAGCTTGATTGATAACGAATTTGTGGGCAATCGCGAGTGGATAAGAAGTTATGAAGTGGCGATTGGAAACTGGGAAAAACTGCGTATCAAAAAAGACGGCGAATGGAAAAATACTATTATGAAAGACGGCGAAAAGTTTAATTTTCGCCAAGTACTTTCAACGACCAGAGAAAAACGAAAATTAATTCTGATTATTGACGAAAGCCATGTTGGGAAATCAACCGAGAGAACACACGAACTGCTCCAAGAAATCCAAGCTGATCTAATTATTGAAATGAGTGCTACACCGTCTATTGAAGCAACACTGGAAGATTATCAAAAAGGATTTTGGCAAAGTGCACCGGTGGATGAAAGCAGCAATTTTGTTTTGCCGTCTGCACACACCAAGGGCGTGCATATTCGCATTGATCCGCAAATGGTGATTGATGAGGGGTTGATAAAAAAGGAACTATGGATCAATCCAAAAATTGATGAAATCAAAGATGACAAAACTGACTCACAGGAAGTGATTTTAGAAACCGCTTATCAGAAAAGATTGGAATTGAAAAAACTGCTTCAAGTAGAAAGGTCAGATGTCAATCCTCTCGTTCTCATACAAATTCCAAACAAAGAAGCAGGAGAAGATAAAATAAAAGCGGTGAGAAAGTTTTTAGCGGATAAGGGCATAACCGAACGAAAAGACGGCGTGGGCAACGGCAAACTCGCCATTTGGTTATCGGAGCAGAAATCAGAAACTTTGGATTGGGTGTCCGAGCCAGATAATGAAATTGAATTTTTGATTTTCAAGCAAGCGATTGATACGGGTTGGGATTGTCCGCGCGCACATATTTTGGTGAAATTCCGCGAATCGCACAGCGAAACTTTTGAAATCCAAACTGTTGGGCGTATTTTGCGTATGCCAGAGCAAAAGCATTATGCGAGCGAGGACTTGAATCGCGGATATATTTATACCAATGTCCAAAGCATTATCGTCAAAAAAGAAGAATACAATCCGAACATCATCAAACACTTGAAGGCCGTCCGCAAAGAAGTGTATAAGCCGATCAAGCTGACTTCTTACTATAAATCGCGCGCGGATTATGGCGACATTACTTCCAGTTTTACACCTGTGTTTGAAAAAACAGCGTGCGAACATTTTGGCTTGAAAGGCGACTATACAATGTTTGCCCAAAATGTGGCGAAAGTGGAAAAGGAAGGCGTGATTTTGGATGTAAAGAAATATCAGCAAGATATAATCGCCAATGCCAAAATTGAAGGCACGACCTTTGACGAGATTGAAGGCAAAATTGATTCCGCCGCTCGCGCTCGCCTAACGATTGCGGGCAATGATTTGCAAGCATTGTTTGAACAGATTATCAAAGAGCGCCTCAGTTCATTTAAAAATGTCAAAAGGTCTGTGCCTGCGGTGAAAACGGCAATTTATACTTGGTTTAGAAAATATCTTGGTTCAAAAGCATGGCCAGAGGAAATGATACTCGTGCAAATGGTTTTGGCACACAATGGCAACAGAAAGCAGTTTGAAGAAATTTTGGCGAGCGCGATTGAGGCATACAAAGCGGTTCGCGAAAAAGAAATTTTGAAGCGCGTAGAAGAAAGCGAGCAATTTTATGATTTTGAAATTGCCAAAGAGAGCTTTTTCAATCAGCACACCGACGAACGCGTGGAGCATGAAAAATTTGTTTATGAGCCGTGCTATTTGTCTGCTTCTCGACTTAATCCCGAAAAGAATTTTGAAAAGTTTTTGGCAGAAAATAGCGACAAAATAGTTTGGTGGTGGAAAAATGGCGAAAACAAACAAGATTATTTTGGCGTTAAATACGAATATCCCGTCGGAGTAATCCATACTTTCTACCCTGATTATCTCTTGCAATTAGCTGACGGACGAATTGGAATTATAGAAACGAAAGATATGGGAGATCGCGACGGCGGAAACTATACCAAAGCCAAAGCAGAAAAATTGCAGGAATATATCAAGGAGCAGAAAGGCAAAAAACTTTTCGGCGGTATTGCGATTGAGAAAAGCGACGGCTGGAAGATAAATCAAAAGGCGGTATATGATTGGAATAAGTGCGAAAAGAACGATTGGAGTGATTGGGAGAAATTGAAATTTTAATTATGCAATACACTCAAGCACAAATTGATCAATACTGGACGGATTATGTGCAAAGTAATGAAGAATCGATAAAAGAACGCTTGCGCTTTCTTTTGGATAATTACAAACCAGAAAACGAAGATTATCTTTCCCCACCAGATGTTCACTATTGTTTTGAAGAAGCGCGCCACGCTTTTATGGTAGGAGATTTTGTTGCAAGTATCATCATGTGTGCCGTAACAATAGAAAGACAACTCGCGTGCTTGCTAGGATTTCCATATCACAATCCTGTTGATGAAGATACAGCAAAAACAAAAACTGGTTGGAATATTTTAAAGTCTGCGAAAGATAACAATATTATCAATCAAGATTTATTTGAAAAATTGGAAACGCTTTTTACATTGAGAAATGAATTTGTTCATGGAATAAGTAAAGAAAACCCAGCAGACAGAGAAGGCACAAGACCACAAGCCAAAGATTCAATAAAAAATACGTTTATGTGGACAGAACCAAATGTTTTACAAAATGAAATCGAAGAAAATGCAAAAAAAGCGATCAAGATATTGTTTGAAGCTCGAGAAAAATTGCATTATTCAAAATTGAAGTATTATTAGGTGGCGCGCCAGTTTTCAACTGGCACGAAATTCGGAAGCGAAAAAGGAAAGGTTCAAAAACCCGCCCGCATTCCTCCCCAGACCCCTCCTGCGGGCGGGAAGAAAGCCGAGGCGGGGCAATTCCATTCCCCCAGAAAAATAGTTTGCCCCGCCGAGTCCAAATTAGTTTTCAGGATTTTCGTCAAAAAATGTTCGAACTTCGTTCAAAAAACACCGCAATTTACACTTTTTGCAACATTTTCATTTTCATCACTAAAATCAAAGTAAATGTAATCTTAAATCCTTATGAAATTTATCACCCAATCAATTTTAAATTTAGAGTTATATAAAGCTACTTGAAAACAAGCACTAATATTCCACCAAATAACATTGGTATAATTAATTTATGGTAAACAAACAAATTCTAGATTACGTCCAAAAATCACTTGAAGGAGGATATCCAGTCGAACAAATCATCACAACCCTTACCGAACAAGGATGGAATCAAACAGAAATAAATGATGCCTTACTAAAAGTCAAAGAAATTATACAACAAAAATCCACTATACCACCCGCACCACCTGTACCACCAAGAAAATCTAAATGGAACGTTGAGTTAAAAAGTTTATCAGTCTCGCAAATTTTACTTTACCTCGGCGGAATTATTGTCGTACTTGCCGGCCTAATTTATATAGGAACCAACTGGTCTCAATGGGGATCATTAGCACGAATTTTTGCAATTCTTCTCCCAATGTTGATTTGTTATGGAACTGGTACCTCAATGTTTTTTAATAACGAACAAAGAAAACAAGGTATTATATTTTTGGTAGTTGGGTCATTACTTTTTCCACTTTTTTTGTTAGTTACATTTAGAGAATTAAAAATATTCACTAGTTCATCTAACTACGACCTCGGTCTAACTATTTCACTCCTATCACTTATTCTTTATCTTGTTTCCAGTTCTATTTTTCGCTTTCCTATTTGGGCTTTTCTCTATCACAGTATAGGTTTATCTGTTTTTTATTTCTTCCTCAAGTTTATTGGTATCGTTGATGGACACATAATGGCTTGGTTATTTCTTATTCTTGGAACAGTATATTTATTTCTAAGTTTGTTTTACGACAAAAGTGAACAAAAAGACGAAGGACACTACTCTTACACCATCGGCACTCTAGTTATTATTCTCTCTCTCATCAGATTATATAACGAAACATTTAATCAAAAGGAATATCTAGCTTGGATACTTTTCCTTCTCGGAATAGCATATTTTCTTGTTGGTATTTTTTACGAAAAAAACAATTTCAAAAAATACTGTCAAGCTCCATATCTTATCGGCACAGGAACTGTATTCTTTTCACTTTTACGACTTGCATCCGAAGGCACTCTATTAAGATATTTTACTGGCAACACCGCAAGCCTTGACGAAGATACCATTTGTTGGTCAAACTTCATTATTGGTATGATTTACCTTATATTTGCGTACATTATTGAAAAATTAAAAAATATTGGATTTAAAGAAGCATTAAAACAGAGAAACTTTTTCAACATCGTCGGTCCACTTTGGGTTCTTGGTACCATATTCTATCTTGGACTTGGTGGTAAAAAACCAGTTTATGAAACATTACTCCTACTATCCAGTTTAAGTTTTATTTTTGGAAGTATTCCAAGATTAACCAGACAATATCTTTACATCGGAACAATATTCTTAATAATTTATATTATTTCTATTGGTGGAGAATACTTTCAAAATGAAGTCGGTTGGCCGATTACACTTTTCATCGCTGGTCTTACTTCAATGGGTATTAGTATTTTTATGGAAAAAATTAGACGAAAATATTTTACAAACCAAGGGTCTAACCATTCACAAATCAATTTTGACCACAAGCTATAAATTTCACCCTCATACTCTACTTACTGGAATAATTAAAATATTAAAATAGTAACGAAATAATTCTATCCCGCTCAACAAAATCTCAATTTTTATAAAAAACTGGCTAAATAAAAATTTTTAAGTCCAAATCCCTTACCCTCCGCCAATTTTTAAATTCATTTTTTTTAGTAATTATTGCTTCACCCTTGCTTTCCACCGATAAATCATTAAAAATAAAAATATGCAACTATATCGCTTCAGTCCAATAAAAGATGAACAACAACTACGTAAGACTGTTATTTATATTGCCAACGAAACTTCAAAATTGTCAAAAAAAATTATCGGCAAAATTCTACCAATAAAATCATTGACTGTTTTTTCTCATTATCCAGATGAATTTGAAAAATTATCAGAAATAACAAAAACAATAGGAAATTTCCTTAATGAAAATAATGGTCCACGTATTATTCTTCACAAACCAATAAAAGTGGGAAACAATACCATCATCCATCTCCGAATCAGAAAACCCGACCCTTACCGTATGCAAGTTGGCTGTAATGATTTTGAAATTATAGATTACAACACTTTCAAAAATGAAAATCTATCCAAACACACAAACAACCTTAGGCTGATAAAGAGATCAAATTATGAGATGATAGAATTTTTTGACCCTGACTTCGACATCTTGGCTTATGTAGTATCAAAATAAAAAGTTAAACATTTTAACCATCCAAAAAATTATTAATCCATACAAACAAATATGAAAAATAAAATCATTACAATCAGCCTTATTGCTTCAACCATCGGTTTATTAGGTGGCTACACCATTGCCTCATTTTTGAAAAACGATTCATCCAACTTGATTCAAAATCAAAACAGAATTCAACAAAGACGAAACCTAAACAAAGGTAATTGCCTGGCTGATGATTGCTTAACAGTAGACAATCTTGATTATCCGGTTGGCGATTTGTCTCAACAAGCCAAAGAAGCCCTAATCGAAGCCATAAATGATGAATATAAAGCACACGCTCTTTACGAAAAAACTATTGAAAAATTTGGTTTTGTAAGACCATTTTCAATGATTATTCGCGCCGAAGAACAACATATCTCTTCATTAAAATCACTTTTTGATAAGTATGGACTGGAAATTCCGAAAGATAATTGGACCAACAAAGTTTCTGTAGAAAAAACCATCCAACAAGCCTGCCAAACGGGAGTTGACGCAGAAATAGCCAATGCAAAATTATATCAAGACAAATTATTACCAATGGTTTCTGATTATGAAGACATTAAATTGGTTTTCACCAATCTAATGAATGCTTCCCAAGAAAAACATCTTGTCGCATTTGAGAGGTGTAATTAAATCTATTTTCAAAAAATATACTTCATTTAACAGAAACTACGGTACATCAAAATCATGAAACCAGAAATTCAAAAACCAAAAGTTGGTGTTGGTATCATGATTTTAAAAAACGGAAAAGTTTTGCTCGGTAAACGCAAAGGTTCCCATGGCGAAGGTGAATTTGCTTTCCCAGGAGGACATCTGGAATATATGGAATCGTTTGCAAATTGTGCCAAAAGAGAAATTGCAGAAGAGTGTGGTATCAAAGTTAAAAATATTCGTTTTCAGTTTCTCGCCAACATTACAAAATACACTCCAAAACATTACGTCCATATTGGACTTCTTGCCGATTGGAAAAGTGGTGAACCTAAAGTTTTAGAACCGGACAAATCTGAATCATGGTCATGGTACAACATCACTCATCTCCCCTCCCCAATTTTTGAAATGTGTCAATTAGCCATTGATAGCTATAAAAACGGCAAAATTTATTTTGATATTCCTGATATATCAACTTAGTTCAATAATCTAAATATCTCATCCCACAGTCAAATCTCAACAAGCTTAGTTTCTATCTAAATGTTACCCGTATCGATAATAAATTTCCCTTTTCATCAAAAAATAGTATCATTATTTTAACTAGTTTTTTTAAAATTTTAAAAATTAATTCCCCAGTTAGATGAATGCCAGAAATATTATCAAAATCCTTACTTTGATTACTGTTTTATCTGTTGGCTATTTTATCTATAACCAAAGAAAATCCCAACGTCTCGCCCAAATTGAAATTGACAAAAATACCATCGACTCCTACGAAGACTGTGTTGACAAAGGATTTTTTCCCACCAAAACCGTCTATCCTCCCACTTGCACCACCAACACCGGTCAAACCTTTACTCAAGATATTGGCAATGAACTTGACAAAAAAAATCTTGCTAAAGTTTCTTCCCCTCGACCCGGTCAAAAAATTGCCTCTCCTTTATCCATTTCTGGATCCGCTCGCGGCAATTGGTTTTTTGAAGGAAATTTACCCATTAAATTGGTCGATGCTAATGGTAAAACTATTGCCTCCACTACCGCCGAATCCTTAGGAGATTGGATGACCAACGATTTTGTTGATTTCACCGCCACCATCAAATTCAAACCCCCTTATGGTTCGGGTAAACTAATCATTCAAAAAAGTAATCCCTCCAATCTACCTGAAAACTCCGACCAATTAGAAATTCCCATTCGCTTTGAAATCTAAAAAACCGCCAAAAATCCCCTACCTTGTTTACAGCTTTGCTTTCGGATTAATTTTTATTTGTCTAAGTTTAAGTATTATTCGTCTTATTCAAACCCGACCTAACCCTGATACTTTTTCTAACCAACCCTCTTCACTTTCTACCCTTCCTGAACATCAAATTACATGGGAACAGGCCGAACAACTCATGGCCAACTGCGATATCAAATCTATTTTTCAACAACACAATCTTAAAGTCACTCTTCGCAGTAAATCAGATCAAATTTACTACACCATCGAACCAGAAATCGATGCCATTATGAAACTGGCCCAAAAATACCAAGGTCCTTGTGATATTATCCAAACCATCGCCACCGAATAAACCCTAGACTTATAGTTTTTTTGTTGATAATATCCCTCATTCTATTTTTATGTCAAAAGAAAATTTTTTACCTCTTCAACTTGACCACCCTCAATCACTCCCTATTTTAGAAATTCATCGTCGCTTCAAGGAAGAACCTGCCGGCTTTCGACTCAAATATCAACAAGTTCGTTGGAGCCGTCACAAACCATCCCATATCACTATGTATGACTGGCAATCACCCAGGCTTTTAGGCCGTGATGCCAATAATCTAGAACACTGTTACCTCACTTATCAAAACGCTCTCAATTTTATTGACACTCAAAACAAATCAGATGCTTCCATTAAATTTACCCCAGAAGAACAATCACTTTTACTGCTTATGGCCGAAACTCACGACTGGGGCGAAGGAGTCACTAAAAAAGGTGATATCAACGCCGAATTTAAAACCAGTCAAGATGAACAAGACGAACTTTCAGTTCTCAAACCAACTATTGTTTCTGTCCTTGGAAATACTCCCGAAATCAATCAACTGGCCGAAAAGATTATTTTTTATTTAAGCTCTGAAGCTAAAAAAACTAAAATCGGTCAAGCTTTTCATGCCATTGAAGAACTTGGTTATCTTCAAACCAGTCTTAGGTGTTGGCAAAAAGCCCCTCAATTTTCTCAAACCGACCCGATTTTATCCATAAAACTTCAAATCATTGCCAATAGTGTTGCTATGGGGGGTCATATTGATTCACTTGCCCAAGTTTCTCAAGATTACCCTTATGTCAAAACTTTTCTCAAAAACAATAAATATTTAATTAACCAAGTTTTTGATATGGACAAAGACATATTCAATCACTATGATTTACCGGAAAGAATTGAAACCTACAAAACTAAATTCTATCAAGCTAAATCCAACTGGCGCCGCTGGTCAAAATCAAATCTCTAATTAATTAATGTTAAAATAAATTGTCTAAGTTATTTTGCCCATTATAGATTTATCGGAGGTCTTTTATGAACACTCGTCTCACTGGTACCAATTTAATTATTTCCCTCAAAATCCGTCGTCTTATCAACGATAAATTCACCTCCAAATTAGAACAAATTTTACCTCAATACCGTCAAAATCTCAAAAAAGCCTCTCTTTCCATTCACCGAGACAAAAAATATAAAAACTATACTCTTAAATTTGATATGTCTCTGCCCGGCTCCAAAAAACCAATCTTCGCTCAAACCTCTCACCAAGACCTCACTGCCGCCATCGTTGACCTTCGTGAAGCCATCGAAAAACAAATCAAAAAATACAAACAAGATCAAGTCAATTACAGCTTAGGCTAAATACTTGATAAACTCGAAGGAATTGATAAACTATCACCATGTCTAAATCCAAAAAAACACCCAGAATTTTGGTAGCCCTGCTCTGTTCTGTTTGCGGCGCTCAAAATTATCTGACCGAAAAAAATAAAACCAACACTCCCGACAAACTTAAATTTGTCAAATATTGCAAATGGTGCAAAAAAAGGACCGAACACAAAGAATCCACCAAACTCAAATAATCTCTAGTCTGGAAAATATCTACATTTCCCCGCTTGAAACTTGCAATTTATCTTGCCGGTATTGTTACACCACCAAAACCCCTCAATCTCTCTCCAATCAACAAATCCTAAATTTTATCAATCGTTATTCCAAATTTATTCATAAATCTTATTTCTTAAATCTTAAATCTATTATCTTTTGTGGTGGTGAAGTTTTTTTACGTCCTGATTTCCCCAAACTAGTCAATAAATTGATCGATTTAGACATATTTATCACCATCATTACCAACGGCACTATTAACCATCTAAAAGACATAAAAAATCCCCATAATTGCCAAATTTTAGTTTCTCTGGATGGTCCTAAAACTATCCACGACCAAAATCGCGGTCAAGGTAACTTTGATAAATCTATCAAATATATCAAACAAGCTCAGAAACTTGGTTTCCCTATCGGGATTATGTTTTTAATTACCAAAGACTCCTACCCCTACCGCAATTCCTTTCCTAAATCCCTCACTAAAGCCCTAAAGCTCTATAACTCTAAAGCTCTAAATTTTACTTATCTCACTGACCGCCATCTCTCCCTGACCCCCAACCAGTGTCTTGATATCAAACTCCATTACCCTACCTTCCCTGCCAAAAATTTTGGCTGTTTCCAGCTCTCCCTCCAATCCACCGGCATCATCACTGGTTGTTGTGAATCATACCTACCTTTAGGTAAAATCTCCGACCACCCCTCAATCTATATCAACAACTTCCTCAATTCATTAAATACTTGTAACTCTTGTTCTCTACGATCTACAATCTACGATCTACAATCTAACTGTCACGGTTGTTGCTATCCCGATTATCTTTGCGGCTATCCCCGCGAATTTAACCAACCCAACTGCCACCATCTTATAAAATTATTTAATTCAACAAACCCTCCATCCCTTGCAACTGCAAAAAACACTTCCCTTAATCTTAACAAGGAAGCTAAATTAAAGATTAAAAATCCCCCTGTAAAGGGGGAAACTCTGCGAATGTAGAGAGGGGGTTTAGTTATTAGAAATAATTAATCATTATGATTCCTTTCTCTTTTTTCATCAAAGAATATACCACCCAATTTATCCGCCAATTTTTTATTAACAAAAATTTCCACGAAGTTGATACCCCCACTCTTATGCCCTATATCCCCATCGAACCCAACCTTTACCCTCTCAAAACCTGTTGGCACCAAAAAAATTTAAAACTTTATCTATCTACTTCACCCGAAAGCTCACTCAAAAAATTAATCGCCCAAGGTCTTGGCAATTGTTTTTCTATTAGCAAAGTTTTTCGCGACTTGGAGGACATCGGCCCCACTCACAACTTGGAATTTTCTATGTTGGAGTGGTACGAAATGGACAAAACTTACCTAGATATCGCTCAAACCACCCAACAACTGGTTATCACCGTTTATCATCAAATTTTAGCCAAACTTAACCAACCTCAAACCAACATTCTAACTTACCAAAGTCATCAAATCGATCTTACCCCACCCTGGCCTCAAGCCACTCTGTCTCAACTTTTTCAACAATTTGCCGATATCAATTTATCTCAAAATCTCACCACCGATCAAATCATTGCCACCGCCGCTGCCAAAGGCTACAACACTAACGGTATCACTACTTGGGAACCGCTCTATACTCAAATCTTCATCAACGAAATCGAATCCAAACTCCCCCAAAACAAACCTTTTATCATCCTTGACTATCCTACCCAACTTTCTCCTTTATGCCTTCCCTGCCCCAATTCTCCCGGCTTCAGTCAACGGTTTGAGTTCTACATTGGTGGTATGGAAATCGGCAATGCCTATACCGAACTTAACAACTCAAATATATTGCAACAAAATTTAAACACCGAAACTAAATTCCGTCGAAAACATAAACTGCCCATCCACCCCTACGATCAAGAATTTGTCAATGCTTGTGGTCAACTCCCTCCTTGCGCCGGCATTGGCCTGGGAGTCGATCGTTTAGCCATGCTCTTTGCCGACACCTCCCATATCGAAGACGTTATTTACTTCCCCACTTCCTCTTTTTTGAAAAAATCATAAATCGTCATATAATCAATCATGACCAAAACTTCAACCTCAAGTTTAAAAACTACCAAACCCATCAAACCCACCCCAGCTAAATTTCCTCAACCTAATCTGCCCAAATTCTCCGGTATTAAACCCGACTCAAATTTCCGCCCCACCGGTCGTTTTCAAACCATAAATCGCTCCCGCCGCTAAAGTTTACATTCCTTCACTTTTTTGGCCACCACTTCCCAATTTTCACAAGGAATTATATTTATGTCCTTTCTTTTAGTCTCAACATTATCATACAAATAAATCACTCCTTTATATTTCTTGCCAAAAAAATCTGTCAAACCAGGATTATCATCTACAATTCCCACTATTTGTGGGTATAAATATTCCAACACCTTTGCCTTCCATTGATTTCCATTTCTCCTATGGATATTCTTAGGCTTAGTAATTATCGGCGCTTCCGGAAAATTATTCTTCTTCAGCCAAAACCGTGTTCCATGAATAACTCTTTTTGGTCTCACCGTTATATATGCCAATATTGGAATTATTTTATTAATTTCTTTTACAAATTTATCCGCCCCTTCAATTAAAGGAAGATCTTTTTGAGCTTCGCTCGAATGAATTATGTCTTCCAAAATTTTTGTAGCTTCATCGCCCTGCCAATACGGAATACTATTTGTATGCTTATATTTTTTAGAAATCTCAACTGCCGTTAAACTTTCTGGATTACCCAACTTTTCCATTAATTTTTCAACCACAACCTTGATGGTAAAAGACAACGTTTCATCAATATCCAAAGCTAAACCTTTGATCCCCGCCGTTTTAAGTTTCCTCTTTAAGGAAACTATTTCTTTACTTTTAATTTTCATTATTTTTACAATTTAATCCAAAAAAGTTATTTCTTTCTTAGGACGAGCCACTTTAGCTAATTCCACTCCTGCCTCCTTCAACAACTCTCTCACTCCACCAACATCCGGATAATCCATATAAGTTACAAATCTCTTAATCCCGGCATTAACAATCATCTTAGCGCAAACAATACATGGTGAATGAGTGCAATAAATTGTCCCTCCGTTAATATCCTGACCATACTTCCCTGCCTGAATGATGGCATTTTGTTCCGCATGAATCGCTCGACAAATTTCATGTCTCTCCCCGGATGGAATTTTTAATTGGTTTCTCAAACAACCCAACTCCAAACAATCCGGCAACCCTGCCGGCGCTCCGTTGTAACCGGTTGTCAAAATTCTTCTATCCTTAACTATAATTGCTCCCACATGATGCCTCAAACAAGTTGATCTTTCTGCCACCAAAGCCGCAATTTTAATAAAGTATTCATCCCAACTCGGCCGTATATAATCTGATTTTTGAACAATATTTGTTTTCTTGGTTTTCATATTTTTAAAATATTTAATATTTTTTCAACTTTCTTATTTAATTCCTCTATCGTCCCATTATTCTCAATCAAGAAATCTGCCTTCTCAATGCATTTTTTCAGATTTTGCTTATTTGAATCCTCCGATTCCCATTCTTTTTTCTCCGATGCCACAAATTCAGCTAAACTAATCTCATCAGTCACCGTTCCCCTCTTAGAATTTCTCTCATATCTCAACTTTTGATCTGCATCCACCGCTAATAATACAAATTTACCTTTTTTCTTCAATAATTCAATTTCCCCCACCGTCCGAATACTCTCAATAATACAATTTTTTTTCGATACCGAAGCTCTTTTAAACAATTCCTCTGCTACATAAGCACTACCATATGTCTCTCTTAACTCATTGGCTACCTTTATTAAATTTTCCCTATTGTTCTCCCAACCCCGCTTTTCTATTTCCTCAGTCAACAATGCTCTGGCCGAAAAATGCCCAAACCTTTTTTGAGCCACCAAATATTCCACCACCGTTCCTTTGCCAGCCCCATTTGTTCCTGTAATTCCAATTATGACCATTTGGATTAATTTACCATTATCCCCACCTCAAAACAATCAATCAAACACCTTTACTAATCCTTTCCTCCTTTACCTTTCCTACTATCAACCCATAATAAACTTCTGCCGTTTTGTCAAAAAAACTCTCATCAACTTTGGCTGTAAGATCAACATTTTGACCTTGTAACTTTGTTACCACCTCATCTCCACAAATTAACCCCAACACATCCTTACTATCAAATTTTCGCTTCCCAAATTTTCCTAAACCATAATAAGGTTCATTATCATAACCTCCCCCTGAGTTATTTTCACCCCCACTAACTAAAATAAAAGCCGATGCCTCTTTTAACTTATCCATCACTTCACCTACAACTTCTCCTTCACTTGTTTGAAATAAATTGCCCACATTAAGGGCATCTTTAATAAAAGAAACCGTCCGATCATGCATCAATTCAATTATTTTATTTTCCTCTTCACTTCCAAAAAATTTAACCATTCTTTCTAAATCTGGAGACACATCATAAGCCTTAAAAATATCCAACACCTTTTTGGCTTCATCATTATTAACAAATATCCCCTGATTTTCCTTCAAAAATACTCTTCCTATGTTACCCAACACTACCGCATCTCCCACAAACCCCTCACTTGCATTTTTTTCAGCCTCTTTTTTAACAGACACATGTCTCAATCCCATATTATTTTTTTCTAAAAATAACAAATCCGCCATCTCAAACTCTACCGGTCGTGTCAACCTCTCTTGACCTAAATTTAACTCATTCAAAGAAGCTCCAGTCTCTAACATACATATCTCAAAATACTAACAAGAATATAATAACAAACTTCATACAGGTCCGCCAGGAGTCGTCCCGATTTATCGGGATTGGAGACTGCTTGTGATGCAGGTCCGCCAGGAGTCGAACCTGGAAAAGCAGTTTTGGAGACTGCTGTGATACCATTTCACCACAGACCTAAAACTTTCAGTGGACCCAAGGGGATTCGAACCCCTGACCTTCCCCATGCCATGGGGACGCGCTACCAACTACGCTATGGGCCCTAAACACACGCAGGCGGGTGAGCCCTTGATGTCTGCTATTTTAGCAAAAAACACCATCCCTTTCTACTGCCCATCAATCAGTGGTAACAAAAATTCAGGAGTATCACGACCGTACGTATACATATACGAACTTTTAACAGAAGAAGCCATATCGTTAATAACATCCTCAATACTTTTCTTCACATCACCTCCCATATTGTCCAGTCTTTCAAAAAAATCAGCATATAAATAAGCCTCAAACTCTCTTTTCTCAAAAACCAAACCAGGATAATTACGAAGTTGCAATAGATGTAAAGCTTCATGTGAATAAATACTCTCTGAATAACCTAAACTAACAGTATTGGGATTAATAAAAATAGTATTAGGGTATGAAGATGCTACAAAACTAGTTGCTCCTGAATTATTCTTAAATATATCCCCAAAAGAAATCTTTCCATTTACCCCCATAAACAAATATTTATCTAATTCCTCAAAATTATCTACTTTCTTTACCTCAGGATATATACTTTTCATCAACCTTGTTTTTTCTTCTCCAGAACTTCTCCATAAATCAAAAGATTCTGGAATTTCATACTGACTCGCTATTTTTGCTTGTTCAACCGCAATATAATCGGCTATTAAATCCAAATTATCATCTGTCAAATCCAACTCCATCCCAGTTTGATACGCCCAAAATCGCTTATTATCGGCATATAAATCACTAACATCATGAATCCTTCTACTTGGATTCCGTGAAGCTATCTCTCCAGATAAAAGGGAATATGATACTGTTGGTTTATTAGGATCAAAATTTACTCCATACTTATCAAAAATATCCACTCTACCAGGCCCAACAAAAGTTACTCCACCAACATTTATCAACTCTCCTCCATTTTCTAATTGTTTCACTAATAATTTTCCACTATCCGTCAACGGCTCAACCACCCCAGTCACCGCCCCCAACTCATCCGCCGTCATTGCCTTGGCCGCCGCTTTAGATGTCAAATCAACCCCCACCTCCACTATCTCCTCCCCAGCTTTACCAAATATCCTTCCTATCTTCATTCCCGCCTGTTGAGTCAATTCTACTGCTTCATCCACTAAACTGTTATATATAACCGGGTTAGATAATCTAGCCTGAATTTCCAAACATTTTGCAGAACCAGGATTATCCTTGCAAATCGCCAATCCATAAATCATCTCCCCCATATCCACAACACTATCTGCTGTATTCAAAATCTGATATATTTTCCCCGCCACTCCCCCACCAGCCGCTAATGTAGCCATTTTTGTCATTGCCAAACTCCCCAAAGAATAGTAAGCGCTAGTCACTGCCGGAGCCGCAGCCACCCCTCCCGCCACCACCGCCGGCGCCATAATTACACCTCCAATAATTGCCGCGTTTACATTTCCTTTATCAACATACTCCTTTTGACTTATATCACTACAAAAAGACGGATTATTCGGATCAGCTGTCACCGGTTGACAATAAGTTGAAGCACATTCCAAATCCGACTTACATAAAGCTCCAGCCGGTTTTTTAATATTAATTTCCAATTTTTCACATATCTCTGACCTCTGATTACATGACCACCCTTCTGGACAAGCTGTTTCCGGATCATAAATCGAAGCTAAACCATAACTAACTGACTTACACTTAATCTCATCTGATTTAATTCTTTTTAATTCCAAATTTGAAATACACTTAAAGTTAAAACAACTTGTTGATTGAGGACACTCATAACCTACTATTCCTGGCAAACAACTATCATTTTCTTTTTTAGGTGGAGTTACCCTTTCGCATCGATTAGTTAAACAATAATGTCCTGAAGTACTATCACAATCAACCTGATCCCAACCCGTTGGGGTACATTTTAATACCGCTCCAATACTAAGACACTTTTGACTACCAAGTGGTTCTCCATCACAATTTAAGTTAGTCGGCTGACAGCAAATCGGAGCCGCTGAGTCGTTCCTGTCACCACAATCTGAGCTTTCAACCGCCTTTCCACCTGACTTCTCACAAAGAGATAAATTCTGACACTCTCCTCCCAAAGATGCACAAGTTGGTTTAGATTTAACACAAGCACCATTTACACAGTTCTCTTTACATCTTTCCGAAGAAATCTTCTTACCTTGAGCATCCTTCGTTTCTAACCACCACTCAGTTATAAATATATTCTGAAATTTTTTACACTCTTTGGTTGTCCCTAACGTTGATTGATTACATTCACCTGTTGTCTGGTTACATCCACCACTATCACACTTTATTGATCTTTTTTTCTCACCATTCACATAATAATCAGACCATATATCATCACCACACAACCAATAAGCCGGCACACATCCCTTATCAAATCCGCACCCTTTTGTTTTTATACATTCCAAAAAAGTTGTACACCCACCACAATTACTACTACTACAAGTACTAATAGATGTTGCTGTCGACGCCGTCTTTTTAACACAGTAATTTCCACTGTAATCCCATTTACAACCAGCCGCAGTACAGTTAGAAACTGTGCCACAATTACCACAGTTAGTATCAGAACAAATTGAAGTTAAAGTTGATAGTTTAGTGTTTACAGTTACTACTACTTCAGCCGTTTTTCCATTTACTGTCTTAGCTGTTAAAGTTGCTGTTCCAATACTCTTTGCTATTACCATTCCTGTATCTGACACACTGGCTATTAAATTATTACTGGTTGACCAAGTTACTGTTTTGTTAGAAGCGTTCTCTGGTTCTACTGTTGCTGTTATCTGTTGTTTCTCTCCGACATACAAACTGATTTTACTGGCACTTAATTTAATTCCTGAGGGATTAATAGTTGCTATTGTTTCAGTATTAGTACACCCAGTACTATCACTACAACCAGCTCCATTCAAACATCTTTCAGAAATTATTTTTCTACCACTGGCATCATATCCCTCATACCACCAATCTTGAAGAAAAACCTTAACGCACTTTCTGCTCTTAACCCTATCTATGCTATTGCACTGACCAGTATTCCCACTATCACACCTATTCTCACATTTTATAGTTCTAACCTTCTCACCATTGGCATCATAATAGTCCGAATAAGTATTATCATCCCCACACCACCATCTCGATACTAACTTAACCTTGGCTTTACATTTAACAGAGTTTCCCGGCACCGCATAGACAACACAGTCCCAGTTATACTCTTTATCGACAGGATACTGGTCATCCCAACTGATACCACCAACCTCACACGCTTCAATTCCACTTGGAGCCCGATTCACACTCTTACCATTACTACTACCACATTTAGCTTTAATTATACTACAATTAATATCCTTCCCTCCATCAATCCCTTTGCAAACCCATTTAAATTCAGTATCGGTATCGTCAGTATCTTCAAAAGTCCCAGCTGAACACGTGTTAAATACAGGCGAACATTTACCATTAATTTTTACTGATATTAGTGGCGTTACTTGTGGTACACAAGCACCACCAACCCACTTACAACCAGCCGCAGTACAGTTAGAAACTGTAATACAATTACCACAATTGATGGAAGAACAAGCGGGTACTGCCACTATACAAGCTCCATTACTCCATGTACACCCAGTTAACTCAGGATTAATACATTCATCATAACTACAAGAACCACAATTATCGTTAGAACAAGTACTAGCTGGTACTGGTGAAGTTGAGGATGATGTTATTTCTGTTTGACAAACTTTATTAACACACTTATTACTCTTACACTCACGATTATCAAGACAACTATTTCCATCATCTTTTTTAGAAACACATTTGTAGGAAGCATTACAATACTCTGAAGGTTTACACATCCTATCATCAGCAAAACCAACATCATAACCGTCATTGGTATTTTTACAATCAGTTTCAATTGTCATCTTACAACAAACTGGAGTTAAACCAGAACAATCAGTGTTAGGAATTACAGTCCCTTTACGTTCATATGAACATACCGAACCTCCTGAAACACACCTGCCTCCTTGAGGAATACATAATGACTTAGATGGAATTGAGGTTGGTTTGGCTTTGAAACAAGTAGCCGTCGTCCCACCATTTCTACCTAAACATTTCCATCGATATTCATAAGTAGTATCAGGTGTATCCTGAAAAGTCCCTTCCTTACACCTGTTAACAGCTGAAGTGTCACATTCACCATTAACTAAGCTAGATGCAGGTGTTGCTACCTGTGGTATACAAGCACCACCAGCCCATCTACAACCAACTTGTTGGCTACATTGAGCTTGATTACAATTACCACAGTTAGAAGCAGAACAAGTTGGAGATGGTACTGCTGATATCGTCTTTTTAATACAGTAATTTCCACTGTAATCCCATCTGCAACCAGCTTTGGCATTACAATCAGAAATTGTGCCACAATTACCACAATTAGTATCAGAACAAATGGAGACTGATGCCGATGATGATGATGATGTTGTTGTTGATGTTATTACTTCTTTTACACACTCTCCATTTTTACAAATCTCACCAGATGGACAATCAGAAGTAGACCAATTTCCCTTAAAACATTTTTTTAACTTTCCATCAGGTGTACAAGTTGATGGATCGGTAGACCTACAACCAAGACATCCCTTACCTGTAGAGTTACACCCTAATTCACAATTCATTATAAATTTCCAACCAGTACCCGAATCATTACATTGATTTAAAACCGAATTACCACATTTATATTCCTTAGCAGTACATATTGACTTAACCGGAATCGATTTTACAGATGTACCTCCAGTTTCACCATCAATCAACATTGCTTGATTAACCACCGCCGCCCTACTCCTATTTTCCTGATTCCGTTGAACCAGTTTCGTAGCTACCGGCAAAGACACTGCTATTATCAACATTCCCACCAACACCGTTAAGTTAACCAACCCTTGCTCTTTCCGGTTAATTATCATTCTCAACAATTACCAAATTTTATAAACTACTGTGATACTTTTTGATACACTAATTAAATTTTCAACCATCGAAGTGCTTACCGTACTGGAATTATCACCAGCATCATCAGTAATTGCCACTACCCCACCCAACCGTTTACCTGCAGACCTAGCAATTCGTTTAGCCTTTTCCAAAGCATCTTTATAGACATCATCTCTCAACCTTTGTTCCACCCCCGCAATGTCACTAGACTCAAAACTAACATTAGAAACAGTACTTGCTCCTCCCATGTATAACTTTTTTATCAAGTAATCAACCTCATTAACTCTTTTTGTTTTAACACTAAAAGCATTTGCTACCGTATAACCGTTAGTTCCTGGCGTAACCTGATTAAACGTCTTTTTAATCTCCACATCACTCCCTCCCATCTCCCTCACCAAAGTAATCAATTTATTTATTCCTGCCACTCCATCATCAATCGCCTGTGAAGCATCAACGCCAGTATTTACTCTGGTAACTATAAAACTAACTCTATCAGGTTTGGCTGTAATCTCAGCCCTACCTGTCACCGAAATTGTCGAAGTTGTTCTCGTTAACCGATATAGTATCGTCACACTCAAACACAAAATTAAAACCAAAAGAATCAAAACAACCTTATTACTATTTGATTTAGAAATAAAACCTTGTTTAGTTAAATTTAGTTCATTTTCCATAATTAATTAAATCACAACCTAAAATTAAATCAATTAACTTCCACTACATTTATGTGCTACCATAACTTACTATGACTATCACTAAAGCCGTTATTGCCGCTGCTGGTCGCGGCACTCGTTTTCTGCCCGTAGTTAAAGCTTATCCCAAAGAACTTGTTCCTCTTATCTCCAAACCTAATATTCAATATCTGATTGAAGAAGCTATTGGTGCTGGTATTACTGAAATTGCTATTGTTCATCGTCTTGGTGAAAATTCAATTGAAAAATATTTCTCTCCCGACCCTGAATTAGAAAAATATCTTACCGAAACCAACAAACTTGATTATCTTGACAGTCTCAAAAACATTTGGTCTCAAGCCAAACTTACCTTTATTCCTCAACCTATCAATCTTCCTTATGGCAACGGCTCTCCGATTTTGGCCGCCAAAAACTTTATCGGCACTGATAATTTTGTCTATATGTTTGGCGACGATCTTACCGTTGAACCCACTCCCGGTCAATTTTTATCCAAAATGATGGCTACTTTTGATCAATATTCCCCGGCTTCAGTTATCGCCGTCAAAGATGTCGGCTCCGAAGAAATCAGCCGTTATGGCTCCGCTCAATATATGGATGATCCAAACTATCCTCATCGTATTTCCGCTATGTTAGAAAAACTCCCGGCTGACCAAGCTCCCTCTACTTTTGCTCAAGGGGGTCGATTTGTTCTCAACAACAAAATTATCTCCGTCTTAGAAAACCAACCCACCGGCCAAGGCAACGAACTTTGGTTGGCCGACGCTCAAAATTATCTTGCCAAAAATGATGTCGTCCTTACCCAAGCCTTTGAAGGTTCCGAAGATTGGTTGACCACCGGCGACCCCCTTCGTTGGCTTATTGCCAATATCACCCTCGCCCTCAACGATCCCCATCTAAAAGACGGCTTAATCGAATCTATTAAAAAATTAACCTAATCTCTATTTATTTTTGAATCATAAATCTTCTTCTCAAACCGTCACTAAAGCCGTTATTGCCGCTGCTGGTCGCGGCACTCGTTTTCTGCCCGTAGTTAAAGCTTATCCCAAAGAACTTGTTCCTCTTATCTCCAAACCTAATATTCAATATCTGATTGAAGAAGCTATTGGTGCTGGTATTACTGAAATTGCTATTGTTCATCGTCTTGGTGAAAATTCAATTGAAAAATATTTCTCTCCCGACCCAGAACTAGAAAAATATCTTACCGAAACCAACAAACTTGATTATCTTGACAGTCTCAAAAACATTTGGTCTCAAACCAAACTTACCTTTATTCCTCAACCTACCAATCTTCCTTATGGCACTGGGTCCCCTCTTTTAGCCGCCAAAGATTTTATCGGCGCCAACCCATTTGTCTATATGTACGGCGACGATCTTACTGTCGAACCAAAAACCGGCCAATTCTTGACTCGTATGCTCCAAACCTTTGATCAATACCACCCCGACGAAATTATCGCTGTCAAAGATGTTGGTCCTGAAGAAATCAGTCGTTATGGCTCCGCTCAATATATGGATGATCCAAACTATCCTCATCGTATTTCCGCTATGTTGGAAAAACTCCCGGCCAATCAAGCTCCCTCCACCTTTGCTCAAGGCGGTCGGTTTGTCGTCACCCCCAAAGTCTTTGACCTGCTCGAACACCAATCTCTCTCCCGCGACGGTGAACTCTGGTTTTCCGACGCCAGCAATCAACTTGCTAAAATCGGTATTGTCCTCACCCAAGCCTTTGAAGGTGCCGAAGATTGGTTGACCACCGGCGACCCCCTTCGTTGGCTTATTGCCAATATCACCCTCGCCCTCAACGACCCCAACCTAAAAGACAGTTTGACTGAATTTATTAAAAAATTAACCTAATCAACTCTTCGTATATCCACACGCAGTAAATCGTGTAACAAACCCTATCCTTTTATAAAACTCATTCGGATACGCTCCTTCCTCAGTAGCCAAACAGTGTTCCTGATTATTATTCTTAATTGACTTAGCCACACAATAGAGTGTCGCTATTTTTCCAAACCCCTTGCCTCTGACTTTTTTTAACGACCCTACATTTGAAATATAACCAAGACCATCAAAATTAGTCAGAGTGGCTACTGCACAAGGTTCTCCCCCCCCCATCATAAACAATAAAATATTCCAATCGATTGCTTTGATGATGTTTATGCCATAATTCTTTGGCTGTCTCAAGATACTCTCCCAATTCACCATAAGGATTTTGCGGATCATCTTTTTGATAACAAGCGTCAAAAGTATTCAAAAACTCATTTAATAATTCTAAAGAATCAACTTTTTTAACTAAGTCAAACCTGGTTTCATCAATTTTATTTCCATCCCAAAATGCCAACAATCTTCAAATTCCAATTGATAACCATTGTCTTTTAATCGCCAAGATAATGGTTTTAAACTATCACCATTTTCAAAATAAATAGTCGATTTTCGGTCCAAGCTCAACAATGTCTCTTCAACTTTTTTAAGTTCAGTTGGAATTAAAATTTTATTTGTTAATCCAAAATTCCAAAATGGTGATTTATCAATTTTTGAATAGCCAACAGTAGCAAATTCCAAATCAATCAAATCATCAAACATAATTCCATGTTGTAATTTTTGGTAATTTTTTAAAAAATCATCAGCTTTCATAACAGAATTATATCTTAACAATTAAAATTAATAACTTATTTTTATTCCCAAATCCCAAATCAAGAATCTCAAACCAATCTTACTAATTTACTTCAACCCGAAATCATAATTTTGGAACGTATTTGAGCCTGCATCGCAGACTCATTTTCCAGTGGAAAAATTGATGATGAGGGTTGAATTTAAATCTTCTTTCTACTTGATGAACTTATTACATATCCCATAATCTTGACAACCAACCTTTATTTATGCTACAATAAAAGCCTACCTCATCAATTTCCCATTAAAAATTAAAAAAGGAGATATTTTTATGTCAAGTGATTTTTCAACAGAAAAAGCCTGTATTCCTGTGGCTGAAATAACCAAACATGAAAACGGTCAGGTTTCCGTTTCCCGCCGTATTAAAGACTTTGACGAATTCCTCCTAGATGAAGCTAGTAAAAACCAAGACCCTACCGAATATCTTCAGCTTCGAGGCTGTCATTACTAATCATTCCTAACAAAGATTATCACCCCGATCCCTCGGGGTGATTTTTTTTTGAAATTTTTAGGTCTAAATTTCAAGTGATAACGCCGAAATTTTGCCTTAAAATCCAATCCCGATTGACGATCAGTCGATATCGGGATGAGATAACAATTCATATCCAATCCTAATTTACTTCAACCCGAAATCATAATTTTGGAACGTATTTGAGCCTGCATCGCAAACTCATTTTCCAGTGGAAAAATTGATGATAAAAGTTGAATCCAAATCTTTCTTCTACTTTATAAACTTTCAACTTGACAAACTTGATGAACTTATTACATATCCTATAATCTTGACAATTAAACACTTGTATGTTACAATCCTCTTGATACTCAAAAGGTATCAAACTTTAACAAAGTGAAAATATTTATCTCAAGACACCGCGTCTTGATTATAAAGTTTCACAGAACTTTTACAATTTGCGAGTTGCATATACATGGGTTTTACCCATTTTACATATATGTTGCTGTTACCCAAACGACTTGGTCAGGGAAGCCCGGCATGCAGGCCCATAAGTTTTACTTAAAGGGAAGCACCGATGCGCAGGCCCAACCAGAAAGGAGACAAAAATGTCTAGGAATCAATACTACTTCAAGTGCCCGATCTGTGGCGAACCCAATCAAAGTAAAATGCCAAAATTCTGTCGGAATTGCCGAGCGGAATTTGTCTATGACAGCGATTCCCCGACACCGACCCGGACAATCCCATTCTCATACTGCGTCCCACAATTTAAGGACGAATATGAAGAAGAAGGAGAAAAAAGAAAATTCCCTTGGTGGAAATGGATTCTAATTATCCTTCTTTTCACACTCCTTGGTTATATGTCGCTAGGAATCCTAAGGGTGTATAAATTCCCTTGGGAGGAAACAACTCCGACCGCCGCCCCAACGGTTGCTGTTCAACAACAACCGACGACTGCCCAACAGCAACCGGCGGCTGTCATCACCTACCCAACGGAACCTGTCATCTGGACCAAATATAAAGGTCAGATGACCAACTTCGGCGTCTTTCTAGACAACGAATTGGGACGAAGGATTATCTACAATAATAGAAACCTTTTAGTCCCAGACAAGGCATGGAATGAAGTATTGACTCCCACCGAACTCCAACGAGTAGAAAATACCTGGGTCGACATTATCCTCGATCTTCCCGAAGGGATGAGTGCCACCATATTCGCGCACGATTTCCAACAGGGAGATGTTGTTCTCGGCAAAGGGGCCTTTATTGACCTTACCCAACCTGGTCGCTATGAATTCCGTATTAAAAACGGAGAAATCGTAGTCTGGTATCCTGGGCAGGAAGTTCACAAAGCCAATGATTGGCAAAGGATTAAAGATGAAGTTAGAAAAGGTAACTTCGATATCAAACATCAACTTGATTTAACCAATATCTATAAATAACTCGCAAACCGGGGCAGAAAAAGCTCTTTACTTTGGCCTACGCCAATTTAAATCTTTTTTCTGCCCCATGATCATCCGATGTGTGTCGGATCTGACGAGTCCAAAAGGACGAAATCAAAATATTATGAAACTCTCAACCAAAAAACCACTAGTTTCTGTCGTTATGCCGGTCTACAACCCCGGTCGTTATCTGATTGATGCTATTGAGAGTATTCTCCATCAAACTTTTACTGATTTTGAATTTATTATCGTTGACGACGCTTCCACCGACAATTCTTGGAAAATTATCAAATCCTATACCAAAAAAGACTCTCGAATTATTGCCTTTAGAAACAAAATCAATCTTGGCGTCAGTCTGACTTCCAATATTGCCATCTCCCAAGCTCGAGGTAAATTTATCGCCCGGATGGACTCCGATGATGTTTCCACTCTCGACCGTCTTCAAAAACAAGTTGATTTTCTCAAACAACATCCCGATACCGTCGTTGTCAGTGGTCAATGCGCCATTGTTGACGAAAACAGCCGTATCATCGGTTTTAAAAAGTTCCCCCTCACTCATACTCAGATTAAAAATATGATTTTTTGGGCCGTCCCCATTCAACAAGGCTATATGATGATCAACACCACTCTTTTGCCCAAAAATTTCACCTGGTACCACCCTTCCAAATTTTCCGCCGAAGAAGTTGATCTTTATTTTAACCTGTTAAAATATGGTCATTTCGCCAATCTCCCCGACAATCTTTATTTTTATCGCAAAATTTCCACCAGTTTGTCTCATCAAAACCCCAAAAAAACCTTTTGGATTACTCTTAAAAGCCGCTTCAACGCTGTCAAAAACGGCTTTAAACCCAGTCTTTTGGCAATCATCATCAATCTTGTTCAAATCGGAGTTATTTTAGTTATCCCCAACCAAATCATTATGTCCCTTTGGTATCTTATCCGCGGTATCAACAAGATTAACCCCTCTCCCACCCAAAATCTTGCCAAAATTTAATTGACTTTGACTTTCTTAATATCTATTGGTAAAATCGCCCAGAATACTAATTTAAATCAAATATGAATAAAGAAAATCTTCGTAGAATTAGTAGTTTTGCAGTTGCCAGTGGTATTTTACTTACTCCTGTTACTGCTATTCCCGAACAACCCCTCTCCCGATCGTCTCACCAAACCGAACTTAAACTTCAACAATTTTCCGCCAATATTCAAGCTCGAATAAAATCAAAATCATTTTCTGATCAAGGTGAATATCTCAACACCTACCTAGGTGAAAGAACTAGTTTCACTTGCCGCCGACTAGTTGTTCCTCAAAAAGCTTGGAATGAACCCCTCACTCCCGCCGAACTTAAACGAGTTGAGACTACTTGGGTCGATATGTCAGTTAATATTCCCGAAAATATGACTGGAGTTATTTTTGCCCACGGCCTTCGCCAAGGTGATCAAAAATATAACCACGGAGTTTTAATGACTCTCACCAGCGGTCATTATCAATTCAAAATGAGAAATGGCGAATTAGTCATTTGGCATCCCCACCAAGAAGCTTTTCAAAATCTAGATCTTCACAACCGCATTTTCAATGAAATTAGAGATGGCAACTTTGATATCCGTCATCAATTAGACTTTTTTCGAGTCAGTCCGGATTTAGCTCCTCAAATTCCCGAAGACCTTACCACTAATCTCAATATCAAATTTACCCCTCCTCTCAAAACCAACTAACATAATTGTCCCGATTCAAAGTATAATTTTTTAATGCGACCTAAGTCTTTTTTTGTCACCCACCTCTGGGAGATAATTTTGTCTTTGACTACACTCCTCTTGTGTCTTCGCAACTTCACTCCTCAAACCTTTCTAGTCGGTTGGGACAATCTTATGCCCGAACTTGATATCTGGATCAATCTCAAACGTTCTTTTTTGTCAGTCTGGCAAACCTACCAAGGTCTTGGTCTGGTTGGCGGTATGGCCCACGCCACCGATCTCATCCGCCAGCTGATTTTATTACCCTTTACCCTTATTCTCCCCATCAATCTTATTCGCTATCTTTGGCACTTTGCCATGATTTTTTTGGGTACTTTCGGTGTTTATTTTGGTCTTATTAAAGTCGCTTCCTTCAAAAAATCCACCGCCTTTGTGGCCTCGCTTTTTTATCTCCTCAATTTTGGCTCCATCCAAAATTTTTGGGCACCACTAGAAACTTTTTCTGCTTTTTGGGGTTTTTTCCCCTGGCTGATTTTCAATCTCATCGACTACCTCAATTCCCCCACCACTTCAAAACTTTACAAACTTCTAATCTTAAATTTGTTTGCCATCCCCGCTTTTTATGTCCAAACAATTTTTATTGTTTACTGCCTGGTTTTAGGATTGATTTTTCTTCTTCATCCCAAATCTTTTCCCGTTTTAATCAAAATCGCCCTCGTCAATTCCTTTTGGCTCCTGCCTCTAGCTTATTTCTTTTTTACTAATCTTAATAATCCTACCGCCGGTATTGGCAACTTTATGTCCAACGAAGAAACTTTTTTGCGAAATTTTGCTAGAGGCAAAATCAGCGACTTTCTCCTCCTTCGCAGTTATTATTTTGATTTTCCCAAAAATGAAGCCTATTTTATGCAACCTTGGCGTCAACATTTTGACCTGCCCTTGGTCACCCCGCTTGCCTTTATTTTCGGTTTACTGGTCATCGCCGGATTGATTATTCTTATTCTCAAACCCCACAAAAAATTATTTGATAAACTTATTCTTAGTTTATTTTTCCTAAGCTGTCTAACTCTCCTTTCTCAAACCCCAGTTTTTCAACAACTCAACCAATTTATTCGCCAGTTTAGCTTAATTGATCAAATCTTCCGTTCTCCTTTTACCAAATTTGTCACTCCCACCGTCTTTACCTTTTCCGTTTTACTGAGCTTTTTGATTGAATCTTTTTCCTCAAAAATCAAACCTCTCATATCCACCCTGACTATCGTTTGTTTGATTGTCATTTCTTTTCCCAGTTTTACCGGTCATTATTTTTCCCCCGATGTCAGAAAAAATATTCCCTCAGAATATTTTCAGTTGTTTGCTTTTTTCAAAGATAAAAACCCCTATGCCAGAATCGCCAATCTCCCCCAAGGTTCATTTTGGGGTTGGACCAATTACCGTTTTGGTATCACCGGCTCCGGCTTCATCTGGTACGGTCTCCAACAACCGGTCTTAGATCGAGCTTTTGACGCCTGGAATCTCAAAAACGAACAATATTATTGGCAATTAACCACCGCTCTTCAAAAAAACGACCCCAACATCCTCAATCAAATTTTTAATAAATATGCCATTGAATACGTTATTTATGACAATAATGTTTATTTTCCTGATGATCAAATCTACAACCAAATCGCCATCAACACCCAAGAAACTCTTTTTGACATGTCTCAAAATCAGCAACTCCAAAAGGTAGCCCAATTCGGTCAAATTACGGTTTATCAAACTAATTACCCCACCAAACCCTTTGTTGTTAATAAACCTGTTTCTATCTTACCTTTTGATTTTTCTTATTCCGACCCTGCCTTTGATCGACACCAACACTATCTCAACTCCTCTCCTGCCAACTTCGATTATCCTTTTATTGATCTCTTTACCAATCGCCTCCCTTCACACCAAAATTTTTCCGTTCTTACTAACAATCAATCCATAACCCTTACCTCCCGTCAATACTCCTACACCTTCAACAAAGATCAAGCCGCCAATCTCAAGTTTAATCTTTCCCTTCCCAACCAAAATTCATCTCTCCTAGTCTACAATTTTCCCCAAGCTCAACTTAATCTTGACTATCTTATCGAAGTTAATCATCGTCACATTTCTGGTCTCCCCGTCCAAATCACCGCTGTTTCCGAAAATACCCGTCATAAATATTTTGATACCAAACTTAGCAAATCCATTACCGACACCACCGATTGGTTTATTATCCCCGCCCACCAAATCGATAACTTCCAACCCGGCATTAATATTATTCTCAACCTCTCTCCTATCAAAGAAATTACCAGCAAAAATCAAATCAACTATGTCAAAATATATCCTTTCAGCCTTGATTCTCTCCTTAATCAATCTGTTTCCTTAAATTCTAATTTTACCAATCAATCATACCTTTTTTATCCCCAATCATACTCACCTCACTGGCTAGCTGTTTATTTTCAAGGTCTCCGACCCATATTTTTAACCCATCACACTCTGGCCGACAACTGGGCCAACGCCTGGCAACTCCCCCCCAATCTCGACATCAACCGAGTCCATTTTATCTTTTGGCCCCAAATTTTCCAACATCTCGGCTCCATCATCACCCTCTCCACCCTCTTTCTCGCTTTCAAAAAATCAAAATCCAAATCCTAAATCTCCTTAATTTTAGCACCGACAATATTTTTTCGCCCGCAAGCCGCTGAGGCCTTCTGGCGAAGGTGCGAGGACGACAAAAACGTTGTCAAGCTAAAATAGCTTTCAACTCGATAAACTTGACGAACTTACAACTTGATGAACTTTATAGACTCTTAATTATTTTCGCCATTTTCTCTCCCAACTTCTTAAACTCTTTCTCTTTCCACCCCTTAGTCGTCATTGCTGGCGTCCCAATTCTGATTCCTGACGGTCTAAATGGCCCCGCTTCATCATGAGGCACGGTATTGGCATTAACCACTATCCCTTGTTTTTCCAATTCCACCGCCACTTCCTTACCTTTTTCAAATCCCACCTCCACCACCATCAAATGATTTTCTGTGCCATACACCTTAATTCCATTCTCCCTCAATGCCTCTGCTAATGCCTTGGCATTCTTAACCACTTGCAAAGCATACTTCTTAAATCCAGCGCTACCAGCTTCTTTAAATGCCACCGCCAAAGCCGCAATTTGATTCTCATGCGGCCCACCTTGCATCCCTGGAAATATTGCCTTATCAATCTTTGCTGCCAACATCTCATCTTTTTTCAATCCTTTTTTGGTTACTGCCACAAATGCCCCTCTTGGCCCTCGCAAACTTTTATGCGTTGTACTCATAATCACATCCACATATGGCACCGGACTAGGATGCGCTCCCCCGATAATCAAACCAATAATATGCGACACATCAGCCACCAACCAAGCTCCAACCTTATCAGCTATTTGACCAAATCTTTTAAAATCCAAAATATAAGGATAGGCCGTCGTCCCCGCCATAATCATTTTTGGTTTTTCTTTTATCACTAATTTTTCCAACTTGTCATAATCAATTTGCCCGTCAGCTTCAACATCATATTGAACACTCTCAAAAAACTTCCCCGAAAAAGTAATTTTGGGATGACCATGAGTCAAATGACCCCCTGCCGACAATTTCAACCCACAAATTTTATCCCCTCTCTCCAACAATGCCATCTGAATAGCGCTGTTAGCCGGACTGCCGGAATATGGTTGAACATTCATGTGAGGTGTCCCCAAAAGTTTCTTTCCTCTCTCAATCGCCAAAGTTTCTATTTTGTCTATAATATCATTACCTTGATAATATCGCCTCCCCGGATAACCTTCAGCATATTTATTCGTCAAACAACTCCCCAATGCTGCCAATATTTCTTTTGACACAAAATTCTCACTCGGAATCAAATGAACCATTTTACTCTGTCTTTGCTCTTCTTTTTTAATTAAATTTTGTATTTGTTTATCCATTTTTTAAATTAAATTTTAACTACAATAATCTAGATTGTTTTTCCCATCTAAACAATTCTCCTAAAGACTTTTCTTTGTGCACCCGATAAATAATTTGACTCAAAAGCGGCGCCAACGACACAATCTCCATTTTTTTAATTCTCTTTTCCTTTGCAATCGGCACCGAGTCCAACAAAATAACTTTTGAAGCCGCACAATTTTCCAAAGCTGTCTTAGCCTCACCGCTTAGCAAAGCATGAGTTGCACAAATCACCACTTCCTTAGCCCCAAATTCCTTAACCACATTAGCCGCCTGAGAAATTGACCCTCCAGTATCGATAATATCATCAATCAAAACTGCTGTTTTTCCTTTGACATCACCCACCACATGAGCCACTTCACACTTGTTATGCTCCCGACGAACCTTATCAATAATTGCAATAGTCACCCCCAACAAATCTGCCAATTTATTAGCCCTTTTTACTCCCCCAATATCCGGCGACACAATCACTACATCTTTATACTTTTCTTTCAAAATTTTTTTAGCCAACAACGGATATCCTACCAAATGATCTACTGGAATATCATAAAACCCTTGAATTTGATCGGCGTGCAAATCCACCGTTACCAACCTGCTCAACCCAGCTACTGTCAATATATTAGCCAACAATTTAGATGTAATCGGTTCATGAGATCTTACTCTCCTATCTTGACGAGAATATGCTAGTTGGGGACAAATCAAACTAATTCTTTTGGCCGACGATCGTCTCAATGCGTCTATCAAAATCAATGTCTCCATAACAAAATCATTCACTGGTTCCACCATCGTCTGCAATACAAACACATCCTCCCCTCTCACTTTTTCCTCAATTCTGGCATAAATTTCACCATTAGCAAACTTTTTGATCGTTACCGGCGTTAATTCAACTTTCAAATTTTTGGCAATCTTTTTAGCTAACTCAGGATGTGATGTCCCCGCAATCAATTTAATCTTATTCATATAATTTTCCTCCTTTTTAAGATTTTTAATATATTCTTATGAATTATTTCTGGAGTCTCACCTCCATCTATCACTACCACCTTAGCCTTCATTCGCCTCATTGCCCACCAATAATTTTTTCTCGATTGTTGCAATCTCTCATATCTTTCAAAGATAGTTTTTTCCTCCCGATCTTTAGTTAATCTTTCAATAGCCACCTCCGGTGAAATATCAATAAAAAAAGTCAAATCTGCCTTAGGCACCACCGCTTCGTTTAGTTTCATCATCAATTCTTTTTTATCCCGATCAGTATAAGCCACCGTCGACAAGTAATACCTGTCCGAAATTACTGTTTTTCCTTCATCCAACGCCGGTCTGATTACCTTCTCAAAATGATCCACTCTATCAGCTGTAAAGCACAATTGCAATGACAATGGATCCATTTTCTCCTCCCTATTAACCGTTTTCTCGATTAATTTCCCCACCGCCAAATCCCGAGTATGTTCCCGAGTTAACACCGCCTCAATCCGATTATCCTTCAAATACTTTGCCAACATCTTCATCTGAGTTCCTTTCCCCGAGCCATCAATCCCTTCAAAAACAATAAATTTACCCTTTTTCATTTTTTATTCGACTTTTTAACATTGCCCCAGGAATTGTCTTCCACAAACCACAACTCATCCCCCCTTCCCAACAAATTCCCTCCGAAACACAACTCGCTCCCGCATTTTCAAAAATGACTGGCGCTTTTTGTTTGACCAACTCCAACATTTTATTGGCCAACGCCTGAATTTCCCACTGAGCCCGTTTACAGCAACGCAAATTGAAGAAATGCAACAAGGCTCTTACATTCATCGTCATTACTATTTTGGTTTTTAATGACTGCGGCTGACAATATCTGGCGTCTTCAGCCTTTACCCCCAAATCAATCAACTCATTGTATAGTTCCTGAGTATTTTTAAAATGTTGTCTTACTTTTTTTAAAACCTTTTTGTCACCATTTAATATTGCTGGCGGAATCACATATTCTGCTTGACCTCTTTTTACATATCTCCCCGACTGAATCGAATAAGAACAACCAATTCGATGTCGAATCAACTGAATCTCAGTCACCCGACTAACCCCTTCAATCGAAAAAGTAAAACTGGCATGTTCAAGAGTCGAAGTGTGACCAGATGCCATCACCTGTCTGATCAGTCTTTCCCTGGTTTCCTTATCCGTTTTCTGTTTGATTTCCTTGGCTCCCACCGAACTATAACACTGTCTAATCGCCGCCACTACATTCTTCTCCGAATCAGGAGTGAAACTTAACAAAGTTACTTTTAATTTTGTTTCTCTTGCCATCTAAAAAACACTAATTTTTTAAACCCTGACCCAATTTAGCCTCTTATCACTTCAAAATCAATCGACTAAAACTAGGTCAAAAAAAATGGCAGGATTTTTTGACTACATTATTTTAATTTACTCTAATTCAAACACTACCACCAACGACTGTCTAACCGTCCCTGACCCTGGCTCCACCAACGCTCCCCCACCTCCTAAACTCTCCATCATCACCTGATATTTTGGGTAAATCCCATTGCTACCACTCTCAGACACATTTACCACTTTTCCCAATTTCCGCCCCGATACCTTAACCAACATTTCTGCTTTTTCTCGGGCATCTTTCATCGCCGCTTCATACAATCCTTTCTGCGCTTCACTGACATCATCAAACGAAAAGTTTGGTCCATAAACATTATTCGCCCCACTTGAAGTTAATAGTGAAGTCAATTTTGAAGCCTTGTCCACTTCTCTCAATACAATTTCTATACTATTACTAACCCGCCACTGACCTTTACGATTTTTCTGAACTCCACCTTCATAATAAGTTTCTTCTTGTTGAAAAATGTTCAAATTCTGCGTCTTTATATCAGTCTCCGCTATCCCAAAATCTTTAATCGCTTTGATAATTGCTTCCATTTTATTATTAACCTCATCAACCGCTTTATCTTTATCCGAATTAATCGCGTCCACCCCAGCATTAAAAGTAGCTATTTGATTTTTTTGAACCGATTTCGCCTCGCCAATCACTGTCACTGTTTCCGACTGCATCCATCTCACCTTACCCCAATTTATCCTTCCCCAAGGAAGTAAAAAAATTAACACTAGTACTACCATTATCAACATCAACTTATTATTCTCTTTCATAATTCTATTATGACCTATTTTAAATTTAAATAAATATATCAAACAAACTCAAATAATACATCAAACCATATCATTAACAACAAAAAGGGCACTTGTCGCCCTCATACCAACAGCCACACTTTTTACATTCTTTAAATCCCTCCGGAATTACTCCTTTTTTAACTTCCCCACTAGCCAACACATAATAACCTATCTTTTCCCCAAACGAACCCACCACAGTTGTTGCCCCACAACCAAAACTCATTTCTGTTTTTACTCCCATCAAACTTCCATACATATAATTTTCTATCTCTCCTCTGCCTATCACCACGGTTTCATCCGCCAATGCTCGATAACAAATCGAATACAATCGAAAAATTAAATCTTTATCTACTGTCAAATCTCCTCCAAATTCATTTCCAAATTCCTGAATATATCTCTCAACCGTCCTATCAATCTGATTCTTCGTCACTTCATTTCTAATCTTACTCATCGTCAACAAGTCAAAAATTTCTCCCAAATTTAACCCCTCTACCTTAACCGGTGCCGCCAATATCTCCCACTCTGTCATCTTTTTATTTTCTCCTATCAACCAATTTCTGATTCGATTCATTTCTTCCAAGTTATTTCTTACCACCACCCGATTCCAAATTATCTCTCCACCATCATACCTCCAAAAATCAACACAGTCACTTGGATAAGCCAATTTTTCATTTTTAGGACTAAAATGAACCCAGATCGACTCTGGGAATTCCTTTAACCCGGCTTCAATTTGCTTTACAGATTCAGTTTCCTCCTCTACTCCACCTCTTGCCGTTAATTCTACTATTTCCTCACCTGACAACCGATCCACAATTTTCCCCCTCTCATCCAAATCAAACTTCAAACTAAACTCTATCAAACCAAAATCCTCCGCCAGCTGAGTCTTTAACTCCTGTTCCAAATTTGCCCGCCGACGACTTCTATCCAATCTTCCTAAAAATTTAGCTTCTTTTTCCGGCGAAAACCCGGCTCGTCTTTCTTCAATCATAGTTACTTTTAGTTTTGTTACAAACTAACCCCGATACCTCGGAGTGGCTCGAAAGTTTTGGTCTTCTGACTTAGAGGTTACCCTCATCACAGTTGCGGCCCAGTTCAAGAATCTCTGCCGGGCGGCAGATCACTTGATTCCCCACAAGGCTTTGCCTTGGTTAATTATTTAAAACTGCTTTTAAAAACAAATAATCTGACAGTCTATTAATATAAATTAAAATTTGTTTATCTACCGTTTCTGTCCGACTCCACCCCACCAATCTCCTTTCCGCCCGTCGGCACACCGTCCTCACCCAATTAAACTCTCTGGCTTTTTTGGTCTTAAACACCAAAAATTCCTTCAAATTACCTTTATCCATCTTTTTTATCTCCCCCTCCAACCATTTTATTTTCAAATCCATTGCCTTTATCTTTACTTTATAACTTGATGAACTTGACAAACTTGATGAACTACTAATAATTCCCATAATCTCCTTCAAATCCATCGCCACCCTTTCTTCACCCACCATCATCAACCCCGCCTGAAGTTCATCCAAACTCCCCACCGCCTCCAACAATTTACCATCCTTACTTACTATTTTCCCTCGACACCAACTTTTACCCCTATCCCCAACCTTTGTTGTTATCATATGTTTCGACTATAAACCATAACTTTGCTATTTTCATTTATATTTCCTAATTTTTTATTCATAAATCTTAAATCTTCTTTCCACTTTATAAACTTACAACTTGATGAACTTGATGAACTTTATGAACTTGATGAACTTGTAACTTTATAAACTTTATAACTTGATGAACTTGACAAACTTAATTAACTACATTTCGAATAACCACAAAATACATTAGTGCACTTAAAACAACCTTCCTCCGCCCTCAACGGCGAACCACAATCCGGACAAGCCCCAAATTTACTCTCCGCTTCAGTCTGATCATTATCCTCTGCTTTGACTACGTCTACCCCTACCGGCACATTTTTCTCTTCAAATATACTCAACTGTTGACCTCGAGAAATCTCTAATAATGTTTTTCCAACTGCATCAAACATACTCAACACCGCCCCGTTACCCATTCCTACTTTCTGCCCACAAGAAATTCCCACTAATTGTTCCGATATTTCATCCAAACTCGCTCCATACTTCAACGCCAGCGACGATAATCTCCCTGTTACTTCTGCCGCCGCCGCCAAATAACCACCACTTTTACCTAAAGTCACAAACACTTCCACCGGCCCATCGTTTTCTTCATAAAAAATCGATGAATAAATACTGCCAACATCACACTTCTTTTTAATCCTAATTCCTCGAGCCACTATCGGTGTTGGTTTTTTCCTTGGTTTATATTCAGTTTCCTCTTTAACTTCACCCTTTTTCTCCTTTACTTTTTGCAACGGTTCAAAAGATCTCGACCCTGTCCGATAAATAGTAATTCCTTTTGTTCCCAAAGCATAAGCCAACCGATAGGCCTGTCTAACATCCTCCACCGTTGCCGTTTCCGGCAAATTAATTGTTTTAGAAACCGCATTATCAGTAAATTCCTGAAACGCCGCTTGAATTTTTATATGCCACTCCGGCTCAATCTCCAACGCCGTCACAAATACTTTTTTAATTTCTTCCGGTACCTCCTCTATCCCTTTCAAAGTTCCTCCATTTTTAACAATTTTTTCCATCAACTCTTCGCTATAAATCCCTTTATTCTTTAATTCCGCCACCAACACCGGATTAACACTATAAAGGGTTTTTCCTTCAACTGTATTTTTCTGAAATCCTAACGAAAATACCGGTTCAATTCCCGAACTGGTATCCGCCAACATCGAAATCGTCCCCGTCGGTGCAATCGTTGTAATCGCCATATTCCTCGGTTTATAATCTGTATTTGCAAATACACTCACATCCCACAACGGAAACACTCCCCTGGTTTTTGCCAATTCTACCGAAGCTTCTTTAGCTGTCTCCGTCACAAATTTCATTATTTTTTTTGCCCAAGCAATTCCCTCTTCTGAGTCATATTTCACCCCCAATTTAAACAAAGCATCAGCAAAACCCATCACTCCCACCCCAATTCTTCTAGTTTTACTTACCATCTCTCTGATTTTTGCTACTGGAAATTCATTAATTTCCACTACATTATCTAAAAAATGTACCGCTGCAAAAACAATTTTCCTCAACTCCTGCCAATCAATATCAAAACCATTCTGAGAAATAGAAGTTTTGATATCGCCCTTTTCAAGGGAGATGTCCTCCGTAGCAACGGAGGACAGAGGGTTTTTAATCACTAATTTCGCCAAATTCACACTTCCCAAATTACAAGCATCATAAGGCAATAATGGCTGTTCCCCGCAAGGATTAGTCGCTTCAATCCGACCTACTGCCGGCACCGGATTCGAACTTGGTTCGTTCATCCGATCAATAAACACCAATCCCGGATCTCCAAACTGCCAAGCCAATCTAGTCACCAAATTAAACACTTTATAAGCATTCAATTTCATTGTTACCTGATTTGTTCTCGGATTGATCAGTTCATAACCTTCACCCACCTGTTTTGCTTCCGCCCAGTCATACAGTTTTTTAACCCCTTTTTCCACCTCTCTCAACCTATCATCCACTCCTCTGATCGCCTCCGCCTGCCTGATTTCTTCCACTGCTTCTTCAGGAATAGAATCATCGGTCACAAATTTCTTGTCCTCATCTACCCGTTTCATAAACTCATTGGTCACCGCCAAGGAAATATTAAAATTCGTCAAACTCCATTCATCCAACTTTACTACCGCAAACCTCAACACATCGGGATGATAAACATTCAACATCCCCATATTAGCTCCTCGTCTGACTCCACCTTGTTTTATCTGCGCCGTCACATCATTGTAAGCCTGCATAAAACTCACCGGCCCCACCGTCGTCCCCCCACTAGATTTAATATAATCTCCGCTCGGTCTTAAGCTAGAAAAAGAAAACCCTGTCCCTCCACCGCTTTTGTGAATCATGGCCATATTCGACATTGTCTCCAGAATTGACTCCATCGAATCCTCTATTGGCAGTACAAAACACGCCGACAACTGCTGTCTTGATCTGCCCGCATTTACCAAACACGGCGTATTTGGTAAAAATTTTTGTTCTGCCATTAACTGATAAAAATCCTTAGCCAACCTTTCCACTTCCGTTTCAGTTTTGCCAAAGTTAAGATCCCCTCTAGCCACATTTATCGCCACTCGCCAAAAAATATCCTTAACTTTTTCTACCGGTTTACCTTCTTCATTTTTCTGGGAATATCTGGTTTCAGCAATATATTTGGCATTATCCGACAATTGCGGTTCCATTAACTCCTGTGTATTAATATTTTGTCTGGTATCAGTCTCAGCCATTATTTTTTAGATCAACCAATAATTTTTCAAAATCATTAATACTGTTAAAATCCAAATAAACCGTCGCAAACCGGATATAAGCCATCTGATCCACCTTTTTTAACTTCTCCATAATCATCTTACCAATCTCTTTTGAGGGAATTTCCACCTCTTGCCAATTAAGTAACTTCATTTCAATTTCATCAATTATTTTTTCTCTCTCCTCTTCAGTCATTCGCCAACAAGCCTTTTCCATACATCTTTCCAATTTTGCCCGAGAATAATCCTCTATCCGCCCTGATTTTTTAATCACCTTCAAACTTATATTTTCCACTCTTTCATAAGTTGTAAATCTTTTTTTGCATTTAAGACACTCCCGTCGCCTTCTGGTCGCCTTGTTATCTTCAGCCTCACGGCTTTCCAAAACATTACTTTCATTAAAATTACAGTAAGGACACAACATATTTGTATTTTTTATAAACCACTATCTCTAGTGTCTGAGAAACATCATACACACTACCCACAGATATATCAACCTCCAATCACTAACACAAACTAGTACAAAATTTATTTTTGCAACAATTACGCGGAAAAAGACTAACTAAAATATCAACCCTTGATTACTCATTTCAATCAACCTCCCCAATTTCTTCGAATTGTTTTCATAAATATCCCAATACTGTTTTCCATAAGCATCAATCGCTTCCTCTTTTGAAAAACAAAACATCGTCGGTCTCAATGGTTCCACCCCTTCTTCACTCACCCTGCACAAAAAACCTTTCGGTAATCTTACCCCACCAACCATTATTTCTCTTCGGGTTATCGCCGATGGACGGGCGCCGTAAGTTTCTTGATAGAAAAAATCATTATCTTCTTTAAATTTCCCTCTTTCAAGAGCCATTTCATAATAAAATTCTATATCCTTACAACTTCCATCCCGTACCGAAAAATTACTTTTAAAAAAATCATAATCGCTTTTCTTCTGATTTCTCTCCGGATCAATCAAATCATCTATCATCTCAAAAACTAACTTCGATGGACCGCCTAATTTGTCTCTTTCAGTCTTAGTTTTCTCCCACCCCGATTCATCAAATTTACTAAATAATCTATTAATTATTTCCTCCCGATCTTGCAAACCAATACCATAGCTTATTAATCTAGTTAACTCCGCATAACCATTCCCGTATCGAGGACTAAATTCCGGATTAACCTTTCCTCTATTTAAAGACCCCTCCGATATGTAATTTAATACCTGATCACTCACCTTTACCCCTGCTTTATCCAACAAATCCATTATCTCTTCAGCTGTCTTACTAGTTACAAATCTATCGGTTTCACTCCTGCCACTCATTTTTTCTATATCCAAGCACACACTTATGTTTACTTTTTTCTCATCAATTCCTCCATCTTGAGGTTCAATTAAAAAAGCAACTTTATCTTTATTAGTCTTAATCACCATATAATTTCCTTCACCACTTTCATTTGTTACCTCATCTTTACTATCAATTTTTATTTCTTTTTCCACCGGCACCAATCCCAACATTTTCACAAAAAGCTCCAACTCTTTCCCAACCTCTATTCCTTGTAATTCTTCAGGAGCAATTTTATATACTCCCTGACTCATCACCACCAAATCCTTTTGTTGACTAATCGCCTCATTAATTGTCTTTACCCATCCAATTGCCGGCGTTTCATAAAATTTAGCTATCATTTCTCCTCTTAAATTATCACTGACATTAACCAATAGACTATGAAAAGCATCATTATTTTTTCCTGCAAAAGAATAAAATTCGGCCGAAGAATTATCTTTACCTTCATAAACTAAAATTGGTCTTAAATCACCACTCCTCTTAACGTCCCTTATCAAACTATCCACCGTCAATGGTTCCCCTTCCTCACTTTTGTAACCACCACATTCAAAAAATAAATTCAAAAAATAATTATTAACGTAATTACTAGTACTTCCATAATCACCTAAGTCTATTTGATCTTCGCGTCCATATCGCTTTTCAAGCAAACACCCCTCATAAAAAACCGTAGTATCACTTCTGATTACACTCTTTAAACCCTCAATTCTGGCATTTAAATCAATCTTTTCTTTTTCGCTTTTGATTTGAGCTATGGTTGTTTCCTGTCTCAAAAACAACTCATTATTTTTACCAAACTCTCCCATAACCAAAATTATAAACCATAATATCCAAACTTATACAATTATCATCAAATTGATTTTACAAAAAATCCAAAACTACAATCATCTCAATTCATGCTAAAATAGGCCGTCATGTCAAAAGAAGCAGTTTTGACCACACCCTTTACCCAACTTGATACTAACCCTCCCACCACCAACCCCTACAACGAATTTAATATCACCACAAACAAAGAAGTAAACCCAACCACACCCCTTACCCAACTTGATATTAACTCTCGCGCTGCCCATATCCGTGACAAGCTTGGAATTCCTCAAGACCGAGTTGATCTCCTTCGACAAAGGTATCCCCTTTTATTTTCCGAAGATGAAATCATTGCCAGACAAACCGAACTTGCCCAAAATTTTGGAATTACCAACCATCAAAGCTTAATCAAAGTCTTTCCCGAAATTCTTGGCCTTTCAACCGATGAAATTAATTCAAAATTTGACCGTTTATCCCAAATCGGCTTTAAGTCTCCTCAAACCGCCGTCAACTCCTACCCTAAATTAATCATTACCGAAAATAAAGAAATTCAAGATTTTATTAACCAAGTCAAAAATATTGATCCTAATCTTAATGTGATCAAAATGCTCAATAACCTTCCTGCTATCTTAACTACTGTTCCCCCCGAGAATATTAGAAAACGAATCAATTTCCTCAAAGATCAACAATTTTCCAATCCTCACCATATTGTCGAATCGTGCCCCCAAGTTTGTCGCCTTACAGAAGGTTTTATCATTACAATAATCCAAAAATTTCGTGAAGCAGGTTTTAGCCAAAAACTATTTCAAACCTCTCCTGGCTGGTTTGACAACGGTGTTATAAGATTCGATACTCTCAAAAAAGAATTTTCTTATCTTCCCCCCGGAACCCTTATTAGAATTATTTCCCAAAACCCCAATCTTGGCCAGATCAAAAACGTTAAAGATATTATTGAAAAAATAAATAACATACTAACCAACAAACCTAATCTCCCTAATAAACCAATCATCACCTCCCCCACTACTCCAGAACTCCCTCAGACCCGCCAAGATAAACCTCTTTTACCCAAAACAAGTACCGCTGACAAACCAACTTCTGTTGTGCCTGCCTCAACTATTCCAGAAACTTCCCAAGCCCGCCCAATCGAATCTCCACCCAAAATAGAAACTGTTAAACAACTTTCTACTGTCGAAAAAACTTCTTTTATCCGAGAACTCAATCAACAATATTCTCTCAACCTAGCCCCTGCTACTCAACTTATTAACAGCCGAGTGGAAAAAATATCTCTTATTGCTCAAGTTCTCCATTTTTATCAACCAATCGACCCAATTATTTGCTATAAAAAAACTAATTTTTTTGCCTACACTACCATCGAAGATCTTCTAATTGCCTTTATCAACAAAAAACCTCATCATACCATCAATGATCTCTATAACGAAATTAAAACCTTCAAAAACAGCTCTCTTTCAAAATCAGATAAATATCAACTCATTACCGATTTTTTCAACCAACACCCCGATGATTATGCCCACCTGCAAACTCTTTATCAAAAAATAAAATCAGGACGCTCACTATTACCTCACAAAAATAAAACTCATCCTCCCGATAAGCCAACTAACATAGAAAATACAAATAATTGTTTATTAACTAAAGCTCCAAAAGGGTATTTGTCATTAACTGGCATAGCTAAAAAGTTTAGAATATCCCCAACAACCCTCAAACCAGTGATCAATGAATATCCGAATGAAATCGGTCTGACAAGAATATACAAATTTGGGAAAAGTTATGTCGAAGGTTATTCCCCAAAACAAATTAAAATAATAAAAAAAACTAGCAAAATTAGAAGGTTTACTACATCCACGAGCTCCAAAAGGATATTTATCAAGAAGGGGTTTGATTATAGAATGTAGAGTAAATCGAGAAGTTCTTAATCGAATAATTAATGAGAACAAAGATGAAATCGGTCCAACAAGGATATATGGATTTGGGTCAAACTATACTGAAGGTTTTTCTCCGGAACAAACTAAAATAATAAAAAGATTAATAAACTCAAGACACTCATCAACTCAAAAAACCGAAACTAAACCACAAAAAATCAAATTGTCTGAAACCACCCCTAATTCTCTCAAACTAACATTTATCAACCATATTCTCGATTCTTACTCCAAAACTGACCATAAATATTTCCCTCAAGCAGTAGAAGCTTTATCTTCTCTCAATCCATCATCAATTTTAATTGCCTTTATTCTCAGACATCCCCAAGACAGTCTTGTTGAATTTGTTGAAAAAGCCAAAAATCATCAAAATTACCTTTCTGATTGGGAAAAACAAACCATTATCAAACTTTTTCTAAAGCAACACCACTTACAAACCGAAAAGGTTGTTCAAAGCTTCCTCAATCTAACTTCCTCATCTTAAAACCAAATAAAATCAACTTCTAGATTTTATTTAGACAACACTAAATTATACCATATTTCACCCCAAAATTCCACTATTTCATCCTCAAATCTCAAATTCTAAATCTAACATCTTACTTTTTTTAATATTTTATTCATGAATCTTGAATCTTATATCTTAAATCTTTCTATTCTGTAAATTTACAACTTGATAAACTTAATGAACTTTCCACTTTATAAACTTGACAAACTGAGATCTGAGATCTGAAAAACTGACATCTAATTTGCGCCGACAATATTTTTTCGCCCGCAAGCCGCTGAGTGGATTTTACGAAGGTTGAAGGACGACAAAAATGTTGTCAAGCTAAAATAGCTTACAACTTGATGAACTTGACAAACTTTCAACTTTCGCCGTCTTTCTTGCTATAATACCTCTATGCAAAAAATCATTAAATTTTTAAAGGAAGTCGCTGTCGAATTTCGCAACATCAGTTGGCCCAAAAAAGACACTTTAATTCAGCTGACGGTTGTGGTAATATCTATCTCGATTGTCATTTCCCTTATTTTAGGTGGTTTTGATTATCTGTTTACTCGTTCTTTTGGCCTACTTGGCCATCTTAACTCTCCAAGTCTGAACCAACCAGCCCCGGTTGACCAGCCTCAGGAAGTTATTCCTTTGCCGACAGATGCTTCTGCTGCCGGTCAAATTAAACCCTAATTTATGCCCAAAAAAACTACTAAAACCAAACCAAAAGAGTTTCTTTTTAAACTCTCCTCAAACGAACCCTCCTTCGACGCCGCTTGGTATGTCATCAACACCTATTCCGGCCACGAATACAAGGTTATCGAAGCCCTTAAAACTAGAATCAAAACCATGGGTCTAGAAAATCAGATCTTTCAAGCTATTGTCCCCCTTCAAAGCAAAATGGTTATTCGTCGCGGTCAAAAAGTTAAATCTCAAGAAAAAACCTTTCCCGGCTATGTCCTGATTCAAATGTCACTTACCGACGACTCTTGGATCACTGTCCGCACCACCCAGGGAGTCACCGGTTTCATCGGCGTTGATAATAAACCTCAAGCTATTTCCCAAGCCGAAGTCGACAAAATCATCAACCAAACCAAAGAAGACAAACCTAAATACGAAACTCCCTTTTCTACCGGCGACATTGTCAAAATCACTCACGGCCCCTTTGCTGACTTCATTGGTACTATTGATAGTATCGACAAAGAAAAAGGCAAAATCAAAGTTTTGGTTTCTTTCTTTGAAAGAGAAACTCCTGTCGAACTCGACTTTTTACAAGTTACCAAAGAACTCTAACTTATGGCAAAAAAAATTAAAGCTATCGTTAAAATCGCTATCCAGGCCGGATCAGCCAATCCCGCTCCCCCAGTCGGCACTGCTCTTGGACCTCACGGTATCAAGATAATGGATTTCTGCAATGAATTTAACGAAAAAACCAAAGATATGCGCGGTTCCATTATCCCCGCTATCATTACCATCTTTGAAGATCGTTCTTTTGAATTTATCCTCAAAAAACCTCCCGTCTCCGACACTATCAAAAAAATGGCTGGTATCCAAAAAGGCACTGGCACCGCCGGTCGCGAAAAAGTCGGCAAATTAACCATGGCTCAAGTCGAAGAAATTGCCAAAAATAAACTTCCCGATCTTAATACTACTGATCTGGAAGCCGCCAAACGTTCCGTCATCGGCACCGCCAAATCCATGGGTGTTGAAATCTCCAATTAACTCAATAAAACCAATAAATTAAAAGTTTTAAAAACTAAGTATGAGCAAAACCACTCAAGAAAACAAAAAGAAAGCTCTCAAAGAGCAACAGAAAGTGGAAGTTCAAAGTGATCTAGAAAAAAATTCTAAATCAGCCGAAGAACAAAAGGCCGTTACTGAAACTGAAACTGTCACTCCAACACCTTCAGCAGAAACTCGCAAAGCCAAATCCACTAAAGTTAGAAGTAAGCGCTATCAAGCCGCCAAGAAGAAAATTGACGTCACCAAGTACTACCCTCTCCAAGAGGCAGTCAAATTGGTTCAAGAAACTTCTCTTTCAAAATTCGATGGTAAAGTTGAAGCCCATATTACCATTACCGATATTGGCAACGTCGGCGAAATCTCTTTTCCTCATCTTGAAACTGCCTCCAAAAAAATCGTCGTCCTCAACGACACTATTTTGGCTCAGATCAAAGACGGACAAGTTGATTTTGATATTCTCATTGCCACTCCCGCCACCATGCCCAAATTGCTTCCTTTTGCCAAAATTCTTGGTCCCAAAGGACTGATGCCCAATCCTAAAAATGGCACCCTCACTGATGATCCTGATGCCGCCATCAAACGTCTCTCAGTCGCCAAACTTATGATTAAAACCGAGAAAAAAGCCCCCGTAGTTCACCTGGTTGTCGGTAAAATCTCCCAACCGGTCGACGAACTAGTCGCCAACATTAGCGAACTTATCAAGGTTATCGGCGCCAACAAAATCAAAAAATTAGCTCTCTGCGCCACCATGGGCCCTTGTGTCAAAATCGAGATTAATAAATAAATAATTTCCATTAAAATCCAATCCCAATAAACGAATTGAAATCGGAATGAGATTGATTGAGATTGATGATGAAGGTTGAATCTAAATTTTCCTTCTACTTTATGAACTTTATAAACTTGATGAACTTTATAAACTTTATAAACTTACAATCGCCAATTCCACCATTCTATCCAACAACTCCGTATAACTTATCCCTACCGCCGCTGCTTCCTTTGGCAACAACGACGTCGGCGTCAACCCTGGAATCGTATTGATTTCCAAAATTTTTGGTTCCAAATTATCCTTAATTACAAAATCAACCCTAGCAAATCCCCTCCCCCCAATCACTTCAAACACTTTTAAAGTATATTCTTGAACTTTTTTGGTCACCACCTCCGTCAATCTTGCCGGCACTATCTCATCACACTTTCCTTGAATATATTTCGCCTCATAATCAAAAAACTCATTTTTAGGTCGAATTTCAATCACTGGCAAAACCATCGGCTTCTCATTTCCCAACACCCCGCACGACACTTCCATCCCTTCAATAAATTCTTCTATCAATGCCCAATCATCGTATTCAAATGCCTTTTCCAATGCCCTATCAAGTTTATCCAAATCAGTCACTATCGTTACTCCCACACTTGATCCTTGAGTTGCCGGCTTAACCACCCATTTGTTCCTTAAATTTCTAACCTCATCCAAATCCACCATTTCGTCCTTAGCCACCTCTAACCCATTAGGTACTGGTAAATTATTTTCTCTCATCAATTTTTTAAACTTAATTTTATCAATCCCCAACTCCGATGCCCGACTGCCACAACCTACAAATTTTATCCCCTCATTTTCCAATATCCTCTGAATCGTCCCATCTTCGCCGACTCCTCCATGAATAGCAATAAAGACTACATCAGGTTCAACCTTTTTAATACCTTCTATATCAACTTTTTTATTTTCCACCACCATCTCCACCACTTCATATTTATTTTTGTCAAAATTTTTGACTACCTCTTTTCCCGATGACAACGATACTTTATGTTCACTGCCACCCCCACCCATCAACACCAACACTCTTGTTTTTCTCATAAGCTTCATTATACCTGATAAAATATAGCCATGAAACTATCGCTTTCTCTTATGGTTCTTATCTACCTCCGCTTTTTTGCCCGCCTCCAACTTAAAAAAATCCACTGGCTCCAAAAACTCAAAGGCAAAAATCTTGATGTTGTCGGTATCACCGGCTCTGCCGGCAAAAGTTCCACCCTCACCGCTTGCCAATCAGTTTTTCCCAAAAATTTTCGAGTCAAAACCAATCATGGTTACAATTCCGAATCCGGCCTGCCGTTAAGCATTATTGGCCTCAAAATCAACAATTATACTTATTTTTCTTGGTTCAAAATTTTACTTCTCACTCCCTTCAAATTTATTTTCAACTGGTCAACCTACGACATTCTTATCCTAGAAATGGGTATTGATTCCCCCCATTGGCCCAAAAATATGGACTATCTTTTGTCCGTAGTCCAACCCAATATCGGCATTTTTCTTAACGTCTCTCCGGTTCATCTCTTTAACTTTAATTCTCTCGAAGACATTGCCCAAGAAAAAGCCAAACTCGTCAACCAAGCCAAAGTCGCCATTGTCAACCCCACCGACAAATTAGTTCTTAAATTCACCAAAAACCAAAATCTTATCAAACTTACCCCTGCCAACATCGACTTTCCCCACTACCACCTCCCCTCTGTTTACCAAATCGGTTTTGGCGCCGCTCTCAGTTTGGCTCAACTTTTTCATATTCCCCGTTCTCAAGCCATCAAAAATCTCCAACAAAATTTTTCCCTGCCTCCTTCCCGATCTTCCATTCTAAAAGGTATCCGTCAAACCACCATCATCGATAGTTCCTACAATTCCTCTCCAATTGCCGCCACCAAATTATTAAACTTTCTTGCTGGCTTTCCCGGTCGCAAAATTGCCGTCCTCGGCGATATGCGCGAACTTGGCTCCTCCTCACCCCAAGAACATCGCCAAATCTATCAATTAGCCCTCAAATCCGCCGATCTTATTATCAGCGTCGGCCCCAAAACTACCAAATATTTTGGCTCCAAAGCTCACAAATTCACCTACTGGTGGCAAGCCACCGATTTTCTCAAAAAAAACCTTAAACCCCGCGACATCATTTTAGTCAAAGGCTCCCAAAACACCATTTATCTTGAAGAATTGGTCAAATCCATTTTAACCAATCCTGCCGACATCGCCCTTGTTTGCCGCCAATCCCGATGGTGGCTCAACACCAAACAGAAATTCAAACAATCAAATTCATTCCATCCTTAAACTGCCCTAGCCTTAGCTGCCCTTTCAGCTTCTAAAAGCTGTCCTATTTTTTCAATCTGCTCTGGAGAATAACCTTTGGTAAATTTAGTGCCAAACCTATACGTTTCTACCAAACCAATTTCATCCGGATACTTTTCAATTATTTGCTTAACAGTTCTATTAGCCACTCCATACTTTCTAGCTATAACACTTAATGACAAATATCCCTCTGGAGCTGGCGGACTTAAATAACCCTCTAATTCCAGTTTTTCTATTATTGTCCTTTCCTGTTTTGGAGAATAACCTTCGGTAATGACACCATTTCTAAACCTTAATATCTTCGTCTGACCAATTTCATCCGGATACTTTTCAATTATTTGCTTAACAGTTTCACTGGCCATTTCATACTTTCTAGCTATACCATTTAATGACAGATATCCTTCTGGTGCTAACGGACGCAACAAACCTTCTAATTCCACTTTTTCTATTATTACCTCTTCCTGTTTTGGGGAATAACCTTTGGCACATTTAGTGCCAAACCTATACGTCTCCACCAGACCAATTTCATCCGAATATTTATCGATCACTGATTTAATGGTTGTTGGGAATATTCCAAACTCTTTAGCTATACTAGTTAATGACAAATATCCCTCTGGAGCTGGCGGACTTAAATAACCCTCTAATTCCAGTTTTTCTATTATTGTCCTTTCCTGTTTTGGAGAATAACCTTCGGTAATGACATTTCTAAACCTTAATATCTTCGTCTGACCAATTTCATCCGGATACTTTTCAATTATTTGCTTAACAGTTTCACTGGCCATTTCATACTTTCTAGCTATACCATTTAATGACAGATATCCTTCTGGTGCTAACGGACACAACAAACCTTCTAATTCCACTTTTTCTATTATTACCTCTTCCTGTTTTGGGGAATAACCTTTGGCACATTTAGTGCCAAACCTATACGTCTCCACCAGACCAATTTCATCCGAATATTTTTTAATTATTCGCTTAACAGTTTCACTGGCCATTCCATACTTTCTACGTATACCATTTAATGATAAATATCCTTCCGGTGCCTTAGGTAATAAATAATTACCTGTATTCTCCATACTTTTAGTCACTTTATCAGGTTTAGTCCATATTGGCTGATTTATTGCCTCGATAATTCTTGGTACAAACCCATCCTTAGAGTAAAACACCCGTTTCCCCATTTCAGGCACCTCAGCTATCCATTGATTCAATTCCTCTTTAGTGGCCCCAATTAATTTTTTATCATCTATTCCTTTACTCTTCAAAACCTTAGCATCAAACACGTAACTGGCATTTCCTCCTTCATCACACACCAACATTTTCCTGTCAATCTTTAGCGCCGATACTAAAAAGTAACTTGTTTTTCGCATCATCTTGTTATCCACCATTCCTTTAGTCAAGGTCAAATGGTCTGGATTATCCACATCTACTTCAAAATCTTCCTTTAAAATAAACAAAATTGTCTTTAATCGATTAACCATCTTTTTTTCTGTTAACCCAGCTCCACTACCTTCAAACCTAATCTTTTTTCTATCCGGATTGACAATCACCTCATTCACTCGATCCGCTTTTCCAATCACCTTATCCAAACCTTTCAACTCATCATTTTTTTTATCAATAAAATCCAAATAAAAATTCACCTCCTCCAAACCACACCATTTCATCGCCGCATCTTCAATTGTCTGATCATCCCAATTTGTTGTCAAATGAGTTTCTTTATACCTCTCTGTCTTTTCCGACACCAACCCCACCAGTTTATCTAAAGCCTCCTCGGCATAAGTATCAATTCCATCCATCGTCACCGGCTTATTCAAAATTGAACCCAACTGTTTTCTGGAATCATCCCTCAATTCCTTTTCCTGATCGCTCTTTCGTGAAAAATCTATATCATCAATTGTTGGCCCTATATTCTCACTCATATACTCCTATAGTACCACATTCTCTACCCCTTAAATTCCCGTTCCTTCTTCATCTCTCGTTCAATCAAATGTCTCAAAAAAACCGCCTTAGGAATTCGCCTTTTCTCTGACACCCAAGTCAAATAATTTAATATTCTCGGACTGACAAAAAAATTAAACCTCACATCCACCAATCCCTTGACTCGATCAATCGCCTCTCTGATCACCTTTTCCAAATTTTGTTGATCATATTCAGCCAATATCAATTTTGAATTAACAATTCCTCTCACAAATATCGGCTCCATTCCTTTTTTGTACAACACCACCACCGGTTTATTCTGCTCCAACGCTTGGCTTAAAATATAACCCATCGACATACTATGTCCCGAAATCTCCATCACCACTATATCCGACTTATTAATCGCCTTAATTGTTTTTTGATAATTATCTTTCTTTGTTTCAATTGTGGCCTCACTCAAATCTGCCACCCCTTTTTTGATCCACTGCCACACCTTGTTGCTAACCATTTTATGCTCCGCCCCGATTGTCCGATACATCCGTTCATAAATCTGTTTGTTTTTAGCTACCAATCTTGATGAAGCAATAAAGTATACCTGCACAAACCTATTTTACTATATCCCTCACCCAAATCCTAAATCCTCTTTAAATGTTTTATTTTTGAATCATAAATATCCTTACTTTATGAACTTGACAAACTTGACAAACTTGATGAACTTGATAAACTCATATTATCCTATAATCTTGACTTTTATACCCAAAAATGGTATAATACCAGCCTTAGTTAAAGTATTGGCACTTTAAAAACTAAGAAAAAAAAAGAACGGTTACGGTTTTCAAAGGCACGCTCGAACCAGAAGCCCTTGTTGAAAGGTTTCCCAAAAACTTTCTGGAAAAAATGTTTGTCTCGTTTGACAAATTATATCGTTGCGAAAAAGTTTTCCAACAGTTAAAACTTATCGTTGAGCCTACCAAAAAAGACATTGATCGTCTCTGGCAACTTATCTCCCAAATCGATCCCGATTTTTGTGATATCGACACTTGTGAAGGTTTTAAACAGGTTCTCAAAGGAAACTTCACTTTTGCCGACTTCTGTCTCCAACAAAGCTCTAATTTTCAATTCAAACTGATCGAGTATCTCGCCAACTGAGGTCTCGTTCAAAAATAAACAAAAGAGGAAAGGAAATAACCATGGAGAACGACATTCAATCTAAAAAAATCGGCACTGCCAATTCTCGTACCCGAGAAAAGAGACGCGCCGCCCGCGCCGCCAAAAAAACCCGCAAAGGTCCCAGACGCGGTGACAAGGGCAAACCATCTAAACCAAGAAATTAACCACCGTTTTGCCCGGAGGCAAACATCATCTGCAAAGATTTTGTTTTCCCCGGGCTTTTTTTGAAATTTTATCTTAAAATCCAATCCCGATAAACGAAGTGAAATCGGGATGAGATGACAACTCATATCCAATCCCGATTGACGCCAGTCGATATCGGAATGAGATTGATGATAAGGATTGAATCTAAATATTCCTTCTACTTTACAAACTTGATGAACTTGCAACTTTATGAACTTTATAAACTTTATGAACTTGATGAACTTGATGAACTTTCCACTTTACAAACTTATATGTTATAATCACTCCATCACCTAAGACAGCAGGCAACCATAAGTCCCGCCGAGGCCAAACAATTTGATTGTTTTTCACCACGCCTCGCTTAGTCGAGGTATTTTTGTGTTTAAATAGGTCTAAATTTGAAACAAAGGCGACAAATTTTGCCTATTTACACCATCCCGAAAGACACCAGTCGAATCGGGATAAATCATTTAATAATTTATTAATTATCAAAATGCCAAACATCAAAAAAATCGAACAAGTCGATCAGGTGGCTCAAAAACTAACCGCCGCCAAATCAGCCGCCCTCATTCAATATCAGGGTCTCAATGCCGCTGATATTACCGATCTTCGTTCCAAAATCAAATCTGCCGGCGGCAAATTGGAAGTCGTCAAAAACACTCTCATTACCCGAGCTTTGGCTAAACTAAATTTATCTTTACCCCAACCACTCACCGGCCCCACTGGTATTGCTTATTGCAACGATGATGAAGTCGCTCCTCTCAAAGAGATTGATCAAGTCAACAAAGACCACGATTTCATTACCTTTAAATACGGTTTTTACCAACAACAACTTCTCGGTGCCGATGAACTCAAAAAATTTATTTCCTTGCCTTCCAAATCGACTCTTCTGACTCAATTGGTCGGCAATCTTATCGATCCACTTCAAAGATTATCTTACAGTCTGCGTTACAACCAAACCAAATTGGCTCTGGCTCTCAAAGCTGTCGCTGATCAAAAAAACTAATTATAAATTATTAATTTAAATAAATTTATGGAACTTTCAGAAAAATTGCAAAAAATCCTCGATTCTATTTCTGAGCTCTCAGTCGTAGAATTATCCGATCTTGTCAAAGCCATCGAAGAAAAATTCGATGTCAAAGCTGTGGCTGCTGCTCCTGTTGCCGCTGCCGGTGCTCCGGCTGCCACTGGTGCCGCCGCTCCCGCCGCTGCTGAAGAAAAAAGCGAATTTGAAGTTGTCATCACCTCTGGTGGCGCCAACAAAATCGCCGTCATCAAGGTCGTCCGTGAATTCAAACCTGAACTTGGCCTCAAAGAAGCTAAAGACATGGTCGATGCCGCCCCCGCTTCCCTCGGCTCAATGAAAAAGGATGCTGCCAACGACGCCAAAACCAAATTGGAAGCCGCCGGCGCCCAAGTCGAGTTGAAATAAAAATTATTTCAATAAAATCCGCCCTTGACGAATGAACACCAAAAACCCCGCAACTGCGGGGTTTTAGTTTCCCAAACTTTTACAACAATTCCCTTCGATTTTCTTCTTTCAGCTTATCCACCACCTGTCCCACCTTGCCAGTCTGATCTTTTTTAGTAATCAACAACCCATCAGAAGTATCAATCACCACTAAATCCTCCACTCCAATCAACGCCACATATTTTTCACCTCCCCGATAAACAAAGTTATTGCCCGCTTCCAATTCAAACAAATCTTCCTGATTATAAATCCCCTTGTCTTTCATATAATTTGCCACCGACTCCCAAGTCCCAAAATCCACCCAATCAAACGGCAACTCCACTACCAAGGCTTCATTTTTTTGATAAACCAGTTTAGTTACCTCTTCAATAGCTCCTTTTGGCATTTTGGCATATTCTGTCACCGCATCGCCACCCTTAGAAATCGCCACCAACGGTTCATACCACTCCGGTTTGTAATTTTGATACATTTTTAACAATCCGTTTGGTGTCATTGCCGTATGATTGGCGTGTAGCACCAACTTATCTGTCCCCAAATACTGTTTGATTTTCTCTTCCTCCGTTCGATCAATATAATCAACCACTTCAAAAATTTTAACTCCGTTATTGTCGCCGACTAAGTCCCCTTTGACCAAATAATCCACTCCTTGAACAATTGATTTCGGTGTCAGTCCGCCGGTCATATATTTACCTTCACCAGCGTGTTTTTCCATCTCCTCAATCATCTCTATAAATTTTTCCGCCGGTTCTCTGAGTACATCCGCTTGCACCAAAATAAACATTTCCTCACCAAACCCCCGTTTAATCAATTGCGCCGCCGCAAACCCCGTTGCCGGCCCCTGATTCCTCATCTCCGGTTCTGCAAAAATGTTATCTTCTACAATTTCCGCCACCTGCGATTTGGCGATTTTAGCCTGTGCCTCGTTTGTCTGCAAAAATATCTCCTCTGGACTAAACTTCAATCTCAATGCTTCCCAATTTAACTGAAACAATGACTTTCCCCCCAACAATGGTAAAAAATGTTTTGGACTTTCACTCCGACTCATCGGCCACATCTTGCTCCCAACTCCCCCACAAATAATGACTGCTTTCATATTAAATTTAACTACTAACTGACTCTATTATACCTTAGCCTGATACCCAGTATTTAGTATTTAGTATTTGGTATTTAGTAATATTTTACCCATCCGCCACCAACCGATCTGACATCTGAGATCTGATAAACTAAAATCTTTACAAACTTTATAAACTTACAACTTGATGAACTTGACGAACTTGACAAACTTTCTACTTAATGAACTTCTTTATATTCTCCACTGTCGTTTTTACAATCCTTTCAATCGCCTCCTTGGTATTAAAAGCATTGTGCGGTGTAAACACCACATCATCCCGATCTCTTAACAAATGAAAGCTTAAAATATCCTGTAAATTATCTTTGGTTAAACTTTTGTCTATCACCGCCCCAGTATCATCAACTCTTGTTTCCTGCTCAGTCACATCCAAACCCACTCCCGCCAAAATCCCATGATTCAACCCCCACACCATCGCCTCCGTCTCTACCACCGCCCCTCTGGCGGTATTGATAATATAACTCCCCGGTTTCATCAGTTTAATATTGGTTTTGTTGATCAAATGAAACGTTTTTGGATTTGCCGGCACATGCAACGTCACAAAATCAGCCCTTTTTAGACAAGTTTCCAAATCTACATATTCAAATCCCAATTTTTTTGCCATCTTTGAGTCCTGAAAAGCATCCACCCCCAATACTTTCATCCCAAACCCACGCCCGATTTTGACCACATTTTGACCAATCTTGCCCACTCCAATCACCCCCAAAGTTTTCCCTTTCAAATCTACTCCCGTCAACCCTTCTGGACTAAAATTACCATCCTCTACCGATTCATTGGCTACCACTATTTTTTTGGCTATAGCCAACAACAAACCAAAAGTATATTCTGCCACCGTATCCGAACCGTATTCCGGCACCGTCACAATTTCAATCCCTCTTGACTTGCAAACCTCAGCATCTATATGATCAAATCCAGTCGATCTGGTGGCTATCAACTTTAACTTTGGTAACTTACTTAATACCTTTTTATCAAATTTCGAATATATAAATGGAGAAATTACCTCATAATTTTTAGCCAACTCCATCGCCTCCTGAACTTCTTGCTCAAAAATACCCACTCCAAATGTATCCAACTTATTTATTTCTCGCTCAATCACCTCTCTCTCCCAACTCTTAACTCCAAAAAAAGCCACTTTCATCTTTTGATCTTTCATATTTCCATTATAACAACACTCTGAATTGTATCTAGTATTTGGTATTTAGTATTTAATATCTAGTTTCTGAAACTCGTTTTCCAATCTTTTAACTTGCAACTTTATAAACTTGATAAACTTTTTACTGAAGTAATCTCCACCTAGTAATATTTTGAATCATTTTGGCAGGTAATTTAAAGATTAATGAGGGATTGTATCTGACTTCAACTGCTGGAGTTGTATTGTTGGATTTCTTGGGGTTTAGACTTCGGTTTAAAACAACACTGTTTAAACCATAAATAGAGCCGTTAATAACTAGCTGAGAGGCTGATTCACCACTGGCAGTGATACTCTTACCAAAAAGGATACCGTCAACTCTGGTTACATTAGGATTGATGGTAATATCACCTTTGGCCACAATCATCACTAAGTCAGTGGTGGCGATATTGGTATCAATGGTTAAGTCACCCTCTACAAAGATAACTCCTGATTTGGTTTCTACATCAGTCCAATTAGTTATTGAAGCTGGTACAGTGGTACCATAACCCTTGGTAAAGAAATACTTTCGTTTGAGAGTATCGTAAGAATAAAGTTTAAAATCAACTGTTTGATTGTCATAAACTATATTGCTGTTGATCTTGTCATAAGGTGATAATGAAGCTTTGCCGTCTGACAAAATTATGTTACCTGCCACTGTCATACAGTTGGCGGCAGTACAGGTTCCTGGTACATAATTAGTTAGTGTTCCTTTGGTGATAATGGCTCCACCTGAAGCTCGATACCAAGCTGATTGATCTAGAACCGTTGAATATTCAATTGTTAAAGAAGGATTGGTTAAATAGGGATCGGCAATTTTAGGATCTAGAGCTGAAGTGTTGTAACAATTGCCATTGATTCTGGCTTGAGTTGGATCAGTACCTGGAAAGTAAGCTAATTGAGGTTGATAGTCGACTGGACTGTTCCAGTAGAGACGATTGTTATTGTCTGCAGAGAAGTTAGGGGAGTTGACGGTCATAATTCTGGGAGCGCTGGTGCCGATTTGATATCTCAAATCAAAGTTAATTCCTGAAGGAATTAGATCAGTGTAACCGGAGTTGGCACTACAAGAGATTGGGACTTCACTGCCATCATAAAAGGTTCCAGAGACATTGACGAGGCAGTCCCATTTTTTAAACTGGTAACTAAGATTCACCCAACCACTACTGATTGGTGAATGAACATCGTCTGCCTTAGCTTGAACCGTATAAACACCATTAGGTACGGAGGTAATATCTAAATTAAAGGTTGCTACCCCAGAAACGGGTGACACCGGACCATATTCAGTCGATTGACCCGAAAATCTAAGATAAATATTACCTATATCATCCAAACCATTAGCATCACTAACCGCTACCTTAATAGTCATCTGACTCGCATCCGGAAACTGACAATTGTGAAGTCTCACTCCACCACTTGGGTTTGAAATTGGATCGGTTGCACCTGGAGATGTTGGTACAGTTGGTACAGGAAAGGTTGGGGCGATATCACGAGTCGCCAAACAACTATCAATACTTCCATTACACTTCCGATCGCAAGTCCAAGTATAGGTTATAGGATTAACTTTTACTGTCGAAGTTGTCCCCACTGAACACAAACCAGAGGTTGGTGTTGAGGCAAAATTTCCCCCATCAGCCGATCCGCACTCCCCATCAATTATTGACCTGGTTTTAGTACAAGAATCATTGGTTCCGCCGCAAGAACCGGTGCACGTCCAAGTAAAGGTGGTGGCATTAGTTGTTACCGATGAGGCCGTCCCCGAACTACACAAATTTGTTGTCGGGGCAGTACATGAAGAATCAGTTTCTGCCGAGCCACAAGAAGCATTCACTGTCGGTAAATTTGTAGCACTGCAAGAAGCATCGGTAGAATCACTACAAGTGCCAACACACTTCCAATTCCACTTGCCATCGCTTCCTACTGAATCAGTCCAAGACAGCTTTCCCGAACTGCATAAACCAGTCGTCGGCCGACTACAAAAACTATCTCCATTAGAACCCCCACATTTTCCATTGACCGTTACACACAAATTACCAGATCCACAAAGTTCCCACCTAGCGTATGACGAAGTTCCACAACCACCCGGAAGATGCTCAACATAACATGCACTTGCTGGTGGATCTTGACAGTCATATCCATTTTCCCTGCAATACCCACATTGACCAATGCTGTTGAAATGACAATTTCCCGTTGCAGACACAAAACTTGGTCCATCACATACTTTATATCCCAAAAACGGTTCATCAACACACGAATAAGTAGGGTATGTATAGCTGACACTTCCAGTACATGTATTTGCTAAAACCACCCCTTGTATCAAAAACATAAATAAAATTACAAATATTAAAATAAATAATCCAAAAAACTTTTTAATTTTCATTGTATTTATGTTTATCCTATTTAACAAAAAATTTATTTATAAGGAAAGTATGTATTCAAAACAAATGGTAAACTCTCACTTTGATTAATCAAACCCATAAAATCTGAATAATTATTTACACTCAAAACAACACCATCACCTTGATATCTTTCAAATATTTCTTTTGTAGATGATATTTTTACATCATTAACTTTAGGACGCCAAATTCCCTTCAAAAAGTTCCTATTAATATCTCCTTTATTAGAAAAAACAGAAAGATAGGTTTTTTCAAAACCATCATCATAAGATCCTAAAAAACCATCAGGTGAGTGATTCATATAAAAATTGACCAACGATCCGACGCCGTCATCCAAAATAGAACTAATTTCACTCTCATCAGAATATGGTTTGACATTTGAATTTGAATAATTCTGAGCCAAAAAACCAATTTGAATCAAAATACCAGTTTTTAAAATATCTTTAATTGGCATAGTTACAGCAGTTATTATTCTTTTTCCCTTTCTATTCTTTAATCCCAAAGCCATAATTTCCTCACCATCTACATATTTATGAAATAATAAAACAGACTGAAACGCAAAAAAATCTTTAAGAATTGCTTTACTAAAACCCAAATCTGCTGTTTTATCATAATGTCTCCATAACTTTAGTTTCAAGTTTTCATCACTATATTCCCCCTCTCCATTCAAAAACTCACTAAATCTTTGATTAACTTCCATTTCTTCCAGTTTCTCCATCTCTTCAATCTTTCCTAATTCTTCCAATTTTTCCAATTCTCCTGTTTTGGTTTCTTCTTTCAAAACATCCGAAACACCAGCAGGAGATTTAATTTCTTCCGGAGTCGGCTCCTCCGAACCAGCCGTTCCAGCACCAGGAACCATCATGTTGATCCCTACCAAAACCCCTGCCATCGTTCTTTTAATATTTTTTCCTATATTATTCTCTTTTTCCATACTCATATTTTAACATTTTAACTATCTAAAATATTTACTTTATCTAATTATCTCCACAAACAAACCATTCATAAATACATCCCTTTTAGGATAGGTATTAGGTGACACAAAAAAGCTTCCCAAATCATATTTCTGATAATTCTCCACCAATATCCGATTATTTTTCTCCATCACTTCTAAATATTTCTTATCATTGGTAACTTCATAGATATTTTTGAGCAATAGCCCACAAAATGGATCAAAAACCACTTGATCATCCTTTGAAACTTTTTCATAAACATCAATAGCATAATCTAAATTATTTTTTGATTTAGAAAATTTATACATATCCAAAACTCCCATCCCCAATATACATCTGTTTGACATTGAAATATTTAAATTATCATTAGCATTAACTGTTTCCAGTAAATTTCCTTTATCTACTCCAAAATAACTCAAATCACCAGTAAATTTATATTTAAAATAATTATCACTCATGTTTCCAAAAACCGAATATATGTCATGAAACACCAAAAAATAATAATAAAAATCCATTCCTCCACTAAGACCATTTTTTGCCGCACTCATTTTTTGTTTCTCCAAAGTTTTGACATCAAAAATAGTAGTAATCTCTTTTCTCAAACACAACTCCTTTAGCTTATCTTTTCTCGCTTGATCTAAGTGTTTGCTTTGTGCCATTTCATAGCTTGTTTTGCACAACCACAGTGAATCTTTGAGATTATCGTCTTTGTATTTGTCATAAAATAAATCAATATCTCGTTTAACAATTTCTAGGTCTTTGGGATCGCCGTGTTGTTCAAAAAAGTTTAATCTTGCCCAAGTGGCGATTAAACCATCTTTATTACCAACCTTATCATCATCTATCACTTGTTCACAACTCTCTTGCCCACACACTTTTCCCAAGATATACCAACCTTGTTCATTCCTCTGTTCGTCTATCCAATCCAACGTTCTTCGTGCCACTTGGGTATAATCCGTTCGTTTGATTTCCTCTTTTTTTACCTTTTCTACCTTACCTAACTGAACCAACTTTTTCTCTTTGGTCAAAACCGCCGCCATCAAACCCAAAAATATAATTACACAAAAAATTGTTATCACTACCGGTAAACTAAGTTTTTTCACCATCTCTATAAATTAATCATAATCAAATCTTTACCCAAAAACAACCTAAAAACCCACTCCATTGCCAAACTGCCTACTCAAATAGGTATAATCATAACTATACTCTCAATTCCAGTCATCTCTTTTGCATCACTAAATATGACCAAAATACATCATTGGGAATCAAAAAAATCAATAACTACCACTCTCCCTAAAAAAGTCTTCCGTCAATATTTCAATCAAACTCAATATTCACTGTCACAGATTACTTCCATCTTTAAACAATCATTTGCCGACTATCAAGCCAAAAAACTCTCTCTAAAACTATTCTCAGAAATCAGTAATCAACTTTTCAACTACCTTATCCACCATCAACAAGAAAACTCCCCAATCACCGACATTATTCTTATGGCTTCAGAAATCAATTTTTACACTCAATCATCCCAAACTAAGATGGTCCAAAACATCTTGATTGATATTCAAAATTTTATCAATCAAACCAACTCTGATCCTAAAGACTAAATCAACTCAAATACTCCTCAATCCTTACCAACATCTCCCCAACTTCCCTATATCTAGGCTCTGAATCAGATTGTCTCACATAAAAACTTAATTCCCCAATATCCATTAACAACGACCCTAATCGACTTGATTTAAGCTCTGGAGATAATCGCCCAAACAAACAATTTCCTATACTACAAAAATCATCAAACCCTAAAACTCCATCCTTAAAATCATCAAAAACTAGTTTTATCAATCTCCATACATTATCACCAGACATATCTTCCATTAATTCTAATCCTAATTTATTCAAATACTCCCTAAATTTTTTATCCGGAAATCCAGTATTTATCTCTCCTTTTGAGGTTAATATCTTAGTCATAAAATAAAAAGTTCTACACAAAACCAACAAAACATCACCAAAACACAAATATTATACCCCAAACATCAAATTATCTCCACCAAAATACTTTTTTAATCATTATTAAATTTTTCTCCTAAAACCCAAAAATACTGACCTTCCAATATACTTACATCTTGACATACAAACAACCGATATGATTTACTGAATATAGTTAATCATTATTTTGATACAAGAGGAGCCACCAAATGGACAATCAAACCGACTCACAAGACAAACTTGTGAAACAACCATCTGCCACCAAAAAAGTCAATGATATCTCTATTGACAACCTCCCCGATCTCTTAACCGTTGCCGAAGTTGCCGACCTTTTACGGGTCAGCAAACTCACCATCAAACGCTGGGGTAAACGCGGCAAACTCCCCGCCATTCGCATCAACGCCCGTGGCGACCGCCGTTATCGCAAAGAAGCCGTTCTTTGGCTTTTGGGTATCCAAACCGAGTAACCCCTCTACTCCCTGCCCGCTTTCAAACCTTATTTTTACTCTCGCAAACTCTTATTTTCTCCAAACCCTCCGCCCCCCGCAGTGACGGGGGCACCTCCCTTAACAGGGAGGATTTTCTCTGCCGAATAATTTTAACTATTTTCTCCTTGACCAACTCAAAATTATCCATTATTTCCTCATTTTTAAACCTCAAAGTTTTAATACTCAAACAATTCAAATATTCATCCCTCAACACGTCATTTTCTCTTTTGTTTATATGAGAATCTCCATCAATTTCAATTGCTAATAATAACTTAGAACAATAAAAATCCAAAATAAACCTATTTATTGGTTTCTGTCTAGTAAATTTAACCTCTTCCGGTTTCTTTCTCAAAAATCCATACCAAATTTTAGCTTCAGCCCTAGTTAAATTCTTTCTGTTTATTCTCGATTTTGACTTCAACTCTTCCAAATATCTCCAATGGCCCTTTTGTGTCACCATCTCCAAATCAACAACATCTTTCATTACCATCAATTATAAACTTATCTCCCTGCTTGACCGCCGTGGTGGTTTAAAGGAGACGTCCCGCAACTGCGGGACAGAGGGTTTTGTCTTATTCAAGAATCCTGAATCTTACATCTTAAATCTTTTTTAATCTCCCTGCCTGACCGCCGTGGTGGTTCAAGGGGAGATGCTCCACCGCAGCGGCGGGGGAGCAGAGGGGTTTTACTTTCCTGAAGACCTGTCCGCCTACTAGCGGATCTGATATCTGAGATCTTTATAACTTGACAAACTTTATAAACTTTATGAACTTGATGAACTTTACAAACTTACTCTCCCCTTCGGCGTTCTCTTTATCAAGCCTTTTTTCATCAAAAACGGTTCGTAAACCTCGGTAATCGTCCCCACATCCTCCGACAAACTCGCCGCCAAATTCTCCACTCCCACCGGCCCCCCGTGATACTGATTTTTGACTATATCTAAATACCGTCTATCTGCATCAGACAAACCCAATTCATCTACTCCCAACATTTTCAAAGCCTCTTCCACTTCCTTCAAAGTTATCAACCCGTCATTTTTAACTTCGGCATAATCTCTCACCCGCTTCAACAACCGATTGGCAATCCGCGGCGTCCCCCTCGACCTTTTAGCAATCGATCTGGCCGCCTCCGACTCAATTTTCACCCCCAACACTTCTGCCGTCCGCTCCACAATCTCCCCCAAATCTTTATCTTCATAAAAATCTAACTGCTGGACATAACCAAATCTATCTCTCATCGGTCCCGAAATCAATCCAATTCTAGTCGTCGCCCCCACCAGTGTAAACTTTTGTAAATTCAACCGAACCGTCTTGGCCGCCGGTCCCTTGCCCAAAACTATATCCAAAGCAAAATCCTCCATCGCCGCATAAAGCATCTCCTCCACCAACTTATTTAATCGATGAATCTCGTCTATAAACAAAAAATCCCCCTTCTTTAAACCCGTTAAAATCGACGCCAAATCCCCCGCCCTGGTCAGTGCCGGTCCCGAAGTAATCTTGATATTGCTACCCATTTCCCGCGCCATTAAGCATGCTAATGTTGTCTTCCCCAACCCCGGCGGCCCATAAAACAAAATATGATCCAACTGTTCACCTCTTGATTGCGCCGCCGTCAAAAATATTTTCAACTGTTCTTTAATCTTTTCCTGACCAATAAATTCATCAAGCCTCTGCGGCCGCAATTTTTTCTCCGCCATTTTTTCCGCCACCTCCGGCTTCGGATCCAAGGTCTTATTTTCTTTTATTTTTTTATGTTTCATGTTACAACCAACCAATCACGCCCTCCGAGCAATCGGAGGGACATTTTTTTAATATTTTCCTGAGATCTGACATCTGAGATCTGAGATCTAAATATTCCCCAAACACCATTGTATCTTTTCCTCAATAATAACTATTTCTTTTGGTAATTTAGCCATCACTTTTTCTATCTCCTTCCGCTCAAATCCCAACTGTTTCAAACTCAAAAACACTTCATCCGGTTCAGCCTGATTATCACTTGCATTCAAATCCAACTCTCCCCAACCACCAATTTTTGGCTTTAAATCAATAATAATTCTTTGAGCCGTCTTCTTGCCAATTCCTTTTATTTTTTGAAAAAAATCGACATCAGCCTCACCAATCGCTTTTACCACCTCCCCACTTTCTACTTCTCCCAAAATCCCCGCCGCCGTCTTCGGTCCCACTCCCGACACCGAAATCAACATTTTAAACAACTCCACCTCTTCCCATTTTTCAAATCCAAACAAATTGATTTCATTTTCCGACACCGCCATATAAGTTGATACCATTACTTCCTCCCCTTCATTATGATTTTTGACAAAATTTCTCCCCACCCAAACACTGTAACCCACCCCGCCGACCTCAATTTCACAATTTTGTCCCCGCATCCTGTTTATTTTTCCTCTCAAGCTAGAAATCATACTCTCATTTTACACTACTCCGTCTTCACCTCGCCGTCTAATTTCAAATTTTTCTCATATTTATCTATCTGTTCTTGGCTGACCCCATCCACATTTATTAAAAAATACTCCGGACTGTCCCAAACCGGCTCCAAGGTTTCATGTATATTCTCGCTTGTCTCCTGATACCAATGTTTTACCGAACCCATTACAAAAAATCCAAAAATATCGCTCACCTTTTCTGGATTTTCCCTTAGATAATCTATATTCCAACCGGCCACATAAGCCTCATATTCCTGTATCTCCACCGGCATCCCCGGATAATATTTATATTGCAAAGCATGAATCAACTCATGTTCCAATAACAACAAACTCTTTAAATAATTATCTTGACTCTTTTTATCTATATTTACCCCCACTGTTTTTTCTTGATCTAAATAAACCGCTCCCGCAAAAGGATATTTTTCAAAAAAATTACCACAATCACTTTTTGATCTCACTCTGACTCCATTACCATCTGCTAACTCTCTCAAAAAAGCTTCATATTCACTAGGATTGGCGAATCTGTATTTTCTGTCGGGCAAACCATATTTGGCTCGAACTTTCATTTGATCAGTTTCCAGTCTGTCTATTAATTTTGAATCTTCCAAACCCATCCCCATTACATATTCCACCAATCGATCCACTCTCGACTGAGATATTCTCATCTCTATTTTTTCTGCCAGCGATTTTATTTCTATCGGAGCTGTTTCATTTTTAACTTCCATAAATCATTATCTCACCATAACCAAACCATATCAAACTACCAAATCCCGATTAGTAAACAAATAAGTTAATCCTACTGCCACCGCATCCGAAGCGTGAGACGGTGAAATATTTTCTTCCAACCCCAAAAAATTACGCACCATTATTTCCACTTGTTCTTTCTCCGCCCGACCATAACCCACCAAAGCTGTTTTCACTTGCAATGGCGTAAACTCCACTACCTCAACTCCATTTTTCTGACCGCAAACCTTGATCACCCCAATTGCTTCCGCCACTTTCAGTGCTGACTTGGCATTTTTGGCAAAAAACAAACTTTCTAAAGCTATCGCCTCCACCTTGTACTTTTTAATCAATCTTTCCAATTCCCTATAAATTTTTCCCAATCTTTTCGCCGACTCTTCCCCAATCTTTGTCCTCAAACACCCGCAAGCTACCAATTCAAATTCACTTACCAACCCCTCTTGATCAATCAACGTTTTATTCTTAAATCTTTTCACCTTACAACCTGATGAACTTGACAAACTTGATGAATTTGATGAATTTGACAAACTGACATCTGACATCTGAGATCTAAGATCTAATACCGCCCACCCGGTATTCGCCAATCCCGGATCAATTCCTAAAATCATAACCAATCATAACAGTTAAAACTCTATCACCACAACCATAAAACATCCCAAATCTTCACTTTATTAAAATTTTCAAATTGCTTTACAACTTATAGGATAAAACTCATTTTCTCCACTTTTCCACATCACCATCCCATATTTTTTTACTATCTCCAAAAATCTATTTTATAAGACATATTTCAGGTTCAAAATTCACTATTTTTTATCCTTAAATCTGTTTTATTGTTTTCCTGAGATCTGAAAAACTGAGATCTGATACCTGTCCACCCACCGGCAGATTCTTAAATCTTGTATCTAGAATCTTCCTCCCCTGTTAAGGGGAGATGTCCCGCCACTGCGGGACAGAGGGGTTTTGTTTTCCTGAAGACCCGTCCGCCCACCAGCGGATCTGACATCTGAGATCTGAAAAACTGAGATCTGAAAAACTGAGATCTGAGATCTGACATCTGAGATCTAAATTAAGCTATAATCCTCTTATGGACACCAACCAACTTTTCTCCAATCTCAAGTCCCAATTCCCCAACCTTGAAATTTATCAACATCACCCGCTCGCCCCCTACACCACCGTCAATATAGGCGGTCCTGCCGACATTTTTCTCCACTCCACCTCTTCCCACCAACTAACCCAAATCCTACAATATCTACGATCTATCAACTACGATCTAATATCTATTTTAGGAAACGGTTCCAATACTCTTATCGCCGACTCCGGCATCCGCGGTCTGGTTATCAAAAATAGCTCTGACCAATTTACTCTTCTCGACTCAGACTCGCCAACCACTACCGCTTCCACTTCCATTTCTGCCCACCGCACCGAAAACGATCCCAGCAAATATCTCAACTTTTCCCAAATCGACTACGACGAGTCCGATCAACCCCAAGTTTTGGTTAAAATTGACTCCGGTTGCAATCTGCCTCAAATTATCAATCAACTCATTGATGCCGGCATCACCGGTCTTCAATGGTTTGGTTTTATTCCTGGCACTATTGGCGGCGCTGTTTTTGGCAACATCCACGGCGGCACCCATCATCTTTCCGATTTTATCGTTGAAGTTGAAGTTTTTGACCTCAACACCGGCCAAATCAAAACTATCCCCAAAGCCGACCTCTCTTGGGATTATGACCATTCTTCTTTTCAATCTCAACCCAACCTAATCATCCTGTCCGTAACTCTTTCTCTTTATCGTGGCGACACTAATCGTGCCAAAGCCGCTGTTCAGGCCTGGATTGCTCAAAAATCAGCTGTTCAACCCACCAATTCCCTCGGTTCAATTTTTCAAAATCCGCCCCTAGATATTTGTCAAAAAATTTGGGGTGAACAAAAATCCACCGGTTGGATTATTGACAATCAACTCCAACTCAAAGGCACTCAAATCGGCGACGCTCAAATCAGCCCCAAACATGCCAATTTTATCGTTAACAACGGTCAAGCCACCGCCACCGACTATCTTTCACTTATCAATCTGATTCAAACCCAACTCCATCAAAAATTTAATTTCAGTTTTGATCTGGAAATCAAACTTCTCGGGGATTTTCAAAATTAAAATAATTTCACTTATTTACTTTTTGTTTTTTGTTTCGTCCTTTTGGACTCATCAGTATTGGCTCCACCAATAGACAAACAGAGTAAAAGAAGGAACCCTAAAATAGGCACAAACCTACTAAGGTTTTCTTTTACTCCAAAAAAGTGGTTATGCTAAGTAAATCGGTACCGAAGTCATCATAACCCCCTCCAAATACCGACTGGAACGGCTAATCTCAGCATTTTGATCGTCGAACCAAAAGCCGTTCCGCCAAAAACCTATCAGCTCGTCTGTTTTATCCATCAGATAAATTGGATAACTTCTCCGATTGGAAGATAACAATCTAGATAGATTCACCGACTTTACCGCCGAAACATCAATGGTTCCCAAGTAAACTCCGGTGGCATCATCCATCTCATCGTCAAATTTAATGCCGATAGTTTTCATCAGTTCGAAAGTTTTCTCATCAGCCTCAACCAAACTTCCATAGGTCAATTCCTGCGACGGGAACAACACATCCTGTTGTCCTTTCCCTCCGGTCACCCGAACTCTAGCTACCATATTATCCTCCTTTTATCCCATCCATACTGGTGTACGACTATATTTAACTATGTCGTCATTGGACCTAAACCCCATCACTAACCCTGTCTCAAACCAATGACCATAAATCACCCCTATTTCATCCATCAAACAAATTGAATGATTTGTTTTAAATGCCCATTCTTTGTCACACTTGTTCATCAGGTCAAAAGGGTTGATCGATTCTGCCTTTGGATAAGGAAACATATAGATATACAAATTCCCTTCCTCCCGGACCTCAGCTCCCATCCGACACAAAATCTGATGCATCGGACGACCTCCGCCACCAACATCGGAGGATTTTTTACCAAATATTCTCAACATTTCTACCATCTCATCTGACATCACATCTGGCAACAAAAAATATTTAAAATAACCACTCCATCTCGGAAAACAAAGCGTATAATACATCTCGTTTTCCGTTCCTACCCAAATCACTCCCTTCTTACACCGCCCTCTCCTAGACATTAAATCATCAGCCTGCCTTAATAATAACAACCCCGGCTCAGTAAATTGCATAACCATACCTCCAAAAAATTTTTACCCGCTTTTGGGTAGAACTTAACCACTCTAAATGATCAAGTTCCACTCAAAACCGGTCTGTCAATGTGCCCCTGTTTCGTCCTTTTGGACTCATCAGTATCGATTTCACCGATAAACAAGGTCAGGGGAATAAAAATTTAAGCTTATAACTAAGTAAAATTTTTATTCCCCAAAAGGGTTAAGCAGAGAATCTCGTTCTGGCAAATCCAGACAGAAACCGTCGGAATTCAACCGAATTTTCATCGTCAATAAACCGACCATCAAACCATATAGCTATCAGGTCTTTATCCTCATTAACAAAGTAAACCGGCCAAGAAACTGTACTGCCGATAATCTTCGAAAAATCAACCTCTGACAAATAAGATATATTCCTGATGGTATAAACCACCACTCCATCTTCCAGAACCTGCTTGTCGGAAACAGATTCCAAAGACTCAACAAACGATTCTTGATTTAAAATTCGTTTATCAACCTCCAACAACCAGTTCGTGTTAGCGGTTGCCTCTTTTGTGTAAAAGGGCAAATCTTCTATCAACTTGATCATTGTAGTATAAGCTTGTAGTTCCAACCCTGGAAACCACACCCTCAGTTCTTCGTTGCCATGTTTTACCTTTAAACTTATCGCCTTCATTACTTTCTCCTAACCCTTTCTTTTTAATGTCCCTCACACTTGCTTTTAAGTATGAGTAATTGAATTCTACTTTTTCAGTAGTGTCGCATTGTACCTCAAACCCCATCTTAAATCAAGATTATAGGATAACTCACCCCTTCAACACCCTGCCCACAAACTTTGGCAACACCAATTGCCGTTTCCATCTCTTTGGTTCTTTAATCAACGAATACAACCACTCCAACCCTATTTTCCGCCAAACTTTTGGTGCTCTTTTTAAATCACCGCTGTAATAATCAAAACTCCGCCCCACCCCCATAACTATCCCCACTTCAATCTCTTCCAAATTCTCTCCAATCCATATTTCTTGTCGTTTCATCCCATACGCTACCAACAAAATATCCGGTTTAAACTTATTAATTTCCTTTTTTACCGTCTCATTTGTCATCATCGGTTCACCAGCACAAGCTCCAATCTGGGTTTTCTTTAACCCAGCTTTCTTCCTCAACACTTCCGCCGCTCTCACCGCTCGATCTCCCCAACCTCCCAACAAAAACATTTTTTTGTTGTATTTCTTTGCCATCTTCGCCAAATCCACCACCAAATCCGCTCCCGATGCCACCTTATTTTTATACTCCCCCTTCAAAACCCTCACTCCAGTCCTAAAACCCCACCCCAACCTCCTCATTTTACCCTGACATCTGACATCTGAGATCTGAGATCTTCTCTTTAACTCATGTGCCCATATCAAACCAATCCCATCAATCACATTCAAGCTCGTTTTGGTTTGCAACAATCTCTTAAACTGTCGGTCTTTTTCCGCCGCCATCACAAACTCCGGATTTACCGTCGCCACCCAATATTTTCTTCTCCCCTCTCTCAACTTGCTTTCTAGCTCTTTTAGCACTCGACACTTGTCTCCGCCAAAAAGAGGAATATCAAACATTTTCCAATAACTTAGGGTATAAACATCACTAGACCTCACCAATTTTTTAACCTTTTTTGACCTCTGAACCTGTTTTTTTGTCTTTTTTTTGGTCATTGGTCAATTTTAGCATTTTTCCCATCCAAATTTTGGGGCAAAAATATCTTAAAAATTATCCTATAACCAATTTTATTAAAGCTAACAGTTTAACTGTATCACCTTCTTATACCTCAAAATTTTATAAGATAAATTATCAAAAAATTAACTTACCGTAATTTTTACCATTTAGAACAATTATTTTACTCACAAAATCAAACTCAAATCAGCTAATTTTATCCTTTTTTTCTTTAAAACAAAAATTTTCACAAAACCTCACTTATAATGCCAAAAATAATCAAAAAAATATCTTAAAAAATCTCACCATCCTTTATTTTATAGGTTAAAAACCAAAACTATATCACTTGATCGCCCGCCGATAGACTTCCAAATTTTCTATCGCCATCCCCGTCCCTTTAATCACACACAATTGCGGTTCCAAAGCCACATGAGCCGACACCCCAATTTCCCTGGTTACCAAGGTATTAAAATTCTTCAACTGCACCGTTCCCCCACTAAGCACTATCCCTCGATCAACAATATCCGCCACCAACTCCGGCGGCGTTATTTCCAAAGTATCTCTGATTGCCATGATAATCATTTCCAACATCGGCTTAATCGCCTCATACACCATTTCATTATCCATCATTATATTTTTTGGCAAACCGTAAACTGCATCCCGACCATTAACCTCAAATGACTCCACCTTCTTGGGCTTAATTGCTGATCCTAATTTTATCTTAACCACCTCTGCTGTTTGTTCTCCCACCACTAAGTTAAAATTCTTTTTCAAAAAATCCACAATCGCCATATCCAGCTTATTACCGCCCACTTTAACACTTTTATGAGTCACTACCCCCCCCAAAGCTATCACCGCCGCTTCCGCCGCTCCACCGCCAACATCCACAATCATGTTCCCAAACGCCTCAGATACCGGTATTTTAGCTCCAATCGCCGCCGCCAACGGCTCATCAATCAAATAAGCCTTTCTCGCTCCTGCCGACAAAGCCGCATCCAACACCGCCCTTTGTTCCACTTGAGTCACTCCTGCCGGCACACACACCATTACCTCTGGCCCCACAAACCACTTATTTCCCATCACTTGCTGCAAAAAATACCTCAACATCGCCTCTGTTACCTCATAATCAGCAATCACTCCCTCCTCCAACGGTCGAATAACTTCAATATATTCTGGCGTCTTACCTAGCATTTTTTTAGCTTCATTACCCACTGCCAACACCTTTCTATCCTCAATCCCCACCGCCACAATCGTTGGTTCGTTTAAAACCACTCCTTTGCCCGCCTCCCACACCAAACTATTAGCCGTTCCCAAATCAATCGCCAACTTCTTAAAAAACTTCATACTTAATTTTAGCGGTTTTATTCACAATTCATATATCCTAAATCACCTATCTAAGTTATAATAAACTCATATGAAAACCACCCCCAACCGACTTAGTCTGATTTTAATCACTTCTGTCAGTTTATTTATTATCCTGGCTACCTATCTTATCTCTTTATTCGCTCGAGGCTATCGCTTTTCTCTCAAAGATGGCTTCAGTTCAGAGCCTACCGGTATGATTTCTGCTGTTTCTCGACCCAAGGGTGCCTCTGTTTACCTCGACGACAAACTTATTACTGCCACCGACGATACCATCAACCTTCCTCCTGGCGTCTACCAACTTAAAATTACCAAAGACGGCTTCCTTCCATGGCAAAAAACCGTCACTATCAAACCTGAAACCGTCTACCAAGCCGATATTCAGCTTTTTAGTACCGTTCCCAATCTCAAACCAATCACTCTCACTGGCGCCATCAATCCAGCCGTCAATACCGACAATACTAAAATTATTTATGCCGTTGCCTCCGCTTCCGCTACCAAAGACAACGGTCTTTACATTATCGAATCTACCGGTCTGCCCTTATCCCTTATCCGTAGCGATTCCCGCCAGCTGGCTACCAACACTCCCGCTATCAATTGGTCTGAGTTTAACTTCACTTTTTCACCAAACTCTCGCCAAATTTTAGCTACTAATTCTGTCAAAAAAATAAATTACCTTCTCTCTCTTGACACTCCCGTTACTTCTCAAATTTTGACCGATGTTACCGACAATCTTAAAACTATTTATCTTGATTGGCAAACTCAAACCGAAACTATCCTTGCCACCAAGCTTCAGTCTCTCCCCAAAGCTATCCAAACCCTGATTGCCACCGATTCCGCCCAAAATATTCAATTTTCCAGTGACGATCACAAAGTTCTCTACCTAGCCAAAACCGATGCTGATTTAGAAGCCAACTTAATTACTCCTCCTCCCGCTCGCAGCACTCAAACCGAACATCGCCACCTCCAAGCTGACCACTATTATGTCTACGATCTCAAAGACGATACCAACTTCCTTATCGGTTCCAAAAATGAAATTCTTTACCCTTCATGGATTCCCAACACCAACAACCTCACCTTTGTTAATCAAGACAATCTCAAAGTTATCGACTACGATGGTACCAATCGTCAAATCATTTTTGCCGCCAACTTCAATCACCGTCTAGTAGTTCCTTGGAGCAGTGACAAAATCATCATCCTCACCACTCCCTATCCCGGAGCTTCCGAAAACCTTTACTCTATTTCCATCAAATAAACCTTATTTAGCGTTCGGCAAAATTATCTCTTCATTTTGCCAATTATCCTCCAAAATACCTTCATATTCCAACAATTCATCCGCCGTCATTCCCTCTGCTTCCGTATATACCTCAGTCACTATCCCTTCATCAACAACATAGTCCTCCATCACCGATTCCTCTACTACCTCTTCTCCTAATACCCTGACCCAATCTCGACTCTCCCGAACCGCCTCATTCATTCTCATTGGCACCAATACTGACAGCGCCACTACAAAACAAATAATCAACGTCCTCACATTTCGATCATTATTATTCATACAATCAGTATAACCACCCCTATTTTTCTGTCAACTCACTAATTCTGACATTGCTAATCCCTAATCAAACCAAGTAAAACAAATGAATATTATTTGTTAACATTTTCCAATTTTAAAATATTTTCGATTTAGGATATTTTTTCCTTAAAAATTTTTTTTCATCAACAGAAATTTTACTTCCCACTAAATAAATAATACCATCAAAGTTTTCTGGTAAATTTAAATCTCTAATTGAAACAAGACTAGAAAAATAAAGTGTACCACTAAAGTTTTTCGGCAGAACTAAACCTTCGGCTGAAGTAAGACGGGGTAAATTAAGTGTACCTCTAAAGTTTTCTGGCAGAACTAAACCTTCGGCTGAGGTAAGCCCAGATAAATAAAGACCACCACTAATATTTTCTGGCAGAACTAAACCTTCGGCTGAGGTAAGCCCAGATAAGTCAAGATAACCACCAATAT
>Ga0255346_1000400_pt1 | contig 73358 bp, 51 predicted proteins | sample wastewater_treat_FD_194410 | JGI IMG/M metagenome (GOLD analysis project Ga0255346, IMG submission 194410) | Wastewater microbial communities from Lulu Island WWTP, Vancouver, Canada - plant22 | ecosystem: Engineered > WWTP > Wastewater > Unclassified | place: Canada: Vancouver, British Columbia...
TAAAACGATGCTGTTTGGGTGGCAATTGTTAAATAAAGAGGGATTCTACACAAATATACAAGAATGTTTAACATGATATGTAATTATATTTAACATGCTAAGGGTGACTGTGCTCAATGTGGGTTAAGTTGCGAAAATCATTTTTCCCTGCTTTTCCTGTTTCACTACCGTTTGATGAGAATAAAGCAAACGATAAAACGAAAATAAAAGTAAGGCATATTAATATTCGATTTATGGTATTCATCTTAATTATTCTACTTTCAAGACTTTCCGAATCTTTTCGGTATTCACAAATTTCAATAATAAAATTAAATATTATTAATCATTTATAGATTCTCAAATCGTAAAAAAAAATTCTCAAATCGTATAAATCATTTATTGCAAAAAAACGAAATATTTCATGAAATGGACATTTATGATATTTCAATATAATAAAATCAGAAATAATCTGATTTTTATTTTTCATTTTATAAATAAATTTATAAATTTGAAAATCTAACCGGGAAATCTCACATATATGCTCTATAGTTTCTTCACCATAATGCCTGTTTTCGTTAACTTGTTCTGGTTCACTATTTTACTTCTTGAATCAAAACAAAATAACTCGAAGCGGTTTCTCACTGTTTTTTTCGGCGTAATGATCGTCAATTACACAGCGCATTGGCTCTATTTCAACAAAGAATACGAACTTTATACGTTGGTGGACAGCATTTGGGTATTTACTTCTTTGGCTAGTTACCCGTTATATTATTGGTACATCAGGACCTTGACCACGGATGTGGAAATTAATTGGCGACGCAGCCGGGTGCTGATTCCTGCTTTTCTGACGGCACTGTTCTCCGCCACGGTTTATCTGTTGATGTCGCCACAGGAAATCGAAACTTTTATTCATGGCATCATGTACGATGAACCGGGATATCTTCCTCCTTATTCTCTGCTTGTCAGACTGCAGATGTTCCGATTGAAATTGTTTCAGGTAATTTTTGTTTTGCAGGTGATTTTATCGCTGTATTTCGGACTGAAACTGATACGTGAATTTCATGCTAAAATCAAACGCTACTATTCCGATATCGAAGGAAAGGATTTGACCCCAATAAAATGGATGATGATTTTCATGACTTTTGCTTCGTTCATCTCCTCTGCATCAAGCATCATCGAAAAAGATTATTTTATTGTTCATCCCATCTTATTGGCCATTCCTTCCATCACTCACTCCATTTTTCTGTTTGGTGTAGGTTATGTGGGGTATAAACAGAAATTTTCTATTCAGCATTTCATGCAAGAGGTCCAGACGAACGACCAAAAAATAGAGCAAGCAACAAGGAAAATTGTTCCCGAATTGTCGGTCAAAGAACGATCCCGATTAAACAAAGAGTTACAAAAACTTTTGGAGGAGAAGCAAATATACAATAATCCCAACCTGCGTATTTCCGACGTAGCTATTATGCTGGGCACCAACCGATCGTACCTTTCCCGGCTGATCAACGATGAAATGGGTACCACTTTTTGCGAACTGATAAATGATTACCGCGTAAAAAATGCTAAATTATTGATAGAAAATTCGGATGAAGAAATTTCTCTGGAAGACATTGCGAGTATGTCGGGTTTCAACGGCACAAGTTCTTTCTACCGTACTTTTAAGGAAAAAACAGGCTTCACGCCGGGAAAATACCGACAACATTGCTTAAATCAAAAAACAAGAACTATTTCAATTGATGATTAGCTTCGGGTTTATTACAAAAAAACCGATTGAGTATTCATCAATCGGTTGGTACAGTTCTCATTTGTTTTTTCCTTTCGATTTTTCCTGTTGTCGAAAGCGGGCAACTTCCTGTTGTATAAATGTTTTTTCGGCTTGTTGCGCTTTAAAAAGTTTTTCGGGCGAGAGTGCCTTGTCAAATTTAGCTGAATATTCTTTTTCAAGCTCTGCCTCTTTCATTTTAAGTTCCACGTCGTTTTCGATGATTTGACGATATTCTTCGTCGCTCATTTTCTGGTTGTTTTTACGTGCTTTTTCCAATTTTTGGCGGTATTGTCGGTTTAACTCGAATTTTTTCCGGTTTAGTTCGCTGTTTAACGGAAAATATCGTTGAGCTTCTTCGTCAGTAAGTGCTGCTTTTTCTTTCACGTAAGCTTGCTTTCTTTTTTCGAAATCCTCAACGTTCATTTTTCGATCTTGAGCTCGAAGAGAAAATGAAAAAATACTCAACGTGATAGCCGAAAGTAAAAATATAATTGTCTTTTTCATATCGTTGAAAATCGTTTTTTTAATGTTTCGTTACATATTTGTAGCGGTGGACATCTCCTCGTAGATGTAATCGTAATAGTTATCTTCCACAAGTTGATCTTCGAGGTATTGATAAAATTCGTCTTCACTGACGCTCGCATTCGACCAGTATTGGTCGGCTTCCGGCGCAATGAGAGGTTCCTGAATTGCGGCTGACGGAGTTTGTTGTGTTCCCGTTCTTGTGGTGAGAAACTGGATAGTGAAATAGAGCCCTAAAAACATGGCAGCCATATAAACCCACGGTTTTACCTTGTCCCAAAGCGAAACTGTTCGTGGAACAAAAAAATCCTTTTCGGGCAAGCGATTCATTATTTCTTGATTGAAGTGTTCGAAATAATTTTCCGGTACTCTAAAAGGATTCTCTTTCCTAATTTCTTCTAATTTTTTGCTGTTTGTTTTCATTCCTACTCCTTTTTCTCGATCCTTATGGATAGACTGCATTTGCAGTGAATGGTTTAATCTATTTGGTCGAAAAAATTTTCTATTTTTTTAACTGCATGATGATAGGATGCTTTGAGTGCTCCAACCGATGTCCCCAGAATTTCGGACATTTCTTCGTATTTCATTTCGTCGAAATACTTCATCTGAAATACGAGCCGTTGTTTTTCGGGAAGAGTGAGAACGGCTTTTTGCAAAAGTTTTTGTGTTTCGTCGCCATCGAAATATTGGTCTCCTTCGAGTTGATTTATCAAAAACGAATCGTCTTCGTCAATCGAAATATTGTTTTGCGCCCGCATTTTGTTGATGAAGGTGATGCTTTCGTTAATGGCTATTCGGTAAAGCCAGGTTGACAACTTGGCTTCGCCTCTGAAATTGTCGATACTCGACCAAGCTTTTATGAAAACTTCCTGAAGAATGTCGTTAGCATCGTCGTGCGAGAGAACCATTTTGCGTATTTGCCAATATAGTTGCTCGCTGTATTCGGACACGAGCTTGGCAAACCCTTCACGTATTGTGTCGGGTTCGCGTAGGAGGCTGAGTAATTCTTCGTCGGAATATAGTTTTTTCCCCATCTTTAATTGCAATTACCTACAAAGATAATTCATTTTTGTTTTATGGCTCTTTTTTTTGCCGAACATCACCTTCTTCGAACCATTGTTTGAATTTTTCGGCTTCCGTTTGATTGTTGTTCCACCATTCGAGGGATTCGGGAATATAAGAGACACTGATGTAGCGACAAAAGGTAAGGTAATAATCCGATTTAAGTATTTCGACAAAAAAAGGCACATAGAAATTCCAAAAGACATTTTGCTCGGTATTTCTTCTGCTTTCCTGATCCAATATGTTGAGAATGGACTTGTTTACTTCGGCAAATGTTATAAAAATGTCGGGTTCAGGCGATATTTTGTTTAAGGAATCGATAGTTGAAGTGATGGCATGGTAAACCAAATTTCTATTTAACCCCTGTTCTATAGAGAGCGGCGGGATGTTGCCGGAGGATATGTTTTGCGATTTATTTCGGTAGAGTTGCTGCTGAATGAAGGATCGTTCGACGGGTGTGTCGGTTGTGGAAGTTATGAGCATAGTTTGAAGCAATTCTTGAAACGCATTTTTTGATCGCGGACTATCCGGTTCGAGTAACAAAAACATTTGCGTGGCAAGGATGCTTTGTACCCACAATCCGCTGTCTTTAAGGGCATAAGCATATAATAGAAACGGACTGCCGGTACTTTTGTTGTAATCGATAGATTTTTTGACATGCGTGAGGGTATTTTCGAGATCATTTTTTTTGTAGTAGTTGATAGCCAAATTGAAGTGTAGCAAATAATCGTCCCCATTCTTTGCTAAACCCTCTTTGAGCCAATCTATCGCTTTATCCACATCTCCCATCTCGGCCAGGGCCTCACTTTTAACACAATAAGCTCCTACCGAAAGCGATTTGTCGTTGGAATTTATAACGATACTGCTATATTTGGAAGCATCCTTATAATTTTTCAGTTTGAGGTACGATAAAGCCATTTCGTAAGTGGCAATAGTTGATTTCGGGTTGATTTTTAAAGCTTCACTATACTTTTTGATAGCATCTTGATACTGTCCCCTGTCATGAAGTTCAATGCCCTCTTCGATGAGTTTTTGCTCGCTTTTTTGTGCGAATGCCGAATTCAACAGAAGGGAAAATAAAAGGAATACAATCGTCGTCTTCTTCATTTTTTTGTTTTTATGCCGATAAAAATAGGAATAAAAAAAATATTTCGGCTTATATGAACCTAAAACAAAACATTTTTGTAACAAATCTAAACAGATGAATGTCTATCTAAATAACTTTTCACAAAATTATCCCGGAATTTTGTATTTTTGTCAGCAAAATCATCTACATTATGAAATACGTGCAAGTTTTTATTCGTTGTATTCCGGATAATGACATGGTGAAAGACGTTCTGGCTTATAGATTGTCAGAAATTGGATACGATAGTTTTATCCCTGCAGAAAACGGCCTGGAAGCCTATATTCCGATATCTCTCTTCAGTGATGACAAGTTGAAAAATGTTATTTCGAATTTCGATTTAGATGCAGAATTCGAATATTCGGTAGTCGAAATGGAAGATAGGGATTGGAACGAAGAATGGGAGAAAAACTATTTCGAGCCAATCGTTATCGATAATCGTTGTCTGATACAAAGCTCATTTCACCAACCCAAAGGAATATACGAATACCGTATTCTTATTGATCCGAAAATGGCGTTTGGTACCGGTCACCACCAAACCACCGGCCTCATCCTGCGTCAGATCCTGGATATGAACCTTGAGAACAAATCGGTGCTTGATATGGGTTGTGGTACTGCCGTTTTGGCAATTCTTGCCGCCTATCGCAATGCCAACCCGGTTGTGGCAATCGATATCGACGAATGGGCTTTTAACAATGCTTTGGAAAATGTCAAGCTCAACAATGTGCCCAATATTCGAGTTGAACTCGGAGGAGCAGAGCTATTGGGCAAAGAAACATTCGACGTCATTTTTGCCAACATCAATCGAAATGTTCTTTTGCAGGATATTCCGATCTATTCGAGTGTGTTAAATGATGGGGGCGTAATTGTCATGAGCGGATTTTATACCGACGATATTCCTGCTATTCGCAGTCGTTGCGAAGAGTATGGTCTGCATTTTTCTCATTTTGCCGAAGACACTCATTGGGCATCGGTTGTCTGCATAAAATAAAGAAATTTTTCCGTAATTATTTCACTTTTTTTGCTTAATAGCAAGATAACTCTTACTTTTGTCGGCTGAAATACGTCGCGTGCGGTAGTACTTGTTTTAGGTTTACAGCCGTACTCATTATCGAAAAAAATCTTATTTTAGAAATTATGCAATGGTTGATCGATTTATTTGCAGGAACAGGTATTGCGCATTCTATACTTGTTTTTGCTTTGGTAATTTCCATTGGGATCATGCTCGGGAAAGTGAAAATTTTCGGCATTTCGCTCGGAACGACTTGGATTTTATTCACAGGAATCTTTTTTGGCCATTTCGGATTGCAAATAGAAGAGCCCGTGCTTCATTTTATGAAAGAGTTTGGATTGATTCTTTTTGTCTATTCCATCGGTATGCAAGTAGGACCGAGCTTTTTTTCATCTTTCAAACAAGGCGGTATCACTCTTAATTTGCTTGCCGCATCTATCGTGCTGATAGGAGCTGTTACTGCTTTTGTACTTCATTTGGTGACAGGAACTCCCATTTCGACGATGGTCGGTATCATGTCGGGCGCCGTAACCAATACTCCGGGACTCGGTGCTGCTCAACAAACCTATTTTGATATCACGGGAACCAACGACCCATCTATCGCAATGGGATATGCGGTTGCCTATCCGCTGGGAGTTGTAGGTATAATACTCACAATCATACTGATAAGAGTTATTTTTAAAGTAAATTTTGAACATGAAAATAAATCTTTTCAAAGTTCTGATAATTCGAAACTCAACGAAGCTCAAATGTTTTCGTTGCAGGTATTAAACCCCGCAATTTTTGGGAAAAGCATCGAAGATATTAATAAGTTGATTGAAAAAAAATTTGTCGTTTCCCGTGTATTGCATGCCCAAACCGGCAAGCTTGTTGTCCCTCAACCCGAAACCGTCTTGTGTGAAAATGACAAATTATTGGTGGTTTCTAATTTGAAAAATATCGATACCATCGAGGCTCTGATAGGAAAAAGAATAGATATGGATCGTTCCGACTGGGACAAACTTGATTCGCAGTTGGTTTCACGTCGTATCAGCATAACAAAATCGGAAATCAACGGGAGGACAATTGGCAGCTTGAGATTGAGATCGTTGTATGGCGTGAATATCACGCGTGTGAATAGAGCCGGAATCGATTTGATTGCGGACGCAAGATTGCCATTACAATTAGGTGACCGAGTAACGGTGGTTGGTTCGGAAGAGGCTATTGCAAATGTTGAAAAAGTTTTGGGCAATTCGCTCAAACGTCTTCGTGAACCCAATCTGATCAGCATTTTTATCGGAATAGCTTTGGGCGTTTTGTTGGGGAGCGTCCCTTTTATGTTTCCCGGAATTCCTCAACCTGTCAAGCTCGGGCTTGCAGGAGGTCCGTTGATTGTTGCAATTTTGATTAGTAAATTCGGCCCGAAATACAAATTGGTTACTTACACCACCATGAGTGCAAATCTGATGCTGCGCGAAATTGGAATTGCTTTGTTTCTTGCATGTGTCGGTTTGGGAGCCGGCGAAGGGTTTGTCGATACGGTAGTTAATGGTGGTTATCGTTGGATTGGATATGGTATGATTATTACTGTGGTTCCACTTCTGATTGTTGGTATAATCGCAAGAAAAGTTTTCAAAATCAACTATTTCACGCTGATGGGATTAATCGCCGGAAGCATGACCGATCCACCCGCATTGTCTTTCGCCAATCAGACGGCAGGAAATGATATTCCCGCTGTAGGCTATGCTACGGTATATCCATTGACAATGTTTTTAAGGGTAATTACTGCTCAACTAATGCTTTTATTATTCTTGTCCTAACGATTACAAATTTTGCAATCGTTTGCATAAATTTAAAAGTTAACTGCTGTCTTATAACGAAGTTATCGGACAGAAAATTATGTAGTTTTGCCCAATCTAATCTCGTAGATAATCCGGATAATGTTTAGTGCCGCGATTAGACAGTATCATTTATCTAATATTTAATCGAATGATGTGGTTAACTTTTCAGATTGAGTATGGCACGACTTGGGGACAGCAAGTGTGTATTTGCGGTTCAACTCCAGAGCTTGGAAATTTCGATGAACGAAAGGCTTTGGAATTGATCCCTGTCGAAGGCAACATTTGGACTTCAACATTGTGCGTTTCCGACATTTCATCCATCGAATATTATTATTTCATCAGAGAAGGAAAGACCTCTGTGAGACACGAGTGGGGACTACCTCGATGTGTATATTTGGCTCCGAACCTGAGTTTTGATATTGTAGATCATTGGAGAGATGTGCCTTATCATCAATATCTTTATTCGTCGGTTTTTACCGAAAGTGTTTTTTTTCGTACCAAACAAACGTTTATTCCTCAAATTTCTACCGAAAGTGTTTTATTAAATGTAGTTTGTCCGTATGTCGAAAAAAATCAGCTGTTGGTGATTTCGGGCGAAGGCGAAACATTGGGTAATTGGGATTTGAAAAAATCTGTTCCTTTCACTTTTGTGGGCGACGGACAATGGCAATTGCTGTTGAATGCGGCAGAGCTTAAGAATTCTCAAGAATATAAATTTGTGATTGTTCGCCAATCGGACAATGAGGTTGTAAAATGGGAAGACGGAGAGAATCGAAAATTCCCTTCAGATTTGTCTTTTAAAGAAGTATATGTCGAAAACTCCATTGCGTTCAGGTATTCGTTTTACAATTACAAAGGAACCGGAGTTGCCATTCCGGTGTTCTCCCTTCGTTCGAACGATAGTTTCGGAATAGGAGATTTTCTCGACCTGAAAAAAATGATTGACTGGGCTGCAATGACGGGAATGCACATTATTCAGATTTTGCCGATTAATGACACCACCGCAACCAAAACATGGAGAGATTCTTATCCTTACAGTGCCATATCCGTTCATGCACTGCATCCCCTCTACCTCGGAATGAAGGAACATCCGCTTCGCGACAAATCTGAAAATGAGAATTACCTGCGAGAGGCAAAAGTTTTAAATAAATTAGATAGAGTGGATTACGAAGCAGTTTTAAACTTAAAGTTTAGATACTACCGGGAGCTATTCGCTCAAGAATTCCAAAAAATATCCGTCTCGAACGAATACGGAAAATTTTACGAAAACAACAAAGAATGGCTTTTTGCATACAGTTGCTATTGTTATCTGAGAGATAAATATCATACTGTCCGTTTTGCCGAATGGGGGAGTTTTGCGGAATATGACCCAAACAATTTACAACTGCTCCTCGATTCGGATTTGGAGGCGAAAAATGAATTCGATTTCAATAATTTCATTCAATTTTTGCTTCATCGGCAACTTACGCAAGTCAAAGAATATGCACATTTGAAAGGCGTTGCGTTGAAAGGCGATATCCCGATCGGAATCAATCGCAACAGTGTGGATGCGTGGACCAATGCTCGTCTGTTCAATATGGATACACAAACGGGTGCTCCTCCCGACGATTTTGCCGTCGAGGGACAGAATTGGGGATTCCCCACCTACAATTGGCGAGCGATGGAAGAAGAACATTTCGATTGGTGGAAAAAACGTTTTACCAAAATGTCAGACTATTTCGATGCATATCGCATCGATCACATATTAGGTTTCTTCCGAATTTGGGAAATTCCTATCGATGCAGTCAATGGATTGCTTGGTCATTTCAGCCCGGCACTACCTTATTATCCCGAAGAAATTAGGCGTGCAGGAATTCCTTTCGACGAAGACAGGATGACTAAACCCTTCATTCGTGAAGAGTTTCTCTCCGATTTTTTCGGAGAATTCGCCGAAGAAGTGAAAATGAATTATCTGCAAGCAGTAGGTGAGGGTAGTTTTCGGCTCCGTGAGGAGTGTAATTCTCAGTTGAAAATAAAAAATCTTTTTCCCAATGTCGATACCGCCAAAAACAAACGCATTCGCGACGGATTAATGGCCTTGTGTGCCGAAGTGTTGTTTGTGAGAGACAGGATAGAATTCAACAAATTTCACCCGCGCATCACTGCGCAATACACTTATTCGTTCCGTTATCTGGACGATAATACAAAAAATGCCTTCAACCGCTTGTATGACGATTTTTTTTATCGCCGCCACAATTATTTTTGGCGTGAACAGGCGATGAAAAAATTGCCCGAACTCATTTCCTCCACTTCCATGCTGGCATGTGGAGAAGATTTGGGAATGGTTCCTGATTGTGTGCCTTCGGTGATGAATGAATTGAAGATTTTGAGTTTGGAAATTCAGCGAATGCCAAAAAATCCGCATGTTCGGTTTTCAGATTTGGCTCAATTGCCTTATTTGTCGGTATGCACAACATCTACTCATGATATGTCGCCAATTCGAGCCTGGTGGAAAGAAAACAGGGAAGCTACACAGACCTATTTCAACTCTGTGCTTCATCTTCAAGGTCCGGCTTCCGAAGAATGTACTCCCGATTTGTGCAAAATGATTTTGCAGAAACACCTCGATTCTACTGCAATGTGGGTAATTCTTCCCTGGCAGGATTGGATGTCGATTGACGAAGCATTACGCAATCCGAATGATCAAGCCGAGCGAATCAATGTTCCTGCAAACCCCGATCATTATTGGTGTTACAAAATGCACCTCTCGCTCGAAAAACTACTTCAAGCGGATTCGTTAAACTCCGAAATCGGGAAAATGAGTACTCGCAACAGATAAATTCGTTCACGAATTTTTTCATAAACGGATTCCTTGATTATAAAGGTTTCCGTTTTTGTTTTTATTCATTAACTTTGTGTCATATACAAATCATTAAGCCAACATTCTGTACTCGATGAAAACTCTGAAAGTGCCCAATCAACACATTGCCGATCAAAATAATGTTTTCGACCGAATAAAATATCTTAACGAAGTAGGCGTCGAAGCACACATTGACAACGTCAATTGGAGAGAAGATTTCCCAAAGTTTCTCCAAGCAACGGTACATGCAGCCCATGATGGAGAGCGATTGTTTTTGCTTTATAATGTTTTTGGAGAAAAGCTGCGAACAGTTTGTACCCATGATTTCGATCCTGTATGGCAGGATAGTTGTGTAGAATTTTTCGTACAGCGAGATAACGAATCAACTTTATATTGCAATTTCGAATGCAATGCCAATGGCGTTTTGTTGGCATCGCTCCATCAAAGTCGTGAAGAATCGATCAAATTTTCGACCGACGAAATGGCATCGGTTTTTCGTCATGCAAGCGTTATTCATCGCTATGAAAAAAATGGGAATCAGGTAAGCGACTGGTCACTGTATCTCGAAATTCCGAAAAATCTATTGCGTTTTGCGCCTAAAGAATCTCTTTCACAAAAAATATTAAGAGCCAACTTTTATAAATGTGGCGACTTAACTAATGAGCCGCATTTTTTGACATGGAGCCCTATTTCTACTCCAAAGCCAAACTTTCATGTTCCCCAATTTTTCGGACAACTCGAAATGGAATGAGAAAACCACATTAAATAACAACTAAAAAATACTGTAATTTTATGCCAAACGTTCAAAAACTGAAGAACATTGTTTCATATTTCGTACCTCTTTCGGAAAATATCGAAATAAAACCTCTCGGTGCCGGCCACATCAACGATTCATTTAGGGTGACAAACGGCAATAACGAGTATGTGCTGCAACGCATCAATCATTCCATTTTTAAAGATGTTCCCGCATTGCAGAGCAATATTTTGCGTGTGACCATGCACATTCGCCAAAAATTGATCGAACGTGGCGAAACGGATATCGATCGCAAAGTGTTGACTCTTGTTCCGACACTTGAAGGGAAATTGTATTTTGAAGATGCGGATGGCAATTTTTGGAGAATGACGATTTTTGTTCGCGATAGCAAAAGCTACGACGAAATCAATCCCGACTTAGCCTATAGAGCCGGAATCGCTTTTGGCGATTTTCAATTGATGTTATCCGATCTTCCGGGAGATCCGTTGCACGAAACTATTCCTGATTTTCATAATATGGAATTTCGCCTCGAAGAGTTTCGACAAGCAGTCAATCGCGACCGAGTGGGACGCGTGATGGAAGTGGACGATCTGATTAAAGAAATTGAAAGTCGGGCTTATGAAATGTGCTTGCCCGAACGTCTTCATCGCGAAGGAAAACTTCCGAAACGAATAAATCATTGCGACACAAAGGTCAACAATATTTTGTTTGACAACGACGGTCAGGTATTATGCGTGGTTGATCTGGATACGGTAATGCCCGGATATGTTCTTTCCGATTTTGGCGATTTTATTCGCACAGGAGCTAATACCGGTGCCGAAGACGATAAAAATCTCGACAAAGTGGGCGTGAATCTCGAAATTTTCGAAAATTACGCCAAAGGCTATCTGAAAAATGCCATTTCGTTCCTTACGGATATCGAAATCGATAACCTTGCTTTCGGCGCTAAACTGCTCACTTACATGCAAACCGTTCGTTTCCTTACCGATTATCTCAACGGCGATACCTATTATAAAATTGAATATGGCAATCACAATTTAATTCGAACAAAAGCACAATTTCGTCTGCTCGAAAGTCTCGAAGAAAATTTCGACAGGATGCAGCAGATCGTCCTCCGGGCTGCCAAAGAATATAAGGTTTAAACGTTTTGGGACAAGGTACTAAGTTCAACTTAGAAGTGCAAATTTTTTATTTCCCGATTTTTTTGATAAACAAAATAATTATGCTATTTTTGTATTTAATCTTTCCATTGTAATTACTAATCAAGTGATGTGAAAATGATTTTGTGCGAAAAATTCTAAACTTTTTTTCAAAAATAATTAAATCAAGGGAAAAATTGAAAATTTCCATTTGAATCTAATAACAATAAAAATAGGAGGTAAATCATTATGAGTAAGGTTCTTTATATCAAAGCGAATGCAAAACCTGAAGGTGAATCCAGAACATTCAGAATTGCCGATAAATTTATGGAAGCATACAAAAAACACCATCCACAGGACGAAATTGTTACGTTGGATTTGTACAAGGAAGATATTCATTTTTTAACTGTTGAAGATGTGATGGTTCACATGAGCAATCTAGTGGAAGAAAAAGAAAATCCGATGAAAAGATATGCTCTGCAATTCAAAAGCGCCGATAAATATATTTTTGCTGAGCCTATGTGGAATTTGGGAATTCCGGCAATCTTAAAAGCTTATATCGATTATGTAAGTATCCCGGATATCACTTTTAAATATAGTGAAAACGGGCCAATTGGTTTGTGTCAGGGGAAGAAAGCACTCAATATCACTACCAGCGGGGGAGATTATACTGAAGGAATGGCTGCTGAATGGGATTTGTGCGATAAATATCTTAAAACCATTATGGGGCTTTTCGGTATTTTCGATTATACCACTATTCGGGCTTCTAATCTTGATGTGATAGGAATGGATGTTGAGGCAATAGTAAATAAAGCCATAGAAGAGGCCGAAGAGCTGGCAAAAACTTTTTAACAACAGTTGGCAGAGATCTGCGGTAAAATAAAATAGTGCAGATATAAACGGTGTGAAGAAAAAAATTATTATCTTTGCACCGCTTTATTTTGAGAAAAAAGGTGACTAAATTCAGCTTATATAATATTCCCCTTAAAAATCTTTCGGCAGGGACTCATAATTATGAGTATCAGTTGGATAGAAAATATTTCGAAGCTATTGACGGCGACGAGGTAAAAAAAGGAAACGTGAATGTAGAACTCTCCGTCAAGAGAGTGTCTTCCACGTTCGATTTCAAATTTCATGTTCATGGGATTGTTCAAATTCCTTGTGATCGTTGTCTCGATGAAATGGATCAGGAAATTGAGTCGGACAATCATTTTATCGTAAAATTCGGCAAAGAATATTCCGAAGAAAGCGATGAAATTATTATCATACCGGAAGAGGAGGGAGAAATAAATATTGCTTGGTTTCTTTACGAATTTATCGCTCTTGATATTCCGATGAAACACATTCACGAACCGGGCAAATGCAACCGAATTATGTCGAAAAAGTTGCAGAAGCATCGTGCCGTGGATAGTAACGATCCTGACGATGTGGAAGATACGGAAAACTTTGATGATGGTAAGAGTACCGATATTGAGGATACTGCAGAAACCGGCGATCCTCGATGGGACGTACTGAAAGACATTAACTTTGACGAAAATTACAATTAAACAATTCATAAATAATACAACAACGATATGGCACATCCTAAACGAAGACAATCGTCAGCAAGACAGGGAAAAAGACGTTCGCACGACCACGCAAAATTGCCTACAATGGCAATTTGCCCCAATTGTGGAGCATGGCACATTTATCACACTGTGTGCGGTGAGTGTGGTTACTACAGAGGAAAATTAGCTATCGACAAAACGGCTACTGCTTAATAACTCTTCCTCAAACAGCTTACGGCAATAAAACCCTGAGAAAGCGCATTTACGTTTTTTCGGGGCTTTTTTTAGAATAATTTTTGCACAGATGGAAAAAATAAACGCTGTTATAACAGGAATTTCGGCTTGCGTTCCTGATTATATCCTCACCAACGATGAGATAAGCACGATGGTAGATACAAATGACGAATGGATTACTACGCGAGTGGGAATTAAGGAACGTCGGATATTGAAGGGCGAAAATAAGGGAGTGTCTGAACTCGGTTCGCCTGCTGTGGCCGAATTGCTTCGCAAAACAAATACTCGAGCCGAAGAAATTGATGCTCTGATATTTGCAACATCCACACCCGACCATATTTTTCCATCGGCTGCTTCGATCGTTGCCGAAGCAAACGGCATAAAAAATGCGTTCTGTTTCGATATGGAGGCTGCATGCTCCGGATTTATTTTTGGACTCGAGGTTTGTAATGGTCTTATTCTGTCCGGACGATATAAAAAAGTTATCCTCCTGGCCGGAGACAAAATGTCGGCCATAACCAACTACTCCGATCGTAATACATGTCCGTTGTTTGGCGATGCAGTGGGTGCTGTTCTTATCGAACCTTCTTCCGAAGATGTTGGTATTATTGACGCTATATTACACACTGACGGTGTGGGGTATGAGCCATTGCAAATGAAAGCAGGAGGAAGTAAATTTCCTGCCACACACGAAACCGTCGAAAAAAAGGAACATACTGTTCGTCAAGATGGAAAAACTGTTTTTAAATATGCTGTGAAGAATATGGCTGATGCTTCAGTTGAAATTATGCAAAAAAACAATCTCTCCAAAGACGACGTCGATTGGTTTGTTCCTCATCAAGCCAATATGCGAATCATCGATGCTGCTATCGACCGCACAGGATTGCCACGCGATAAAGTAATGATCAACATCGAAAAATATGGCAATACCAGCGCCGGAACTATCCCCCTTTGTTTGTGGGAATGGGAGCCGAAACTGAAAAAAGGAGACAATATCATTCTTACTGCTTTTGGTGCAGGATTCACCTGGGGCGCCGTTTATTTGAAATGGGCATACGACGGGACCTCAAAATAGTTTTCATTTTTTTTCGTGCGGATTAATTTTTTCAAAAAAAGAGAACAACTCTTGATCATTAATAGAAAATCGAGATTTATTCCAAAAAGAATACTCTTAAATCTTTTTACGTGATGGTTATTTTCTTGTCATTGTCCGAAATAATCGTCGAATCCATACACCAAAGATAACAAGTAACATTTCTGAACTTTCGAAAAGAGAGTCTTCATCATAGCGAAGAAGAGAAATCGAATTAATTGATGTAATTTTGTAGCCGAATTTATAATACAGGCGAAGGAACGTGACATACCCCGAAAATTTCGAACAAAAAATCGAATTTCAAAAAATTCGGCACTATATTATCGATCAGTGCTTAAGTACGCTGGGCAAAGAGCGTACCGAGAACATGTCGTTTTCTTCTTCATTTGACGAAATCCAACGATGGTTGACACAGACTGAGGAGTTTGTCCGCATTTTGCAGGAAGAAGATGCTTTTCCTTCCGACAATTTTTTTGATGTGCGCCCCATGTTGAAGCGCATGCGCATCGAGGGTTCTTGGATCGAGCAGCAAACGCTGTTCGAATTGCGTCGCTCGTTGCAAACCATTCATGCTATTGTCGCTTTTTTGCGTCGCGACGACGAAAAAGCGCCCCGTTATCCCGAATTACGGGCATTAACCGAAAATGTGGTCGTTTATCCCGACATGATCAAAAAAATTGACGGGATTTTGGATGCTTTCGGTCAAATCCGCGATAATGCTTCGAAACAATTGGCCGACATTCGTCGTCAGCTCGCTTCTACCATGGGAAGCATTTCCAAAACACTGAATGCAATTTTGCGCAATGCGCAATCGGAGGGACTGGTCGAAAAAGATGTGTCGCCGAGCATGCGCGACGGACGATTGGTGATCCCCGTAAACCCTGCCTTCAAACGAAAAATAAAAGGTATCGTGCATGACGAGTCGGCTTCCGGAAAGACGGTTTATATAGAACCTTCGGAAGTGGTGGAAGCCAATAACCGCATTCGTGAACTCGAAAGCGAGGAACGACGCGAAATTATTCGTATTTTAACGGAATTCGCAGACTATTTGCGTCCGTTTTTGCCCGATTTGTCGGTTTCGTACGATTTTCTGGCCGAAATAGATTTCATTCGTGCAAAAGCCCGGTTTGCCCTACAAATCAATGCCATCAAACCCCCGTTAGAAAACAGGCCTTTGATGGATTGGGTACAAGCCGTCCATCCGCTGCTCTATCTGTCGTTTCAGAAACAAAATCGAAAAGTCGTTCCGCTCGATATCACCCTCGATGAAACAAATCGGATTTTGATTATTTCGGGTCCCAATGCCGGCGGCAAATCGGTTTGTCTCAAAACTGCAGGATTGCTCCAGTATATGGTACAATGCGGCTTGTTGATTCCGCTGAACGAAAATTCGCAGGTAGGTATTTTTCGCGACATCTTTATCGATATCGGCGACGAACAATCTATCGAAAACGACCTTTCGACCTATAGTTCGCACCTGAACAATATGAAGTTTTTTCTGAAAAACTGCAATGAACAGTCGCTGCTGCTTATCGATGAATTTGGCAGCGGAACCGAACCACAAATCGGTGCAGCCATTGCGCAATCGCTGCTGCATCGTTTCAACGAACACAAGGCGTTTGGTGTCATCACCACGCATTATCAGAATCTGAAGCATTATGCCAACGAGCACGAAGGCGTCATCAACGGGGCGATGCTCTACGACAGACACGAGATGCAGCCTCTGTTTCAATTGTCCATCGGAAATCCGGGAAGCTCGTTTGCGGTGGAAATTGCCCGAAAAATTGGTTTGCCCGAAGAGGTGATCGCCGAAGCTTCCGAAATTGTCGGAAGCGATTATATCAATATGGACAAATATTTACAGGATATTTCGCGCGACAAACGATATTGGGAGCGCAAACGCGATGAAATTCGTCGCGAACGCAAACGAATGGAAGAGCTTTCCGAAAAGTACCAATCGAGTTTGGACGAAATAAATACACAAAAAAAACTGATTTTGGCGCAAGCCAAAGAAGAAGCCGAAAAGCTATTGTCGGAAACTAACGTAAAAATTGAGCAAACTATTCGGCAAATTCGTGAAACACAGGCCGAAAAGGAAAAGACGAAGCAGGCGCGTCAGACTCTCAATGAGTTTAAGGAAAAGGTTGCAGCTTCCGACCTTAATCATGCCGATGTGTCCAAAATGGACAAAAAGGTTTTGCATCGGCCGAAAAAACCGGTGCGTGTTGCCGAATCGGCCTCAATTCCTCTTGCCACTGGCGATGTGGTGCGCATGAAAGGTCAAACCACGTTGGGCGAAATTCTCGAAATAAACGACAAAAAGGCTGTAGTGGCTTTCGGCATGATCAAATCTTCGGTCGGATTGGAAAAGCTCGAACGTGTCAGCAACAATCAACTGAAGAAAGAACAAAAAAAATCGTCGAATACGCGCGATTTGATGTACGAAAAAAAATTGAATTTCAAACCCGATATCGATGTTCGGGGAATGCGAGGCGACGAAGCGTTGCAGGCAGTAATGTATTTCATCGACGATGCCATTCAATTAAATATTTCGCGCGTCCGCATTCTGCACGGGACGGGTACCGGTGCCTTGCGTCAGATCATTCGCGATTATTTGCGGACGGTGAACGGCGTTGCTCATTTTGGCGACGAACACGTGCAATTCGGGGGTTCTGGCATCACGGTTGTCGATTTGATGTAAAATTTATGGACATAATTGTCTGTGGAAAGAATGCCCGAAAAGATTCAAAATTTCTCTCATTTCATCGCCTTTTTCGGCATCTTTTTTTCGGTCGCGTTCGTTCCATACTTGCGTCGTATTTGCGTCGTATTTGCGTCGTACTTGCGTCTTGTTATATTTTTGCTTGTTTCAAGCCGTTTCCAAATGTTTTTTTATTGGTTTTTCAGGCAAAATTTAGAAGCGAATTAAAGTCGTTTGAGAAGTATTTTTTTGTACTTTTGCTTTCAGTGAAATGTATCTGAAGGAAGCTATCATTTAACCGGAAAATTTTTATTGCAAATATCAAAAAGTCACGATAATGAGATTAGATTTAAGTTCAAAAATCACACTCGAACGAATTCCAAATCGGTATTACAATCCACAAAACGATTTTGAGAAATTTACGTTGACGCGTTTCGAGAAAATTCCGACCGTTATTTACGAAGATTTATTGCAGGCGTCTCAAAAAATTGCTGATGACATTGTTCGTCGAATGCTCGAAAAGCAGCAGCATAATCAAAATTTCGTAATGGGCATTTCGGGAGGTGCATCTCCCCAGCATATCTATGCCGAATTGGTGAGGCAGCATCGCGAAAATAAAGTAAGTTTCCGTAATCTTGTTGTTTTCAATACATACGAATATTATCCGCTTTCGGAAGTATCGTCGAGTAACCTTGGCATGCTGAAAGAGTCTTTTTTGGATCATATCGATATTGATCCTCGCAATATCTTTTCGCCCGATTCTTCTGTCGAAAAGGAAATGATTATGGAGAGCTGTCGAAAGTTTGATGACGATCTCGAACGAGTTGGCGGAATGGATTATCTGCTGTTGGGACTTGGCAGCAAAGGCAATATCGGATTCAATATGCCCGGAAGCAACCCCCATTCGTCCACTCGATTGGTGATGCTCGATGGCGATTCGCGCAGTGATGCGGTCAATGTTTTCGGTTCTCTTGATAGAGTTCCTGTGAGTGCTATCACAATGGGTATTGCCGACATGATGAAAGCAAAACATATCACGCTGATAGCCTGGGGCGAACAAAAAGCCAAAAGCATCAAGGAGATGGTCGAGGGAAGCGTGGAAGATTCGATGCCTGCTTCTATCTTGCAAACCCATCCCGACGCCGAAGTTGTCATCGATTTGTCTTCGGCTTCCGATCTTACCCGAATCAGTCATCCCTGGCTTGTTACCAGTTGCGAATGGAATAGCAAACTCATTCGCAGGGCTATTGTATGGTTATGCGAGATGGTGGACAAACCGATTTTGAAACTTACCAACAAAGATTACAACGATTACGGATTAAGCGAACTTTTGACGATTTATGGTTCGGCTTATAATGTTAATATCAAAATATTTAACGATTTGCAGCACACCATCACCGGCTGGCCGGGTGGAAAGCCCGATGCCGACGACACCTATCGTCCCGAGAGAGCAAAGCCTTATCCCAAAAGGGTTATTATTTTCAGCCCGCATCCCGATGATGATGTGATTTCGATGGGAGGAACTTTTCAGCGGCTGGTAAATCAGGGGCACGAAGTGCATGTTGCTTATGAAACTTCCGGAAATATTGCCGTAGGCGACGAAGAGGTTATTCGATATATTTCGGTCATCAATAGCGTACGTAAAAAATTTGATCCCGAAAACACGCGGATTCTCGAGAAGTACAATCAGATAAGGAATTATTTGATGTACGAAAAAACCAAGGACGATTCGGATACGCCGGACGTTTTGTTCATCAAGGGACAGATTCGTCGCGAGGAAGCTCGTACGGCCGACCGCTATATCGGACTGCCTGACCGTAATGTACATTTTCTCGATCTCCCTTTCTATGAAACGGGACAGATTAAGAAAAATCCGATTTCGGAAAAGGATGTAATGATCGTCAAAGATTTCATCGAAACCATCAAACCGAATCAAATATATGTTGCAGGCGATTTGGCTGATCCTCATGGCACACACAAGGTTTGTCTCGATGCTGTGCTGGCAGCTGTCGATTTACTGAAAGACGAATCATGGTTCGAAGATTGCCGCATTTGGATGTATCGTGGTGCATGGATGGAGTGGGAGATCGATCATATCGAAATGGCCGTTCCGCTCTCGCCTGAAGAGCTTCGTCAAAAACGGAATGCCATTCTCAAGCATCAGTCGCAGACGGAAAGTGCCCCATTTTTGGGCGACGACGAACGATTGTTCTGGCAGCGTTCGGAAGAACGCAATCGCGCTACGGCCGACACATACTGCAAATTGGGTCTTGCTTCCTACGAAGCCATTGAAGCGTTTGTGGAATACATACCGGCGAAATAAAAAAACGCAATTTTTATGAATACTTTCGTTGAGGCCGATTCTGAAACAGTTTCGGTCTCATTTTATTTCTATTTCGTTGGAAACGATTATAAAATGACATTCGCCTTTGGCTAATATTCCAAAAAAAATTCGTACATTGAGCGGCCAAAGGAAAAAGAATGGAAAAAGAAAAATTTCATATCGAATTTGTGATGGGGAATGCCAGCCAAAATAGTTTGTGGAGGATGATCAGCATGCCCGACGGACTTTCGGAATGGTTTGCCGACGAAGTTTCTTTTGATGAGGAAAACAATCAGTATCTTTTTCGTTGGAGTAAATCCGAAGATATTGCGTTGGTTCAATTCTCGAAACCCATGAATGTCATCCGATTTCGATGGCTCGACGAAGAACAGGATATGGCATATTTCGAATTTGCGATCCATAAGCTCGAACTTTCCGGAGGATTAACACTCGAAATCACAGATTTCGCTACAACTGAGGAAAAAAACGATGCAATCACCTTATGGGAAAAGCAGGTTGACGAACTAAAACGAAAATTGGGGATCTGATCAGATTTATTCAACGAACAAAAAATCGACAGGCAATGCATCAACGTTGTCTGTCGATTTTTCTTTTTGCCATCTTCATCATATCATTGTCCGGGCGAATTTATTATCTTTGCATTCGAAAATAACCGGAGCATTTTGTTTTGAATTGATGATCAAAAAAATTCATATAAAACGTTTAGACAGCTATCTCCTGCAAACTTTTCTTCCACTTTTTTTGATGACTTTTGCAATCTGCCTTTTTCTGGTATTGATGCAATTTTTGTGGAAATATGTTTCGGATATGGTAGGGAAGGGGTTGGAATTGAAAGTGCTGGCTGAAATGTTTTGGTATGCCGCCCTCAACTTAATTCCGCTTGCATTGCCTTTATCGATTTTGCTGGCATCATTGATGACCTTTGGCAATATGGGTGAAGATTTGCAGTTGCTTGCCATCAAATCGGCCGGCATATCGCTTTTCCGAACCATGACTCCGCTTATTGCGCTGATCACGTTCGTTAGCGTGGGTGCTTTTTTCTTCCAAAACAATGCCATGCCCACAATACAAACCAAATTTTATTCGCTCCTCATCTCCATTCGACAAAAATCGCCCGAACTCGATATTCCGGAGGGCGTATTCTATAAGGGAATTGACGGATATAATATTTTTGTCGGCGAAAAGAATCGCGATACAGGCATGCTCTATGACGTTATGATTTACGACGTTTCCAAAAGCAATGTAGATCAAATGGTGGTAATTATTTGCGATTCGGCAGAAATGAAAATGTCTGAAGACAAACTTTCGCTTGTCTTCACCATGTATCACGGGCAACAGTTCGATAATTTTCAGAGCGGATCACCCTCTATGCAACGGGAGTTTGTGCCCTATCGTCGCGAAATTTTTTCGAAAAAGCAGATGCTGATAGAATTTGATGCAAATTTCAATCGTATTGACGATGCCACTATCGAGGGAAACGCCTCAAGTAATTATGTGTCTAAAAATTTGTCTCAACTCAAGCATTCCATCGACTCCATGAAATATGAATTGGACAGCGTGAACGTGATCGATCGCAACATGATGAAGAATTATGCCTATCTTTCTTTCCGCAACAGTTATCCTCCCGAACAAAAGGATTCCATCATTCGAAAGGCCGAGAAATTGAATGTTTCGCTGCATCCCGATTCGATTTTTGCTTCGAAAGATTTGCAAACACGCAACGCGATCTTGCAAAACGCTTATGCTAAAGCCGAAAATAACGGGAACGATTTCATGTTTCGATCTATGTCTAAGACTTCCACTCAGCGCATCATCAATCGACATTGGATAGAATGGCATCGAAAATTTACTTTGCCGTTTGCCTGTCTCGTGTTCTTTTTCATCGGTGCGCCACTCGGATCGATTGTTCGCAAAGGCGGATTGGGAATGCCTATTGTGATTTCCGTTATTCTGTTCATTATATACTATATTTTGGACAACGTTGGTTATAAAATGGCACGCGATGGTGTTTGGACACACTGGATGGGCATGTGGTTCAGCTCGATGGTCTTGCTTCCTTTGGGCATCTTTCTGACCTACAAGGCGATGAACGATTCGGTGATCCTGAATCCGGACACCTACACGATGTTTTTCAAAAAGATATTTTTCATTCGCGAAAAGCGAAATTATCCGATAAAAGAGGTAGTAATCGACAAACTGCCCTATCACGAACTGAATGATCAATTGAACGATTTGTCGCACGAAGTGGATGACTATTTGGCGAAATACAGAAAATTGGGCTATAAAACCTATTGGATGGATTCGGAATACGATAAAGCGTTACAGTCGATAAAAAATAAAATGGAAACGATTTTAAATTCGGTTTCAAATTCTCGAAATCTTGAAATTCTTCGCAAGGCTGAAGAATATCCGGTGCTTATCAACAATCAGCGACCATTTGTTGCAGGGTCGCGAATGGCAAGATTTTGCATGTATTTTTTTCCGATAGGAATTTTATTTAAATTATTTTCTTGTCTATTCGAACGCCGAATTATGAACGATTTGTACCGCATCAGAGCATTAAATTCCGAACTTGCCAAAATTGTGGAAGAAGCAAGTTTATTTCACCGAGCAATATAATTTTTACTAAACTATATATGAAAGAATTTCAGCTTAATACAATAGAAGAAGCAATAGAAGAAATAAAAAAGGGAAATTTCGTGATTGTCGTCGATGACGAAGATCGCGAAAACGAAGGCGATTTGATTTTGGCTGCCGAGTGCATTACTCCCGAAAAAATCAATTTTCTCGAAACGCATGCCCGCGGACTTATTTGTGCCCCTATTACCATCGAGCGTGCCGAAGAGTTGGATCTTCCAATGATGGTTACGAACAATACATCTTTGCATGCTACTCCTTTCACGGTTTCTGTGGATTTGCTTACACACGGTTGCACTACCGGAATTTCGGCGCACGATCGTGCTGAAACTGTATTGGCGCTCACTCGTCCCGAAACTAAGCCCGAAGATCTTGGCCGTCCCGGCCATATTTTCCCGCTTCGTGCTCAAAATAAGGGCGTTTTGCGTCGAGCAGGACATACCGAAGCTGCCATCGATTTGGCGCGCCTTGCAGGGCTGTATCCGGCAGGAGTGCTTGCCGAAATCAAAAACGAAGATGGTTCGATGGCTCGGTTGCCGCAATTGATGGAAATGGCCCGCGAATTCAATCTGAAAATCATTTCGGTTGCCGATCTCATCAAATACAGATTGCAAACCGAATCGCTTATCGAGCGGGGCCAAGAAGTACATTTGCCGACAAAATACGGCGATTTTATGATGATCCCGTTTTTGCAGAAAGCTACCGGACAGGAACACGTCGCATTGATTAAAGGTTCATGGAAAGAAGATGAACCTATTTTGGTGCGTGTGCATTCATCCTGCATAACGGGCGATATTTTTGGATCTTACAGATGCGAATGTGGCGACCAGCTGCACAAAGCTCTTCAGATGATCGAGGAAGCCGGTAAAGGCGTGCTGGTTTATCTCAATCAAGAAGGTCGCGGCATCGGCTTGATGGCTAAAGCTGCTGCCTACAAACTTCAGGAAAACGGATTGGATACCGTAGAAGCTAATCTGCATTTGGGATTCAAAGCCGATGAGAGAGATTATGGCGTTGGGGCACAGATACTGCGAAGTGTAGGAGTAACGAAAATGCGACTCATGTCCAACAACCCTGTCAAACGAATCGGACTGGAATCTTACGGCCTCGAGGTTACCGAAAACGTTCCCATCGAAGTTGAGCCGAACAAATACAACAAGTTTTATATGGAAACCAAAAAAAATAAGATGGGGCATACACTTAAGAAGGTGAAATAAAAAACTTGCGTATTGTTTTTTTACTGCTCTTGATATGAAATAATTAGCTTTGCAATGAATTTGATATACCTTATAACGGGTTTTGTAGTTGGCGCAATCATTTCATGGATTATTGCCACACTTATATCCAAAACAAAAACGGTAGCAAAGAGCGATTTCGATCGCTTGTCGCAGTCAAATTCTGCATTGGTAACCGAGACTGTAGTTTTGAAAGAAAAAGTCAATGCATTTCTAAATAACGAAACATTACTCAAAGAAGAAATTTCGAAAGCCAAAGAACGATTGGATTTTGCTCAGCAACAACTTCAGCAAAAAGAGCGCGATTTATCGGTTTTGTCTGCAAATTTTGATGCAGCCGACACTCATATCAAACAATTGCAGGAAGAAATCAATCAGTACAAAATAGAGCTAAAAGCCAAAACCGACGAAGTGAACGAAACTCACAAAACGTTGGCATCGTTTCAGGCAAACAACAAGGCTTTGCTCGAAAAGCTGGAAACACAAAAATCGGAAATAGAAGAATTGCGCAAGCAATTCAACATGGAATTCGAAAATATTGCTTCAAAAATTCTCGACGAAAAAACTGAAAAATTCACCAAACTTAATCGCGAAAACCTTGATACCATTCTTAAACCATTGGGCGAAAACATCGAATCTTTCAGAAAGAAAGTTGAGGAGGTATATGTTACCGAGTCGAAAGAACGATTCTCGCTCGGACAGGAAGTTAAAAATCTTCGCGAACTTAACGATCGGTTGAGCGCCGAAGCCAACAACCTCACCAAAGCACTGAAAGGCAATGCTAAAACTCAGGGCAATTGGGGCGAAATGATTCTCGAGAACATTCTCGAAAAATCCGGACTTACCCGGGGGCGTGAATATTTTGTGCAAGATTACCTGAAAGATTCCAACGGTAAAAATCTCGTAAACGAAGACGGATCGCGTATGCAACCCGATGTCGTGATTTCTTATCCCGACGATCGAAAGGTTATTATCGACTCGAAAGTTTCGCTTTCGGCTTTTGTGAATTATATGGGAACGGATGATCCTGACGAACAGAAAAAGTATATCAAGGAGCATCTGATTTCTGTGAGAAAGCATATCGACGAGCTAAGTCGGAAAAACTATCAGGATTACGCTGCAACGCTCGATTTCGTGATGATGTTCATTCCCAACGAACCGGCATATATGCTGGCTTTGCAGCACGACAGCGAAATATGGCAATATGCCTACGACAAAAAAATTCTGTTGATAAGCCCCACAAACCTGATTGCAGCGCTCAAACTCATTGTAGATTTGTGGAAACGCGAATACCATAATCGTAATGCGATGGAAATTGCCGAACGCGGGGCCAAACTTTATGACAAATTTGTGGGATTCATAGCCAATCTCGAAAAAATCGGCAAGAATCTCGATCAGGCACAGAGTGCTTATAAGGATGCTTACAAACAACTTTCTACAGGGAATGACAATCTGGTGTTGCAAACTCAAAAATTGAAGGAATTGGGAATTTCGTCCAAAAAAAGTATTCCTCCTTCCCTTTTGGAAGGCAACGAATAATACCGTATTAGAAATTCAAATACGGGTAATTTTTTTATAACGATAATATTTATACAACTTTAATCGAAAGAACTATGTTTGGAAAAATGCAAAAACACCTTCAGGATGAGTTGGCTTCCCTCAGAGAAGCCGGGCTCTACAAGGACGAGCGAATCATCGTTACCCCGCAAAGAGCCGAAATCAAAGTGCAGTCAGGGCAGCAAGTACTCAACTTTTGTGCCAATAACTATCTTGGCCTGTCCGATAATCCGCAGCTCATCGAAGCAGCAAAAAAAGCGCTCGACGAACGTGGCTATGGAATGTCATCGGTGCGCTTCATTTGTGGAACGCAGGATTACCACAAAGAATTGGAAAAGGCCATCAGTCGTTTTTTCAAAACGGAAGATGTCATTCTGTATGCTTCCTGTTTCGATGCCAATGGTGGCCTTTTCGAGCCTCTGTTCAAGGAAGAGGATGCTATTATTTCCGATGCTCTCAATCATGCTTCCATCATCGATGGAGTCAGACTTTCGAAAGCCAAACGCTATCGCTATGCCAATGCCGATATGGCCGATTTGGAGGAAAAGTTGAAAGACGCACAGTCTCAGCGTTTTCGTATCATTGCTACGGATGGTGTGTTTTCAATGGATGGGAATGTGGCTCCACTCGACAAAATTTTGGAATTGGCCGAAAAATACGATGCACTCGTCATGGTGGACGAAAGCCATTCTGCAGGAGTTGTGGGCAAAACCGGACATGGCGTAAGTGAATTGTATGATGTGATGGGCAAAGTAGATATTATCACCGGTACACTCGGAAAAGCCTTTGGCGGAGCTATCGGTGGGTTTACGACAGGTCGCCGCGAAATTATCGAAATGCTGCGCCAAAGTTCTCGGCCCTATCTGTTTTCCAACTCCATTCCGCCGATGGTAGCAGCAGCAGGCGTCAAGGCATTCGATTTGCTCGAATCGTCGAACGAATTGCAAAACCGTTTGCATGAAAATGTCAAATATTTTGTAGGCAAAATGAAAGAAGCCCGTTTCGATATCAAGCCTACTCAATCGGCCATCTGTGCGGTAATGCTTTACGACGCAAAGCTGTCGCAAGATTTTGCTTCCGAACTTTTGAAAGAAGGCATCTACGTAACGGGATTCTGCTATCCGGTTGTTCCCAAAGGCGAAGCCCGCATTCGTGTTCAGCTTTCGGCAGGGCACAAACGCGAACATCTCGACAAAGCTATTCAAGCCTTCGTTAAAGTTGGGCAAAAATTAGGAGTAATTTAAAAGAAAACCATATTGATATGCAACAGAAAAGAAAGGGCACTTTTAATCGCCGATTCGAAAAACTTAATGTTCTCTTAATGCCTTAATGTTTAAAAAAAAGAATTGAACCATTAAGAAATTAAGGGAATTAAGGGAAAGAAGAGAAGGAATATCAATCATGCGATTCGAAAAACTTGATGTATTCTTAATGCCTTCATGTTTTAGAAAAAAGAATTAAACCATTAAGAAATTAAGGGAATTAAGGGAAAGAAGAGAAGAAATATCAATCATGCGATTCGAAAAACTTAATGTTCTCTTAATGCCTTAATGTTTTAGAAAAATAGACAAAAGTCATGACAAAAAAGGAGGTAACGCAACTGTCTTATGAAATAATGGGCTATGCCATTGAGATTCATAAAGAATTGGGGCCGGGATTATTGGAAAGCGTCTATGAGAAGTGTCTCAGATACGAATTGGTTAATAATGGCTATGAAGTCGAAAATCAGATTATTGTTCCAATAAGATATGGCAATATGACTATCGATGCAGATTTAAGGCTCGATCTACTCATAAATGACACCATTGTTGTTGAATTGAAGTCGGTAGAAACACTCCATCCTGTTTTTGAAGCTCAGTTGCTTACTTATATGAAGTTGCTTCAAAAGCCACAAGGCTTACTGATCAACTTTTTTACCGATAACATCACCAAGTCGTCAAAGCCATTTGTCAATGAATTTTTTAGACAATTATCTGATGAATAATAACTTAAAGCCTCCTTAATGTATTCTTAATGCCTTAATGTTTTAAAAAAGAATTAGAACCATTAAGAAATTAAGGGAATTAAGGGAAAGAAGAGAAGAAATATTAATCATGCGATTCGAAAACTTAATGTTCTCTTAATGCCTTCATGTTTTAGAAAAAAGAATTAAACCATTAAGAAATTAAGGGAATTAAGGGAAAGAAGAGAAGAAATATCAATCACGCGATTCGAAAACTTAATGTTCTCTTAATGCCTTCATGTTTTAGAAAAAAAGAATTGAACCATTAAGAAATTAAGGAAATTAAGGGAAAAGAAAAACTTATCGTCGATTCGCAAACTTAACGTATTTTTAAAACCTTCATGTTTAAATAAGAAATTATGAAAGCCTTAGTAAAACTACGCCCCGAAAAGGGAATTTGGATGGAAGAAGTGCCGGTCCCATCCATTGGTGTGAACGATGTTCTCATCAAAATAAAGAAAACCGCAATATGCGGAACGGATCTGCATATTTATGAATGGAACGAATGGGCACAACAGACCATCCATACCCCCATGACCATCGGACACGAATATGTGGGCGAGATTGTGGATATGGGCAGTGGCGTCACTAATCTCAAGATAGGCGATCGAGTAACGGGTGAAGGCCATATCGCCTGTGGACATTGCCGTAACTGTCGTCGCGGAAAATTGCACGTTTGCGAAAATACCATTGGGGTGGGAGTCAATCGCGATGGCGCCTTTGCGGAATATCTGTCGCTCCCCGCATCCAATATAGTGAAGCTCGATCCTCGCATTCCCGACGAAATAGCCTCCATCATGGATCCGTTTGGGAATGCCACTCACACGGCGCTTTCATTTCCGGTGATTGGCGAAGATGTGCTCATAACCGGGGCAGGACTTATCGGTAATATGGCCACTGCTATCTGTCGATTTGCGGGAGCACGTTATATCGTGGTAAGCGATATGAGTGAATATCGACTGAATATTGCAAAAAAAATGGGAGCTACCGTCACCGTCAATTTGTCCAAAGGAGAAACTGTTGGTCAAGCCGTGAAAGACCTGAAAATGCGCGGCTTCGACGTCGGGCTCGAAATGTCCGGAGCTCCTGCCGCGTTTCGCGATATGATCAGTCACATGTACAATGGTTCCAAAATAGCTCTGCTCGGCATTCTGCCCAATTCCACATCGGTCGATTGGAACACCATTATTTTCAAAGCTCTTACCCTGAAAGGTATCTATGGTCGCGAGATGTGGGAAACATGGTATAAAATGGAGCAAATGCTCATTTCGGGCATCGACCTCACTCCTATAATCACTCATCGTTTCTCGATCGATGATTTTCAGAAAGGGTTTGATGTCATGGAGTCCGGCCAATGCGGTAAAGTGATTTTGAATTGGGAATAATTTTCCTCGACTTTTCACTTTCGATTAAGCTTCGGCGTTGATAGTTCTCTCCTGCCGCACGATTGTATCGTCCGGCAGCAACGGGATTTTAAGCGAAAAAGGTTGACAAGCACGCTTGTCAACCTTTTTCATGCTCGCTCAATAAGATAATTATTCCGCTGAGTTTGCGATAACGCATTGTGTGGTACGTAAATATATCTTGGAATAAAATGTGCAATTTTTTTTCTCACAATATTTTGGACATTTATGTTAGCCATTCGGCATAAAAATTCCTATTTTTGCGTGCAGATCGATAAATTTTTTAGAAACAATGAAACCTACATTATTTGTATTAGCAGCAGGAATGGGAAGTCGGTACGGCGGACTGAAACAGTTGGATGGAGTGGGGCCGAGTGGCGAAACCATTATGGATTATTCGATTTACGATGCCGTACATGCAGGATTCGGTAAATTGGTGTTTGTGATCAGGAAATCTTTCGAAAAAGATTTCAGGGAAAAAATCGTGAAAAAATACGAACACAAAATCCCCGTGGAATTGGTTTTTCAGGATTTGGACAATCTCCCGGCAGGTTTTTCGGTGCCCGAAGGTCGCGAAAAGCCGTGGGGCACAAACCATGCCGTGATGATGGGCAAAGATGTTATTCACGAACCGTTTGCCGTAATCAATGCCGATGATTTTTACGGACGCGAAAGTTATAAGGTGTTGGCCGATTATCTTTCGGAGTTGGACAACACTCACAATCAATATTGCATGATCGGTTACCGGGTCGGCAACACTTTGTCGGAAAGCGGAACGGTAGCCCGCGGCATTTGCGAAACCGATGCCGAAGGCAATCTCACCGGCGTGGTCGAGCGCACACAAGTGATGCGCATCGATGGCGAAGTGAAATACAAGGATGAGAATGATCAGTGGATAAGCATTCCCGACAATACGCCGGTTTCGATGAATATGTGGGGCTTCACTCCCGATTATTTTGAATATTCCGAAAAATATTTTGTCGAATTTCTCAAAAAGAACATTCAAAATCCGAAAGCCGAGTTTTTTATTCCACTGGTAGTTAATGAACTGATCGTAAACAACACGGCAAAGGTGAAAGTGCTCGACACTCCGTCCAAATGGTTTGGCGTAACCTATGCCGAAGATCGGCCGGGAGTGGTTGCAAAATTGCAGCAATTGGTGGATGACGGAGTTTATCCTTCGCCGCTTTGGTAATAAACTTTTTTGCATTGATAAATCGCAATCTGTTTCGAGAAAATATTAACGAATGATAGAAGTCCTGATCATATTGTTGCTGATTGTTCTGAACGGTTTTTTTGCCTTGTCGGAGATAGCCGTTGTGTCGAGCAGTAAAACCAAACTCGAATCGGAGAGAAAAAAGGGAAATAGCGGCGCCGAAACGGCACTAAAGCTAAAAGCCGATCCCGACAACTTTCTTTCTGCAGTTCAGGTCGGCATCACATTGATCGGAATCGTCAACGGAGCCTACGGAGGTTCGACTCTTTCGGTATATGTTGAGCCATTCTTCCGGCAATTTGCATGGAGTGCTCCTTATGCGTCCACCATATCCATTATTCTGGTAGTTTTTCTGATTACCTATGTTTCGATTGTAATCGGAGAATTGGTACCAAAAACCATTGCACTCAACAATCCCGAAAAAGTCTCGATTTTTGTTTCGCGGCCGGTTCATGTCGTCAGTATTGTTTTTTATCCTTTCGTGCGGTTGCTGGCTACTTCTACCAGTCTTTTCAACAAATTAATCGGATTGAAACCCGTAAGCGGCACTCTGTCGGAAATGGAGTTGAGAGCCATGCTCAAGACTGCTTCCAAAGAAGGTGTGATCGAAAGGGAAGAAAATATCATTCACGAACAGGTTTTCTATTTTTCCGACAAGCGAGCCCGTCATCTGATGACGCATCGCACCGATGTGGAGTGGGTGAATGTCTTGCAAAAAAAAGAACAAATTGTAGCCGATTTGTTGAAATGCAGGCACAGCAAGGTTTTGGCATGCAACGGAAAACTCGACGATTTTGTGGGTATTATTTCCATCAAAGAGTTTTTGATTGCTTATTATGCAAATCACGATTTCTCGCTCAATGAGTTGGTGCAGGAGCCTCTGATTTTCCCGTCTTCGTTGCGCGCTCAAAAAGTACTCGAAACCTTCAGAGATAAGCATAAGTCTTTTGCTGTTGTGGTTGATGAATATGGAAGTCTTGACGGAATTATCACGCTTCACGATATCTTCGAGAACCTCGTTGGTACACTCGTGGATGAAAATGAAAACGAAGAACCCGATATTTTTATGCGCAACGATCACTCGGCTCTGGTCAACGGTGAAGCTCCACTCGAAATATTGACGCTTTTTCTCGACGATTTCATCATCGATTTCGAAACAATCGATTATTCCACAATAGCGGGTTTCGTTTTGTCGAACATCAATAAAATTCCACAGGTAGGCGATAAATTTGTTTACGACAATACCGAATTCGAAATAGTGGACGTGGATGGAAACAAGATCGACAAGGTACTTATTACCAAGAAGCAAAAAGATTCAAAATAACAGTTTCAACTTTTCTAAACTTCATGTTCATGAAATTTTTTCTCGAATCTGCAAATCTCAATGAGATAAAGAAAGCACACGATTTGGAGTTGCTCGATGGAGTAATCACTCATCCGAAATTCTTAGTTGAAGAAGGAATAAACAACAGAGAGAAGACCATCGCTCATTACAAATCGATCTGTAAGATTGCATTGGGTGCCGACCTTTGTGTTGATATCGTAGCTACCGATTACGATCGCATTATTAAACAAGCGAAATTTTTGGCAGCCATCAGTGGTCAAATAGTTATCAATATTCCGATGATGCCGGAAGGGATAAAAGCTATCAAGTTTTTGAAAGCGGAAGGAATAAAAACCAACTGCACCTTCATACATTCGATGGGACAAGCACTCGTAGCGGCCAAAGCTGAGGCTACCTATGTTACTCCGGATATTGCCTTTGTCGGAAGTTCGTTTTCGGAGACCCTTTCTTCTATCAAAGAGCTTCAGAATATCTATAACACGCTGCCCGGTCATCCACAAATTATCGTTTCGCGTGTTTTTGATCCGGAATCTGTCGTGGAATGTTCGAAAATAGGAGTTGACGTAATTGTAACCTCTATTGATACGATCCATAAATTGATAATGCATCCACAAACTGATGTTGACAGGGATAAATTGTTGAATGATATCAATTTAATCGATTATTAAAGCTCCGCAAACAGAAAAAATCAGAAGCTGATCAAAAAAATGACACTGAGTGAATCAAAAAAATGTCGGAAAAAGTTCATTTTTGTGTTTTATAACATATTTTTTTAGTGACAATCATTCGGAGTTTTGTGTTACTTTTACACGAATTTTAATGAATGTCCAATCTTCATCAACATCTTTTATTTATTCACCTGAGAAATATGTTTATACCAAAACGAGAAAGTAGATCCGGTTTGTTACAAGAAGCATTCGCAAAAAATGTTGACGGCAAGCAAACCGGATTATACGTTCTCACCAACAGCAACGGATGCGAACTTGCCATAACTAATTATGGTGCAAAAATAGTCGCATTAATCGTTCCCGATAGGAGCGGAAACTTTGTGGATGTAGTAACGGGTCACGATTCTATCGATGATTATCTGACATCCGAGGAGCCTTATTTTGGGGCTGTCTGCGGACGCACCGCCAATCGCATAGCCAAAGGTAAGTTTACGCTCGATGGCAAGGAATATACACTTGCAATCAACAACGGACCCAATAACCTGCATGGGGGCATCAAAGGATTCAATGCCGTAGTATGGGATGTTCTCGACATCGAGAATAGTCGCATTCGGCTTCACTATCTTTCGCCCGATGGAGAAGAAGGATTCCCCGGAAATTTGAGTGTTACGGTAACTTATACGCTCACCGACGAGAACGCAGTTGAAATCGATTATCGTGCCGAAACAGATCAAGCAACCATTCTCAATCTCACCAACCACTCTTATTTCAACCTGTCCGGAGCCGGCGATCCGACGATAGGCGATCATTTACTGCGGTTGATGGCTGATACCTATCTCCCGACCGATGAAACGGCCATTCCCTACGGTAAGCCCGAACCGGTGCGTGGAACGCCGATGGATTTCACCGAAGTGCATACAATTGGTGAGCGGATAAACGACGATTTTCAGCAGCTGGTTTTTGGCAATGGATACGACCATAATTTCATCCTCAACAAGCAACATCCCGACGATTATGTGTACGCCGGAATGCTCCAATCTCCCAAAACAGGGATTGTGATGGAAATATACACTTCACAACCCGGAGTTCAGATGTACACGGGCAATTGGATGACCGGAAATCTTGTCGGCAAAAAAGGGCAGCGTTATCCGGCGCGATCGGCAGTTTGTTTCGAAACACAACATTATCCCGACAGCATTCATCATCCCGAATATCCGTCCATCATTTTGCGACCCGGCGATATTTTTGAATCAAAGACTACTTATAAGTTTTTAGTTAAATAAATTCAATCAAATTCCAATAACAATTTTAAATTTATCACTTTTATGGCAGAGAATAAACAACAGGGAAATTTGGTAGCGATCATCATGATGATCATTCTGTTCGGAATGATTTCTTTCGTTACCAATTTGGCAGCGCCGATGGGAATTGTACTCAAAGCACAATTCAACTTATCCAATTTCATGGGAATTTTGGGTAATGCTGCAAACTTTATCGCTTATGCAGTAATGGGAATTCCGAGCGGAATTTTATTGCAAAAAATCGGTTACAAAAAGACGGCTTTAGTTGCTGTTGCAGTCGGATTTATAGGCGTTGGAATCCAGTTATTGTCCGGTTATGCCGGTAATTCGGCATTCGGTGTTTATCTGATAGGGGCTTTGGTAGCCGGATTTTCGATGTGTTTGTTGAACGTTGTAGTTAACCCAATGTTGAATACATTAGGTGGTGGCGGCAACAAAGGCAATCAATTAATTCAGGTGGGCGGATCATTTAATTCCGTAATGGCTACTGTTACTCCGATGGTTGTCGGAATGTTGATTGGCGAAATTTCTAAAGACACCAATATTCGTGATATCTTCCCGTTCATGTACACGGCAATGGCTGTTTTTGCGGTTGTTTTTGTTGTGCTTGCTTTTGTAAAAATACCCGAACCAAATGCCGAAACAACTTCCGAACCGTTAGGTCAGCTAATATCCGGAGCCTTAAAGTTTCGTCATTTTGTATTGGGCGCAATCGGAATTTTTGTGTATGTTGGCGTTGAGGTCGGAACTCCCGGCATCATGAATTATTTTTTGGTAGATATAAATCTCCCCAATCCTTTAAATCCGACCACTGCGGGTTTTGTTGCCGGCACATATTGGTTTTTGATGTTAATTGGTCGTTTGGTTGGAGCTTCCATCGGCGGAAAAGTTTCGAGTAAAACAATGCTTACCGTAACTTCCTTTGTGGGAATTATTCTGGTGCTGTTGGCTATGTTTTTGCCTACATCTAAAGAAGTTGCTCTTCCAGTATTGAAGAGTGTAGAAGGCGTAACGTCATTTGGACTGCTCAATGTTCCCATTAATGCTGCGTTCCTTGTGCTTGTTGGCTTATGCACCTCCATTATGTGGGGAAGCATTTTCAACTTGGCCGTAGAAGGATTGGGCAAATATTTGGCCGCTGCCTCGGGTATTTTCATGGTATTGGTTTGCGGTGGCGGCATTTTACCGGCATTGCAAGGCTGGATTGCCGACGTTGCCGGATATTTACCGAGCTATTGGGTAGTTGTTGCCGGTTTGGCTTACTTGTTCTTTTATGCAACTGTCGGATCGAAAAATGTAAATACGGATATTCCAACTAAATAGACCAGCAAGTATAATTGATTTAACATGAGTAAAAACGAAATAATTCAGATTTTTCAAGAAAAATTCGGCGATCAGTCGCCGGAAGTTTACACCTCGCCCGGCAGGATCAATCTGATTGGCGAACATACCGATTACAATGGTAGTTTTGTTTTTCCCGGCGCAATCGACAAAGGGATGACCGCAGCCATTCGGTTGAACGGAACGGATAAGGTGAATGCTTATGCAATCGATTTGAACGAAAACTCGTCTTTCGGGTTGAACGAAGAAGATGCACCGAGTGAAGGATGGGCAAAATATATTTTTGGGGTTTGCCGCGAAATCATCAAACGTGGAGGCCGTGTCAAAGGATTTGATACGGTTTTTTCGGGAGATGTTCCGCTTGGTGCCGGTATGTCGTCTTCGGCAGCCCTCGAGAGCGTTTTTGCCTATGCATTGAATGAGATGCTGAATCTGGGAATCGATAAATTCGAACTTGCCCGCATCGGTCAGTCCACCGAACATAATTATGTGGGTGTCAAGTGCGGAATTATGGATCAGTTTGCTTCCATTTTCGGGAAAAAGGGACATCTCGTACGCCTCGATTGCAAAACGATGGAACATGCATATTTTCCGTTTGATCCAAAAGGGTACAAACTCGTTTTGTTGGACACGGCAGTAAAACATGAGCTTGCATCATCGGCCTACAACAAACGCCGTGAATCGTGCGAACACGCAGCTGCGACCATTCGCAAAAATCATCCCGAAGTTGAATTTCTGCGGGATGCGAACATGGATATGCTCGACGAGGTAAAAAACCAAATATCGGAAGAAGACTACATGCGGGCAAAGTATGTAATCGAAGAAACGCAACGTGTTCTTGACGTGAGTGACGCTTTGCAGCAAGGCGATTACGAAACGGTTGGTCAGAAAATGTATGAGACGCATTACGGAATGAGTAAGTTGTATGAGGTGAGTTGCGAAGAACTCGATTTTCTGAACGATGTAGCCAAAGAAAATAAAGTAACCGGCTCGCGTGTGATGGGGGGTGGTTTTGGCGGATGCACCATCAATTTGGTGAAAGATGAGTTGCACGACACATTTATCGCCGATGCAATATCAAAATTCAACGAAAAGTTTGGACACGAACCCAAAGTGTATGAGGTAGTAATCAGTGACGGAGCCCGAAAGCTGTAGAAACTGCTTTTTCCGTTTTTTAATATCAGAAGTTGGAGGTTCGAAATAGCTTCCAACTTCTTTCGAAAAAATTCAACCCCGAAAATCATGATCAGCACTTATTATTCCAACAATAGTACGTTTTTTGTTGCAGTTGACTGCATTATTTTTGGTTTCAAAGACAAAGATCTTCATATATTGCTTACACGTCGTCCCGTAGAACCGCAAAGCGGACAGTGGTCGCTCATGGGCGGATTTATGGAAGAAAACGAAAGTTTGGACCAGGCGGCCGAAAAAGTGCTTTACAGATATACCCAACAAAAGGGAATTTATATGGAGCAAGTGAAAGCCTACGGCGATGTGAATCGAGATACAGGGGGCAGAGTTGTTTCTGTGGCTTTTTATGCGTTGGTTCGACTTGAGGAATTCGACACGAGTCTTGCAAGAAAATTTGATGCACGTTGGGTTAAGATTCAGCAATTGCCCAAATTGGTCTTCGATCATAACCAGATGGTAGAAGACGCCCTTACGCTACTTCGTTACAAAACGTCGATGCAACCTATTATCTTCAATTTTTTCGATAAAAAGTTCACACTTCCGGCTTTGCAAGATTTGTATGAAGCTATCTATCAGACACCTATCGATAAAAGAAATTTTCGAAAAAAGATTGCTTCCATGCAGATTCTCGACAAGTTGAATATCAAAGACAAAACGTCTTCCAAACGTGGGGCGCACTACTATGCCTTTAACGAAAAAAAATACCAACAATTTATCCGAGAAGGAAAACGATTTTCACTTTAATGATTAAGGATTCTTAAATGATTTTGTTTGTTGAAGTGAAATAATAGGAATAATTTTGCTCGAGATTATTTATCAAAACATTAGAACATGAAAAAATTTACAATCCTTTTTTTCTTTATTTCGGTAGTGCTTTCGGCTTTTGCTCAAGATTTTAAGGCAATTGATTATAAAGCGATAGAGAAGAACGTCAAAGATTCGTCTTCCCCGTATTATTATCCTGTATTGATGGAACGATACTCTGGGGGTGATTCTACATTCACAATCGATGAGGTGCGTCACCTGTACTATGGTTATGTTTTTCAGCCTACATACAATCCCAACGATACATCGTCCTATAACAACAGTTTGATGGAATCTCTATCGAAAACACAATTGTCGGAAGTCGATTATCGACAAATCGAAAAAGATGCCGATGCTCTTTTGGCAGAAGATCCTTTCAATATTCGTGCCATCAATGCCAAATTGCTTGTGTATGCCCAGAAGAACAACGTGGACGAATATAAAAAACTTGCCGGCCAACGCAAGGCTATTATGGATGCTGTATTGAGTTCGGGCGACGGAATTACTAAAAAAACCGCTTTTTATGTCATCAAAGTTTCGCACGAATACGATTTGTTAAACATGTTCGGGTATAAATACGGTGGGCAAAATAAGCTCACAGACCATTTTCACTATTTGTCGCTGGCCGAAAATCGGTTTGGAATAGATGGCCTCTATTTTGATATCACGCCTGTTCTCGATTTTATGAGCAGAGAAAATCAGAGTCGATAAAACGGTTCGTTCCTATTATATTCGAGAAATTGCCGGAATAGTTTTGTCCGGCATTTTTTATCTCATTCAGGTTATCTCCATAAAAGCCGGAGATAACGATAAATCAGTCTTCCCCTTCCATTGTTATACATTCCATCGATTGTCAACACACTAAAAATATACCCATATTTCAACGAATGTTTAGTTTTATTCTCGGAATAACAACCTTATTCAAGGTAGATGTCGAAGACAAATCCAATGAAAAAATGTTTCGAATTCGATTGCAAAAAAACATTTGTGTTTTTCGAAAAATGTTGTAACTTTGCGGCCGCTAAGGTTGACTAACAGCTTAGTCCCGCTTTCGGGGGGAACAGGAAAGGGCGGCAGCGGTCGCAATTTTTACCGAAACATTGAACGCCCGGATGGCGGAATTGGTAGACGCGCTAGTTTCAGGGACTAGTGTCGGTTACGACGTGCAGGTTCGAGTCCTGTTCCGGGCACACATTTATTGCGCAGGTGGTGAAATTGGTATACACGCTACTTTGAGGGGGTAGTGCCGGTTACGGCGTGTGAGTTCGAGTCTCATCCTGCGCACATAGTTCGATTCACAAGTAAGGGTATTCCCAAAAGGAATGCTCTTTTTTTTGTGCTTTCCGCAAAGCCGTTTGATGTTGCAGAAAATCTTGTGCGGGGAAAGCGATTCGGAGAATTTCTATGTTTTGTTTATTTCCTTCTAGTGTGACAGAAATTTCGCGATTGATGAATGCTTTTTTTTCTGTGGTAATACTCACTCCTTTTATTGCCGAACGACCATTATTCTGCTGCATTATATGGTCTCCCTTTTGCGGAACGACCAATCGCTATTCGAAAAGGTTACCGGACTGTTAAAGGAACGATAATTTTCCTCCGAAAATTACGACTTGTTATCACGAGGAACGGCTTTTGTGCACAGACAAAACCTACTTTCCACGCTGAGGAACGACTTTTTACCGGTAAAACACCCCTTCCGCAGGATGCAGAGTGGCCTGTTTTTGCCGATTTGCCCGCTCCTCATCGCGCGGAACGACCATTGTCCACCTGAACTGTTCACTCCGCAAAATGAGGAACGACCTTTTTCACCCGAAAAAGGTTGTTCGGCGTTAAAAGCAACGACCTTTGTTCGCAGACAAAACTCACTCGTCGCCGCGAGGAACGGGTTTTGACCGCGGTCAAAAGCCACTCAACCTTAAAAATAGTTATCAAAAATGGAGAAACATCCCATAATTTGTTAACGAAGTGAACGACAAAGGGAGTAAAAGGTGGTACCTCAACGTGAAAAGTGACCTTTATCAGCGGTCAAATGCCGTTCGTCATCACGGAAAGTACATTTTGTTCGCGGTCAAAAGTAGGTCCGCAAAATGGAAAGTGACCTTTATCGGCGGTCAAAACCTACTCGTCACGTTAGGAAGTGTAAAAATCGATATGAAATAGCCGTTTCAACTTAACGACTATATCTAAATGTAAACTAATGTGAACATATTTACGAGTTGAAAAGAATGTAATATTAAATAAAAATTGATGGTTGTTTTTATGAGTTAACACTGATTTTGAGTAAAAAAAGTCGTTATTCGGAGACGAAAAAGGCCTAAATGGTTACCTAAACACGTCAGAGAAGGAGTGCCGCATTAAATATGACGATTCATTTCAAACGTAGAACCTATTTGTTGTATTGCATCCGCTTTTTTCATTCTTATCTCTTTTTCGATTGCTGAAAACAATATGTCGTCATTTTTGCTATCTTCGCATAAAAATCGCTTATTATCGATGAAAATACTCACATCCGAACAAATCCGACATATCGATGCCGAAACTATCTCACGACAGGGTATCCCTTCACTCGAACTTATGAAACGTGCTGCTCGTGCATTTTATAATCGTTTTGTAGAGCTTTTCCCTGATAAGAATACTTCCGTATCGATTGTTGCCGGGATGGGCAATAATGGCGGCGACGGGCTTGTGGTGGCACGCTTGCTGCATCAGGCGGGATATAGGGTAAAAGCATTTATTGTGGAATACGGTACGAAATATTCGGAAGATTGTGCCCATAATGTGCGTAGAGTGAAAGCCGAAAATATTTCGAACGCAAAGATTGTTACAGAGGCCGATATTCCGGATATGAGTGCGTATGAAGTGGTCGTAGATGGAATTTTTGGCACCGGTCTGTCGCGTGAACCGGCGGGTATTGCAGCCGAAGTGATTCGCAGAATCAATGCAAGCGGTAAGCCCGTATTGAGTATTGATGTGCCGAGCGGCCTGTTTTTGGACCGCAAAACATCGTTTGCCGTACACGCTTTGGAAACAGTTACTTTTCAAATTCCGAAATTGGCTTTGTTTTTGCCGGACAATCACCATTTCACCGGAAACGTTTCCATTGTGAATATCGGATTGGATGAGTCGGCCATCGCTGAAGCGGAAACCGATATATTTTTCGAAGAAAAAAAATGTATTCGCGGCTTACTCAAATCTTTGTCGAAATTTGCTCATAAAGGGACAGAAGGCCATGCACTTATTGTGGGAGGGAGCTTAGGTAAGACAGGAGCAGTATGTTTGGCAACAAAAGCGGCTTTGCGAACCGGTTGTGGTTTGGTGACGGCATTTGTGCCCAAATGTTCAACTTTGGCTCTTCAGTCCAATTTTCCGGAAGCGATGGCGATAGAAGACAAGACGGATAATTATATTTCGGATATCGCGTTCGATTTGCATCCTGATGCTATTGGAATCGGAATCGGCATGGGGAAGCACGAAGAAACACAACTCGCTTTACATCGATTTTTGCAGAAAAACAATACACCCTTAGTTGTCGATGCCGACGGACTGAATATTCTTTCGATGCATCCGGAATGGATCGAACTGTTGCCTCCTAAAAGCATTCTGACGCCTCATCCGAAAGAGCTTTCGAGACTGATTGGCGAATGGAGAGATGATTTCGAGAAGATCGACAAAACACGACAGTTTGCGCGGCAACACGATGTAATAGTGGTGGTGAAAGGTGCTTACTCGCTGGAGATAGACGCCGACACACTGCATGTCAACAGCACAGGAACGCCCGCCTTGGCAACGGCCGGAAGTGGAGACGTGCTTACGGGAATGATCACGAGTTTGCTTGCGCAAGGCTACAAACCGATTGATGCTGCGCGGGTAGGAGTGTTTCTGCACGGATTGACGGCCGATATTACGGAAAAATCTATATATCCGCGAAGTTTTATCGCATCCCACATTATCGAAAATATTGGAAATGCCTATTTTGACGTGGAAAAATCAAATGGATTACTTTAGTCCCGACAACCATTTCTGGGCAGCCAATCCTACTATAGGCAACGGTTTCTCCTCGCCGTTGGCTGCTCTTATAATGCCCATGACGAAAAATATAAACAGCACGATACCTATCAATCCGAAAGCCAAATTAAATAAGCCTCCGAAAAATCCGTTTCCTCCAAATATTGTTCCCAAAAAAGATGTCAATGCTCCAACAATAAACAAAAAGGCCGATTGCCGAAGATGAAAAGCACCCAGATTTGTTCGATTATTGGTATGCAGCACATAGGCGATAATCCATCCAATGATGGTAAGATAGCTGACAATGGGAACCATTTTCCCGCTTGACGAAGAATTTGTATTTGCTATATCTGACATAAACTATCGTTTTTTTTATTCAATCTACATCAAATTCAACAATTTGCTGGGAAAATAGTTTTTAGATTACCGGACATCGAAGAACATTTTAAAAATTGTTTTCCGTTTCGATTAAGTTCGAAAAAAAATTCCCTTTCAATATTTTGTTTTAAAGCAATAAATCTGTAATTTTGCACCTCATTTTGCCAATAGGCTTTTTAAGAAACGACATGAAGTCGTTCGCCTCAGGCACGTAACGAAAGTTATTTTATACAATGTACGCAATTGTAGATATTCAAGGTCAGCAATTTAAGGTAGAAGCTGATCAAAAATTATTTGTACACCGTTTGAATGCCGAACGTGGCAGTGAAGTAGAATTCGAGAAAGTGATGCTCATCGACAACGACGGCCAAATAACCATTGGTTCACCCACGGTGGAAGGAGCAAAAGTGGTGTTGGAAGTGATTTCGCATGTAAAAGGAGACAAAGTTCTCATTTTCAAGAAAAAAAGAAGAAAAGGCTACCGCAAACTGAACGGACATCGTCAACAGTTTTCGGAGGTGAGAGTGAAAGAAATTATTGCTTAATCAGTTAAAATCGTAAGAAAATGGCACACAAAAAAGGTGTAGGTAGTTCGAAGAACGGTCGCGAATCGGAAAGTAAACGATTGGGCGTAAAAGTATTTGGTGGTCAATCTGCCAAAGCCGGCAACATTTTGGTTCGTCAGCGTGGAACCGTTCATCATCCCGGACAAAACGTGGGAATAGGAAAAGATCATACGCTTTATGCATTGATCGACGGTGTGGTAGTTTTCCGCAAAAAACGCGACAATCGTTCGTTTGTATCGGTACTTCCCAAAGCTGAAGCCTGAAAGGTATAGCTTGGATAGACAAGAAAATCGACCATAAAATAGAATTTTAGTTGACTGAACAACCCGCCACCGGCGGGTTGTTTGTTTCCTATAGAGTTTGTAGCCAAATGATTCGATGAAACAAGGGGGTTCGATGAAAGAAATTATCGGTCTATCGGCCGAAGAACTTCGGTTTATTGAGGAGCACGAACGGGATGATATCCGCGACTTGGCTCTGCGAAAGTCCTTGTTCGAGGGGAAGGATGCACCGTTTCTGTTGTCGCAGATTGCGGGACGCAAAACAGCGAAGAACAAAATTCCTTCGTGGTATGCAAATCCGCAAATCGTGTATCCACAGCATGTATCGATGGAGCAGGCTTCATCGGAAACCACAGCTGCATACAAAGCTTCGCTGCTGTCCGGCAGTCATGGCAGATTGATTGATCTCACGGGCGGATTGGGCGTCGATTTCATTGCGATGTTGGCTCATTTTGACGAAGGTGTGTATGTGGAATCGAATGAAGAATTATGTCGCGTTGCGGCCTACAATTTCGGAGTATTGGGTATTGAAAATGTAACCATCGCAAACACATCTGCCGAAGATTATCTCAGTCGAAATCCGCAAGCCGATCTCATCTACCTTGATCCATCGCGAAGAGATAGCACCGGACGAAAAATCTTCCGTATCGAAGATTGCCAACCAAACGTCAGTGAACTGATGCCTATGCTTGCTTCCGCTTCTCCCCGCATCCTGATTAAATATTCGCCCATGCTCGATATCGGATTGGCGGTGAAATCGTTGGCAAACGTCAGCGAAGTGCATGTAGTGGCAGTGGATAACGAGTGCCGGGAATTGCTTTTCGTGTTGGAGACGACAGCAACAGAAGCACCATGCCGATATGTGGCGGTGAATCTCAAAAAAAACGGTCAGTCCGAAATATTTTCTTTCTCCACGCAAGAGAAAATGTCGCCGGCAAATTATGCGCAAACTCTCGGAACTTATCTCTACGAACCCAATGCTGCTATCCTGAAAGCGGGAGCTTTCGATATTGTGGCCTCACGCCATGATGTGTTAAAACTGCATCCCAATACCCATTTATATACTTGTGACGAGTTGAAAAACGATTTTCCCGGACGTATTTTTGAAGTTGAAGACGTTTTTTCGCCCAATAAGCATCATCTCCGAAATTTTGTTTCAAGCAATCCTCAAGCCAATATCAGCGTTCGCAATTATCCCGATTCAGTGGCTGAAATACGCAAAAAAACGGGAATCAAAGAGGGAGGCAATCGTTATGTGTTTGCTGCCACCTTAAATGACGGACAAAAGAAATGGATCGTGTGCTCGAAAATCGGACATAAAGGACTGTCCCCGAATAATTCGTGACACGACAATTTACTTACTCAAGTTGCTCAATCACACAATTCCACATCATCACACATCCGGGCTGCAATATTTTCAATATTTTGGCACCCACGTTTGTGCTAAACGGTTATCTTTGCAGTATGATTATTCCACGAATGATAAATAAGGCCGTTTCCATTGCTTTTGCAGGATGTTTGCTGCTGCTGATTTCGTGCACCGAAGACAGTTTTGTCGAAAATTCGGCGCGCTTGCGCATCAGCCTCACCGAATCATCGTCGATACCGCTTTCGGAAGCCAATCTCCAAATAACTTCTATCGAAGTGATGTTGACCGATTCGACCGGACAATCGCAAGACGAATGGATTCCGCTGGAATATGCCGGTGGTACTTACAACCTGTTGAAATATCTGAAAGGTGAGACAAAACAGATTGCCGATCAGTATTTTTCTGCCGGAACAATTACTCAAATTCGCATCAAATTGGCGAGCACGCTTCATATTGTCGATAAATACAGTTTGCTCTCCGATCAGCAACAACTGCCTGTAGATTTGGCAACCGAATATCAGGATGGGGTAGTGGTAGCCGCGGACATTCTGCTTACTCCGAACGTGATCACCGATATTCTGCTCGACTTTAACCTTGCTCAATCCATCTACAAAAACAACGCGGACGATTTTGTTTTTGTTCCTTACGTCAGAGCTTACACCCAACTGGATGGCGGAATGTTGAAGGGCACGATTTCGCCGGTGGAAGCTGTTCCTATGGTGCAAATCGGATATTTGACCGATACCCTCAGCACGTTTGCCGCATCCGATGGTTCGTTCTATTTTCAGGGACTTCGCGCCGGCTTGTGGGAAATTCATGTCATCCCGCTCAACACTCTATATGCCGACACCACAGTGATGGATACCGTTTTCAATCAGACGACTACAACCGTGTCTCCAAATCCGATCGTGCTGAAAAAAATCGAATAAGGCAGATAAAAAATCGCTCGGACACTTTTGAACCCCTTTCTTGTCAAAAGAATGATTGCCTTATTTTGAGTGCCGACATCCACTGAACTCAATCGAAAAAGAAGACAAACCCCGAAAACTCCTTGGGAAATACTGATATTACAGAGATGAACGACAATAGCTTAAGGGTGAGCATTCCATGCTTCATCATTCGTCTATTTGCCATGAAGCTGAGTAAGGGTTGACTTGGAGTTGCTATGGAGTTGCTATGGGGTTGCCTCGGAGCTATAACGTAGAATGGCGGTAGATAAATTGGCGGGAACAAATAAATGGGGAAGAAATGAAAGAGGTAAAACTCGAAAATGAACGGATCATCCGTCATTCATGAAGCAACCTCAATGTTTATCTACCGATGCTATTTCACCCAGAGACAAAATTCTTCTATCGTTTTTTTATGTTTTCTTTTTTCCGTTTAAATATATTTCAATACATTTGCAAAAGAAGATAGATAACTTTATATCGTTCAGAAAACACGGAATGAGATTCAAATTATATTTAAGCATCGATAAACACACATTTGGCAATCGATTACCTTTCAATTACCAATATGAACTGTCGGCGGTGATATACAAAATACTTGCCGGCGCCAATCAGGCATTCGCCGAATGGCTGCATGACAATGGTTTTGTGTCAGATAAAAAGATATTCAAGCTGTTTTCCTTTTCGAGGTTGCAAATACCCCAATATCGCATGGAGGGAAGTTTTCTGAAAATCCTTTCGGACACGGCCGAGTGGTATCTTTCTTTTTTGCCCGAACGCAGTACGCAGGAATTTATTCAGGGTGTTTTCAGAGAACAGCAGTTTGAGTTGGGAAACCGGCAAGCCCGAATCCGCTGCAGGGTGCAAAGCATCGAAATGCTGTCCTTGCCACTGTTTACCGAACAAATGTCGTTCAGGACACTTTCGCCGATGTGTCTGACGCTGAAGCGCGAAAACGGAACCGACGAATATGTTGCTCCCGATCACCCCATGGCGAAGGAACTCATCCGACAAAATCTGCTCGACAAATACAAAGCTTTCACCGGCAACGATTTTCCCAATCATGATGCTGTTTTCGACTTCAAGGTGACCAATCAACCCCGCTCATCGCTGGTGACCATCAAAGCCGACACGCCGCAGGAAAGCAAAATCCGTGCTTTCGGTTGCAATTTTCAGCTGACGGCACCCGTCGAGTTGATGAAAATCTGTTACGATTGCGGCATCGGCAGCAAAAACAGCATGGGGTTCGGGATGGTGGAAACAACAAAAGAAAATAACAAACAGGAAAACTAAAAGGATATATGTTACAAGAAATAACCATTGAAAAAACAAGTAATTTTTGGATAGATAATGGGATTGTAGGCTTGTATAAAGTACTGCGCTTATTACCTGAAGCTGAAGACTTCGATATTCGGTTAGAAAGTGATAAACTTGAAATTAAAGCTTTAGATGATTCTTTTGATGTTGCTGATTTTTTGAATAAAGCGAAAGACCATGTTGCTCAGCAATATTTGAAAAAAACAGAGAATTACGGTTGGATTTTAAAAAATGACGGAGAATTTGAAGTTTATCGTAAAACTGATTTTAAAATGCACTTAAAACCTTTTTTTGCAGGAAAAACTCCAAATACAGAAGGAGCAATTTGTACTCCTGACGCGAACGAGAAAGTAAATGTCAGACGAATGAATAATGATGAATATTCTCAGTTTTTATCTTTTCAAGAAAATATATTGTCTAACATTTCTGAAAAAATAAAATTGGGCAAGAAAGGTTTTATTAATTCACCTCCGAAATATGAAATAGGCTCAAATTTTACAGAAGAATTCCTTAAAAAAGGAGGGAAACTATGTTCATTTAGCGGAAAGCAATTTAAAAATGCAAATACAATTACAGGAATGAATTACCCGTTTTTGACGGGAAATAGCGGTGAACTAAATTTTGATTCCGCATTAAAAGTAAAACCTAAAATTTCTGCACTTTATGATTTTGTTTCACTCTTCTCCTTTTACAATCTGAATTATTTAATGCAAGATGATTTAAAACACTATTTTATTTTGTATGATGATAATTTAAAAGAACTTGAAAGCTTTTATGATATTATTAATGCAAACATAAATAATCTTACAAAACCTGATTTTTGCAGTTTCGAAACCCAGATTATAGGAACTCAATATGAATCAGAAAGTTTGTTCAATTTCTTACTTTCTGTTTATGCGCAGGTAAATCAGCGCATCAACAGAGATAAAAGAAGAGGAATTTTGTTAAGTAAAAGCGTATTCACCTTAGCAAATGACGATAATATTTTTCGCGATGTAAAAGAATATACTTCGTTGAACGCATTGTTCGAATTATTGGATTGTTTTGAAAACTACAAGGATGATGAACGCAGTTACCGTGAACCTTTTTTGAATTTTATTCGCTACTTTACTCAACGATTGGATAGCGGAAAGTACGATACAACTTGGCGTAACCGCTTATGCTCCGATATACTTTCATTTCGTAGCATCCTTAAAACGGTTGAATGGTTTTTAGGTGAAGTAAAAATAAAAGAAGATAAAGGAAATATCTTATTCCTGGATAAAATCATTGAAATATATAATTTTAAAACCCAAAAAAATATGAAAGCAGAAATGGTAGATATTTGTAAAGCGGTTGGAAACCGTATCGGCGCCTATTGTCGTGAAAAGGATGACAAAGGAATTCTTTTTTCAATACGAAATGCCAAAAGCAGGACTGAGTTTCTTAACGTATTGGCTGAAACTCAGTTTCGGACTGAAGTCTCTTATAGCGAAACTTTTTTCAAGGAGCTACCTGACAATTCACAATGGGAAGAATATAAGGCATTGGTAAGCATTTTTGCCATGAATAGCTTCTTATTTAAGGAAATAGAAAAAAAAGAAAATAATAAATAATGTTAAAAAAATTAATTATGGAAACAAATCAAATCGTTAATTGCGTAAATATCGCTTATATTTTTAAAACTTCCTTAGGGAGCATCAATGGCAGTTGGACGGAAGGAAATGTCAGTACTGTAAAGAAAATCACATTACCAAATGGGGCACAGCTACCATATGTTTCAGGACAAAGTATTAAATATCAAATTCGTAAGGCATGGAAAGAAATGGGATTGGAGGATTTATTGTCCGAGGTAAAGCAGGCTGAAAAAAAGGCCGGCGTTGACTTCACTTCCGGAGAGCCAAATCTCTATTTAGATGATGATTTATTGGGTTATATGATCGCCTCCACCGGAGAAAACAGACGCCGCACAGCAGTTGTACGTACTTCAGCTGCAATCGGATTATTCCCATTTCGAAATGATCGTGATTTGGGCACTAAATCAAAAGAACAAACAGGAGGCGATGTGTCAGCCGGCGGAAATATTTTTGAAACAGAGATTTATTACAACTATTTCAGGGTAAATATTTTGGTAGAGCTTGATCGATTGGGCGTATTTCAGGATTTTGAACTGGCAAAAGCCAATAAAGGCAAAGTTCAATCATTAGCACCTCAAGAAAAACGAGAAAGATTGATTTATTTACTGAGAGCACTTTCTCATATTTGGGGAGGAGGCAAACAGTCACGGTTGCTGACTGATATGTCGCCAAAATTTTTGGCCATTACTTTTCAAAACGTCAAATCACCCATTTTCCTTGAAACATTAACCGTTTCAGAAAATGAAGAATTAAACACAAAAACCATAAACGAGGTGCTTAGCGGAAATTCTGGAATTATTGAAAAACAATTGTTAGGTTTCCAATCCGGGATTTTCAAAAATGATGATGCGATTTCACTCTTACCTGAGATAACGAATATACAAACGGCATTTGAAAATGCGGTAGAATATATAAACAATGAATTGTTTCAACAATGAAGTTTATGCGAATAGTATGTTCCGGTAGCCTGAATTCATTTCGGCAACCGGACTTCCACACCTATCATAAGACACTCCCTCTTCCTCCCAAAACGACGGTAGCGGGAATGATTGGCAGTGCTTTGGGTATTTCTCCTGAAAAAGTTAATAACGAATGGATAAAAAATAATCGTTTCCAGATGGGAATTGTGGGTAAAAATAACGGCAAGGCAAATGATTTATGGCAAATAAGAAAATATACAGATAAATACATCAAAGATTATATTAAAGGTAAACATCAATATCCCTTCTTTTCTGCCGTAATTGTCAGAGAATTACTGTATTCTTCAGAATTTATTCTATATCTTCATTTCGAAGACGAAAATGATTATGAACTAGTCGGTAGTAAATTACAAAATCCTGAATGGGCACTTTCTTTAGGCAGGGAGGATGAATTGGTGTTGATCAAAGAAATTCGGCAAATGAATTTGGAAGAAAAGTCAAATATTAGTTTTTGCAATACCGTTTTGCCAATTGATTTTACAAAGACACCCTATGAAATTGTGATAAATACGCAAAATCCTTCAGGTAATTTATTGGATGAAGCACCCAAATCGATAAAATTACCCATAACGTTTTCATACAATGATGATGGGGCAAGAGAAGCAAATGAATATCAGCAATTTTCATTTATCTACAATTTACCTATTAAACCCAAGGATAGCAGAGGCTTTTATGATGAAGAACTAAATTATTCATTCCAGATTTTTTAGTTCATGAAATACAATGAGATTTTAGCGAAAAGCGAACCCAAAAAAACATTGATAGAGCATACGAACGATAGCTTATATTGGTTTTCGAAGGTTTTGAATTGGTATGATGTTCTGATAAGTAAAATGTCGGAACATTATTCCCTTTCCAAGCCTAATATAATTAAACGTCTTTTTATTACAGTGGCTTTCCATGACATAGGTAAAGCTACGGAACGGTTTCAGGATAAAGTTAGGGGGCTCCCTTTGAATATGCTTGAATCTCACGCGTTGACTTCCGTCCCTTTTATTTACAAGGAAATAAAAGATAACCCTATAAAAGTTATTGACGGGAATCCATTCTTTCCGGAAATTCTCGCTATAGCAAGCCATCACAGCAAATTGAAAAATGGACTGTTCCAGGATTATGAAAGAATGAGAATTGCCTTTGCCGATAAAAATTATTTCCAAACATTCTATGAAAACATTAACCAGCAGGCAATCAACTTAAATATCCCCAATTGGCAATTTTTAAAATTTTATGAAGAATTAGTTGAAGAAAATCCTTATTGGATTTTCTATGATGAGGTAATGAATTATATAGGTTCTTATAAATATGAAAAGACAAATGTAATCAGGGATTTATTTTTGCTTTTTAAATCGGTTTTGCATTATTGTGATTGGTTAGCTTCCTCCAATAATACAACCTATCACTATTCTGCTACCGAAAATAATGAATCGATTACGGCTAAAATGAAAATTAAAGTGCCCCAATTTGTTAGTTGGGAATCTTTTCAATTGCATGCTGCAAAATCATCTTCAAAAAACGTTTTTATTCAGATCCCCACAGGACAGGGAAAAACGGAAGCTTCCATTTTATGGGCAACACAAAATAATGTCAATCAAAAAATCTTATTTTTATTACCTACAATGGTAACAACAACCAAAATGTGGGAAAGAATGATTCACTTTTTCGGAGGTACAGAAAATGTTGGCCTTTCACATGGTACGGCAAAATATATATTAAGAGAAAAAGAAGAGGATATGGAGCCGGAAACACTGAGAAGTCATTATCTGTATAATCGTACGTTTTTTAAACCTGTGACTGTAGCCACTCTCGACCAACTTGTATATAGTTTTTTTAATTGGGGATATTGGGTGTTAACCGGAGCGGCAAGTTTCAATGCAAAAATTATTATCGATGAAGTTCATACATATGACGCTTATACTTTTGGTCTGCTATTAAAAGTTATTGAATGCATTACTCCTTACAATACACAATTTGCAGTGATGAGTGCATCTTTGCCGGAAGTATTAAAACAAGAATTAGAAAAAGTTTTGCCCAATTACGAATTGATAAAAGAACAAAAATTCGACAGCAAACAACGCCATATAGTTGAAGTGCGTGATTGTTTTATCGAACAATGCGTAAGTGATATTGTTAGCGATTACCGTTTAAACAAAAAAGTTTTGATTGTTTGCAACACAATTGCCAAGGCTCGCGAAATTTTCGATCTTTTGGATGAAAAAATACACTTGGAAAACAGGATGCTTTATCATTCTCAATTTATATTACAAGACAAAAAGAACAAGGAAGATTTGCTGGAAAATTTGAAATCGAAAGATAATAGATTTGTCGCCGTTTGTACACAAATTGTAGAAGTTAGCCTGGATATTGATTTTGATGTTCTATATACCGAGAATGCCCCAATTGATGCAATTATACAACGACTAGGAAGAGTTAACAGAAGAGGTGAAATTAATAAACGGTTTCCCGATATGCAATTTGCTAAAGTCATTATAACTCGCGAATCAGAAAAAAGTAGAAAATATGTATATAAAACTTTATCTAACGTTTTGTCATTGACTTACTCGAATTTAAGTAATATTGCAATCAAACAAAAAGGGAATATTTCGGAAAAAGATTTGAAAGATCTTGTCGATATCGTTTATACAAAAGAAAATTTGGGATATGAATATTTCAATGAGCTAAATGAAGCAAAGAACTTAATTCCAACAATTTGGAAAGACTATTTAAAAAATATTTATACTTTAAATGTTGATGAAGCAAAATTGTATCAAATCAGTTCCCGCAAAAGCGATTATATAACAGTCGAAGCTGTTTTGTTAAAACATTATCAGCAATATAATTTTGATGAATGCATTGCTCATAACAATTATGACTTATTACGAAAATACATTATAAAAGTTCCTTTGCACATTGCAAGAAAATATTCTAACAAAAAAATAAATGATTCTGACATTTATTTACTAGATATGAAATATGATGAATTTTATGGATTATCATTAGAACCTGACGATCAAAATATAATTTGATAATATGCAAGTTAATGCAACATATATTAATCTTTATCATGTTTGTAAACGTGAACTGTGGCTTCATGCCAACGGGATAAGGTTTGAGCATACTTCTGACATAGTATATGATGGCAAGTTGATTCACGAAACGAGTTATCCGCAGCGTTCGGAGCGTTATGAAGAAGTGGAAATCGATGGCATAAAAATCGATTATTACGATGCGCGGAATAAAGTGATTCACGAAATTAAGCGTTCGGACAAAGTGGAGGAGGCGCATGTCTGGCAAGTGAAATATTACATTTACGTGCTGGAACGCAATGGGATAAAAGAGGTTAGCGGGTTGTTGGAATATCCGACGCTGCGTCAAACCACCAAAGTGGAGCTGACGGATGCCGACCGGCAAAAAATTGCCGAAATGGAAAAGGAGATTACGGAAATTATCCGTTCCGATGATTGCCCACCGGTGATTCATTCGAAAATTTGCAAGAATTGCAGTTACTATGATTTTTGTTATGTGGAAGAGAAAGAAAGTATTACAGAGCAATAATTATATAGGCGAAAATTTATAATATGAAGAAGACCTATTACCTGTTCAATCCGGGAACGTTGCAACGGAAAGACAATACGATAAAGTTTACTCCGATTGAGGAAGACGGGAATGGCTTGGAGCATGAAGGGCAACCCCGATATCTGCCGGTGGAAAATATTGCCGAATTTTACGTGTTTGGTGCTTTGAATGCCAACAGTGCTTTGTATAATTTTTTGGGACAAAACGACATTGCCGTACATTTTTTCGATTATTACGAAAATTATACCGGTTCGTTTATGCCGCGCGACGGTCTGCTTTCGGGAAAAATGATTTTGGCTCAAACCTCAGCATATCAGAGTAAAAAAAGGAGGCTCGAACTGGCACGAAAATTTGTAGAAGGTGCGGCTTTCAACATGACCAAAAACCTGCGTTATTATAATTCGCGCGGTAAGGATCTGGAGGGGGTAATCGAAAAAATTGAGCAATATGCCGCGATGCTTCCTAATGCGGAAGCCGTTGACGAAATGATGGGATTGGAAGGCAACATAAGGCAAACCTATTACGAGGGTTTCGAACTTATCCTCAACGATTTCAGCATGGGTGGAAGAAGTAAGCAACCGCCTAAAAACGAAGTGAATGCGTTGATTTCGTTTGGCAATATGATGTGCTATTCGCAGTGCTTGCGGGCGATTCATCAAACGCAGCTCAACCCGACGATCAGTTACCTGCATACGCCGGGAGACCGCCGTTATTCGCTTTCGTTGGATATATCGGAAATCTTCAAACCTATATTGGTGGACCGAGTGATTTTTAAACTGTTGAACAAAAAAGAGCTTCAGGAAAAGCATTTCGAAAATAAACTCAATAAGTGTTTGCTCAATCCTGCAGGGAAAAAGATATTCGTGCAGGCCTTTGAAGAGCGGCTCAACGAAACCATTCAGCACCGATCGCTCAAACGCAAAGTGAGTTATCGGCATCTCATCAAGTTGGAATGTTACAAACTGAGCAAACATTTGCTGGGAATGGAAGAATACAAACCATTTAAAATGTATTGGTAGTTATGAAACACAAATCCCGTCACCCGATCACTCGTAAAAAAGTTTGAGCAGTGTATGTAATTTTGGTATATGATGTTGGAGAAAAGCGCGTCGGAAAAATGCTGAAATTGTGCCGCAAATATTTGAATTGGATACAGAATTCGGTTTTTGAAGGCGATATTTCCGAGGTTAAATTGAAAGAATTGATTATATTGGCGGAAAAAATAATGAAACCGGAAGAAGATTCGTTGATTATTTTTTCGAGTCGGACAGAAAAATTTCTCGACAAGCAAATTATTGGAAAAGAGCGAAGTAGCACCGATAATTTTCTCTGATCCGATTGTCGATGGAGGGTTTTCCTCACGGTTGCGTGAGCAATCGACAGGAACAGCGATCATTGACATGCTGAAAATCAATATATAAAATAAGTTGTCGATAGTCGGGAATTTTTATATTTTTGCCTATCGACAACTTTCCTACTTCAAAAATGAAGTTTATTTTGTGTTTTCGGGCTGATTTTCAGCCTTATTTTTAGTCGTTTTCAACGACTCTTAATCGCACCAGAAGGAATTGAAAGTCCGATAACCCGAAAAGATCGAAAATTTCTTTCTTATCCTCTTAATCGCACCAGAAGGAATTGAAAGATCATAACCTCCCGTGTCTTACAACGAGGATCGTCGTCTCTTAATCGCACCAGAAGGAATTGAAAGCGAGATGTGGCACGTAAAGCAGATGATTGACAAACGCTCTTAATCGCACCAGAAGGAATTGAAAGACGGCAGCTGAAGCATGGGCAGTTATCGACGATGCAGCTCTTAATCGCACCAGAAGGAATTGAAAGTACATTGTTGCCGGAATAATTTGCTTTGAGCAAGCGTCTCTTAATCGCACCAGAAGGAATTGAAAGATCACTTGTCGTTTGCACTCGGCGAATTGGGACTTCTCTTAATCGCACCAGAAGGAATTGAAAGACGGTTCGTCTTTATCGTCAGAATAAACGAGTATGACTCTTAATCGCACCAGAAGGAATTGAAAGTCAACTATTTTGTTCTCGTCTTTCACTTTTCGCTCACTCTTAATCGCACCAGAAGGAATTGAAAGCCATTTTATCTTAATTAATACGTATATGACTATTATCTCTTAATCGCACCAGAAGGAATTGAAAGCTGACAGGATGATGTACCCGCATGATCCGTCGGCTTCGCTCTTAATCGCACCAGAAGGAATTGAAAGATTTCAGCGTGTTAAACTCATCGATGATTTGAGTTCTCTTAATCGCACCAGAAGGAATTGAAAGAATATAGATATGGGCTATTCAATTCCTAATCTGAAACTCTTAATCGCACCAGAAGGAATTGAAAGATCGCTGAAACGACAATAAACAATATAGCATTTAGTACTCTTAATCGCACCAGAAGGAATTGAAAGTTGCTTGCTTCTTATGTAAACGGTATCAGGGCTGACACTCTTAATCGCACCAGAAGGAATTGAAAGTTTATATCTGTTAAGTCTCCTTCAATAGCTAATCGCTCTTAATCGCACCAGAAGGAATTGAAAGTCGTTGAGTTCACGCCTGAATTGCTGAACAAGATACTCTTAATCGCACCAGAAGGAATTGAAAGTCGTTGAGTTCACACCTGAATTGCTTAACAAGATTGGCTCTTAATCGCACCAGAAGGAATTGAAAGTTCAAATTTGGTTCTGGAACTTATGATGTTGTGGGTCTCTTAATCGCACCAGAAGGAATTGAAAGAATGTTGCTCCTGCTATCATACCAGATGGCGTGCCTCCTCTTAATCGCACCAGAAGGAATTGAAAGAGGGTTAAAGTAGTTTACAAGAATCCATCTTCTACTCTTAATCGCACCAGAAGGAATTGAAAGTCCGCTAAAGATCAGTTATTTACAACGATTAATACACTCTTAATCGCACCAGAAGGAATTGAAAGATGTGTATCCGTCGCTTTTAAGCGACTTAACTCCGCTCTTAATCGCACCAGAAGGAATTGAAAGAGCGTAAGGGTGTGAATGTTATTGTACCATCTATTTCTCTTAATCGCACCAGAAGGAATTGAAAGTTCATTCCTAACATCTCGACAAGATACATGAAGAAGCTCTTAATCGCACCAGAAGGAATTGAAAGGCGTTTAGTTCGTCATACATTTGTTTGATTGTTTTTCTCTTAATCGCACCAGAAGGAATTGAAAGTTATTAAGATGTTTCGCCATAAGCAGTTACTTCACCACTCTTAATCGCACCAGAAGGAATTGAAAGTCGTTGAGTTCACGCCTGAATTGCTGAACAAGATTGGCTCTTAATCGCACCAGAAGGAATTGAAAGGAAACAGATTATTCAAGAGAAGGTAGTAACTAAAATCTCTTAATCGCACCAGAAGGAATTGAAAGGCGTTTAGTTCGTCATACATTTGTTTGATTGTTTTTGCTCTTAATCGCACCAGAAGGAATTGAAAGAACAATGTACATCGGCACAACTGCCGTAGCAATAAATCCTCTTAATCGCACCAGAAGGAATTGAAAGTAACTTTACGTGAGTTGCCTTTTCGTTGCGAAACGACTCTTAATCGCACCAGAAGGAATTGAAAGCGATGAACGCGAGTGGGAGAATGAAGCGAGACAAGCCTCTTAATCGCACCAGAAGGAATTGAAAGTTTCTGTATAATTGCGTGGATGGAGACAATAAACCCGCTCTTAATCGCACCAGAAGGAATTGAAAGAGCGTAAGGGTGTGAATGTTATTGTTCCGTCAATTTACTCTTAATCGCACCAGAAGGAATTGAAAGTTTTCAATTGTCTCCAAATATTCTTTTTGTTTTGCCTCTCTTAATCGCACCAGAAGGAATTGAAAGCGGTTACGTAACAGGATTGTTTAACTTTCCGTTGACACTCTTAATCGCACCAGAAGGAATTGAAAGGCGAAACCGTTTACCGATTCTGCCCACTTATCAAGTCTCTTAATCGCACCAGAAGGAATTGAAAGACCGCTTTCTTGCAAGCAGGTGTCAATGGAAAGTTAAACTCTTAATCGCACCAGAAGGAATTGAAAGGCAATTAATTATGCAACTACTGACACGCTTGCAACGCTCTTAATCGCACCAGAAGGAATTGAAAGTTTTTACATATTAGTACATTTATTAAACTTTTGTCGCTCTTAATCGCACCAGAAGGAATTGAAAGATTGCGAAACATTCGCTTCTCATATTTTTTTTTACTTCTCTTAATCGCACCAGAAGGAATTGAAAGTTATCAGAAGGGGATATGGTTACGGGGCTTTCTGTTGCTCTTAATCGCACCAGAAGGAATTGAAAGTACATTGTAGCAGGGATAATTTGCTTTGAGCAAGCGTCTCTTAATCGCACCAGAAGGAATTGAAAGTCAAGTAGAGCCATCTCGATAGCTACCACTTTTTCCTCTTAATCGCACCAGAAGGAATTGAAAGATCGTAACTACATGTTTTTCTGTTTTAGTTACCGTCTCTTAATCGCACCAGAAGGAATTGAAAGCTTTGTAATAATCGTTTGTATTTCTCAAGAAGTAATCTCTTAATCGCACCAGAAGGAATTGAAAGTTCGTGCCGATCTTAAATTCAACCGTGTAATTTTCCCTCTTAATCGCACCAGAAGGAATTGAAAGACTTAAATCCGAACGGATTTTTTTTATCGTTGAATCTCTTAATCGCACCAGAAGGAATTGAAAGTTTCTGTATAATTGCGTGGATGGAGACAATAAACCCGCTCTTAATCGCACCAGAAGGAATTGAAAGATTTATTGCGAAGTAGGAGATACGGTGATATACGACTCTTAATCGCACCAGAAGGAATTGAAAGACTTGTTTACCTCTTTAACGACCTCAACCGTGTAAGGCTCTTAATCGCACCAGAAGGAATTGAAAGTCGAAATCGACGTATTGCGTCGTCGGCAGCACAGTGCCTCTTAATCGCACCAGAAGGAATTGAAAGGGCTTCGTTTGTTCGCTTATTTCTTGCCGAACACGTCTCTTAATCGCACCAGAAGGAATTGAAAGAACGGAGTTATAGACGACGAAGAAGTTATTGCTACACTCTTAATCGCACCAGAAGGAATTGAAAGTTTTCAATTGTCCCCAAATATTCTTTTTGCTTTGCCTCTCTTAATCGCACCAGAAGGAATTGAAAGTCGATTGTGTCAGATGTTTTCTTTATCGAATCCTGCCTCTTAATCGCACCAGAAGGAATTGAAAGTCCTTAACGAAACGCTCGCTTGCAGCTTTCATATTTCTCTTAATCGCACCAGAAGGAATTGAAAGTTCTCGAGAATAGACCACGCTTGCTCAAAGCAAATTCTCTTAATCGCACCAGAAGGAATTGAAAGCTTAGTAACCTTTGCTTAATAACGCCGTTGTATTTCTCTTAATCGCACCAGAAGGAATTGAAAGATAGGAAGGATAGTAACGAATACGATTTCAAGCATGCTCTTAATCGCACCAGAAGGAATTGAAAGTTCTCGAGAATAGACCACGCTTGCTCAAAGCAAATTACTCTTAATCGCACCAGAAGGAATTGAAAGTAACTTTATATTTTAATAAATTTTTTGCCTACTCTTTCTCTTAATCGCACCAGAAGGAATTGAAAGTCGACAAATGTTCGCGATGAGATTAAAACTACGCAGCTCTTAATCGCACCAGAAGGAATTGAAAGACCAAACTCGCTATTGCAGTATCGACGTATGTCTTTCTCTTAATCGCACCAGAAGGAATTGAAAGAACGAATACACATTGATTGCGAGTATGGAATAAGCGACTCTTAATCGCACCAGAAGGAATTGAAAGATAGCTAATCGAGCTTCGTTTGCATTACTTGCAGCCTCCTCTTAATCGCACCAGAAGGAATTGAAAGATGTTAAGCCTGCAAAGAAGGGAGCTGACAGCATCTCTTAATCGCACCAGAAGGAATTGAAAGACGCCTGACGTTCGATAAACCTTGAAATCGTGCGTCTCTTAATCGCACCAGAAGGAATTGAAAGTTATTAAGATGTTGCGCCATAAGCCGTTACTTCGCCTCTTAATCGCACCAGAAGGAATTGAAAGTCGATCGTAAATTCTTTCCTCAATTTCCATTTCTGCCTCTTAATCGCACCAGAAGGAATTGAAAGACCGACAATTTTGTCTCTGTCGTACCTATCTTTTGCTCTTAATCGCACCAGAAGGAATTGAAAGTACGTAACCGATATTCTATGAAGTCGCGCAAACTTTCCTCTTAATCGCACCAGAAGGAATTGAAAGGCGTTGAAAGTGCTGTAATTATCTTGCCTCGTATTCTCTTAATCGCACCAGAAGGAATTGAAAGACAAAAGATAGTACCTAACTTCGTACCTAAAGAATTCTCTTAATCGCACCAGAAGGAATTGAAAGGCATATACAAGTTGTTCAACTCTTCAACCTGTTCTTCTCTTAATCGCACCAGAAGGAATTGAAAGGTTCAACACATCGTGAAATGGAGAGAGAAAAATTATCTCTTAATCGCACCAGAAGGAATTGAAAGATTTAAATTCATACCTGGTAATAATTGGATTCCTTTCCCTCTTAATCGCACCAGAAGGAATTGAAAGTACGAAATAATTTAGAGTATTTTTAAAAGAATCGACTCTTAATCGCACCAGAAGGAATTGAAAGACGTTGAAAGCGCTGTAATGACTTTTCCTCGTATTTCTCTTAATCGCACCAGAAGGAATTGAAAGATAGCCGTATCGTCAAGCTTCAAATATTTAAGTCCTGCTCTTAATCGCACCAGAAGGAATTGAAAGACGTAAAGATAAGGAGTTGCAACATTCGCCTTGTCGACTCTTAATCGCACCAGAAGGAATTGAAAGACCTGTATCATGGCGCTGTTGCTGTACCTTTAATAACTCTTAATCGCACCAGAAGGAATTGAAAGTTCAGAAATTCGGAAAGAAGTATGTTGTTTGCAAGTGTCTCTTAATCGCACCAGAAGGAATTGAAAGTGAGTTCACGAATATCTGATTTTCGACACATAATACCTCTTAATCGCACCAGAAGGAATTGAAAGGCGCAAACGAAATACGCATTTCGCAAATCGAAATCGTCTCTTAATCGCACCAGAAGGAATTGAAAGAATAAAGAACTTCGCCAATTTTGTAAATATTATTTTCTCTTAATCGCACCAGAAGGAATTGAAAGTCCTGTGCGTTTGTTGTAATGGCAGCGCAAGCCTTCTCTTAATCGCACCAGAAGGAATTGAAAGCGGGCTGAAACTTACGGGCACGATCGATATCGTCCTCTTAATCGCACCAGAAGGAATTGAAAGCGAACAAAAACCTTTGACTGCACATCGACAGGAGAACTCTTAATCGCACCAGAAGGAATTGAAAGGCCAATCCTCAAGCCAAAACTGCGATGTCGGATTGACTCTTAATCGCACCAGAAGGAATTGAAAGGAGCTATCTATGTATGGCATGCATCGAGAGAAATTGCTCTTAATCGCACCAGAAGGAATTGAAAGATCAGGATGAAGCGAGTTAAAGAAACGACTTATTACGACTCTTAATCGCACCAGAAGGAATTGAAAGAAGAAGACGATTACGAAATACCAGATGAAATAGAACTCTTAATCGCACCAGAAGGAATTGAAAGTGTCGAGGAGAAGAACATCAGAATATCCGAAAGATAAGCTCTTAATCGCACCAGAAGGAATTGAAAGATCAAATTATCTGCGTATCAATTTGTAGATGACTAACTCTTAATCGCACCAGAAGGAATTGAAAGGTCTTCATCAATAATCGTTCTCTCTATTGATATAACTCTTAATCGCACCAGAAGGAATTGAAAGGTATGTTATGTAACGTCTCGGTCGATACCGAGTGAGTCTCTTAATCGCACCAGAAGGAATTGAAAGTACAAAGGACGAATGAAGACGTGGGTGGATGTTTATCCTCTTAATCGCACCAGAAGGAATTGAAAGGACGAAGACGGGTTGGACGTTGATCTGACGGACTGTCTCTTAATCGCACCAGAAGGAATTGAAAATGATCCGAAATTACGGCAAATGGTTAGCGACAAACTCTCTTAATCGCACCAGAAGGAATTGAAAAATAGGAATTGCGGTAGCGGCGATTGCTGCGCTTACTACCTCTTAATCGCACCAGAAGGAATTGAAAACTTCAGAATTTCGCGACATCGATGAGCAAACAGGTACTCTTAATCGCACCAGAAGGAATTGAAATCCTCTAATTAGATGTTTTGCAAACATTTCATTAAGTCTCTTAATCGCACCAGAAGGAATTGAAATATTTTTCGGAATAAATCTTTTTATCTTCATCCATCCTCTTAATCGCACCAGAAGGAATTGAAATTACGCAAAGGAATAACGAATATTTCGCTCTCGATACTCTTAATCGCACCAGAAGGAATTGAAATATCGGATACGGATAGCCGTAACCGCTCAAGCCGCTTCTCTTAATCGCACCAGAAGGAATTGAAATAAATGTCGTGCGCTATCGAAAACATCTTCGCGCGCTGCTCTTAATCGCACCAGAAGGAATTGAAATAGCCAAAACTTTTGTTCATTCGATACAATTCCGCCAGCTCTTAATCGCACCAGAAGGAATTGAAATATCGAAAATGGCAAAAAATTCACGAATTCGAATCGCTCTCTTAATCGCACCAGAAGGAATTGAAATACTCCATATCATCCAAAGATAGGGGATGATTGTCTAACTCTTAATCGCACCAGAAGGAATTGAAATAACACTAATAAGTAATGGTGTAATACGAGAATCGAGACTCTTAATCGCACCAGAAGGAATTGAAATTTTTGTATGATACGTGGACTGCGTATCAGCTTAACAACTCTTAATCGCACCAGAAGGAATTGAAATTCATTAGGGGGAGGACTATAACCATAGGTACGGCCTCTTAATCGCACCAGAAGGAATTGAAATGGCTGTCAACTTTTTTGCCGTATGTCTGGCTTAAAACTCTTAATCGCACCAGAAGGAATTGAAATGGCACAGGAAAAGATCGACGGACTTGAGAAGACTGTCTCTTAATCGCACCAGAAGGAATTGAAATACTATACCTAAACGACTTATGCTTATCATATTGGCCTCTTAATCGCACCAGAAGGAATTGAAATAACGAAACGGATATAAAGGTTGAGTACTACATCGATCTCTTAATCGCACCAGAAGGAATTGAAATGATCAAACAGATGCTTATTTGAAGACACATACGATACTCTTAATCGCACCAGAAGGAATTGAAATTCCTCCAACCAACCAACTTTCCGTTATCGATGTGCCTCTTAATCGCACCAGAAGGAATTGAAATCATCTTTGCCGTCAAGCCGAGACCGTAAGGATCTGCTCTTAATCGCACCAGAAGGAATTGAAATTTTTTACATATTAGTACATTTATTAAACTTTTGTCGCTCTTAATCGCACCAGAAGGAATTGAAATTCTTTTCAACTTCAGATTCCTTCACTTCGGCCTGCACTCTTAATCGCACCAGAAGGAATTGAAATTAAAGATTTCAGGTGAACTCGGCATCGATCCAAATTCTCTTAATCGCACCAGAAGGAATTGAAATTTGCGATATACCTTCTTGGTGGCACGATGCCAATTTCTCTTAATCGCACCAGAAGGAATTGAAATTTGCATTTGGATCAAGCTTATTGTCAGGCTCAATCTCTCTTAATCGCACCAGAAGGAATTGAAATACCTGTATTCTACGACTTCAGCTTTGTTCTTCGCATTCTCTTAATCGCACCAGAAGGAATTGAAATGTAATTATGAAAAAGATAAGAATTGGCAACGACTTTGTCTCTTAATCGCACCAGAAGGAATTGAAATTGCTGATACGCGATATTAAGAACGGAAGCCTTTCGCGCTCTTAATCGCACCAGAAGGAATTGAAATTACATAGGCGTTTCAAATTCTCCGTACATTGAATCACTCTTAATCGCACCAGAAGGAATTGAAATGCCGAGAAAAACTCGATGATCGATCCCGTCGGTGCTCTCTTAATCGCACCAGAAGGAATTGAAATATCGATAAAGTGGAGAGAGCGATTCAGGATAGACACCTCTTAATCGCACCAGAAGGAATTGAAATACCTCAATATCGGTAACCGTATCGACGACCAAATACTCTTAATCGCACCAGAAGGAATTGAAATATATCATAGCCGCAAGGCCTGCTATGGGTAAGACTCTCTTAATCGCACCAGAAGGAATTGAAATAGTAATCGCTTTCATTGATTTCAGGATGTTCTTTCACTCTTAATCGCACCAGAAGGAATTGAAATGTAGTTGTATAATTAATTGCCGATGTAGTGGTAGAACTCTTAATCGCACCAGAAGGAATTGAAATTAAGCGATTTATATTGATCGACTTCGATCGTTCCACTCTTAATCGCACCAGAAGGAATTGAAATTAGTTCTATCTCATCAATTGTTTTTAGATATTCCTGCTCTTAATCGCACCAGAAGGAATTGAAATCTACATTGATGAGGTTAAGCCTGAAACGGTTCTGATACTCTTAATCGCACCAGAAGGAATTGAAATTTCATTTCGTGATTAATCAATTCGACGTTGTGAAGACTCTTAATCGCACCAGAAGGAATTGAAATAACGAATATCTAAATTCTGATGTTACGTCGTAAAACTCTTAATCGCACCAGAAGGAATTGAAATTATAGCCGTGTGGTCGAGCATAACATATAGCTTGGACTCTTAATCGCACCAGAAGGAATTGAAATGAAAGAAATACTGCCGAAGCAGCACGACAAGAAACTCTTAATCGCACCAGAAGGAATTGAAATGGAGGAGATTATAAATTCGGGCTTGACTTTGGTTCTCTTAATCGCACCAGAAGGAATTGAAATTCGATAGAACATCTGATTACGCTCCCTCTTCGGTCCTCTTAATCGCACCAGAAGGAATTGAAATTATCGAGGAAAGAGTGTCGTTGGCAGTGTTTAACGCTCTTAATCGCACCAGAAGGAATTGAAATCTGATAAGAGGTATCTAATCTTTGAAGAATTTCCTGCTCTTAATCGCACCAGAAGGAATTGAAATAAAAAGGTATAAGGAAAAACGAATACCTAATATATTCTCTTAATCGCACCAGAAGGAATTGAAATTATTATCTGATTTTTTGTTACCCTAAACAATTCTTTGCTCTTAATCGCACCAGAAGGAATTGAAATTGATAATCTTATCTGGTGTTGTAATCGCAATGGAAACTCTTAATCGCACCAGAAGGAATTGAAATCACGTTAAGCGCGACGAACTTCGGGGCAACGATAAGCTCTTAATCGCACCAGAAGGAATTGAAATCCGGGTCTGAATAATCCGCTTGCCTCTCACCGTTCACTCTTAATCGCACCAGAAGGAATTGAAATGTCGTGCGGAGATCTTGCGCTCCCTGTCAATCTTATCTCTTAATCGCACCAGAAGGAATTGAAATAACTTCTGATTGTACTTGCAACTGTTCGATGTCATGCTCTTAATCGCACCAGAAGGAATTGAAATGATTGTGCGAGGTATTTGGAGTTTGGTAGCAGAGGCTCTTAATCGCACCAGAAGGAATTGAAATTTGTCAATTATCTGACTATTTACAAGACCTGATTCGGCTCTTAATCGCACCAGAAGGAATTGAAATTTTTCATCATCAAACACGTTGAAATCATACCTTCGTCTCTTAATCGCACCAGAAGGAATTGAAATATGCGCAAATCTAATGTCATCCAATTATCATCCAACTCTTAATCGCACCAGAAGGAATTGAAATATTACTAAAGTCTTCGGTATTACGTGCAAATTCAACTCTTAATCGCACCAGAAGGAATTGAAATAAGTTATTTGCATCTAATGCTGTTACATTCAATGCTCTCTTAATCGCACCAGAAGGAATTGAAATTCGACAGTTTTAAGTTGTGTAAGAACATCACTAACCTCTTAATCGCACCAGAAGGAATTGAAATACCCAACCGGCAACTTCTCCCATCGCAGCACCTATCTCTTAATCGCACCAGAAGGAATTGAAATGTCTTTCCGCCACCGCGCGATCCTCCGACAATTAACTCTTAATCGCACCAGAAGGAATTGAAATCGCTGCGCAATGATTTTATACGGATTTCTCTTTTTCTCTTAATCGCACCAGAAGGAATTGAAATGCAGAAGCCTTAAACTTTTCTAAGTCGGATATGATCTCTTAATCGCACCAGAAGGAATTGAAATGTCGTGCGGAGATCTTGCGCTCCCTGTCAATCTTATCTCTTAATCGCACCAGAAGGAATTGAAATAACTTCTGATTGTACTTGCAACTGTTCGATGTCATGCTCTTAATCGCACCAGAAGGAATTGAAATGATTGTGCGAGGTATTTGGAGTTTGGTAGCAGAGGCTCTTAATCGCACCAGAAGGAATTGAAATTTGTCAATTATCTGACTATTTACAAGACCTGATTCGGCTCTTAATCGCACCAGAAGGAATTGAAATTTTTCATCATCAAACACGTTGAAATCATACCTTCGTCTCTTAATCGCACCAGAAGGAATTGAAATATGCGCAAATCTAATGTCATCCAATTATCATCCAACTCTTAATCGCACCAGAAGGAATTGAAATATTACTAAAGTCTTCGGTATTACGTGCAAATTCAACTCTTAATCGCACCAGAAGGAATTGAAATAAGTTATTTGCATCTAATGCTGTTACATTCAATGCTCTCTTAATCGCACCAGAAGGAATTGAAATTCGACAGTTTTAAGTTGTGTAAGAACATCACTAACCTCTTAATCGCACCAGAAGGAATTGAAATACCCAACCGGCAACTTCTCCCATCGCAGCACCTATCTCTTAATCGCACCAGAAGGAATTGAAATGTCTTTCCGCCACCGCGCGATCCTCCGACAATTAACTCTTAATCGCACCAGAAGGAATTGAAATCGCTGCGCAATGATTTTATACGGATTTCTCTTTTTCTCTTAATCGCACCAGAAGGAATTGAAATGCAGAAGCCTTAAACTTTTCTAAGTCGGATATGATCTCTTAATCGCACCAGAAGGAATTGAAATCTCGGTTATCTTGTTGCCATCTTCGTCATAGTCATACTCTTAATCGCACCAGAAGGAATTGAAATGAAGATGCAACGGCAGAATCACTTTTGGAGACAGTCTCTTAATCGCACCAGAAGGAATTGAAATTCAGCTGACAGAATTAATCGGTCTATCGAAAATTATACTCTTAATCGCACCAGAAGGAATTGAAATATGAAGAGTATAAAATACTCAAGCAGCAGCAAAAAGCTCTTAATCGCACCAGAAGGAATTGAAATTTATGGAGTCGTCGGTAAGTAAATATAAGGGCTTCTCTTAATCGCACCAGAAGGAATTGAAATAAACGATTTACGTGAACGATTTACGAGCTATGCGCCTCTTAATCGCACCAGAAGGAATTGAAATATGAATTCAGCGTGCATCTTTGTTGTTAACTCTTCTTTCTCTTAATCGCACCAGAAGGAATTGAAATTAATTTAAGCATTAACGTACCCGTTAACGACGCATTCTCTTAATCGCACCAGAAGGAATTGAAATTATTCCCCGAAAATGATCTCTTTTACATATCCTTCCTCTTAATCGCACCAGAAGGAATTGAAATTAGCGTTAATTTGCTCCTGTCGTATATCCAACTCCGCCTCTTAATCGCACCAGAAGGAATTGAAATTTTTCTGTAGCAAGTTAGCGGTTAAAGAGTGTAACTCTCTTAATCGCACCAGAAGGAATTGAAATAATAGTTGAATTTAACTTTATTTAATATCTTACTTACTCTTAATCGCACCAGAAGGAATTGAAATATGAATTCAGCGTGCATCTTTGTTGTTAACTCTTCTCTCTTAATCGCACCAGAAGGAATTGAAATATCGGTACAAAAGTGCTTGAAGTTGCAAATGGATTACTCTTAATCGCACCAGAAGGAATTGAAATATTTTTAAGTCTTATCTGCTCTGCGTCAAACGGCTCTCTTAATCGCACCAGAAGGAATTGAAATCCCTCTCTTTGAAAGCGCAAAAGGTGATATTCCTTTCCTCTTAATCGCACCAGAAGGAATTGAAATGCGGAATTTGTATCGGAGCGTAATCATCACCGAAATACTCTTAATCGCACCAGAAGGAATTGAAATGACAATGCTATACATAGGTGAAACCGTTTTAAACACCTCTTAATCGCACCAGAAGGAATTGAAATAAAAATTGATTGAGGTCTTGAGTATAGAGGCGTCCTTGACTCTTAATCGCACCAGAAGGAATTGAAATGAGCATAGTCTCGAAGGCTACTTCAAGCTGTTGAAATCTCTTAATCGCACCAGAAGGAATTGAAATGCAAATACTAATTTTATCTTTTCCATATCGGTTTTCATCTCTTAATCGCACCAGAAGGAATTGAAATACGGTTATTTCGATTGTTTTTTGGAGAATAGCCTCTGCTCTTAATCGCACCAGAAGGAATTGAAATAGTCTGGTGTTTGTGACATGCCAACAGCGTTCGAGACTCTTAATCGCACCAGAAGGAATTGAAATTACTTCTTAATGACAGTATGTGCACGTTCGGCACGAACTCTTAATCGCACCAGAAGGAATTGAAATTAGCTCCTTCGTCTGCCATAATGAAGTCTCCAACTTCTCTTAATCGCACCAGAAGGAATTGAAATGGATGTGGATATGAGTCCGCTGGAAACGTTTGTGTACTCTTAATCGCACCAGAAGGAATTGAAATGAGAAACAGAGATGGATACAACAGGAAACGTACGACCTCTTAATCGCACCAGAAGGAATTGAAATACGACATCACGCTGGGTTTTATTTCGGACGAGGAACGTCTCTTAATCGCACCAGAAGGAATTGAAATGTCGATATACAGCACGACGCAGGCAGACGTTACGATCTCTTAATCGCACCAGAAGGAATTGAAATATATATGTTTACGTACAGAAAAAGAAAACTGGCGATGCTCTTAATCGCACCAGAAGGAATTGAAATATTTACGAAAGTTGTATAAGGATCTGGCTCAACTTACTCTTAATCGCACCAGAAGGAATTGAAATTTCTTGGAAGAATTAATCGCACTTGATGCCAAACACTCTTAATCGCACCAGAAGGAATTGAAATATGTTTTTGAATGTTTTGAATTCAGGTTCATTTTCGGACTCTTAATCGCACCAGAAGGAATTGAAATGACATTGAGGTGAACTGCTATGACTGGTTGAACTTTACTCTTAATCGCACCAGAAGGAATTGAAATGGTCAATATAATATTTCCCATTGTTGTATTCGGCTTCTCTTAATCGCACCAGAAGGAATTGAAATGGAAATCCCCTTCTCTAAAATAGACGAAATGGGAGCCTCTTAATCGCACCAGAAGGAATTGAAATGAAACATTAGGTGTTTCCAAGTCAAGGCTTTGGTCTCTCTTAATCGCACCAGAAGGAATTGAAATGACCGAATTCAAAAGAAGTGGGAGTGGATCGAGCAGGCTCTTAATCGCACCAGAAGGAATTGAAATGAAAGGTTATTTGAATGAACCGGAAAAACTGTTTAGACTCTTAATCGCACCAGAAGGAATTGAAATGAAAATCTTTGTTACAGGGCAAATAAACGGATGGCTCTTAATCGCACCAGAAGGAATTGAAATACAGTAAATTTATCATATTCGTCACCTCCTTCAACTCTTAATCGCACCAGAAGGAATTGAAATATGGTTTCTATTTAAATAAAGGCAAAGAAAATCCGGCTCTTAATCGCACCAGAAGGAATTGAAATGAAAATATTTGATTCTGCTTCTGTTCCGAATGTTTTTCTCTTAATCGCACCAGAAGGAATTGAAATAAATTTGTTTGTTGGGCTTTCCCGTCCCATGTTTTACTCTTAATCGCACCAGAAGGAATTGAAATACATAAGATTGTCCGCGCAATGGTTCATTTATACTCTTAATCGCACCAGAAGGAATTGAAATGAGTGGAACGAATCCGTTTTCGTCAAACAATCTAAAACTCTTAATCGCACCAGAAGGAATTGAAATTAACCTATTGTCCAAGTTCCGCGTGAATCCTGATACCTCTTAATCGCACCAGAAGGAATTGAAATTTGAGATTGTACAGGCATTCGCGCAGGAAAACAAGGCTCTTAATCGCACCAGAAGGAATTGAAATTTTTATCAGCAGGTTTTCATTCCGTTGTTTTCCGAGCTCTTAATCGCACCAGAAGGAATTGAAATACGTTCCCGAACCTGGAGGGGAAAAGCCCACGTTCAACTCTTAATCGCACCAGAAGGAATTGAAATTAGTAAGTGGGGCTGTTTAATTCCTCACGTGCAACAACTCTTAATCGCACCAGAAGGAATTGAAATCGTACAGCCCCGTATGTGATTTGGAAGAGAGGCGGCTCTCTTAATCGCACCAGAAGGAATTGAAATCGTGAATCCTTTTAGTGTCTTCAGCTTCGGCGTTCCCTCTTAATCGCACCAGAAGGAATTGAAATATCCTTCTGCAAGTCCTGAAAACATGTCGAACAATACTCTTAATCGCACCAGAAGGAATTGAAATGGGATTGTGCTTTTTGTTTTGTAGTGTCGGACGCTTTCCTCTTAATCGCACCAGAAGGAATTGAAATGTACTATGTATTTTTCACATAGCATCTTGATTCCACTCTTAATCGCACCAGAAGGAATTGAAATGCCATTCTGGTTTAAGGGTACCAAAACGCCACATTCTCTTAATCGCACCAGAAGGAATTGAAATTGTTTTGCTTGCCATGTCTGCAAGTTCTTTGTTGGTCTCTTAATCGCACCAGAAGGAATTGAAATATAATATCGCTCGTACTGACTCCTATACGTTCAGCCTCTTAATCGCACCAGAAGGAATTGAAATTTAATAACCACTCCGGATTTAAAATTGGATATTTAGCTCTTAATCGCACCAGAAGGAATTGAAATACGCAAGACTGGCTAAAATAAATGCCACAATGGACGACTCTTAATCGCACCAGAAGGAATTGAAATGCGAAAGACAAACTGCTTGCCGACAGAGAAATGCCTGCTCTTAATCGCACCAGAAGGAATTGAAATGACGAGGACGGACTCGACGTTGATTTGACGGACTGCCTCTTAATCGCACCAGAAGGAATTGAAATGATTGTACGAATTACATAGCGTTGCTCTACTTTCGTCTCTTAATCGCACCAGAAGGAATTGAAATGAAATTGATAACAGAACGATTATCAAAATAGAAATGTCTCTTAATCGCACCAGAAGGAATTGAAATATACATAGTCCAATTGCTGCACATTATTCATCGAAACTCTTAATCGCACCAGAAGGAATTGAAATGATCATTTTACGAACATCATAGGAGACTTTGTTCCTCTTAATCGCACCAGAAGGAATTGAAATGCCGTTAATTCGCCAAAGCAGAACACCGAAAAGCACTCTTAATCGCACCAGAAGGAATTGAAATATTTTTGGATTGATAGAACGCAACGAACGATTCCGGCTCTTAATCGCACCAGAAGGAATTGAAATAATGATTAATTTTATATTTGAATGTACAATCGTAGCCTCTTAATCGCACCAGAAGGAATTGAAATTTGACAAGGGCCTTAAATGGATTCCTTGTTTCGACTTCCTCTTAATCGCACCAGAAGGAATTGAAATAACGGTTCATATTGCAGATAATACCCGTAATCGTGTCTCTTAATCGCACCAGAAGGAATTGAAATATCAATACGATCGAAGGGAAAGCGTATCTCGAAGAAATCTCTTAATCGCACCAGAAGGAATTGAAATGTGAGTACAAAGCAACGTTATTTCAAGCACATCTTGAAACTCTTAATCGCACCAGAAGGAATTGAAATTACGTAAGGGCGCAATCATTCGTAAAAAGGGGAAACGCTCTTAATCGCACCAGAAGGAATTGAAATTCGTGTGAAGACGTCTTCAGACATTGACCTTATCTTTATCTCTTAATCGCACCAGAAGGAATTGAAATCTGGTAATGCTGTTTGTCCTTTTGTTTCTTCTTTTCTCTTAATCGCACCAGAAGGAATTGAAATGCACAAAGGTAGGCCCATCTACGCCGGGTATCTTTGCTCTTAATCGCACCAGAAGGAATTGAAATATATAGCCGACTTAATGTCTTTGTCCTTCTGCTCCTCTTAATCGCACCAGAAGGAATTGAAATATCCTGCATCCCTGCGAGATAGTCTTTCATCTGCCTCTTAATCGCACCAGAAGGAATTGAAATAACTCTACACTACCGATATGCCCACCACCAAATCGGCTCTTAATCGCACCAGAAGGAATTGAAATAACAAAAGCAAGACGGCAAGGCCATGGCAGCCGCGCTCTTAATCGCACCAGAAGGAATTGAAATTGCGAATGGCAAGATGGGTTTTGCTTTCGGGATTGGAACTCTTAATCGCACCAGAAGGAATTGAAATGAGGATTATCGGTATTAACCTCTTTGATATTTTTCTCTTAATCGCACCAGAAGGAATTGAAATTAATTTACATCTTGAAGGTTAGTCTCATTAATAGGACTCTTAATCGCACCAGAAGGAATTGAAATGTCGAGAATTCTTTGAAATTATTGCTTGTGGCTTTTGTCCTCTTAATCGCACCAGAAGGAATTGAAATAACGTCATACTCCCCGGTTCAAGTCCGGGGCGGAAGCCTCTTAATCGCACCAGAAGGAATTGAAATTCCGAAACGGCTATCTGATGCTGATGCGCACCATCAACTCTTAATCGCACCAGAAGGAATTGAAATATCGTCTTACTTCCGCCCAGGTGGATGCTGTTTTCTCCTCTTAATCGCACCAGAAGGAATTGAAATGCGTTACTACTTTTCGGATCCGCTTTCCGAACAGGCTCTTAATCGCACCAGAAGGAATTGAAATAAGATAGGAGAATAGATTTACACATGCAAGCATTCTCTTAATCGCACCAGAAGGAATTGAAATAAGAAAGAATAGAACATGTTTCAATAGTCGTCTCTCCCTCTTAATCGCACCAGAAGGAATTGAAATTAGATATACTTTTGCGTGATTAAATTCGATGATGGAAACTCTTAATCGCACCAGAAGGAATTGAAATACAGTTCGTGAGCGTTCGCAACATCGAAAAAGATCCTCTTAATCGCACCAGAAGGAATTGAAATACAGTTCGTGAGCGTTCGCAACATCGAAAAAGATCCTCTTAATCGCACCAGAAGGAATTGAAATTTCAACGCGGTTTGTTTGAGAATTACAATGCTGTACTCTTAATCGCACCAGAAGGAATTGAAATTTGATCGTGTAAAACGGTAAGGTACGCAAAACGGGATCCTCTTAATCGCACCAGAAGGAATTGAAATATATTTCCTTCCGGAGATATTGCATCGACAATTGGTCTCTTAATCGCACCAGAAGGAATTGAAATGGTAACAACTATTACGAAACTCCCAAAAAAATTGCCAGCTCTTAATCGCACCAGAAGGAATTGAAATCTTAACTTATGTGTGAGAGCTGGGTTAAGTGGAGCTCTTAATCGCACCAGAAGGAATTGAAATATAATCGTATCGGCCGAGATATCTTCAGTTTTCACATCTCTTAATCGCACCAGAAGGAATTGAAATGGTGACATCCCCAAAACAGCTATCAAGCGTGGCATGCTCTTAATCGCACCAGAAGGAATTGAAATTCGACAGTTACGAAAGTTTGCGATAGAAGGGCATTAACTCTTAATCGCACCAGAAGGAATTGAAATACAGTCAAAGAAGGAATGTTCAGGAGGAATCTTGATCTCTTAATCGCACCAGAAGGAATTGAAATACGATTATCTTGCAGCTCAGGAACAGCCGGTTACCCTCTTAATCGCACCAGAAGGAATTGAAATATGTTTTTCCGCTTCCGCTCGGGCCAACGATAAGCCTCTTAATCGCACCAGAAGGAATTGAAATTAATCTTCTGTATTTTTTTGTGAATTAATAATTACCTCTTAATCGCACCAGAAGGAATTGAAATTTCATTAAGGAGGGAAGGTAAGTTATGAATAAAGAAATCTCTTAATCGCACCAGAAGGAATTGAAATCTGTCACAAAACCAGTTTGATGCCCTTGTAAGCTTCTCTTAATCGCACCAGAAGGAATTGAAATAAAGTGTTTGGTACCGAAAGGGAAAAACACAAATTCTCTTAATCGCACCAGAAGGAATTGAAATTGAACGTGTTGGAGCCGTATTTTGTGAAATCGTTCATTCTCTTAATCGCACCAGAAGGAATTGAAATGCCGCCGTAACGTAACTTTGCGGCATGGCAATATTATCTCTTAATCGCACCAGAAGGAATTGAAATCTAACAGAATAATTGACCTGTGTTGTGAATGTAAAGCTCTTAATCGCACCAGAAGGAATTGAAATTCTCTTTTCAAGTTCGTTTTCCAACTCTTCTATTTTCCTCTTAATCGCACCAGAAGGAATTGAAATAACCCTTTTCCCGTTGAAAGAAACTAATTTTCTGACTCTTAATCGCACCAGAAGGAATTGAAATATTATATTAAGGCCATTAGCTAAAACTAATTCAAATGCTCTTAATCGCACCAGAAGGAATTGAAATACGACTTCCTTGCATGTGATCAGGTAAGACAACAGTCTCTTAATCGCACCAGAAGGAATTGAAACAGCGTAATTGAATTTTGTGCACTAAATGACATATTTCTTTTAATCGCACCAGAAGGAATTGAAACTTGCCAAATCGATTTGTTCCTGGTATGAAATCAGCCTTTTAATCGCACCAGAAGGAATTGAAATTTATGGTTGATGTTGATAAAGAGTTATTGTTTGAATTCTTTTAATCGCACCAGAAGGAATTGAAATTCCGTTAATCCGTAAAAAGCTCCTTTTTGCTCGGCTCTTTTAATCGCACCAGAAGGAATTGAAATCCCGATTTGTCGCTATCATCCGGACGACCGTCAGAATCTTTTAATCGCACCAGAAGGAATTGAAATAAGAAATTGCCAGAACATTCCTTGAGTCGCAAAAGGACTTTTAATCGCACCAGAAGGAATTGAAATATGTCAACGGCAGATCCTGAAATTGTATCTATGAGTCTTTTAATCGCACCAGAAGGAATTGAAATCTTATCCACTGTTTTTTTATTCATCGTCTTGCGTACTTTTAATCGCACCAGAAGGAATTGAAATGTGCTGCCGGGCATGGCATAAACATTACGCAAAACGCTTTTAATCGCACCAGAAGGAATTGAAATAAAATAAGTATTTGCTTTTAATATACTCGGGATTTCCTCTTAATCGCACCAGAAGGAATTGAAATATTCATGTGTTCTACCATTCCTGTGAGTGCATCTGGAGCTCTTAATCGCACCAGAAGGAATTGAAATGCTCGAGCGTATTCACCTCGCGAGCGTATTCCTTTTCTCTTAATCGCACCAGAAGGAATTGAAATTATACCGACTCCTGAAAGATAGCACGCTTGGAAATATCTCTTTTTTCATGTACTTTTGCGAAAACTGTAACAAGAAATTAGAAATACAACAAAATCGGTAATCACAGTGCAGCAATAATGGTAACAATAGTACGACAAAAATGGTAACAATGGTGCAGCAAAAACGGTAACAACAATACATCGTTTTTTATT
>Ga0255346_1000412_pt1 | contig 71804 bp, 59 predicted proteins | sample wastewater_treat_FD_194410 | JGI IMG/M metagenome (GOLD analysis project Ga0255346, IMG submission 194410) | Wastewater microbial communities from Lulu Island WWTP, Vancouver, Canada - plant22 | ecosystem: Engineered > WWTP > Wastewater > Unclassified | place: Canada: Vancouver, British Columbia...
TGAAATCATCATTCAAATGTGTTTTTATTTCGATATCCTGAATATGGATCGGAGCTGTTTGATATAAGAAAACATCGCGAAATATCCCGGAAAATCGCCAAAAATCCTGATCCTCCATCCAACTGCCACTGCAAAAGCGGACGACCAGCACGCAAAGCCGGTTATCCTTCTTTTTCAGAAAAGGGCTTAGATCAAATTCAGCCGGAGTAAAGCTGTCTTCGCTATATCCGATAAAACCGCCGTTCAGCCAAACATAAAAACAACTTTCGACGCCCTGAAATGAAATCCGGGTGCTTTCCGGATCAAAATGATCCGGCAGATCAAAAGAACGAATATAGAATCCCACCGGGTTTTGGCTCTTGGGAATTTGCGGAGGGATCAGTTTTTCAATCCCATCCCAGGGATATTGGGTGTTTACATATTGCGGTTTTCCAAATCCCTGCAACTGCATATGTCCGGGGACGATAACAGATTGAAAAACGGCTGCTGGATTCGGATCAGAAATAACATTAAAATCTACGTCCTCAGGTTTTTCATAATACAAAAAATCCCATTTTCCGTTCAAAGAAAAAGGCGGGATGATTGATCCGGCTGCATCGATCAGATCGTGATCCGAATGAGCGGCAATACGATTAACGGCGAAAATTTCCGGATCTTCCAACCAAGCGAGCTTATACTCATTTATTCGATTCATACCTTCGATCATCCCTTATTGTTTGACAGAACCAAGCATGCCTTGCACAAACTGCTTTTGGAAGGCAAAGAAAATAATGATGGTCGGTAAGGTGGCGACAACAATCGCGAGCATGATGACACCGTATTCGGGTGTATATGAGGAGGACATCATGGAAATCAAGAGCGTGGTGGTTTTCTTTTCATTGGATTGCAGTACGATCAATGGCCAAAGGTATGAATTCCAACTGGTAATAAAAGAATAGATTGCCGCAGCGGCAAAGGTTGATTTCATCGAAGGGACAAAAATATTAAAGAAAATTCGAAATTCGCCCGCCCCATCCACGCGCGCCGCTTCTAAGATTTCCGTCGGATAATTAATGAAACTCTGTCGGAAAAAGAAAATCATAAACGCGCTGACTGCGGAAACGATGATGACGGCAAAATGGGTGTCCAGTAAATTTAGTTTGGCGACAATTTTAAAGAGCGGGATCATCAAGGTGGCAAAAGGGACCATCATCGTTAGTAGAAAAAAACCGTAAAGTTTTTCTTTCAGGTTGGATTTATACATTTGGAAGCCATATCCCGCCATCCCGCCGATCAAAAGAATCAGGATCACACTAATTCCGCTGATTTTCAATGAATTCATCAAGACACGCAACATGTCGTAATTGTTGAATAACGTATGGAAGTTTTCAACGAAGTGCGAGCCAAAAGTCATCTTTCCTGCGATGATTTGAATCGGTGTATTGGTAGCCCCGACAATCATCCAATAAAAAGGGAAAACGCAAATAAAAGAAACGATGATCAGAAATAAATACAGAAAAATACGGCTCACTCGAATTTTTCTTTTCATGCTTTTTCTTCCTTTTCCAAACGTTTCTTGGCATCTTTTTCTTCATTGCTTTGTCCGACCCAAAATTGCAGGACGGTCAATCCGGCGATAATAAAGACAATAACATAAGAAACTGTGGCGGCATATCCGAAATTGGGGACATATTTAAAGCACAAATTGTAGATGTATACGCTTAATGTCAGGAAGCAATTCCCCGGGCCCATCGTTGCCGCGGTTATCCCTCCTTGTGAAAGGTTCATCGGCTCATCGAACAATTGCAGTGTGCCGATTGTTGACATAATTGTCGTGAAAAGGATCATAGGTTTTAATAAAGGCAAAGTGATTCGCAAAAAGGTCTGCGTTTTACTGGCTCCGTCTATTTCCGCAGCCTCATATATTTCATAGGATATATTCTGCATTGCCGAAAGGTAAAACACCGTATTGTAGCCGGTCCATCGCCAAAGCATAGCCAGTATTAATACAAAAACAGCTAATTTGGGCGTTGTCAACCATTCCAGTGGGTGATCGACGAGTCCCGTGGAAAGGAGCAGCCGATTAATAATCCCGTCAAAAGAAAAAAGCATCTTAAATAAGATGGTATAAGCAATTAAGGATGTAACGGAAGGTAGAAAAATGGCTGTTCTGAAAATGCCGCGTCCCGCCAATTTTCGATCATTGAGAATATTTGCCAGAATTAAGGCGCTGATTAACATAATTGGCACCTGTATCAGCAAGATAATTCCCGTATTTTTTAGCGCCAACAAAAACATGGGATCTTTTACCAACCGGATGTAATTTTTAAATCCCACAAAAGAACTGATGATACCTTTTGTAGATGTGAAAGACAAGTAAAACGAATAAATGATCGGGTATACCAGAAAAACTGCTAAAAGTATCAATGCCGGACTGATAAACAACCAGCCTTTCATGCTGAGCTTTTTTCCCATTTTGTATTGATCCTTTTTTAAAGGAATTGCCACCCACCGACCGGGTGAGTGGCAATCCAAAGAGTTCCGTTATTGAATTTGATTTTCAAGCTGTGCTTCGGCTGCTTTAATGGCGTCATCGATCGTCATGGTGCCGGCGCAGACAGCTTCCATCTGAGCCATAATCGCCGCATCGGCTTCATAGGTGTAGATTCCGTAATCGACCGAAGGAATTTCCTTCATCCAAGCGCTCAGATCTTCGTAGATCGCTCTACCACCGAAAAATTCATCTGGAGTTGAATAAGCTTCACCGGTCGCGGCGGGCAGATAAGTGCCTACGGCACCGTTGTTGATCAGAATCGTCTGATAAAAGTCCTTATCGCCAGCATAAATCTTCTGCATGAAATCAATTGCAGCATCTTTGTCGGCTGACTTATCCAGAATGTACCAACTGGAACCACCGAGGTTGGAGGCATTTTTACTGTCAACGGTACTCAGTCGCGGTACTGGTGCGACATCCCACAAGCCGCTTTGGTCTTTGGCTGCTTTGATCGAGCCGACAATCCAAACGCCGCTCGTCACGGAGGCACTCTCGCCGGTGTTAATGGTACTGACCCATTCGTTCCAGTTGTTGGTGGGTTTGGCAATTCCCGAATCAACAACTTTTTTATATAGCTCAAAAGCCTCAATCAACGCCTGATTACCGATCAATGCCGGTTTGCCTTCTTCGTCAAAATACCATTTTCCGGCGGACTGCAGCATAATGCGCATAATGCCGCCGTCCGTATTCTGGAAGCCCAGCATATATTTACCGGTCTTTTCTTTTACGGTCTTTCCGATTTCGATAAATTGATCCCAAGTGATATTCTTAAGATCTTCCGCTTTGAAACCGGCTTCCGCCAGAATGTCTGAACGATAGAAAAATCCGACTACACCGGAATCAAACGGAACGCCATAGACTTTTCCGTCCAGTGTCATGACTCCGACTTTGTATGCGGCAAAATCATCGTAATTGAATTTGGTCGTCAGATCCGCAAATGATCCTGGATAATATTGCAGATATTTCTGAGCGTTATAGTCTTCAATTAATACAATTTCCGGTAACCCTTCGGTGGTTTTGGCGGCAAGAACTGTATTTAATTTCTGTTCAACGTCCGCCTTTGCCATTTCGACAATATCAATCTTAATATCGGGATTTATTGCCTCATATCGGGCAGCGGCTTCTTTCATGATCGCAATATTGAAACTAGGGTCCCATGCCCAGACGGTAATTTTCCCGTCTGAATTTTCAGCGCTGACGGCACCGAAAATGGTTACGAACAGCGCAATCACAAGTAAACAAACAATAGATTTTTTCATTTTCCCTCCTGGATTTCTGAAAGTAAATTCTTTCACAAAAGCGATTGTGTACCTTGAATTTAATCTCTTTACGACGGACGGTCAATATAATTTAGTAATATATACCCTATTACATTCGTACTTATTAACTAAATAAATGATAATAATTTACTAAATGTTTCGAATAGTTATATAATATTCATAAAGCTATGGACAAAATAAAAAAAACAGGTACCATATAAAACGATTAATGAATTCGGAGGGTTTTCGATGGCGACAATGCGAGATATAGCTAAAGCTGCAGGTGTTTCTCCCGCTACTGTATCGCGTGTTTTAAATCATGATCCAACGATCAGTGTCACTACCGCCACGAAATTAAGAATTTTAGACGTCGCGGAAGAGCTGGAATATGTGAAGAAAAACGGTCGAAAGGCTTCCGCTAAAGAACGATTAAATATTGCGATTGTCGATTGGTACAGTGAAGCGGATTTGGCCGAGGATCCATATTATTTGTATCTAATGACCGCTGTCGAAAAATACTGTGCTTCGCAAAATATCAATACTTTTCGGGTTGTGAATGTGAACGGGGTCTATCTAAACTCCGTGGATTTAAAAGTTGACGGGATGATTGCTATTGGGCGTTTTCTGATCAGCGAAGTGGAACAGTTATCGAAAATCACGTCCAACATTATTTTCCTTGATTCTTCTCCGGATGAAGAACGATTTGATTCCATCATGGTAAACACGAAGTTAGGAACCAAACAGGCATTGGATTATCTGTTTTCACTCGGCCATCGAAAAATCGCGTTTATTGGCGGAGAAGTAGTAGGAAATAATCGTGAAAAAACGCTTGATAGCCGGAAAGATATGTTTGTTTCCTATATGCGGGCTCATCAAATTGATGTATCGGATTTGGTTTTTGAGGGAAGCCGGTTATCTTTTGCGGAAGGATCGCGGATGACGCAGGAACTGTTAAATCGGCATATGGATCTGCCTACAGCGATTTTTGCGGCGAATGATAATGTTGCTACGGGCGTTTTAACGACTTTGTCCATGAATGGTATAAAGGTCCCGTCACAGATTAGCCTCATCGGATTTAATAATTTAGCTTCAGTAAAATTTCTAAACCCTCCGTTAACCACAGTCAACATACCAATTGATTATATTTCTGAGGTAGCTGTGTCAACCTTGCAAAAAAATGTCGATCGAAAAGTTCAAAATACCCTGAGCATGTACGTATCGACACAACTGAAAATTCGTAAAAGCTGTGCTGAGCCCAGAGCGAATTCCTGAATACGCACCACCGATTGGCATCTGCCTCTTTGTTTACGAAAGAAGAATATCGCTAAACTTCAGAAAGCAAACCGATAAAAATTCCAAATATTCAGAATACCGATCAGAATCAAAACGAAGCAAAAGAATTTTTCCACATGGACGTCACTCAGTTTTCGGTTGATCCGATAACCGATGAGCGCTCCCATTACACCCCCCACCATCATCAGGATCAAAATCGACCAGTCAAAGAGTGGGATTCTTTTCGATACGATCAGGTTGAGTAAGCCGGAAATCTGTGAAATAAAAATAATATATCTCAACCTTCCCACAAAGAAATGTGAGGAAACAAGACTAAAAAGTTCAACCCTTTACGAAAATCGAACCTTAATAAAATCATATTGAATAACAGGGCTTTGTGAAATCCAATCCAAAATGCTTCGGAATAAGACTGACAAAAGGATCTAAAAGAGCATTTGCATAAGCGATCACACCAACATTTGAACGAAAAGCGGATATGACCTGAGAAAAAGCCTCAAAAAAGATTTGGGTCAGCGATCCCAAAACCGATACATCTCTGACTTCATCACACAGGAAGAAAAACAGCACATCAAAAGTTTTTGCATCCTCATTATGGCGAACTTCAAGGCAAATCATGCTTTAACGTAAGAAGACAATTGAAATAAAAGCAGCCATGGTATCGTAATTGAGACCCTCATATTCTTTCGTCAAATTCAGGTAGGTCTTGCACATTTTGAAGAAAGTTTCAATCTTCCAGCATTTTCCATACATTTGAATGATTTCAAGGCTGCTCAAAGCAATGTCAGATGAAGCGATCATTTGAAAATCACCGGTGTCTGATTTACTCTGATCTTTGCAGAAAACCAGTTTTATCTTTTGCCGGTTTTTCCATATCGTAACAATAATGAAACCGATAATGCGGGGATCTTCCTGCCACTTCTTTCTGTGAATCAGCGGAAAGAGCCTTTCTGAAATTATCTGTTTCCCCTGATAACCAAAGAATATTTTACTGGTACGTTTCATTCGGCAGACCACGTCAGAGTCCAATTTTATGGTCTCAAGGATCATTTTGGGAGTTCCAAACCAGGAGTCATACAGAACATATTTAATGCTTCAACTTCTCCAACATCTTGAGGGCTGCTTCCGGCATTGGTAACAGGGATTCAATCCTTCTTTTTCCAGACAGTGTCCGTTTGTTGTACGCTTTTCCCTGAAAAAGCAGACAACGGGGTAACTGATTAAACGGAAAGCTACGGGAACAAAACTGAATCTGTCTGTCCAGCCTAATGTCAGCAGTCGAAACCCTTTCCTGTCCTAAAGGATGTACCAATACTGCATCTCGTCATGATCAAACACTTTGCTCAGGTATTCCACTTTTTTACTGCGATTTCGTTCATACAGCGTATCATCAATGATGAATACTCTTCTTTCTTTCCTTTCACAAAATTGTTTCAGATACTGGTCCGTCCTTTAGGACAGGTATTTCCTGAAAATCGGGATTGACTTGTTTCGAGTTTTATGTCAGATAACCAGTTTTGTGTTAGAATGGAGTTCATAGAAGCCTTTGTTAGTATTGAATTATTATATTATTTACAATAATAATTATATCATACTTGAGGCTTCTTTTCGTTATTCAAATCTATTTTGTTGTCAAGGTTCATATTTTTAACTGAGTGATTTCTCCCAAATTTATCTGGGATGGTTGAGTTAAAAACAGCAATCATTTTTTTGAAATCTTGTATTTAATTGAATCTAATCATGTTTTTGGAAGTTCTTGTTTTCAGAGAGAAGCCTGAAAAGATCCCTTATATATTTACTACGGGATTCCAATTAGACTTTCCGGACTTAATTATTTGGAGAACCTCTTTTCATTATCTTATGAATTCTCATCCATTTCTTCAATCGATTAACTTTTTTAATCAAGGCTATTTTGTTATAAAATTTGCGCATTTAGTTATAGAAAAACTAGCGTTGTCCTATTATATTATTAAGGAAATAAGAAAAGATAGGGAATATATTTATTGAATTGCCTTATTAATTTTGGTAACGGAACTATAACAAAGTTATTTATTTGAACGGTTTTTTGAACGTTCGATTTCTAAAAAAGAATGAGAAACAGCAGATACTACCCTACCCACTCAGGAAAAAAAGGAAGGCATTAAAGAAGGTTGTAAAAATTATGAAGAAAATCCAGGCAAAAAAGATCACTGTCGAAGGCTTTCGTCCCTACGGAAGTTTCATGAACATCCTAAACCCAACAGGGAACCATTTGGGAGATTTCTATAACGATCAGGTTTTATACCCGGTTTCAGGAGCTTTTCCAGTTGCTTTCTCTCCTCTAATAATCCATAAACCTGCTGTGATGAAAGTAACAATGGCTGAATATCATAATACAACCGGAGAGTGTATGCTTGCCATGGATGATGACGTCATTATCCATGTTGCTCCACCAACCAAAGATCCGGTATCGGAGCTGACCGAAGCATTCATCGTTCCGCAGGGAACTTTCGTCCAGTTGAATACGGGTGTCTGGCATAATGGTGCATTTCCGATCAATAAAGACGAAGCTCATTTATTGATCGTATTACCAGAACGAATTTATATGAATGATTGCCGCGTGGTTGAATACGAGACTGATGCGCAAATTGTAATCGTAAACCAATAAATTGAAACCCATGTATATTTTTTCAAGAGGAATGGTGATGAATCATGAGTATGAATAATGTAATGAGCCAGTTTTCATTAAAAGGACGCGCAGCGATCGTAACCGGCGGCGGTCAGGGGCTTGGAAAACAGATGGCTATCGCTCTGGCAGAAGCCGGAGCTGATATTGTGATTGTTTCAAGACGTCTTGAAACTGCATTTGAGACTCAGAAAGTAATTGAAAACGAAGGTGTCGGCTGTAGTGTAATCAAGGCAGATGTCCGGGCGGAAAATGACGTATGCCGGATGGTCGATTTGGTTATGGAAAAATATGGCAAAATTGACATTCTTTTTAACAATGCCGGCATCTGGCGAGGAGACGATGCGGAAAAAGTTACAACCGAGGATTGGAAAGAAGTACTTGATGTAAATCTAACAGGTCCGTTTATCGTTTCCCGCGAAGTGGGAAAGATTATGCTGAAACAAGGAAAAGGCAGTATCGTCAATATCGCATCTATGTCCGGGATTATAGTCAATACACCTCAAAATCAGTGTGCGTATAATGCCTCGAAGGGCGGTTTGATTATGCTGACCAAATCGATGGCCGCCGAATGGGCTGCCAGAGGTGTCCGGGTGAATGCAATATGCCCCGGGTATATGCGTACTGAGATGAGTGAAGATCGTTACCAACGGAAAGACCCGGCGATTCAGCGCTGGTTGGAAATGACCCCGATGGGACGTTCCGGATCGGCGGAAGAACTGAAAGGCATTGCAGTTTATCTAGCTTCTGATGCTTCCAGTTTTGTGACCGGTTCAACTATTCTGGTTGACGGCGGGTATACAGTCTGGTAATGAATTTATCAGGCAGAATTGTTCCGGTTTGATTTGAAAGATGAGAAACTGCAATCAACAGCTGGTCAATAAAAAGTCAATTTTGTTTGATTCTATTATGGAATCAAATAAAACAAAACTATAGGAGGAAATTAGAAATGAAGAAGATAAGTCGTATGATGGTTTTGACCAGTGTAATCCTGGTCGCAGTGTCCCTGGTCGGTGTTTTTGCTTCAGCCGCAGCGGAAGAGGCGAAAGTTAAGTTTGGTGTTTCCGTTGCTGACCAGTCGAACGTATTTTATATCGATATTTTGGATGGTATGAAAAGCGCATTAAAAGACGGTGATGAATTGGTCGTCATGGATGCAGCATTTGATCCTGCAAAACAGATTTCCGATATTGAAGACATGATCCAGCAGGATGTTGATGTCATGCTGATCGATCCGGTAGACTCAAAGGGTATCCAAGCTTCATTGGAAGCCTGTAAAGAAGCTGGTATTCCGATCATCACCTACAATTCACCTGTGGACGATAAAGAATCTGTCGTTTCCAATGTGGCTTCCGACAACTTCATGGCCGGCCAGTTAATCGGCGAAGCCCTTGCAGAAGCTTTAGGTGGAAAAGGTGAAGTTGTTATGCTTACCTACAATGTTGCGAGGGTTTGTTTGGATCGTGCCAATGGTTTCATTGATGCCATTTCGAAATATCCTGATATCAAAATTGTTGATTCCCAGGAAATTCAACCGGGCGTCGATACCGCTTTGCCGGTGATGGAAAACATGCTTCAGGCTTATCCGGAACTCGATGGTGTATTCGCATTGAATGATCCTTCTGCAATCGGATGCGCAGCCGCAGTTGAAAGTGCCGGCTTACTTGATAAAATCAAGATCGTGGGTGTTGATGGCTCTGATGAAGGTAAAGTCGCAATTTCCGAAGGTAAAATGCTTGCCTCAGCAGCTCAGCACCCGGTTGAAATCGGCAGACTGAGTATCGAAACTGCTTATAAAGTTATTGCCGGTGAAGAAGTTGAAGCTGATGTGAAGGTTCCGGTCGAATTGATAAACATTGATAATTGGGATAAATAGTACTAAATAATCGTATTTTTTAGTACGAACCTGTAAAATGAAATCGGCAACCTTATGATTATTTTTATCATAAGGTTGCCGGTGTATGCTATATATGCTCAGAGATCAATAATATCAGTGGAGACAATCATGACTGACAAATACTTCTTGGAAATGGTTAACATCAGTAAAACTTTCCCCGGTGCAAAAGTCTTAAATAACATCGAGTTGAAGATCAAGCCTGGTGAAGTTCGAGCTCTTGTAGGAGAAAATGGTGCCGGAAAATCCACCCTGATAAAAATTCTGGGAGGAATTTATAAAAAAGATTCAGGTGATGGTTATATTAAAATTAATGGAGAGTCGATTGAGATTAACAGCGTAGAGGATGCGAAGAGATTCGGTATTTGCATCATTCATCAGGAAATCAGTTTGGCAGACAACATGTCGGTGGCTGATAACATGTTCATGGGCAACGAAATCTTAAGCGGGAATAAAATTTTCCTCAACGATAAGGAAATGGTAAAGCAAGCCCAGAAGATTATCGACGAAATGGAGATTGATATCGATGTTCGGGTGAAAGTCGGCACACTGAGCATTGCTAAACAGCAGATGGTGGAAATCAGCCGGTCACTTCTTTCCAACGCAAAACTGATTGTTATGGATGAACCGACATCTTCTTTGACAAGTACTGAAATTATCCAATTATTTGCTCAAATCGATAAACTTAAACGGGCTGGAATTGCAATTATTTATATTTCTCACCGCCTGTCGGAGATATTCAGGGTTTCTGATTCAATTACCATTTTACGAGACGGCAATCTTATTGGAACCCATAGGACCTCTGACTTGACGGAACGGCAAATCATTGCGATGATGGTAGGGCGGGAAATTTCTGAGATTTATAGTAAGGATGCAAAAATTAATCCGGGTCCGGAATACCTCTCGGTCAGGAATCTGAGCAATAAAAAATTGAAAAATATCAGTTTTGATCTTCGAAAAGGGGAAATTTTAGGTTTTGCCGGTTTGATTGGAGCGGGACGAACTGAATTGGCCCGGGCAATTTTTGGAATCGATAAGATTTATTCCGGCGAGATCTATGTAAAAGGCAAAAAAGTAGAGATTCACCATCCTGCTGATGCGATCAATAACGGAATTGGTTATATCCCGGAAAACCGAAAAACTGAAGGTCTGTTCCTGATTGATTCCATTAAATACAATATTTCAATTTCTGTTTTGGAAAAGTTTATTAGCTTTATTAAGGTAAATCGAAAAAAAGAGAATTTTATTGTCGATTATTATTCAAAAATTCTGGATATTAAAATGGTTTCCCCGAATCAGGAAGTATTTTATCTTTCGGGCGGGAATCAACAGAAAGTATTGGTTTCAAAATGGCTGGCGACTGAACCGGATATTTTAATTCTGGATGAACCGACCAGGGGAATTGACATCGGCTCAAAGAGCGAAATTTATCATTTAACCTATCGACTTGCGCAGCAAGGCGTTGCCGTGATTATGATTTCGTCTGAAATGGATGAAATCGTAAATTTATGTAACCGCGTTATTGTGATGTATGATGGTGAAATCACTGGGGAATTGGAAAACTCAGATATGGGCGGATTATCACAAGAAAGTATTATGTGGCTGGCATCCGGAGGGGATAAAAAGCATGGATAAGAGAACTGGCATGAAAAATGATTTTATTAAAAGAAATCCGGTCTCAACTTTTATACGAAATAATTTTGGCATATTAATTGGTTTACTGGTATTGTGCGTTGTATTAACGTTTGCGACGGATTTCTTTTTGACCGGTAAAAACCTGCTGACCGTTCTACGGCAAATTTGTATTAATGTGTTGTTGGCTTTTGGAATGACCTTTGTATTGATTGTCGGCGGGATCGATCTTACAGTCGGTTCAGTGGTTGGAGCAAGCGGAGTGGCAGTTGTAATGTTGATTGAGGCAGGATTCCCGATACCTGTTGCGATTATTTTTGCTTTATTGTTAGGGGCAATCGTTGGACTGATTAACGGTTCCATTATTGCCTATACAGGGATGCCGGCATTTATCGTTACACTATCCATGCAAGGTGTGATAAGAGGTATCGCTTATATCATCACGGATGGAAGATCGGTTGCCAGCAACAATAAAGTTTTTACAACACTTGGGAACAGCTATCTGTTTGGGATTCCGCTTCCGATATATATCGTGGCAGCCGTGATGGCTGTAATCTCAATTATCCTTTATCGAACCAAATTCGGTCGGCGGATGTATGCGATTGGCGGGAATTCCACTGCTGCGAAATTTACCGGGATCAAGATTAACGGTGTGGTTGTGAAGGTCTATGTTATATCGGCAGTTTTATCAGCTTTAGCCGGGATCATTCTGGCTTCCCGGATGTATTCAGGGCAGCCGACTGCCGGACAGGGTTATGAATCGGATGCTATCGCTGCCGCAGTACTTGGTGGAACCAGTTTTACCGGCGGGATCGGGACGATTGGGGGAACTTTAATTGGGGCATTGGTCATCGGTATTTTAAGTAATGGACTGAATTTGCTCCATATATCTTCTTACGTACAGATGGTGATTAAAGGAATCGTCATTATTCTTGCGGTTGGTATCGATTTGTTCAAAAACCGGAATAAGTCAAAGTAATTCAAAAAATCAACGTTCAATAATGATTATTCCGATGGTAAGGATCAAATACCAGATGATGAAAAGATTGAACGAATAATCCTCTGTATGGAAAACAAATATGGATAAAAAGATCGTTATCGGAGTTGATTTCGGGAGTGATTCTGTTCGGGCAGTGGTTGCTGACGGCATAACGGGAAAGAAGCTCGGCAGCGGTGTATGTGGTTATTCCCGCTGGCTTACAGGGAAGTATCAGGATGCTGAAAAAAAACTTTTCCGGCAGCATCCTCTGGATTATTTGGAAGGATTGGAAGTTTGTGTCCGGGCAGCTCTTGACCAGGCCGGAAAAGAAATCAGTGGACAGGTTTTAAGCATTTCTATCGATGCGACAGGTTCGACACCCTGCCCTGTCAACCGGCAAGGAATTCCTCTGGCTTTATTAGATGACTTTTCAGAAAATGAAAATGCCATGTTTCATCTTTGGAAAGATCATACAGCGATCGATGAAGCGATTGAAATTAACCGGGCATTTTCGAACTTTAATGGCATGAATTATACAAAGTATCAGGGAACCTACAGTTCTGAATGGTTTTGGGCAAAAATTCTGCACACATCCCGCGTAGACGACAGTGTAAGAAATACCGCTTTTTCCTGGGTCGAACATTGTGACTGGATTCCGGCAGTCCTAACCGGTAATACAGATCCATTGACCATGTATCGTTGTTCCTGTGCTGCCGGACATAAAGCTTTGTGGAACAGTGAATGGAACGGGCTGCCATCTCGGGAATGTCTAAGCCAAATCAGCCCGTATCTGGCTGTTATCTATGATTCATTTGGACAGAAACCGCAGCCGGCCGATTATCGGGTTGGGGTGATTACACCGGAATGGGCGGACCGGTTGGGATTAGCGGCTGATACGATCGTTGGAGGGAGTTCGATTGATGCGCATGCTGGGGCGGTGGGAGCAGGAATCGGGAAGAATATTTTTGTGACGAATGTAGGAACGTCTACGGTCGATATGATGGTGGGTGAAGCTGAATTGTTGAAAGGGAAGAATCTCACTTATGCTTGCGGACAGGCCGAAGATTCGATATTGCCCGGTTTCATTGGAATTGAAGCCGGACAGGCAGCGTTTGGGGATATTTATGCATGGCTGGCGAATCTGTTAATGTGGCCGGTGTCCAACATACTTATTCGCTCTTCATTTATAACGGATTATCAGAAGAAATTATTATACCATGAATTAAAAGATCAAATATTGGAAGAATTAGCAGCCAAAGCGGAGAAATTGGATATTGCGAAATCTTTGACAGCATTGGATTGGTTTAATGGAAGAAGATATCCTTATACGAATGAAACTCTGAAAGGTGCGATCAGCGGTCTTTCGCTGGGGTCCGATGCACCGGCAATCTACCAGGCGTTGGTGATGGCCACTGTTTTTGGGCTGAAGAAAATAGTGGATAGCTGGATCAAAGAAGGTTTGATAATCGAACAGATTATTGCGGTTGGCGGGATTGCGAAAAAATCACCTTATGTGATGCAAATGATGGCCGATTCGCTTTCCTGTCCGATTAAAATTGCGGCCTCAGATCAATCCTGTGCCACGGGAGCGGCGATCTACGCGTCTGTTGCCGGCGGGTTGTACCGGACTATTCCTGAAGCTCAGGAGCATTTGTGTGAGGGTTTCAGTAAAATATATCTGCCGGACCATTCAAAAAAAATTGCACTCGGGGAAGCGTATCAGAGATATTGTGCGTTGGGCACCTTCATCGAGAATCAATAATATAATTTTCGGGGATTGGAGGAACGATGGCAAATTTTATAATTCGAAATGAAAATCTGATGGAAGAACGCATTTTTGGCGATTATTCGTTTCCGTTGGAAATTTTTTATAACATCTTATCGAAATTTGAACATGGTTTTGTAGATCCTCATTGGCATTCAGAATTGGAATTTACAATTGTACAAAATGGCGAAATGGAATATCAAATCAATGATAAGATTTATGAATTAAAAGCCGGACAGGGAATATTTTCAAATTCAAAATGTCTGCATACTGCCCGCCCTTATCCGGATCGTGACTGTATTTTTTATTCCGTCGTTTTCAATCCAATTCTGATTTCCAGTCATGAAAACAGTACTTTGAATCATTATGTCGATGAATTGGTTGATTCGAATGAATTGTCATCCTTATTGATCAGTCCGGAAGTTGACTGGCAAAAGAAGCTGCTGGAAATTCTTTCCAATATCAGTTCGATTTATATGAAAAAAGAAACCGGTTATGATTTGGTCATTAAAGGAAAACTCTGCGAATTTTGGGTAATTTTCTATAATGGAACTTTGCCTTTGATCCGGAACCGGAAACTGTTTGAAGCAAAAAATATCCAGCAGATAAAACGGATGCTGGCTTTTATCCAAAACAATTATGCTGAAAAGCTGACACTGGAAGACATTGCCGAATCGGCAAATCTCAGCAAGAGTGAATGCTGCCGATTATTCAAGAAGGTGATGAAGCAAGCTCCTGTCAGTTATTTAATTAATTACCGTATTCAAAAGAGTATTCCCTTGCTGTTGGCTAAAGAGTTCAGCATTACCCAGGTCGCGGAACTAGTAGGATTTGAAAACTCTAGCTATTTTTCTGAGATGTTCCACCGGGTGATCCATTGTTCTCCATCCGATTATCAAAAAAAGCATTAATTCGGATAAATAATGGTTTTTTCAATTCTTCCATATCCTAAAAAGGATCTTCTTCTATGGATATGAAAACAATGCCCCATTAATTTCAGACCATTTAATTTACTCAACCTTCCCACAAAGAAATGAGAGGAAACAAGACTAAAAGGACAACCCTTTACAAAAATAGAACCATAACAAAATCATATTGAATAACAGGGCTTTGCGAAATCCAATCCAAAATGCTTCGGAATAAGACTGACAAAAGTATCTAAAAGAGCATTTGCATAAGCGATCACAGCAACATTTGAACGAAAAGCGGATATGATATCCGAAAAAGCCTCGAAAAAGATTTGGGGCAGAGATTCAAAAACCGATACATCTCTGACTTCATCACACAGGAAGAAAAACAGCACATCAAAAGTTTTTGCATCCTCATTATGGCGAACTTCAAGGCAAATCATGTTGTAACGTAAGAAGACAATTGAAACAAAAGCAGCCATGGCATCGTAATTGAGACCCTCATATTCTTTCGTCAGATTCAGGTAGGCCTTGCACATTTTGAAGAAAGTTTCAATACCCCAGCGTTTTCCATACATTTGAATGATTTCAATGCTGCTCAAAGCAATGTCAGATGAAGCGATCATTTGGAAATCATTGGTGTCTGATTTACTCTGATCTTTACAGAAAACCAGTTTTATCTTTTGCCGGCTTTCCCCTATCGTAAAAATAATGGAACCGATAATGCGGGGATCTTCCTGCCACTTCTCTCTGTGAATCAGCGGAAAGAGCCTTTCTGAAATTATCTGTAACCCCGCGTGGAATGACGATTCCGGTTGGAATTTCCAGCTTTGTTCAGGAATACAGTATTCGTTACGGCGAAATGGCAGCCGGATCTTTTTTTGCCATGATTCCGGCTTTGTTGATGGTTGCATTCGCTCAACGATACATTATCAAAGGAATGACAATGGGGGCTTTAAAAGAGTAAAATTGGAGGATATCTGGGATGAAAAAAGTTTTCTTTTTTGAAATAAAATTTTCAATGGTGAAATTCAAGTGACATCCACATCTTTTCCAAAACCTCCCGCATTCCATATTATGGCGAAGCCGCGGGGTGCAATCTGTAATCTGGGGTGTGAATATTGCTATTATCTACCTAAAAAAGCTTTATATCCCGACAGTTCCTTTAAAATGTCAAATCAAGTTCTAAAAAGTTATGTGCAGCAGTACATAGCTGCTCAAAGGGTTCCTCAAATTCATTTTGCTTGGCAGGGCGGGGAACCTACACTAATGGGATTGGATTTTTTTCGGCGAGTCGTCTCTTATCAGAAGGAAGCAGCCCGTCCTGGATTGAAAATCGAAAATGCAATTCAGACAAATGGGACCTTATTAACCGATGACTGGTGCCGATTCTTTGTTGAAAATCACTTTTTAGTCGGGATTAGTCTGGACGGTCCGCAAGAAATGCATGATGTTTACAGAAAGGATAAAGGCAGCGGTGGAACATTTGAACGCGTTATTCACGGTATTCGTTTGCTGAAAGACTACCAAGTCGATTTTAATATTTTGACTTGTGTCAGTGCCGTAAATGCAGAGAAACCTTTGGAGGTCTATCATTTTTTACGGGACGAAATTGGAGCCGAATTCATTCAGTTCATTCCTATTGTCGAATGGGAAAATTCGAGTGATTCGAAAAAAGAACGTCGGCTTTCCGTACGATCTGTAAATGGTGAACAATATGGATATTTTTTGAATTCGATTTTTGATGACTGGCTGGCTCATGATTTGGGTAAAGTATTCGTTCAATTATTCGATACATCTTTCGGTCATTGGATTGGCGCTCCAGGCGGCTTATGTGTTTTTCAGGAAACCTGCGGGTTGGCATTGGTAATGGAACACAATGGTGATGTATATTCTTGCGACCATTTTGTTGAACCAGACTGTTATTTGGGCAATATCCTAAAAACACCATTGGTGGAAATGATTAGTAGCGAAAAGCAGAGACAATTCGGTTTGGCAAAACGGAATTCGTTACCGCAGTATTGCCGGAGTTGTCCGTTTTTGTTTGCCTGTAATGGCGGCTGCCCGAAAGATCGGACTGATATCGCGCCGAATGGTGAACCGGGGTTGAATCACCTTTGCTTGGGATTTAAAGCTTTTTTTGCGCATGTCGATCAGCCGTTTCGCATTATGACAAATTTAATTCGGCAACACCGGCCGATAACGGATATGATGAAAATAATTGAAAATTCGAATTAGGTTCGGAAAATTAAAGGATTGAGAGCTTATGAATACCATATTCATTTTGATTGATTCACTGCGTCGTGATTATTTGGGTTGTTATGGAAACCCCTGGGTTCAGACGCCCAATTTGGACGCTTTGGCTGAAAACAGCACGGTTTTTGAGAATTCATATATCGGGTCCTATCCCTGCATGCCTGCCAGAAGAGATATTTGGACAGGCTGCCTCGAATTTCCTTGGCGGGGATGGGGTCCGTTGGAACCGGAAGATGTCGATATCGCAAAGATACTGACTCAAAACGGGCATACCAGTATGGTTATCAGCGATCATTATCATATGTGGGAGCGTGGATCCGGTAATTATTTTTTCAATTTCTCCGGTTCGGAATATATTCGCGGGCAGGAAAATGATTTGTGGATTACCGATCCAACCATACCGGTGGAATATTCCGCCGATCCCGAACGGATGGCACGTCATTCCCAGCGATCCGAATCTTATGCAAGATATAAAAGGAATACCTCCCATTTTCGCCTGGAAGAAGATTATTTTGCTCCTCAAGTTTTTCGGAAAGCTTCCGAATGGTTGGAACGGAATCGGAAGCTGAAAGATTTCTTTTTGATGCTGGAAATCTTTGACCCGCACGAACCATTTGATCCACCATTTCCTTACAATGAAATGTATAACCCCGGTTACAAAGGACAAAGTTTTATCTGGCCGACATATGGTAAATCGGATTTATATAGCGAAGAAGAGCTAAAACAAATTCGCTCACTTTATGCCGGGGAAGTTACAATGGTTGACCGTTGGTTGGGATATTTCATCGATACGGTGAAACATCTGGGATTGATAGATGATACGATGATTATCGTAACCACGGACCACGGACATCTTTTCGGCGAACATGGGATGATCGGGAAGCCTTGGTCTGATCTGGGAGATTCAAATATGTATCAGGAAATAGCAAATATTCCATTAATCATTTTTAATCCCCAAGGCCAAGGTGGTAAGCGGGTATCAAACCTTACCCAACCGGTCGATTTATTTGCAACCGTTTTGGATGCATTTGAATTGCCGATTCCCGCACGCGTCCACGGACTCAGTTTGCTTCCTTTTACATCGAATCCGGAGAGAGATTTTCCGAAGCGGCAAATCGCCGTTTACGGTCGTTACGGTGAATCGATGAACATCACCGATGGTGAATGGACTTTATTCCTCTGGCCGACTGCTACAAATAATGAACCACTTTATTGGTACTCTCATTTGCCCCCTCAATTCGGGGATGTTAAGGTCAGAGATGATTTTGACGGCAGACGGTATTCGGCGATTGTTACTCGCGGACCGATGTCTAATGCGCTCTATCATATCAAAGATGACCCCCATCAGGAGCATGATCTATATACTCAATGTCCGGATAAAGTGAATGAACTGAAGGAAGCCTTAAAAAGCTATCTTCTTTCCATTCATGCTCCCAATGAACAATTGATTCGTTTGGGATTGGTCTAATAACGAAACAATCGCTCTTGCGAAATTAATTTTTTCTGTGTTGATGTATCATACGAATCCGAATTTTTCGGATTCGGTTTTTCTTGTCTCAAACATCGTTAAATTCTTTCATAAAAATGGAATTAAGCCTTGACTTTGTTAACCCAAATAATATATGATTAGGGCGTAATTAAGAAAGCAGATAGGAGGAAGCAACAATGAACTTCAGTTTTTATGATCCGGTCCGAATTTTATTCGGTCGGGGACAATTAAATAATTTACATCTGCAAAACTTTCCGGGAAAGAAAGCACTGATTGTGATTTCAGCGGGAAAATCGATCCGTCAAAATGGGTATTTGGATCGGGTTGAAAAACAACTGGATATGGCTGGGATTGAGCATGTTATTTTTGACAAAATTCTTCCCAATCCGATATTATCGCATGTGACCGAAGGCGCCAAAGTTGCCAGAGACAATCACTGTGATTTTGTAATTGGCTTGGGTGGCGGCAGTAGTATCGATTCCGCCAAGGCAATCGCGGTGATGGCTACGAATGATGGTAATTTTTGGGATTATGTCGGAGCCGGCAGCGGGAAAGGCAAACCGGTTGAAAAGACGCCTTTGCCGATTATCGCAATTACGACTACTGCCGGAACGGGAACTGAAGCGGATCCTTGGATGGTCATTACCAAAGAGGATACGGATGAAAAAATCGGATCTGGATGGGATTCGACATTCCCGTATTTTTCGATCGTCGATCCAGAATTAATGTTGACGGTTCCGCCGGCATTGACTGCCTATCAGGGATTTGATGCACTTTTCCACAGCACGGAAGGGTATATCAATGTGACGGCGAATGTTATCAGCGATATGTTTGCCATGAAAGCCATTGAACTGATCGGCGCAAACCTTGCCGAAGCGGTCGCGAACGGTAACAATATAGACGCTCGGGAGAATGTCGCGCTTGCAAATACGCTTTCGGGGATAGTGGAAAGCCTGTCCGGATGCACTTCGGAACATTCCCTCGAACATGCCCTCAGCGCTTTTCATCATAACCTGCCTCACGGAGCCGGTTTGATTATGATCAGCAAGGCATATTACACCTTTTTTGCCAAATCGGGAGCTTGCGACGAAAAGTTAATTGCAATGGCAAAAGGCTTAGGCAAGAAAGATGCCAAAGAACCGATGGATTTTGTTGAAGCGCTGGTCGATTTACAACGGAAATGCGGTGTGGACGCATTGAAGATGTCCGATTACGGGATTACGAAAGATGAGTTACCGGAAGTCGTTAAAAATGCGCGCCATACTATGGGTGGCCTTTTCAATGTTGATCCGGCTGTGTTATTCGATGAAGACTGCCTGAAAATTTATGAGGAATCCTATCGATAACGGAAACCGCCGGACAAAAAAGGTGAGGAGTTATTTTCTTGCCAAATGAGGGGACTGCCGGTTCCCGACCGAGCCCAATGTATTACCACTTCCTCGCCTGTAAAGCAGGCGAGGAAGAAGCAGTATACCCAAGTTCATAAAGAAGCATAAATACTGTTATTTTAATTCGTTCTTGCATCTCTTTTAGCTCAGAACTTTATTTGGCCAATAACAGACACCCACATCCAGTGAACGCGGCTTGTTTAGATGAAAATCAGCGAATTGGCAATACCAGCACTGGCGTAACTCTTTCGGAGTATCCGATCTCGGCTCAAAAGCCGGGCAAACCTGCTTCGGCCATACATTTCCCTCACTATTGGGAGAGTTCAGTAAGCTGTTCTCATGTTTGTTCTTTTCCATTTACTTGTATCCCTTCGATGGGTAGTACGAAGTAATTTTCGATCGTATGATCGGCTGTTCAATAGGAAGATCTAAGAAAGCAATCGAAACCGTTTCACTTTCCCGGGAGGGTCATCTTCGGAACAAGACTGCATTTTCGTAAGCGCAGATTAACCTGTTTCATTGCTCACTGACGCTCGCGCTTATATCGGTGACAGATCCATCTTCCTCAAATTTATACAGTGCAACCTGATCCTTATTGCCGGTAGTAATGACCGCAAAGGTACGGGTGGCATCCGGGAAATCTGTGTTGTGATCAATCCAAGTTCCGTCATTTAAGTAATATTTTCCGTTCCCCAAATCTTTATAAACCGGTACATGAGTATGACCGAATATGACCACATCCACGCTTTCGTCCGGATTTTCCAGATACTGTACCTTTGCTTGTCTGAAAAAATACTCCCAATCTATGGTTCCGGAGACCGCTTCAATAAAGCTGTTAGGCACCTTTACATTGTTAAGCGTTTGTCGTTCGTCCCATGTTCGCTGAATATTTGTAAACAACACCGGTGCTGAAATGGTTCCGTCCGATTGCTGTGCCGGATAGAAATCCAGATAGCTGTAAGCATCGTCAAATCCCGCGATATGAATATCAAATATTTTTTCTTCCGGACTCTCTTTGGGTGTCATTCGTGCCGAGATATCTTTGAGAATCGAATAGTAAAGGAATGCGCCATATTGATCTGAATCGGTTTTATCCGGAATATCCGTTACCACCGGTAAATCTTTTTTGACGGCCGGCCGTCCCTCCAAAACCCAGGTGGCGGCATAGCGGGCATAAAAATAACCGGCCGGGAAAATGGTATCATCATTGCCGCATAGTTCCCTGTTGGTGACTGTGTCCGGAGCGGAAAACACATCATATCGGTGCCCGTGTTCGATAGCGATCTCATTCCTGTCGCCGGTGTAACAAGTACCGAGTCCTTTGGAATCCCGGGCTTGAATAATGTCAGGGATCGCTTCAAGCAAAATGCCGGCATTCAGCGTCATGTCATGGTTTCCCGGTACATAGACCAGTTTAATTCCGCTGTCGATTACGTTGTTCAATTCATCGATAACATCCCGATTATTGACAATTACATCCTGATAAAAGCGGTCTTCATCTGTATAGCTGGGATAATAGACCGGCAAAAACCACTCATCCAGAAAATCACCGGCGATTACCAATTCTCGGACATCGTTAGTACTCTGCAAACGCCGCAAAAAATCAACCAGCAGCGGGCGGTTTTGCAGCGTTTCGGTGTAGTTGTCATCAATACCGAGGTGAATGTCGCTTATTACGACGATCTTGTTCCTTGTGTCGCCCGCATTCCATAAGGCTGGGGCATCCTCCGGCGCAGCTGCGCCTGATACACCGATATTCTGCGAGAATTCGGTAGTGAAAAGCGCCAAAGAAGCCAGCAAGAAAGACATCAGCAGTGATGCAAGAATTCTCTTTTTCATGTTTGTTTCCTCCGTTTTATCAAAATTATTTATAAATCTCTGCTTTCAGAATAATGCCAGGGAGGGAAAAAATGAGTCTCTGCACTTAAAAGGCTCATTTTTTCACTTAATAACTTGTATTCCTCGAATCATCTCTTGCCAGCCGAATTTCCCGTAATCTCATATCAGAAGTTGAACCTGAAAAATACTGTTTTCGATTTTGTAGATCAGCTCGCCGTCATATTTTTTTGCAAAAGCAATGACACTCTTGCTGCCGATTCCGTGATTTTCCTCGGGAGTGACCGGATAACCATATTCATCCAGCATGGAATTTTTTGCGCAGGGGTTTTCCATTTCCAGTAACAGTCGCCCTACGTATCGGCAGGTGAAACGGAGATAGGGAACTTGTTCTTCCGGCAGTCTTTTACAAGCCTGAACCGCATTTTCCATCAGATTTGAAACCACCATCGAAAATTCCAATGCATCCACACTCAGGTTGCTCGGAATATCCAGCATAATCTCGGTTTTTATACCCTCCTGCTCCGCAAGATCCGTATAATGGCAGACGGCAGCGTTAACAGCTGAATTTTCACAATAGACCTTGCTGATTTGATGAGCGACTTGATTTTGACTTTGCAATAAAGCTTGAGCCTGGTCAGTTTTTCCCTCCTCCAGAAGCTCCAGAAGCACATTATTAAAGTGATGACGGTCGTGGGCGGCACGGCTATTTTGTTCCGATACCTCCGCCATCAATTCCAAGCGTCGAGACATATTTCGGGCCGCTAATTGCAGGTAATCTCGTTCCGCCTGCATTTTCCGATTCTCCTCTTTAATTTGAAACTCTTGCTGAAGGTTTTTTAGAGAGAGAAAAATAGATCCGTATGCGGCAAGGCTGATAAAAATCACTAAAAGAAGCGGTATCGCTTGCTCTGTCAGGGTAACAACAATATCATCCGAAGACAAAACATAGTAATTGAACGTGAGGTAAATGCTTAATGCCACAGCAAAGTATGCTGTCCAATGCTCAACCGCCTGCCGGTACAGCGGGCGTACCCGGCGGGATAAAATCAACAGGAAAACACCGAACAGGATGAAACGCAGCAGCGAGTTGGCATAAACCGGATAAGGAAGATGTCTTGAGCCGATAAAACTGAGGATAATCACAACATCGCTGATGTTCTGTACGGTTAGATAGGAAAACAGCCACTGCATGAAGGTGTCCTTGAATAGTGGCCGAACCGCAAAGCATAGAACCGCAAACAAAATAACATCCAGCTTAGAAAGCAGGGTTAAATTTCTGCTGAGGTAACAATAAATTGCTGTCCCCAAATCGGCGGCTAAAATGCCGAACATAGTCAGCAGTGTAATCTTTTTGGAATATCTCGGCTGTAAAAGCGTCATCATCAGAAGGACGTTGGCGGTAGTTGAGATTGCCGCCCGCAACAAGTCGGGAAAAAGTTCTTTCATTAACGGGTTCCTATTCCTGTCAGATAGTCCATATATGTATCTCGAACTGTAGGATATTGCTTCGCCGCGATGGGTATCATTTTCCCGCCGGTCAATGTGAAGTTCTCCTTTGTAAAACGCTCCACCCGGCGCAGATTGATTACAAATGAGGAGTGACATTGTAAAAAATGCCTGTCCTTCAGAATTGTTGAGGCGTAATTTGAGAAATTCTCTCGAAATGTCCGGCTGAGTATTTCTTCACCGTTTGTCAAACTGAAGATAACAGCGTGACAGCGATATTCGCAGCAGACGATGTCCCGCAGTCTGATAACCCGCAGTCCTTCAGCAGTTTTGACGGCAAATGTTTGCTCTTCCGCAAAGTCTGCTTTAGAGACAACCAGTGCTAAAGTATCAAAAAACTGTTGTTTTTGGATTGGTTTAATAAGATAGTTTATAGGATTCGCTGCATAGGCTTGTAAGGCAAATTGCGGCTCCGTAGTAACAAAGATAATTTGTGCCTCCTGATCCAAGCGGCGTATTTCTTTACCCAATTCCAACCCGCTTATCATCGGCATGACAACGTCTAAGATATAAAGATGAAAGCTTTCTATGATGATAGCGGTGAGTAATTGATCGGGATGAGTAAACTCCTTTACATCGACATCAAGATGGTTAGTTGAGATGTACTGATTTGTCAACGAGAGAAGGATTTGCAGTTCATCTGCCATATCGTCGCAGATTGCAATACGGAGCATGACAGTGGCCTCTTTTCAATGGGGATTTGAGAATATTTTATCATTGTTTTTTTCTCCGCCTCCGGAAACCCCGGTGTCTCAACTTTTTTGGTTTTCTTCCTACTATTTTGGCTTCATACCGATCGAACCGTTCCGTAAATAGATATCATGTTTACGGAAAGAAGATAGGACGTTTCTAAACCGCACCTTATCCCATATGTCTAAAAAAAGGGGCGAACAGTCACAACTGCCCGCCCCGGGAAAAAGATCCTGCCCCGATTTTCTTTTTGTCCCTATAACAACATCATTTAAAATCGGGCTCTGTTCCGTTTATTGAACCGTAGAGATTCTTCCGTCAACTTCAAGCCCCTCGGTGCCATATGTTGTGAGATAATCCGCCAGGATTTCATCAAAAGCGGAATATTCACCGAGCAATTTATCATCCGCAAACATGGTATATTCATCCCCGCCGATCGCCATAAAATTGTTGGTAGCAACCACATAAGTCGCCGCCGGATCGACCGGTTTTCCATCCACCGTGAGTTCGACGACACGATTGCCGGCCGGTTTGGAAGGATCGAATACAACCCGCATTCCCGCAATCTGAGGGAATGCGCCTTTCAGCTCCGGATAATCACTCAGACCGTTTTCCATGGCATCGATCAAATCCTGTCCGGTGGCTTCAATCGTTACAACATAGTTGCCGAACGGGAATGTGGTGATTACCTGACCTAACGTCACATCGCCGGCGGGAATCGATGCTCGTATTCCTCCGCCGTTGGTAATCGCAACGTCCGCTCCGGTTTCAAGCAACATTGCCTGAGCGATCAGATCTCCCAAGTTGGTTTCTTGTTTCCGGTTTGTTTCCCGTTCGCCGTCCAAATCCACCGTGGTTTTTCCAATCACTACGGATGAAATCTCATTAATCTGTTTTTCGATCTCGGTATTGATTTCAAGGACATCCGGATCCGGTTCAAGATTTACAAGATCTCCGTAGGTGATGAGTTTTGCGGATTTTGACACAACGGTCATCCGGTCGGTCGAAGCTTGTCCGGCTGCCAGTTCGATTTCAACCTGATCGATAAAGCGTCCGTGTTCGCCTGCTTGAGCGATTAAGGTATTCCCCACCAATTTCCCCTCCGGTAATTCCGTGTGACTGTGGGCATCGATTATGACATCGATTCCGGGAACCGCATTTGCCAAGCCTTCACTGGTAAACTCACTGCCGGCATCAAGCCCCAAATGAGACAGGCAAACGACAAGATCGACATGAGGACGCAGAAAATCCGCATAATATTTTCCTGCTTCATAAGGATCGATAAATTGCAGACCTTCGGTGTTCACCGGTGAGGATTTATATAATGTTTCGGGGGTAGAAATTCCAAAGACACCCACTTTGATTCCGTCGACATCAAAAATCGTGTATTCGGGAAGAACACTCATTTGTGAATCGGCATAAACCAGATTCCCGGAAAGGATCGGGAAATCCGCCATGTAGTTGAAATCAATCAATTTTTGATACCCGTAGTTGAAATCATGATTTCCTGGAGTCATCGCGTCATAACCGGCTTCATTCATCAACCAAATGATTGATTCTCCTTCCAAGAGAGTGGCAATAACCTGACCATGGGTGGCATCACCGCTGTCAAAAAGCAATACCGGACCGTTTTGGGCAACCTGTTTTTTATAAGCGGCAATTTTAGCATATCCGATGGATCCAGTCTTAGCTGTTTCCCCCTCGGCGACTTTGTCCGGTGTGTCTGCCGTATAGCTGTGGATATCATTTGTGCCTAAAATGGTTAATTTTACGGTCTCCGCTGCGGTATCCTGCGCACCGGCCGAAAAAACAACGGTGAGCAGAACTGATAGAACCAAGAAAACTGATAAGATTTTTTTATTCATTTCTCCTTCTTTCTCCTTTTTATCGATTTAAAATAGGTTGCTCAGCCCTTTGTAAAATCAAATAAAGAATATTTGATTATTAATAGTATACCTTCAATACCTTGAATATGTTGATCCGCTTTTCATCCGCGGAATTTTTAGCCGTAGAGTATAATTTTTTTGAGATATGGACCTTTTTGACTATACGGATCGGGAAAACATGATGCAAACAACCCCGCTGGCGGCAAGGATGCGCCCGCGGAGTTTAGATGAGTTTGTCGGACAGGAACATATTCTGGGAGAAGGAAAATTACTTCGAAGGGCAATCGAATCCGACAAACTCTTTTCCTCCATCATCTTGTTCGGTCCCCCGGGGACGGGGAAAACCACATTGGCGCAAATCATCGCCGCTCAGTCGAAAGCTTATTTTGAATCGGTTTCGGCTGTCTTGGCAGGAGTCGCCGACCTTCGTAAAGTGATTGTTGACGCACAGGAACGGAGGAAATTGTATCGGACCCGGACACTCCTTTTTGTGGACGAAGTTCATCGTTGGAATAAGGCACAGCAGGATGCGCTGTTGCCGCATGTCGAAAACGGTTTGATTACTTTGATCGGCGCGACCACCGAAAACCCCTATTTTGAGGTTATTAAAGCATTACTGTCGCGTTCGCGTGTTTTTGAGTTGAAACCGTTGAATGAAACCGATCTCAACATTATTTTGAATCGGGCTTTATCGGATCCGGAGAGAGGATACGGAAAGCTGAATGTGAAATTGGATGAGGACGCACGCCGGTTGTTGTTGGATTTGGCCGGAGGGGATGCGCGGAATCTTTTGAACGGTTTGGAATTAGCGGTTGAAAGCACCAAGCCGGATGAAAACGGCATCATTCATATAACGCTCAAAATCGCCGAAGAATCCATACAAAAAAGGGCGCTTCAATATGATAAAAACGGCGATATGCACTACGATACCATTTCGGCATTTATCAAATCCGTTCGCGGCAGCGACCCCGACGCGGCTTTGTATTGGGCGGCAAAAATGTTGTTGGCGGGAGAAGATCCGCATTTTATTTTACGGAGATTGATTGTGTTAGCCAGCGAAGATATCGGACTGGCTGATCCCAATGCGCTGCAGGTGGCAGTGGCGGCGGCTACCGCTTTTGACTATATCGGTATGCCGGAAGGATACTATCCGATCGGAGAGGCAATCCTCTATTTGGCGACCGCACCGAAATCTAATTCGGTGGGCGCGATTTTCAAGGCGATGGATCATATAAATGAGCAAGGCACCGGGCAGGTTCCTTTACCGTTAATGGATGCCAGCCGAGATGCGAAAGGGTTGGGACACGGACAAGGATATTTATATCCGCATGAGTTTCCCAATCATTATGTGAAACAACAATACCTCCCCAACGGGGTGAAAACGGATTTTTATCATCCCGGCGAACAAGGCTATGAAAAGAAAATCAAAGAATGGATGGAATATCTCAAAAAGAATTCGGAGTAAACCGAATTCTTTTCTTCTCGAAATGTTGATTATTTGATTCGGATTATGGATGAAACGGAAATATTTTCCGCTTTTTCCGTTTTATAATCCCTGACCGGTTTCAATCAGGTCGATCAATGAATCCGGTGAAAATTCGGCCGGAGCGATCATATAAAACACCTTGTCATCCTGAACGGAAACATAAATTTGTTCTCCGTCAGTTCCGGTCCAAGATCCGTTTATTTTACTTTTTCCCCAGCGCTTGTCGTTGTAATCTTTCAGACTCTGAGAAAATTCCTTGGCATCGTTGACGGTATCCCAGACGGTTTTCCCGAAAAACATCGGTTTGCCGTCACATCGTGCGAACTGGAAAGCTCCGCCACCCCATCCTGCCGCGGCTTTTTTAGCGGATTTATCGGAAATTCGCCAACTTTTTTCATAGCCGCTGTTCAGCAACCATAATAGATCCGCTTCATTCAAGACGTTGTCATAGACCAAATCACAACTTTCATCGAGATTCTTTTGGAAAGGTTCGAACAGAACATTAACCGGCTGGTCGGCGGAATATTTTTCGGGATGCATGATTTGTTCGGCGCTGAGAGGCGGATTCGAATACAAATCATTCACAGCCGAAAAACCGCCGTTTCGATAAACCGAAGAAACAAAATCAAATCCATAGGTATAAGGGAAAAGAAGATAATTTTGGAAATATTGCGGCGCATTATCAAAAACGGACGTATCCTGTTCAACCATGCGCTCATCATATAACCCCAAATCAGGTTGTGCGGCTAAAAGCATCTCCGTCAATGTTGCGTCCCCTTCAAAAACAGATCCCAACACAAAACAATATTCCTGATTTTTTTCACAATACTCATCGTTGTAATTCAGAGTTTTCGCAGGATTAAAATGATCAAATTGCAGGAAGTGAGTATATTCATGGGCTAAAGTCAATGAGTTATCGGTTTCGGATCCTCCTTTGATTAAGTACATTACGTTTGCATCTTCGTCATAATATCCCGCGATTTGTTCCGTATAAAAGTCCAGGTAAAATGATTCAAGATCCATTTCTGCGGGAATAAAACCGAGAAGCGTTAAAATATCATGCTCGTCTTGAAAGTCCTGCTTCGTCGTATCCTGATACATGTCATTAATAAGTTGGTCTCGTAATTCTTCTTTTGTCAGAAAAGTAATATTGAAATCACCTTGTGCCTTTAATCCCCGTATCTTTTCGGCTCTTTTGATAATTTCCTGTTGTTTTTGGGTAATTTCCGTATTATTGATTTCGGTTCCGTTTGTTTCGTTGTCAGGGGTAACTTCGGGAAGTGCGGTTTGATCTTCGGGTGAAGTCTCGGGAACGGCGGTTTCATAAATAAGTTCTTCATTATTTTTGTCGATCCGGTGATTGAGGAAATAGACTCCGAGAGCAGCGGCTGACAGACAGAGACAACCGATTAATACGATGACGGTAATGACAACAATTATTATCGTCTTATTGTTATTCTTCTTTTCCATTTTGAGTCCTTCCCATTTCTTTATTCATACTGTTTGAGGTATTCCATCGCATATTGTCCGTCGCTGTTGTTCGGATTAATATCCAAGACTTTTTGAAAGCATTTTTCCGCTTCGCTTCTATCTTGTAATAAAGTATAAGCCCAACCGTTCCATAACCAATTTTCTTCCGAATGATTGTTGATTTTTAGCATGGCAGCTGTGCGATCACGTAATTCTTCAGCCAATCCGTTCTTAAAAGCCGCCTCGTACAGGGAAAAATCATATAAAAGATAACGCTGCGGGATGCCGACTTGTAAAGCGGTACGAAAAGAATCCCACGCTTCTTCATTGTGATTATTCTCAATCAGCAAAGCAGCGGCATTGAACCAGGCAAATTGATTATCCGGAACCATGGTCACATCTGTCTGAAATTTCTCCAGAGCCTTTTTTGAATTTTCCTCTTCATCCCAGTCCGAATTCAACAATAGAGCGAGGGATTCTTCGCGATCGACGGGATAGATAACCAGATATTCTCTACGGAACGGATACCAGTCTTCCATCAATCGATCAAAAGAGAGCGTTTGTTCGTTCCCTTTTAAAGGGTCGGAAAAATAAACGATTTTGTTTTTTGAATCGATCCCGGAAATCACGACATAACGAGCGTCCCAAAGGTCATCGCCTTTCCAGGCTGACTGCTGTCGTTGGTACTGCAGTCGAATCAGCACCGGAAAATGGCTATCGATTAAAGAAGCCAGAATTTGGATGTTCCCGTTTTTCCGTATGATACCGGAAAGATCGGGATATTTTTGCTCGCTGTAAGACAGCATTTCATTGAGAGATACATTGGGATCAAAATAATCCGGCTTTATTTTTTCACTCACCAAATACTGACTTTCCGGTTTCTCATAAAATCTCAAGAATGTGCTGAGAGAAGCCGGTCCGTCATTCAGATAATCCGCCATTTCAAATATCGGCATTTCGAGTCGATCATTCACTTCCTCGGAAAGTGTCGCCGAATCATTGGTACTTGATTTCTCAGGATCTTCGATGACCCATAAAACACCCGGTGTCGGTGTGGGTGTAAAGGTAATTTCAAGATAAGGTTCGGATGAATTGATATCTTCCAGATTCTCGGCGAAAATCACTTCTTTCGACGGCAGATCAAGGGTCGGATAATAGGTTTGAATGCGATAATTAAGGGGGTTAACCGTACTGACAGGCAAAATCAGGCTTTTTCCGTAAGAGATGCCATCCAAAACAGATCGTCCCAAGGTTTGTCGAATAACGGGCACCTGAGCTCCCCAGATGATCAGGATAACGATGGTTATCAGGATAAAAACGACATAGGGCCAGGTCTTTTTTTTATTCTCATAAAAAAGAGGACGGTTTTTATTTCTCATTCTTTTTTTGATGTTCTTTTTGGATGAAGACCATTGTTCCGATGAGAATAATCAAGACCAGAACCGTCCCGCCTAAGATTACGCCGTCAGTCTGATCTTCGTTTTCAAAATACTCTGCCGGAAGTTTCGGATAATCCGAGGGGAATGGAGTCGGAGTCGGTAAAATGATTGTCGGTTCGGCGGTTTGCAATAAACCCATTTGAATCGTTCGCGATGTTTGGGAAGCATGTTCAATTTTATCCGATTCCGAGAGGATGAAAGCAAAAACCACCAAAATACAAATGATAAGGAAAAGGATCCAATTAAATCTTCTTCGCTGCGATTTCGAGTTTTTTGACATGTTCATCCCAACTTACTTAATTGATTGCATCGATTGCTTTTTCGGCGGCATCTTCGGGAGTTGCTCCGGTTTTAATGACGGAGGATACTGCTTCGTTGATGACGGGTGTGATTTTATTCAAAATTTGGTCGGTTTGAATCAATTCTCCGTTTTCACAAATCGTGATCATTTTCTCGTAAAAACTGTCATTTTGCCATAGAGTCTGTCCGATAGAGCGGACAGGAAGATATCCGGCGGATTGAGTCCACTGATCATTAAAGCGCGGATCCGCAAATTTTTCAGCCAGTTTTACCGCCAGATTCTGAATTTCCGGATTGCTGTTGCTGAGTACCACATTCCATGTATTTACCAGAGGATAGCTACTGCTTCCGTTAAACAACGGAAGCGGGATGGCATCGATATCGGCATTTTGGCTGTGCCGGAAGGTGGTCAGTTTGGTGACGATAATATGTAAAGATCCTTCCAAAAACAATTGCCAATTTTCGTTGGCGCCCGATCCGCTTGTTCCCTGCGCCAAAGAAGGAGGGAAAGCCCCTTTCTGCCCTCCGGAAAGGAAAAAGTTGAGCGTGTCGGTCAACTTGGCTTGATCGAGCCAGGGTTGCCCCATATCGTTTGTAATTTTCCCGCCCTTTGCCAGATAAATGAAGGTTCCGAATAAATCATACGGGTTGGAAGGTTCAAAAGCGATCGGCAATCCTCGAGACAGAATCTCATCCCAGGTATTTATTTCCGATCCCGTTTTCGACGGACGATAACCCAAGACCAAAGGATCGCCGGCAATCGGGATCCCATAAATCAAATTATTGACTGTGGATGACTCTTTTGCGAAAGGGTACCATGAAGCAGGATCGGTAAATAAACCGGTGCTGATCGGATAAATCAATCCTTTTTGAACGGCTGACACCAAATCATTACGATTCATGATAATCAGAGAAGGGATCACTTCGGGAGCTGCATTTACAGCCGCGGATAAGGTGTTGATGGCACTGCCTTCGCCGGTCAGCGATTTGACTCGAATATTGATGAGCGTGTTGGGATTTTCTTCCATGAAAATTTTGAGCATTTCTGTCAAAATTTTACCGGCTTCATCATTGGATGAAGGATCAAATTGCGGGGGTACCCAAAGGGTGAGAGTCCGGTTTTCCGAATTTGAACGATTCGGGACGGAAGTCTCTTCGGAATCGTCAACGGTGGGCGACGACTCCGAAGTCGATTCATTCTCAGGCAGAATAATTTCTTCTTCGTTTGATACCGGTGTCGCAGTCTGTTTCACAGCGGGCATTATCGTCGCCGTCGGAGTGCCGGCTAACATTTTTTTTACTTCAGAACAACCGGAAATTATCAGAATAACCAATAAAGCAGATACCAAAGCAGCTGCACCGAAGCGAATAGGATGTTTTTTAAAAAAGTGTATTCTTGCCATTTGCTCTCTGATTTATTTTACTCCCGCACGGATAATCCTTTTATAAATCAACCGGATTCGACAGGAGATCGACCAGAAGACGGACGGATTCACTCACATCGTTGATATCGACCATTTCGGAAGGCGAGTGAACGTAACGGCAGGCAATCGACAAACAACCGGCCGGAACTCCCGAACGAACCAACTGAATTGCCCCGGCATCGGTTCCGGCATGGCTCAAAACTTCCATTTGTACTTCGATACCGGTTCGATCCGCCGCTTTTTTCATCGCGTCGATTACCTTCGGATGAGCGATCAGAGAACCGTCTCGGACTTTAATGCAGGGACCTTTGCCTAAAACCGGATTTCCCGGCTCGCAATGAGGAACATCGGCTGCGAGAGTGACATCAACGGCGATTCCCATCTCGGGATTGATTGAGAATGCCGATGTTTTTGCACCTCTTAAACCGACTTCCTCTTGGGTGGAAAAGACAAAAAAGAGCTCATTCGGCGAATCTTTGAGGGCTTTGATCGTTTCGATTGCGACCAGACAGCCGATGCGATCATCAATCGCTTTGGAAACAACCCGATTTCCCATATCCAAAAACGAACGGACAAAAACAGCTTCATCTCCGACTTTTACCGGACAGGTTTCGGCCGAATCGGCGCCGACATCGACAAAAAGCTGATCAACGGTCGGGACTTTATCCATTTTTTGGGTCTCCGCATACACAACGCCTTCCGTACCGTTTAGAAACTTTACTCTGGCACTGAAGCAGGTCAGCGGATTAACTCCTCCGATTGTGGCGACGTAAACAAAACCTTTATCGTTGATATGGGAAGCCATCAGACCGATTTCATCCATATGCGATGAAATCATGATCCGTTTGCCCCCACTTTTCTTGATTCCTTTGCGGGCGATCAGGTTTCCCATAACGTCGATTTGGATGTCATCCGCAAAAGGTTCGATTTCTTTTCGAATAACTTCCCGAATTTCATTTTCATATCCGGAAACACCGGTTGTTTGTGTCAGTTTTTCAAGCAAATTTTTCATAGATTCTCCAAGATGGTCAAAAAAAGCCGTGCTTCAGCGATTTTCTTTTAAAATATCCGCATTGATATGACGCAGTGCAACGGTCATTAATCGATAATGTTCTTCCCAATCGGCTTTCCGGATAATGGAAGCGGCGGTATGGGTATAACGACCGGGAACGGAAAGCGAAATCGTCGGGATTCCGCTACGACTTGTATGGATGGCGCCGGCATCCGTCCCTCCGCTTGCCGGTTGTCGATATTGATAACGAATTCCGTACCGATCTCCCAAATCCGACAAATAGCGAATCAAACGATGATCATAGAGCGTTCTGCTGTCGTTTGTGTAGATTGCCGGACCCTGATCCAACTTTGTCCGATAGAGCGTATTTTCGGAATGATCCCAGGCGGGTTGATCGTTGGCGGGTGTGCAGTCGATAATAAAGGCAAAATCGGGATTGATATTATAAGTGGCAACTTCCGCCCCTCTCAAACCGACTTCTTCCTGTACCGTGAAAGCCGCAATGAGTTCGATTGAATCCGGGGCGTTTTTCAATAATTCGATCAACGTTGCCACCCCGATGCGGTTATCGATTGCTTTCCCGCAGAAACTGCCGCCCATACGCTTGAATTTTGTTGCAAAAGTCGCATAATCGCCCACTTCGATGTCTTTGGACCCCGGACCGGTATCGATTCGGAGATTGTCAGTCTTCAAAATCACTTCCCGTTCGGCGGGCGTCGATAAATGAACGGGACAGGCGCCGATAACTCCGGGGGCGTGCTTTTTGCCGACCTGAACCGCTTTTCCGGCCAGCGCACGTTCGTCGATACCGCCTACGACCTGAAACTTGAATATCCCGTCGGATTCTTTATCGACGATCATGAATCCGACTTCATCCATATGCGCGGCAACCATTACCCGCAGTGCGTGATCGTTTTTTGCATGTTTGACGGCAATCAAATTACCGATCGTATCCGTCGTCAGATTGTCTGCGACGGAGCTTACTTCCCGACGGATAATCGAGCGAATTTCATTCTCGTTTCCGGAAACTCCTACCGCGTTACTCAGTTCTTCAAGGAGCCGTACGCTGCTTTCCGGCAAAACAGGGAGGGAATCGATTGTTGATTTTTCTTCTTTTATCATAGGTTTAATCCTCCCATTTTATGGAATCCAAACTGTTTTCATCCAATCTGGCAATGTATTCTGCCATCAGATGACCGGCGCGCATCACATCTTTGATAGAGATCATCTCGACCGGTGTGTGCATATATCGGAGCGGGATACTCAAAAGACAGGTTGCCACTCCGCCCGAAGCGGTTTGGATCGGGTGCGCATCCGTCCCAGACATTTGCGGGAGCGGATCCAATGTATACGGGATGTCCAATTGTTCGCATAGTTGTTTCAGCTGGTTGAATAATACCGGATGAATATTGGCTCCGAATCCGATGGAGGGGCCGCTCTCCAGAGGTTTTCCTTTGTAGTTATCCACACCGGGTCCTTTGGCAAAGGTTACATCAATCGCAATTGCGATGTCCGGTTTCACATCACTCACGGTCGTTCGACTGAGAAATACGGTTTCTTCTTGAGTGGTACCGGTGGCATAAACATCCCAAGCATGGTTAAAACGTTGCAACTCGGTTAAACATTGCGTAACTGCCGCAACGGAGGCGCGGTTGTCCAAACTATGCCCGGCGATGCAATCGCTCGGCATTTCAAAAGGTAAATTGGCATAGGATACCGTATCCCCTGCCTGAACGGTCTCTTTCAGTTCTTCTGCGTTCAACCCGGTATCGATCACAAGTTGATTCAACGGGACCGGTTTACCGGTAAACGGCTCGGAAAGAAGATGCGGCGCCAGTTGAACGATTATTCCCCGGATATCACCTGATCGGCTGTGAATAATTACTTCTTGTCCCGGAAGAATTCGCGGATCGAATCCGCCTATCGGGGCAAAGTAAAGAACATCTTTTTCAATTCGTTCGATTACCATCCCGATTCCGTCCATATGCACGGCCATCATAATTCGTTTCGACGGTTTCCCGCTTTTTGAAAGGGATCCCTTCTTAATCCCATACAGATTTCCGACCGGTGAAACAATTATTTCGTCGGTTAACGGTCTCCATTTCTCGGCTATTGCCGAGCTGACCGTCGTTTCATATCCCGAAATTCCGGGAAGTGAAATAATGCTTTTTAAAAACTCTTTCAGTGATGTCTTTTCATCCATAAATATTTCCAGATTTCTTCGACAGGATTTATTCAAAAGCTATTATAACCGTCAATTTCTTTTTTTAACGCTTTCCGCCGATTTCAGCCTAAATTTCGGATCCGAATAACGTGATTTGATTTGGGTTCTTTCATCTCGGATGCTTTATTTCGAATGTCGATAAGGTCCCGTACGCAGTCGGAGAACCGATCGGCGATCTTTAAATCTCTTTTCGGATAATTTTTGCCAGACGATCCGCTTTCAATTCGGAAATCAGATAACAGGGAGCTTTGAGCTGAGCAGCGAGTTTTCTGGTCATTCCCTGATCAAAGTCTTGAGTATCCAAATCAATAACGATGCTGCGGAAGTTTTCCGCCGCGATTTTTTCGGCGATGATTTTGGATTCTTCTTCCGGAGCCTTATCAAACATCGAAATGTTTCCGACACCGTCGGTCAAAACAATCAACAGTGCATTCTCATCGGGATGGCGTTTTCTTTCCCGTTCCAAGACTTCGTAAGCTTTCCATAACCCGGCTGTCAACGGTGTTTTCCCGCCCACCTGAACCTTTTTCATCGATCTTTCTGCCAAGGTAACGGAATAGGTCGGCGGAAGCACCAATTCGGCGGAGTCTTTTTGAAAAGTGATCAAACCGACCCGATCCCGGTGTTGATATGCATCCGTCAAAAGAGAAAGGATTGCTCCGCGGGTGGCATTCATCCGTTGCCGGACCGCCATGGACCAAGATAAATCCAGCAGAAAAAGCAGTAAGCCGGACGCCCGTTGGGAACGGACTTTTCGGCGGAGATCCTGATGTTTAATCAGGATCGAACGGTCTGAAGGATTGGTCCTGCGCGATTTTTGATAAGGAGCCGCTGCACGTAACGTTGCATCCAACGCCAGATCATTTACCGCATCCTCGGCAATCCGAGCTTTATAATAATTTCCGCGGCGATCTTTGGAAATAATATGACTTCGTTTTCCGCTGCTCTTTTTTTGCGAAAGATTGGGTTTGTTATCGTCGAGTAATTCCGGATTGATAAAGAAGAGATTTTGCGCGTTGTCCCACCAATTGGCTTCCGCGTTGTTAAAAATCGAATCCCCCCCTTGTGAATATTGTGCCACCTGAATAGGGATTAAATTTTGCAGATCGGAGGAAGTTAAATTTTTTTTTCCTCGTCACCCGCATCGCTCTCGGATTGGAATGACGTACTGTCGGAGGTTTTACCGTGTAATTCGTCGATTCGCTGTTTTAATTCATCCGTACCGACGGTGCTTTCACTGAACGGACCTTTTTGCAGGCGGTGAGGTAAAGCCAATTCCGCAGCCATCGCTATATCCAGATCCGTAACGGAAGGATGGTTTTCAAAAGCAGCCTGTGCTCGGGCGGCTTTCAAAATCACCAAATCCGCACGATGTCCTTCCACTTTTAATGAAGAGGTAAGCGAAGCGATTGTGATCAGATCGCGAGAAGTGTAACGGACCGAAGCCAAACGTTTTCGAGCGGATGCGATTTTTTCTGTCAGTTCCGCTTCACTTTTTTGCCATTCCGCCTGAAAAAGTTCGGGCGAATCTTCGAATCGTAATGTTCTGCGCATGATTTCGACACGCTCCCGAGCATCTTCAATGCCGCGGATATCAACGGAAAGTGCGAAACGATCTAAAAGTTGCGGACGCAAATCCCCTTCTTCGGGATTCATGGTTCCGACAAGGATAAATCGAGCGGGATGCGAAAAAGAGATACCTTCCCGTTCGATGCTGTTTACACCCATCGCGGCGGAATCGAGCAGAATGTCCACGACATGATCTTCGAGGAGATTGACTTCATCGATATACAAAATCCCGCGATTGGCGGAAGCCAATATACCGGGTTCGAAACTCTTTTCGCCGGTTTTTAATGCTTTTTCGATATCCAACGTGCCGACTACGCGGTCTTCGGTTGCGGACACCGGTAAATTAATGAATGGTGTCTTCCGGCGAGTTCGTGTCATCGGAATCCCTTTTGCTTTTCGTTCTTTGCATTCCGTGCACCAATGTAACTCATCATCCGGATCACAGCCGAAACGACATTCGGCGATCACTTCTTCTTCCGGTAAAACGGCGGCCAAGCCTCTGGCGGCGGTGGATTTGGCTGTGCCGCGTTCACCGCGAATTAAAACGCCGCCGATTCGCGGATCAATGGCATTCAGTATCAGGGCACGAACCATTTGTTCCTGCCCGACAATTGCTGTAAAAGGATAAATATTTGCTGTCATAGGACTTTTATTATAGCGTCGAACAGATGATTTATTCATTTTCGAATCAAAAATTAAGATTCTTGTAATCTTTGCGGCTCCGCAAACATTTTTTAAGAAATTATTATTTTATCCGAAACAGAAATATGTTATGATCTAAAAATTGAATAAAATATGGAATCAAAAGACGGATCAAATGGGGTTGTCCAAAAGAAAATGGGGCAACAAAATAAACGCAAGAAATCAATTTCCGATTTATGGCTGAAAATTATTCAAGCCGGGTTGGGAGAAAGGCTTCTCAAAATAGGCTCTGCGGTGGTTACGGTTCTGTTAATCGGGACTGTACTTTGGGTGACCGGAAACTTTTTCATGGAGGATACGCAGACCGATGCGATCAATCTTCAGGAAACGCTGCGGTCTACTCCGGTCCGACAGAGCGCGGTTTTGCCTTATTATGATCCGGCTTATCCGAAAGGCGAGTTAAAGCCTTTAAATGAAGGTGTTTTTCGCAGTACCAAGAATGACACCGAATTACCCGCAAAAGCGCGGACAGATGTCATTAAATATGTCGTTCAAAAAGGAGATACCGTAACGTCGATCGCCGAAAAATTCAATTTACGTCCCAGTACAATTTTATGGGCGAATCCTTATACGCTGGCTGACAACCCGCATTTGGTTGTAGAAGGGATGGAATTAAATATCCTACCGGTGGACGGGGTTTATTATGATTGGCATGACGGTGACGGGCTGAATGGCGTCGCCGAAGTTTACGGAGTGACGCCGGAAGATATTATCAATTACCCTGGGAACGGGTTGGATCCGGCAACTATCGGGGATTACAGTCATCCCAATATTGCGCCCGGAACATGGCTGATCGTACCCGGAGGATCCCGTGAATTCACAAACTGGTCCGCTCCGTTTATTACTCGGGAAAATCCGGCGGTAGCTTCCATCTATGGACCGGGAGCCTGTCAGTCTGTCATGGACGGACCGGTTGGCAGCGGTGTTTTTATCTGGCCGACGATTGAAACCCGCATATCGGGATATAACTATTCCGAAGAAACCAATCATCGGGCAATCGATATTGCCGGTTCGACCGGTAACGCGGTTTATGCTTCCGATGCGGGCGTGGTGGTATATGCCGGTTGGAATGATTGGGGATACGGAAATGTTGTTATGATCGATCATGGAAACGGATGGCAGACTTTGTATGCACATTTAGATTCTTATAATGTACAATGCGGTTACTATGTGGCCGCAGGGGATGTAATCGGTGCCGTAGGAACAACCGGTAACTCATCCGGACCGCATTTGCATTTTGAGATGCGATATAACGGCATTCCTCAAAACCCGAATAACTTTTTTAATAAATGACGGAAGAAAAGATGGAAGAAAAAAATCACCGGTGGAGTAATCCGATTCGATATATGGCTTTGGTCGGCTTGATTCTGTTTGCGGGCGCCGTCGTTTATCTTTCCCATGAAACTTTGAATCTGATTATTGCGGTGGCGATTGTTGCGTATATCCTGTCGCCGGTGGTAAATTTCTTTGTCCGAAAATTGCACATGGGAAGAGGGTTTGCGGTCGTACTGGCATACCTGATTCTGATTATTCTTATCATCATTTTATTGGTTCTGATTGTACCGGTTATCACCGGCCGGATTCAAGGGTTCCTTTCTACCGACTGGCCGACGGTTATCAACAGTATCGATTCCTGGTTGGAAGGAATGATTCGGCAATTGGAAGTCCAAAAAATACAGATCGGGAATGTCGGAGTGGATTTATCCGTACCGTTGATCGAGTTGCGCGGAAAGCTGAATTCCATTAATGTGGAAGATTTTAATATTTCATCGATCATTCCGGACATATCTTCGGCTTGGCAGTCTATCATATCTGTTTCCGCAAATTTAATCTCCAGAATTCTCGGCGGGCTTTTGACCATCGTTACTTCTATCATGATTTCCATTCATTTATGCAGGGACGGTTGGAAACTGAAAGACTGGATCGTTAAGCAATTTCCGGAGAATTATCAGATCGAAACTGATGAATTCCTTAATCGGTTAGGAAATATTTGGAACAGCTATTTTGTGGGTGAACTGAAATTGATGCTGATTATCGGTATCGTGACTTTCGGTGTATGCACGGCATTGGGGCTACATTGGGCTTTGCCGTTAGGGATCGTAGCCGGATTTTTGGAAGTCATTCCGAATATCGGTCCCATTATCTCCTGTATTCCGGCAATTTTTTCAGCTGCGATTTTCGGATCTTATTGGCTGCCGCTGGATAATTTTCTGATGGTGTTGGTCGTGATTATCGCTTATATTCTGATTCAACAGATAGAAAACATCATCGTCGTTCCGCGAGTAATGAGCCATGCCTTGGATATCCATCCGGTTCTGATCATTATCGGTATATTGATTTTAAATAAAAAAATAGGTTTATTCGGCGCTTTGTTGGCGGCGCCTATTCTCGGGCTGCTGAAAGTGACTTTGCATTTCGTGACTTGTAAAATTCGAAACGAAGATCCTTATCCGGAGTTATACAATCCTCCGTCCGCGTGATATAGAATTTTAAAATACAAGGGCTCACCGAAAGAAGAGCCCTTTTTGTAAACAATTTATGATGAAAATGATTACCCTAACCGGGCTCTTTCCTCATCGACGATCGATGTGTCCAATTTCTTAAACAGCGGACAAACCTCACCGAATTTTTGACCGACCGGCAATTCGGCCGGTTGCCAAGAACCGATCGCCTCGGAAGCGTCGTAGGTGTTTACCCGGTGCTCACCGAGATTATCTTCTACCGTCTTGATCACTTGTTCACCAAACAGATTCGACGAATAGCCGAGCATATTGTGTAATTTCTGAGAAGTAAATGGCAAAACGGGCGAAAAAAGCACTTTGAGATTATTAATAGCCTGCAGAGCCGTATATATTTTCCGGCCGGCTGCTTCTTTGTCCGTTTTGATCAGTTGCCAAGGAGCGGCGATATCGAGATAGCGATTGACTTCCGTTGCCAAGCGCATGGTCTCCGCCAAGGCAGCTCGCAAGTGAACCGCTTCATATTCATCACCGACGGTTAAAAAGCCGCTTTCGATCGTATCAATGAGATCTTGATCTTCCATTTCCAATGTTCCCGGATCGGGAACCTGCCCCCAATGCTTGTTGGCAAAAGAAATGACCCGATTTGCCAGGTTACCCCAAGTCGCAACCAATTCATTGTTATTTCGTTTCAAAAAGTCTTCCCAATCCCAATCGGTATCCTGAGATTCGGGCATGTTAACTGTCAAATAATATCGCAACGGATCCGGATCATACCGTTCCAGAAAATCGTTGACGTAAATCGCCCAATTTCGACTGCCGGAGATCTTTTTCCCTTCCAAGTTCATAAATTCGTTTGCGGGGACATCAAAGGGAAGAACAAACGGTTTGTTTTCCTTTCCTTCGAAATATACGCCGAATTTAGTTCCGGTACCGATTAACTGTGCCGGCCAGATAACAGCATGAAAGGGGATATTATCCTTGCCGATGAAATAGTATGATTTACAGGTATCATCTTCCCACCAATCTTTCCAGATGTCCGGTGTACCCTGTAATTTCGCCCATTCGATCGAAGCGGATAAATAACCGATGACCGCTTCAAACCAGACATATAAACACTTTCCCACGGCATCTTGAACCGGAACCGGAATTCCCCATTCCAGATCACGGGTGATTGCCCGGCCGTGTAAATCTTCGGCGAGAATCTGCCCCAGCGACTGTCGAATAACATTGGGGCGCCAATAATCCTCGCGTGATTTCAAAAAATCAACCACCCGATTTTGGAGTTTTCCGAGATCGAGATAAAAGTGCTCCGTCTCTCGTAACTCCGGTGTGGAACCGTCTATTTTCGAACGCGGATTAATTAATTTTTCCGGATCCAGCAGATTCCCGCATTTATCACATTGGTCACCTCGCGCGTTATCATACCCGCAGATATAGCAAGTTCCTTCGACATATCGGTCCGGCAGAAACTTTTCCTGACTGGGGGCATACCATTGCTTTTCGGTGGCTTTATACAAATAACCGTTCTCTTGCAAGGCGAGAAAGATATCCTGAGAGACTTTAAAATGGTTTTCCGTATGTGTGGAAGTAAAAAGATCATATGAAATGCCGACTTTTTGCTGCATATCCAGAAATGATTCGTGATATCGCTTATAGATGACTTCGGGGGTTGTTTTTTCGTCATCCGCTCGAACGGTAATCGGTGTCCCGTGTGCATCCGTGCCGGATACAAAAAGGGTGTCTCTGCCTTTCAATCGCTGATATCGCGCAAAGATATCGGCGGGAAGATAAGCACCTGAAAGATTGCCGACATGAATGAAAGCGTTTGCATAGGGCCAGGCTGCTGTGACAAGTACGGGTTGTTTCATTTTATTACCTCTTGAATTCGACTTCTCAGCGTTTATTCCTTCCCGACTGAGATTCTAAGCTCAAATTCTATCATAAACAGCCTTCAATTTCTTCCGTTGTACGAATGTTCAGGATGAAACCCACGATGCTATGATAAACTTGTCAAGCTGATCAATTTTACGGTCGCTGAGGTCCGATGCATTTTCCTTTAAAACTGAAACAAAATTTTCAACGGATTCCGCTCCAAATCTGGGTGATTTTTGCCGGATCGTTAATTTTTTCCATCGGGTCTTCCATGGCTTGGCCTTTCCTGAACATCTACCTCCGCGAACGGTTAAATCTGCCACTTCGGACAACGACCCTATTGATTTCTTTAAGAGCGGTGACGGGGATTCTGGCATCTTTTGTCGCGGGCACAATCTGTGATAAGTTCGGACGGCGGGGTGTGATGCTGGCTTCTCTTTTGGGAGGAACCGTCTATTATTTTTTGATGGTATATGCCCAGACGATTTGGCAATTTGCGATCCTCATGGGCATTTGGGGAGCGATGGATTTGTTTTACCCCATCGGGTCCAATTCCATGATCGCAGACATGGTGAAAGCCGAAGACCGTTTGGAAGTTTATTCTCTGATGCGAATGGTCAATAATGCCGGCATTGCCATCGGTCCGATTTTCGGCGGGATATTGGCCATTAAATCTTACTCTCTGATTTTTTATTCGGCATCGATCGGGTATTTTATCTCTTTCGTTATTTTCTTGTTCACGGTAAAGGAAACGCTTCAAAAACGCACGATAACGGGAAACGAAGTAAAAATTCCGACAAAAGGGTATCACGATGTTCTAAAAGACGGCGTATTTGTCTCGACCATCTTAATGGCGGTCTTTATTTATATGGGTTCATCCATCGTTTTTAATTTGCTTTCGCTCTATGCTTCGGAAACTTATGGAATTTTGGAAAGCCAAATCAGCTATGTCTTTACAGTGAATGCTTTGATGTGCGTATTCTTGCAATTGGGAGCGATGAAATTTACCGTCAGAATTCATCCCATGCTGGTTATGGTGATCTCGTCGCTGTTTTATACAGTCGGGCTTCTCTTGTATGTCGTTTGTGCGAATGTAATTTGGTACTGTATCTGCATGGGAATTTTGACGATCGGCGAATTATTGATGTCCCCCACCATGCTGGCTTTAACTGCCAAAAGAGCACCGGCGGACGCCCGCGGGAGATATATGAGTATTTACAATCTTTCTCATCCGATCGGGAATGCATTCGGACCGGCGCTGGCCGGCTTATTATATGATCAATTTATCCCGCAATCGATTTGGTACAGTGCCGGTTTTTATTGTCTGATCGCCGCAATCGGGTTTTCGGTGCTTTACCGGAAGAATAAGGATGCATCCTGGTTACAAAAGATCTCCATCGATGAATAAGAGGTGATTTCAACGGAATTCGAAGAGAATTCGTTTGGCGAAGCTTTTTCTCTGAAACGTTGATGGCAGTATCGAATTTTACGGTGATAGACGGGTTTCGAGAAAATTCACAGGTATTGTGGTTCCCGAGAAATAACCCCAAGCTTTTCCGATTAAACGGCAGCTTTCAGAGCGTTTTTGGTTTTGAATTTACAGATATTCCGTCCGGCGGAATAAGGATATGTTATAATAAAAATATTATTATAAATTGTTATTATATTTGTCTGACAAGAGATCGAAATTTGTATTACTTTTTAATTGGAATCATTAAACCAAATAATAAGTCGAAAAAGATTTAGGCCCGTCAGAGTTCTATATTCTTTTTTTAAATTAAGGAATATATTCAGAGGGAAAACTTATGAACCAGAGTGACAAAAAAAATCGGACAATCGGAGCGGTTTCATTTGGTTTATTAGGCGGGTGGTTGGGTTATTATTTTTCCCGTTCCGTAACAACTTCAAATTTGTATCCTATCCAGGTGCTGATTGTTTCGGCAATTATCGGAGCCGTTTTGGGCTTTTTCCTTGTTGTGCCTCTTATTGTTCATCCGGTTCGGCGATTGCGAGTTAAGCTTGAAAATGAATCTTCCGAGAAAGTTGCTGCGGCTACCATCGGTTTAATCTTCGGATTGGTTGCCGCGGCGCTTTTTTCGATTCCGGCTTCATTTTTGCCGGATCCTTTGGGAGAAGTTCTGCCTTTCCTGATCGCTTTGCTGCTAGGCTATCTCGGGGTGTATGCGGGTATATCAAAAATAAATTGGTTTCGAAAGTTTATGCCGCCCCGATTTTTTGAACCAGAAGAGTCGGATGAAAACGAAAAAATTACACTGGTCGACAGCAGTGCGATTATCGACGGGCGAATCGCGGAAATCGTACGAACCGGTTTTTTACAGGGAAAATTGGTAGTTCCGAATTTTGTGCTCCAGGAAATACAATTTATTGCCGATTCGGAGGATATACTAAAACGACAGCGGGGACGACGCGGTCTGGAAGTATTGCGCCAACTTCAAAAAGAATTTCCGGCTCAGGTCGAAATTCGCGATATAGCGGTTGAAAATATTCGTGATGTCGACGGGAAATTGATTGCGTTGGCGAAGAAAATCAATTGTCCCATTCTTACGGATGACTATAATCTAAACCAGGTTGCCAACCTGCAGGGGATAACCATTTTGAACATAAATGATCTCTCAAATGCGGTAAAATCAGTCATACTTCCGGGTGAGACGCTGATGATTCACGTTCTGCAAGAAGGAAAAGAATATAATCAGGGGGTCGGATATATAGAGGATGGGACGATGGTCGTCGTGGAAAACGGTCGCATGTATATCGGACAAGAAATCAGCGTTATGGTGACAAAGATTCATCAAACGGCAATCGGAAGGATGATTTTTGCCAAGCCTGAAACAGAAATGGAACAGCAACCCTATGAGTATACAAATATACAATACGCTGACGAGAAAAAAAGAACCGTTTGAGACACTGGAACCGCATAAGGTAAAGATGTATGTATGCGGACCCACCGTTTACAATAAAGCGCACATCGGGCATGCGATGTCTGCCTTGGTTTTTGATATTATCCGGCGATATCTGGAATATCGCGGATATGAAGTTCAATTTGCCATGAATTTTACGGATGTAGATGACAAAATCATCAACCGGGCGAATGAGATGCATGTCGATCCTTTCCGTTTAGCCGAAGGGTATATCGAAGATTTTAAGAGAAATTTGGCGGATTTGAACATTAAGCCGGCTACCTATAATCCGCGGGCTTCCCAGGAAATCGATCAGATTATTAAAATGGTACAAGGTTTAATAGACAAAGGAATGGCCTACCCTTTGGACGGAGATGTTTATTTCCGAGTTCGAAAAGACAGCCAATACGGAAAACTTTCGGGAAGACAGCTTGATGATATGCTGGTCGGTGTTCGGAAGGAAGCGGATGATCGAAAAGAAGACCCGTTGGACTTTGCGTTATGGAAATCCGCCAAGCCCGGCGAGCCTTCTTGGCCAAGTCCCTGGGGACCGGGCAGACCGGGGTGGCATATCGAGTGTTCCGCTATGAATTACCATTATTTCGGGGAGTCGATCGATATTCACGGCGGCGGGAACGACCTGATTTTCCCGCATCACGAAAACGAAATTGCGCAAAGCGAAAGCTTTACGGGGAAGCCGTTTGCCCGTTATTGGATTCATAACGGAATGTTGCAATTGCGCGGTGAAAAAATGTCCAAATCCATCGGTAACATCATCAGTATCGATGAGTTTCTGGAACATCACAGTGCGGATTCTTTCCGTTACCTGATCTTGAACTCGGCCTATCGGAATCCGATCATATTCAGCGAAGAGGTTCTTCTTCAAGCGGAAAAAGGGCTTGAGCGGTTGCGATCGGCGTTCCAGCCCGCAAACCCTTCCGCAGCAGGCGCTCCGCAGGAAGTTTCGGAGGAATTGCGATCTCAGATTGAAGCAACGCGAGAAGGATTCATCGCATCGATGGATGACGACTTTAACTCGGCGGGTGCTTTGGGGCAATTATTTGAATTGGTTCGAATGATTAATATTGCTCGCGATGCGGGTGCCACGGATGCGGAATTGGAACCGGCACAAGCGATGTTGCGGGAGTTAACCGACGTTTTCGGACTCCTTCTGAACGAACCCAAAGCGGATCGAAATCAAGCGGCTGCCGATCCGTTTATTCAGTTGCTGATTGATTTGCGGACAGAATTACGGAAACAAAAGAATTGGGAACTCTCGGACAAAGTTCGCGATCGGTTAGCGGAATTGGGAGTTGTCTTAGAAGACAGCAAAGATGGAACGCGTTGGCATTGGGCTTAGGCTTGGTTAGCGAATGAAAGAATGGATTACCAGCAGGAATGCCGCCTATGAAATACTGAGAGCGGGCAGCCGTGAAGTTTTCCGCTTGGAAATCGCAAAAGGCGCAACGGTTAAAGGAAGACTGGAAGAAATTATTCGGTTAGCCGAAAAGCGAAAAGTACTTCCGATCCAAGTGGAACGCAGCCGTTTGGATTCGCTCGATGAAAATCATCAGGGGATGGCGTTGGAAGTCAGCGGATTTCATTATTCCGATTTGCCGGATATTCGGAACAGAGCTGCCGAAAAGCAAGAACCCTTGTTTGTTCTCCTATTGGACCTGATACAAAATCCGCAAAATCTCGGTACCTTAATTCGCACTGCGGAAGCGGCGGGAATGCATGGGATAATCATTCCTCCGTCTCGGGCGGCGGGTGTCACTCCGGCGGTTACCGTTTCTTCGGCCGGTGCAACCGAATATATTCCGATCGTGCAGTTGAATTTATCCCAGGCAATTCGGTGGTTGCACGAACAGGGTGTGTGGGTAATCGGTTTGGACGGCGGAGCAGAATCGGATTTGGCAGATCCGCAAAAATTGGGCGGAAACCTTGCCATTGCGGTAGGCTCCGAAGGAGAAGGACTCCGCCCGCTGACCAGAAAACAATGCGATCAGCTGGTTCGTCTTCCTATGAAGGGCCGGATTGAATCCCTAAATGCCGCTTCAGCCGGCTCGATCATGATCTACTTATCTTATTTGATTCATCGACAATAGACCCAATCGGTGATTGGGAAAAAACAAGCAAAGAGAGAAATTAGTCGGCGGAATAAACTGTTTCTCCGTTTATGATCGTTTTTAATACGGGTATGTCCTTGATTTCATCCGGGATTACTTGCGCCGGATCGGCCGCCAAGAAAACCAAATCGGCTGCTTTTCCGACTGTGATACTTCCTATTTCTGTCTCTTCGTTCCCCAAATAAGCTCCTCCCAGCGTATGGCATCTTATCGCCTGATTCGGGCTGATTCTTTCATGAGGAAGAGAATGATTTACGGCGCTGTGAATTGTCAACAACGGATCACATGGGGTTACCGGACAATCGGATCCGAACCCGACCGGAACTCCCCGATCGATGACGGAGCGGATCGGGTCGCTGCGCATCGCTCTTTCTTCGCCCAAATCCGAAAAGTAAGTTGTATGCGGCCAATAATGATTAAATGTGGGCTGAAGAGAAATAGCGACGCCCATTTTTTTCGCCCGAGTGATCTGTTCCGAGGTTCCGAACTCAAAATGTTCGATTCGATGTCTGATCGGGCGCGGATTTCGCTGTTGTGCATTTTCGATGGCATTTAGAAATTGTTCCGAAGCCGCATCGCCGATACAATGCAATGCGACTTGCAAACCGGCGGAATGGGCATTCCAGATGTAATCTTCGAGTTCTTCGTCAGAATAGTAAAGCAAGCCTTTGGTATTCGGTCGGTTTCGATACGGTTCTAAGAATGCCGCGGTATACGGTCCGGTATCGCCGTCGACCATCACCCGTCCGCAACCGCCGACCTGTTTCAGTCCGGCGGTTTTAACCGCTTTGCAATTTTTAGTCTCTGTATATATTTTTAATTTAATCGGTAACTGATTTTGAAATTGAATCAGTTTTTCAAATTCTTCCTCTACAACCAAGGCATGGATTGAGGTCACTCCATGTTCCGTCGCGATATTCGATGCCTGTTTCCAAGCTCTTTTCAAGGTTTGATCATCTCTGAATTGAATGCGCAGATAATCGCTTAAAAGCGAATTAGCTACACCGCAGATTTCGCCGGTAAAACCGCCGAAATTTCCTCCGCAGCGAAAAATGCAATCCGCATATTCACGCGAATTCAAAAGAATTCCCGCTTTTTTTAACGTTGATGGTGTTGTGACGGACAAATGTCCGCCGCGGTCACTAATTTGAATCATCCGGTCGGGGGCAACGGCTTCCAAATCAGCGGCGCAAAGGCGATGATCCTGGTGGATGAAATCAAATTCATAGTTGAATCCGATAATAGGCATTTGAGGGTCGAGTTTTGCATTTTCCTGCCGTATTTTTTCGATAATATCTTCTCGATTTCGGATGCCGCTTAAATCCAATTCAGATCGCTGGGTTCCCATCATCGTGAAATGATTGTGGGCATCGATAAAACCGGGTAAAATCACCGCACCTTTTGCATCGATGATTTCCGTTCGATCATAAATCTTCAAATTGATTCGATCGGGATCGGCAATTTGAAGAATACGACCTTTATCGATTAAGATCGCCGTTTCGATTGTCTCATCCGGTTCGACCCTTTTTATTTTTCCGTTGATAATCAGACTTGCCATTTTCCGACGCGCTTTATCGTTTGAGTATTATTGCCTGTTTGAAGGATCTAAAACTTCATTGAATCCTTCGCCGATCATATTGATGCTTAAAATGGCAAGGAAAATCCCGATTCCCGGAAACACACTGATCCACCACGCATTGCCGAGGTATGCTCTGCCGTTTGAAAGCATGGAGCCCCATTCCGGCGTCATCGGTTGAGCGCCCAATCCCAAGTAGCTCAAAGATGCACCTTCCAAGATTGCGCCGCCGATCCCCAAAGTGGCCAGGACAATTAAAGGGCGTAAAATATTCGGTAAGATATGTCTGAAAAGGATTTGGGCATCGGTACAGCCGATGGTGCGTGCTGCATCGATAAAGTCCAACTCACGGGTTTTCATCACCGAACTACGGGCCATGCGCATAAATTGCGGAATCGAGCCTACACCGACGGCGACGATCACATTGGAGAGCCCCGGTCCTAAAATCGCCATAACGGTCAAGGCGAGCAGTATGCCCGGGAATGCCATCAGCACTTCGGTCACCCAAGAGAGCAGGCTGTCTACCCATGATCCGTAGAAACCCGCGACAATCCCGATTAGGGTTCCGAATACCATTCCGATGATCATAGCCGCCAACCCGACAGCCAATGAGACCCGGCCGCCGTAAATGACACGGGACCAGATATCCCGACCGATATTGTCGGTTCCCATCAAATGTTCATTCGAGGGCGGAAGAAACGTCTGAGTGGGATTTGCCTGATTTACATTTTCCGTTGCGATCAAAGGTGCAAAAATCGTATTGATAATCAATATGATCAATATAATCCCACCGACAACGAAATTGAAATTATGCAGCAGAAGTTTTATGGTGCTCGGCCGTCTGGTTTCAATGTTCTGCGTGATAAATTTGATTTCATTCATTGCAAACGAACCCTCGGGTCAGCCATGGCATAGAAAATATCGGTCAGCGTGTTACTGATAACGTAAACCACTGCAATAATCGTAACCGTTCCCTGAACCAGCGGAAAATCGCGATTCTGAATAGCCGTCACTGCAAGCCTGCCGATACCCTGACGGGCAAAAATCGATTCAACCACAACAGATCCCGCCATCAGATAAACAAATTGAATACTGATAGCCGTGACAATCGGGATTCTGGCGTTAGGCAGAACATGTCGCCATAGAATTGTCCAGTTACTGGCACCTTTTGCGCGAGCCAGATTCTGATAATTTTTGTTCATTTCATCCAATATGCTGGAGCGGACAATTCTTGCCAGCCAGCAGGCTTCTCCGAAACCGAGAGTCACCGCCGGCAGAATAATACTTCTCCAATCATTCATGCTGGCTACGGCCGGCAGCCAATTGTTCCTGACCGAAAAAAACAGAATCAGTAAAAGTGCGAGAAAAAACGGGGGAAGAGAAATACCTCCCAAACAGAAGAAAGAGAGGAATCGATCCACCCAGCTGTTATATGTCGCCGCCGATATCGCGCCCAGAAGAATGCCGAAAAATGTGGATAGGATCAGAGCGAAGACGGTCAGTTTCAGCGTGCTGGGGAATTGTTCCATGATCGCATCCAATACCGGTCGATTATTTTTCAGCGAGCGGCCGAAATCCCCGGATAATACTTTTTTTAAATAATTAAAATATTGAACAGGAATGGGATCGTTTAATCCCATTTCCTGTTTGATTTCTTCAAGTCTTTCGGGTGTAACTGTTTGTCTTCCGATTAAAGCCCGAACCGGGTCACCGGGGACAAACTGTAACATCAGAAAAGTTAAAATTGACACCCCGATCAGGATTGACAGGGAGGTCAATAACCTCCGACCTAAATAACTTCCCATCCTTTACTCAGCTGCGAGAGAAATCTCGTAAAAGTATGGGTAACCTTCCGGATCAAAACGGAAGCCTTTTACATTCTTTGCCGCCAAATAAACATTCCCGTAGGTATGGATCGGCAAAGCGATTGCGTTTTCCATAATAATCATTTGTGCTTCTTCATAAAGTGCTTTTCGTTGATCGGCATCGATTGTCTGCGGAGCCGTCTTGAGGATTTCGTCTAACCGTGCATTCCGGAATCTCGAGTAAGCGGATTGATTTCCGCCTTCAATATTATCGGAGAGATAGACATAGCTGAGGACAGACGGATCGCGGCTGATCCAACCCATATTCAGAATATTATGTTTACCGGCATAACCGAATTCGGAAATACCCGCATCGTCCAGCTTGGTAATATTCACTTCAAACCCTGCCTGATTCAGATAGTATGCGAGCAACTCCATAAATGCCTCTTCATAAGCGGGCAATGCCGGGTATTCGATATGAAGGTTAACGCCATTCTTTTCGCGAATTCCATCCCCGTTTGTATCGACCCAGCCCGATTCTTCAAGGAGTTCGGCTGCTTTTTTCGGGTCATAACGATAGAGATTATTCGCTTCCTCGTTAAATGCCCAGGTAGTGGGTGAGATGACGCTGTGAGCCGCACTCTGCAGTCCATAAAAAGCGGTTTGAACGATTGTTTCCTGATCGACGGCGTAAATCATTGCTTTTCGAACATTAATGTCATCGGTCGGCGCTTTTTCGACATTGATCATCTGATGAGATGTCATTCCGGGGGCGGTGAAAGTGAAAACTTGGGTGGAACCATCATTCGCCATCTGCGAAGCTTCCAGATAGGACGGGTCCTGAACCAGCAGTGCTTCACCGGTTTGAAATGCGGTCAGACGAATTGCCGCTTCCGGCAAAACCCGAAATACGATTTCGTCCAACAAGGCAGGTCCGGTATGAGTGAAGAATTCCGGGCCCCAATTGTAATCGGGATTCTTGACAAGCGTGATATGATCCTGTGCTGCCCACTCTTTGAAAATGAAGGGGCCGGTTCCGACCGGATGTTGTCCGTAATCATCCCCGTATTGTTCGATGGCGGCCGGGGAAGAAATCATCAGCCACGGGCGCGTCAAATCCTGCAGAAAGGTCGCATGCGGAGTCGAGAATTTGATAACCACTTGGGTATCGTCTACCACTTGCGTTTCAATATAGTCCGTAAGAATAGCCGGTGCGGCCGCTGCCACAGTGGTTCCGACCGCAGCGCGATCCAGAGAAACTTTTACCGCTTGGGCGTTGAAAGGGGTTCCGTCATGAAATTTCACATCATTGCGAAGGTTTAAAGTAAATTCTGTTCCTTCCGGGTTAACTTCCCAAGAAGTAGCCAGCCCCGGATGAAGATTTTGTTCAGGGTCCGCATAAATCAGCGGATCATAGATTTGTTGAATCAGCAATTGTTCCGGAATATACAATCCGCCCGCCGGATCCAGAGAAACGGGCTCAACCGAAAGAGCGACAGTCAGGCTGTTGCTTTCACTCTGAGCGAAAGCTCCGACCGTCGAAAAAAGGATCGCCGTAAGCATAAGGCAAAAGACAAGAAAATATTTTTTATTCATTGCAGCTCCTTTTTAGATAAAACCTTTCTGTTGACATCCGAACGGTCAGAAACCGTTTAAATAAAAAACGAACGGATGTCTCAACTGTAAAAAGCGAGGAATTCCGTTCGCCAATTTCTGAATATCAGCAAATTCAGCCAAAACTGGTTATGAACAGTATTCCTCGCCCCAAACACAAGCAAAGTTTGCTATCGGTTAAAAGTTTCATTTTATTCATGGCAAAAATTATAAAAGCAATGACCGAATCATCACGAAAAATATTACAAGTTTTTTATCCGATCTTGAAGGGCACGAATTGAGGATCTAAATCGATTCTTCAGCCGGATTCCGCAAAAAAGCGCAGGCGTAATTCGCAAAATATTCCGCAGCCAAGTAAAGCGCTTTCTCATCCAGATTGAAACGCGGGCTGTGTAACGGATTATTCGTTTCCGGCCTCGACGGGTCCCAAGAGCCGATTTTGATATATGCGGCCGGCTTCTCGACTGCATAAAAAGAAAAATCATCTCCGGTAAATTGTTTGGGTATTTCTGTCAAAACATTCTCTTTCCCGATCAGCGCCGAAGCGGTCTCAATTGCCAAATCTACGGCTTTCGGGTTATTCATGACCGGTGGAATTCCATTGCCGAAAGAAATATCACAGGTGTTATTGTTTGCTGCCGCGATATGTTCGGCCGTATTTCGAACGACCTGACGGACTTTTTGTAGTGTCTCGGGTTGAAAAGCTCTGATTGTGCCTTCCAAAAGCGCTTCTTCCGGAATGATGTTGTACTGGGTTCCGCCGACGATTTTTCCGACTCCGATCAGCAACTCTTCGAACGGTGAAAATTGCTGGGCGGCTGCGGTCTGCAGCTGAATAAATGTCTCCGAAGCCGAAAGGATCGGATTATTTGCAAGATGCGGTACACTGATATGGCCGCCTTTTCCGAAAAAGCGAATGCAAAAATGTTCGCATCCCGCCATAGCCGCTCCGTATTCACAGGCAATTTTTCCGCTTTGCAACGCCGGCCAGAAGTGAATGCCGGCTGCCAAGTCGACGCCGTCTAATTCCCCTTCCCGAATCATGATGCTCGCCCCGCCGACCGATTCTTCCGCCGGCTGGAATATCAAACGAACGGAACCGGAAAAAGACGCGCGGTCATCGTTTAGTAAAACAGCGGCTCCTAAAAGAGCGGCGGTATGACCATCATGACCGCAGGTATGTGCCGCACCGGGGTTTTGAGATTTCCAGGGGAGATCATTTTGTTCTTCCATGGGCAATGCATCGATGTCGGCGCGTAACATGATCCGTTTCGGTGAATCGGATGGCAGCTCGCCGGTGATTTCAGCGGAGATTCCGGTCGATTTACCCACTCTGTGATTTTCGATCCCATAATGATTCAGGATTTCGGTGATTTTTTCGGAAGTCTTCACTTCATTAAAACTGATTTCGGGATTTTGATGGAAAAAACGTTGCCATTGCAGTACAACTTCTTTTTGAGTGTTTGATAAACGGTACAAAGTTTCAACTCCTTTCAAATGACGTTTCTGTCATTATAAATAGAATTATTCAACTCAACGCAGCTTATTAAGAAATGATTATGATAATAATCACTATAAAAAGGTGATAAATAGTCTTGACATAACGTTATAGAAGTTGGTAACTTGACCAATTTAGGATTTTGAATATAATTCAGTCATTGAATATTCGACGCCTATGACTTATGAAACCGCTTATGATTCGAAAGACCTTGATATTCTGAAATTGCTGGCCGAAAATCCGCAGCTGTCTCAAGCGGAGATCGGAAAGCAGTTGGGAGTTGCGGTCGGTACGGTAAATTGGCGTTTGAAACGGCTTGTTTCCGATGGCTTTCTTAGAACAGTTCCCGGTGAGGGGCGAAAACTGAATTATTTCGTGACGGAATCCGGAACGGCGTTGAGCCGGCAACTTTATACCGAATTCCTTGAGCGATCGTTCAGTGCCTACCGAACAATTAAGAAACAAATGCAGGATTTATTAGATCGCTGTGAGGCTGATCATTTTACGACGATTCAAGTATACGGGGACGGGGACGCGGCTGAAATATGCCGATTAATTGCCGTTTCCCGCGGGTTGAAGATCGTATCGTCGGGGGGAGAGCAAGATCCGATTATCAGCGTCAACGGTTTACAAATTTCGATTAATTTTCCCGAGAAAAAGGCTTCGGCACAACCACTCGACGGAAGGAATAAGGAGAATCAAGATGACTGAACCTTCACCTTTGGCGAATAAAAGGATCTGCGTAACCGGCGGAGCGGGCTTTTTAGGGTCATTTATTCAGGAAAGCTTGAAAAAAAGAGGGGTTACCGATATCTTTATCCCTTTGCGAAAACAATATGATCTGATTGAAGTTTCGGATATTCGAAGAATGTTGTCCGATGCGAAACCGGATGTCATTATTCATCTGGCTGCCAATGTCGGCGGTATCGGTGCCAATATGGAACATCCGGCGGAGTTTTTTTACGATAATTTGATGATGGGTGTTCAACTGATCCATGAATCCTGGAAAGCGGGAGTGGAAAAATTTGTAGCGATCGGGACAATTTGCGCATATCCGAAATATACGCCGATTCCGTTTAAAGAAGATGATTTATGGAACGGTTATCCGGAAGAGACGAATGCGCCTTACGGGCTGGCAAAAAAGATGTTATTGGTTCAATCCCAAGCTTACCGAAAACAATACGGATTTAATTCCATTTATCTGTTACCGGTAAATCTTTACGGCCCGCGAGATAATTTCAATCCGAAATCTTCCCACGTGATTCCGGCGTTGATACACAAATGTTATGAAGCAAAACTGAATCATATTTCAGAGGTCGTGATCTGGGGGGACGGTTCACCCACGCGCGAATTTATTTATGCGGGGGATGCCGCCGAAGGAATCGTCATGGCAGCCGAAAAATATGACGGTCCCGAACCGGTGAATATCGGTTCCGGTATGGAGATTTCAATCAAAGATTTGGCTGAGCTGATCGCACGCTTAATCGGATATGAAGGTAAATTGGTCTATGATACCAGTAAACCAAACGGGCAGCCGCGACGGGCTTTGGACGTGTCTCGTGCCCGGGAATACTTCGGTTTTACCGCAAAGATGAGTTTTGAAGACGGATTGAAGCAGACTATTGATTATTACATCTCGAATCGAGATGCCATTCTTAAAGAAAATTAAAACGGAGCAGGGAATTTGGGACTTGAAACCTCGCCAGAGGATGTACGTGTAACTATTAAACCATCCAACGGTTGGAAAATAATCGATTTTAAAGAGCTGAAGCATTATAAAGAATTGATTTTCTTTATGACTTGGCGTGACTTAAAAGTCCGTTATAAGCAGACGATCCTCGGAGCTGCCTGGGCGATTATTCAGCCTGTGATGACAATGGTTGTTTTTTCGATATTCTTCGGCAACTTGGCAAAAGTCCCTTCGGACGGGATCCCTTATCCGCTTTTTTCACTGGCAGGCCTTCTCCCCTGGCAATTATTTGAAAATTCTTTGCGAAATGCCAGTAAATCGTTGGTAGCAAATCGGAATATGATCACAAAAATATATTTTCCGCGAATTGTCCTTCCGCTGTCAAGCGTGCTGGCTTGTATTGTGGACTTTTTCGTCGCATTACCTATTTTGATTGGATTTATGATTTATTATCAGTATTCTCCGAATATCTATGCATTACTGATTCCGTATTATTTGCTTCTGACCGTAATAACCGCATTCGGTGTCAGCTTATGGTTTTCGGCGATGGATGTGATGTATCGCGATATCGGGTATATTGTCCCGTTTATCAGCCAGTTGTGGATGTACTTAACGCCGATCGCTTACGGATCGGGAATCATTTCGAACCCCAAGCTGCAATTTATTTATAATTTGAACCCGATGGTCGGTGTTGTCAACGGATTTCGTTCCTCCATTTTGGGTGAATATATAAAATTGCCGATTCAAAGCATGATATTAAGTGCCGTTATTTCCATTTTGATTCTGGTCAGCGGGCTGTTCTATTTCCGAAGAATGGAAAAACAGTTTGCGGATGTTATTTAAGTGGAGTTGCCGTGAATGATTATGCCGTAGAAGTTCATGATATTGGTAAGAGGTACCGGATCGGAGCGGCTCCTGCCGCTTATCGGACTTTCCGGGAAACTCTTACGGAACCATTCAACAAATCCAAATCGAAACATCACGGGAAAATGACGGACGATAATTCTTTCTGGGCATTAAAAGATATTTCTTTTAATGTGAAACAGGGACAAGCACTCGGTATCATCGGCCGGAACGGTGCGGGAAAAAGTACTTTATTAAAAATTCTTTCGCGGGTGACGGAGCCGACGGTCGGCTCGGCGTCGATCAAAGGTCGTGTCGGTTCTCTCCTGGAAGTCGGTACCGGTTTTCACCCCGAGCTAACCGGAAGAGAAAACATTTATTTGAACGGCGCCATTTTGGGAATGAGGCGTACCGAAATCGATCGAAAATTGGATGAAATTATCGCTTTTTCAGAAGTGGAAGAATTCATCGACACACCGGTCAAACGCTATTCGAGCGGAATGTATCTGAGACTGGCTTTTGCCGTCGCTGCACATTTGGAACCGGAAGTTTTGGTGGTTGATGAGGTTTTGGCTGTCGGGGATGCCGAATTTCAACGGAAGTGCTTGGGTAAAATGACCGATGTTACCAACGAAGGTCGCACAATCCTCTTCGTGAGTCATAATATGTCCGCGATCCTGCGGTTAACGAACGAGACGATTGTCCTTGAGAAAGGGAAAATGGTCATGCGAGCTCCCTCTGTGGAAGCGGTGGATTATTACCTGTCTCACGGATTTTCTCAGGGTGGGGAACGATTCTGGACAGCGGAGGAAATTTCGAAGGATGCGGCTCCGTTCACCCCGCTGGCAATCCGAATTTTGACTGATCGAAACCATGTCTCGGAAACGGTGCGTTCGACCGAACCTTTTCAAGTTGAATTTGAATACCGGCTGGATGCTCCCATTACCGGCTTGCGGGTCGGAATTTACTTAATCAGTACCCGGGGAGAATTTATATTTACCAGTTTTGATGTGGATGATCCGGAAAAATTTACTCAGTACGGTACCCGAGAAAAAGGGAAATACCGGAGCCGTTGCACTATTCCGGCGGACTTGTTAAATGAAGGAAAATATGTGATCGGAGTCAATGCCAGTACTTTTAAGATTAAACGCTATTTTCACGAAGAACAAGCTCTGACGTTTAATGTGGATGGAACGGGTGCGCCGGGGACGCAATGGCCTGAAACACGATCGGGCATGATCCGACCGCGATTAAATTGGGAAATAGAGGGAATTGACTAATGCAATCAAACTATAAACAAACGATCAGTAAAATTTTGGGCGAAATTCCCCTTACCGCTGAATTTTATTTTCAGTTGAAAAAACAGAGCGAACCCGGGACACGGTATTCGCTCAAAAATATTCAGGCACGTCTTCCGCAGATGTTGGCCGATATTGATCAATTTAAAACGCCGAACGCTCATCCTGAAAAAATACTTGTGTTTACGTCACTTCATTATTGGATTGAAGAAGCGGCGACCATCGCTCTTTATTTTGCTGCCCAAGGGCATCACGTCACGTTCGGCTATCTTCCTTATTCGGATTGGCAGAATGATGTCAACAAGTTTGATTTAAGAAGACAGGATTTATATACAAAAAAGGTTTTCGAACAAGCGGCGGAATATATGGATATTGTTTCCTTTCTGCCGATCCATCCTTCCTATAAACCGATTCCGGATGAATTGAAACAGATCATCGAAGAAGTCTCTCGCTACGATGCCCAATATACCTTGCAGGTTGAGGACGTTGATAAAGAACATCCTCTTTATAAAATGCGACTCGAAAGAAACGAGAGTTTTGCCAGGATGTTGTATCCTTGGCTGTCAGCCAATAAACCCGATCATATGATCATTCCGAACGGGACGATTCAGGAAATGGGGATCGCTTACCGAATGGCAAAGTGGTTAAAAATTCCGGTAGTCACATATGAATTCGGTGAGCAACGGAAACGAATTTGGATAGCCCAAAATCGGGAAGTCATGAGACAGGAGACCGACGATCTGTGGGAAGTTCGCAAGAATATCCCGGTAGAAACCGAAGAATTAAAGAAAGTGAAAGCTATGTTTTCGGCACGACAGCATGCCGATATTTGGGAGAACTTTACCCGTCGATGGCAAGGGAGTGACCGAGTCGGTACGGAAAAAATTAAACAAGAACTGAAGTTGGATGACCGGCCGATTGTTTTTATGGCGACAAATGTATTGGGGGACAGTCTGACGCTCGGACGACAGACATTTTCCCGGAATATGGCGGAATGGATTGAAAGGACCGTTCAGTATTTTGTGGAACGAACGGATTCTCAGTTGGTGATTCGAGTGCATCCCGGGGAACAATTAACTCACGGGACTTCCATGGTGGATGTCGTTCATGACTTATTGCCGCGATTGCCGGAACATATACACTTGATTACCCCGACCGATAAAACGAATTCTTATGATTTGGTGGATGTGGCAACCGTCGGGCTCGTCTATACCACAACGATGGGATTGGAAATGGCGATGAACGGCGTACCGGTGATTGTTGCCGGTCAGACCCATTATCGCGGCAGAGGATTCACTTATGATCCCGATAACTGGGTGAACTACTATAAAATCTTGGGTTCCATTCTGGATGATCCGCAGAAATCGATTTTGACGGAAGAGCAGGTAAAATTGGCATGGACTTATGCTTATACCTTCTTTTTTGATTATCCGCGACCTTTCCCGTGGCATTTGGTGAAAATGTGGGATGATTATGACAAGCGGCCGTTTTCTTATGTGTTGAGTAAAGAAGGTCAAGCGGAATACAAATCCAGCTTTGATTATCTGATCGGAAAGCCGATGGATTGGAAAAAGATTTTAGCTGAGAAAAAGAATGAAACGGATGTGGAATGAGCGGATCCGCTCCCAAAAATGAGGTAAGACATTTTTACGATGAAATCGGATGGAAACTGGAATCGGACGGTTTCTATCAGAATGCCCGATATGAAGATTTAAGGCCGGTTTCGGCGGATTATATTCATCGCTGTCATTTACGTCTGGTACCTTATTTCCAAAACGGCGGAAAATATTTTCTGGACGCGGGTTCGGGTCCGATTCAGTATCGGGAATATCTGGCTTATTCGGAAAAGTTTGAATTTCGGGTCTGCCTGGATATTTCGATTATTGCATTAAAAGAAGCCCGAAAACGGATCGGCGATCATGGTCTTTTTGTCGTCGGAGATGTCGCCAATTTGCCGTTTTCATCGGAGGTTTTTGCGGGAGCGGTTTCTTTGCATACGCTTCATCATTTGCCTCTTGAAGATCAAAAGAAAGCTTGGAGTGAGATCAATCGGGTTTTACTGCCCGGGAGAAAAGCGGTTGTGGTTAATGGGTGGACAGAATCGGCGATGATGAAACATTGGCAGAAACGGGTCCTGCGGGCAGAAAAAATCGGGCACCGGATTGCCCGTATCAGAGGGAAAGAAAACGGAAAAACCCGGCAGGAAAAATCCGAAAAAGCGGCCGAAACACCTACCGGTACTTATGTTCAAAAATTGGATGCAAATTGGATTCGATCGGAATTACCCGCCGTAATCGGCCGCTCAAAGATTGAAATTCGTTGTTGGCGCAGCGTGAATGTCCGTTGGCTGCGGGCTTTAATTCATAATCCTTACGGAAAAGCCGCCTTACGACATTTATTCGCTTTGGAAGAGAAAAAACCGGAATATTATGGGGAATACGGTCAATATCCGATGATTATATTGACGAAAGAAAATTAAAATAGACGGGAGCTTAGCGCCCCTAAAAGGGAAAATCATCCGGGGCTTTCTCGGCGAAAGATTTTCCCCTCGGAGGAAATTCATGGATTGGACAGATAAAGTTGTGTTGATTACCGGAGGGACCGGATCTTTCGGAAAGAAATTCATCCAGGTCATGCTGAAGGAATATCATCCGGAAAAAATCATTATTTACAGCCGGGATGAACTCAAACAGTATGAAATGCAGAATTCCGGGATCAATGACCCGCGTTTGCGATATTTTATCGGTGATGTTCGGGATTTGGATCGTATGAAACGGGCTTTTCAAGGGGTTGATATAGTCGTTCATGCCGCCGCTTTGAAACAGGTCCCGGCATGCGAATACAATCCGTTTGAGGCGGTCAAAACAAATATATTGGGTACGGAAAATGTGATTGATGCCGCATTGGATATGGGCGTAAAAAAAGTCCTGGCGATCAGTACGGACAAAGCGGTGAATCCGGTTAACCTTTATGGCGTGACAAAATTAGCCGCCGAAAAATTGGTCATTCAAAGCAACTCATATGCCGGCGGGCGGGAAACGCGCCTTTCTTGTGTCCGATACGGAAATGTGGTCGGCAGCCGCGGTTCGGTTGTGCCGGTTTTCCTGAAACAGCGGGCAACGGGACGATTAACGGTTACCGATGAACGGATGACCCGGTTTTGGATTTCTCTGGAACAAGGCGTTCATTTTGTCATCCGATGTATCGAACAAATGCACGGCGGGGAAGTGTTCGTGCCGAAAATTCCCAGTATGAAGGTAAAAGATTTAGCTGCCGCCGTCGCTCCGGAAGCCGAAATTACTTACACCGGCATTCGTCCCGGAGAAAAACTTCATGAGGTTTTGATTTCCGAAGACGAAGCACGAAATACGGTTGAATTCGATGACATGTTTATCGTCCAACCTTCGGGCACGACTTGGTTCGGCAGGGATTGGGAAAAATTGGGCAAAAAATTGCCGGATGACTATCATTATTCCAGTAATAACAATACCGAATGGCTCGATTTGGAAGGGATTAAAAAAATGATCGCGCCCTTTATGGAATCTTACGATCAAGAAGAATTTTAACGATGAAAAAATTGCTGGTTACGGGAGCATCCGGCTTGCTGGGGATGAATCTGGCGCTGGGGCTCAGCAAAAAATATCAAATTTTCGGAGTGGCAAATCATCTGACGCTGCAAGGAATTCCCTTCGAAATGGTTCAAAGGGATTTTTTTCGGAAAGATGTTGCCGCCGAATTGATCGATACCGTTCAACCCGATGCCGTCATTCATTGTGCTGCGATGGCCAATGTGGACGCCTGTGAAAAGAATCCGGAAGCAGCAATGGAACTGAATGGGGAATTTCCCGGCAGATTGGCCGGAGAAACCGCAAAACGGCATATTCCGATGATTCATATTTCCACGGATGCGGTGTTCGACGGCAAAGAGCGAAAGGAAAACGGATATACCGAAAACGATCTTCCTCATCCGATCAATGTTTATGCCCGGTCCAAATTATTGGGAGAACAAAAGGTTTTCGAGGCGAACCCCGATGCCGTCGTCGCTCGTGTTAATTTTTACGGCTGGAGTGTTTCCGGAAATCGCAGCTTAAGCGAGTTTTTTTATGCAAATCTCAAATCCGGACAGCGGGTTTTCGGGTTTACCGATGTCTTTTTCTGTCCTCTCTATGTCTGGGATTTGGCGGAAATATTGGAGAAACTGCTGCTTAAGAATGCAAAGGGCCTCTATCATGTTTTCAGCCCGGAATTTCTCAGCAAATACGAATTCGGAGTAAACATTGCCGGGAAGTTCGGTTTTGATCCGAATTTAATTCAACCGGTTTCATGGCAAGCGGGCGGGTTGGATGCACCGCGATCTCCTTATCTGATTATGAATACCGACAAACTTCGGGAATTTTTGGGAGAAAGTTTACCGGACCAAGAAACCTGTTTGAATCATTTTTTTGAAGCCGAAAAATCAGGTTTGCCCGAATTGATTCGATCTTTTCGGACGGATAACAGCTAAAAAGAGGAATTATGGAATTGAAATTCGGCAATCAAACGGTTGGAGAGAATCACCCCGTATATTTTATTGCGGACATCGCAGCGAATCATGACGGAGATTTGAACCGTGCCAAAATGCTGATTCATTTGGCAAAGGAATCGGGTGCGGATGCCGCTAAGTTTCAAAATTTCAAAGCGCCGAAAATCGTCTCCGATTTCGGATTTAAAAATCTCGGCGGACAGAAATCCCACCAAGCAAAATGGCAAAAAAGTGTTTTTGAGGTTTATCAAGATGCTTCCGTTCCGGACCGGTGGTCCGAGGAACTGAAGGAGACCTGTGAAAAAGAAGGCATTCTGTATTTTTCATCGCCTTATGATTTTGAATCGATTGATTGGCTGGATCGATATATCCCCGTCTATAAGATCGGTTCCGGAGAAATAGACTGGCTTGAGTCGCTCGAGCGGATCGCATCCAAACAGAAACCGGTACTGTTGGCAACCGGCGCAGCGGATATGAGCGATGTCACACGGGCGGTCGAGACGATTTTGAAGATCAATCCGCAGCTCGTTTTGATGCAATGCAATACAAATTACACCGCCAGTCTCGAGAACTTCAAATATATACATCTTCGGGTTTTGGAGACGTATCACCGGCTTTGGCCGGATTTAATTTTGGGTTTATCGGATCATACGCCGGGACATGCGACGGTTTTGGGAGCGGTTGCATTAGGCGCCAAAGTCATTGAAAAGCATTTTACCGACGATAATGAGCGTATCGGTCCGGATCATAAATTCGCCATGAATCCGAAATCTTGGGAGGAAATGGTTGTCAACACCCGCCAACTGGAAGCCGCGTTGGGTTCACCGGAAAAAAAGATCAATGAAAACGAAAAAGAAACAGCTGTTATTCAACGACGTTGCCTGAGAGCGGCTCGGGATATCAAAGCCGGTGAGCGGCTCACCCGAGATATGATCGATGTCTTACGTCCCGCGACACCCGGCGCCTTGAAACCTTACGAGATTTCCGCGGTGATCGGCAAAAAAGTGCTGTCCGATCTCCCTTACGGAAAAGAAATAACCCGGCAGGATTTGGAAGATTAACTTGAAAATTCTCTATTTTTCGCGGGATTATTGTCCTCATGATTATCGTTTTCTAAAAGCCATTCATGATATCGGTCATGAGGTTTTCTTTCTTCGGCTCGAGAACTCGGGAAGAAATTTGGAGAGCCGTGAATTGCCGGAGGCGGTTCACGAAGCGGAATGGCGGTGGCGAGAAATCCCCTATGATCCTCGAAATGCGGACGCGATCTTGTCGGATCTGAAAGAGATTTTTGACCAAATCCAACCCGATGTGATTCATAGCGGACCATTAACGGATGTTTCATGGTTGACAGCCGAAGCGGACCTTCATCCGCATGCGGCGATGTCATGGGGGTTCGACCTGATGCATGATATCGAAGCGGATCCGAGACTGAAACAAAACGCTGCGATTGCCCTGCATCAAGCTGATTGGTTCCTGGGTGACTGTTATGTTGAACGAGATACGGCAATCCCTTTGGGACTGAAAAAAGATCATGCGACGATTTTCCCTTGGGGAATCGATCCCAAGCAATTTTGCAAAGGGAACAGTACCGTTCGGCGGGAATTGGCTGAAGAAGATGAATTCCTGTTGCTGAGTACACGGTCCCTTGAACCGAATTATCGGGTGGATATTACACTTTCCGCATTTATCGCCACTGCCGCAAAAGAACCGAAACTGAAATTGGCAATTTTAGCGGATGGCAGCCAATTCAACTTATTACGAAATATTGCGGATGCTGCTCCCAAAGAAATTAGAGATCGCATTTTGTGGCTCGGCAGAAAGCCGAATGATCAATTAATCGATTATTACCGGGCGGCGGATCTTTATTTAAGTGCATCGATCACAGACGGATCTTCCGTATCCCTGTTGGAAGCGATGGCATGTGAAATTCCCGTTCTGGTTTCGGATATTCCGGGAAATTTGGAATGGGTGGAGGATGGAAGGACAGGTTTTTTGTTTAAAACAGGCGATTCTGCCCAAATGGCTGATAAAATTCTTTTCTGCTATCGAAATCGTGGGGAAATGCAAAATATTACCGCTCCCGCACGAAGACTGATCGAAGAAAAAGCGGATTGGGAGAAGAATAAATATCGGCTGACGGAAGCTTACCGGAATGCCGTTACGGTCTGTAACAGCCGATACGATTCGAAATAACAAATGAAGACGACACTCATCATTCAAGCCCGAATGGGATCCAGCCGTTTACCCGGGAAAGTGATGAAAAACTTATCCGGTAAGCCGATGCTGGAATGGGTTATCAAGCGCGGAGAACAGGCAAAAAAAATTGACGAAACGGTGGTCGCCACAACGACCGATCCTTCCGATGATGCCGTCGCCGATTGGTGTGGAGTCAACTCGGTGCCCTGTTATCGAGGATCGACTTATGATGTCCTCGATCGTTATTATCAAACCGCTCTTTGGAGAGGGACGGATCGTATCGTGCGGGTTACCGCGGATTGTCCTTTGATCGATCCGAATGTAATTGATGATGTCGTCTCGTTATATGAAACAACCGGAGCGGATTTCGCGGCGAATCGTTTACCCCCTCCTTGGCATCGAACTTTTCCCATCGGATTGGACGTCGAAGTGGTTTCATTTCCTTTATTGGAGAGAGCGTGGAAAGAAGCGGATAAACCTTTCGAGCGCGAACATGTCATGCCGTGGTTTTATACCCCCGAAGGTCGTTTTAAGGTGGCGATTCTGGATCATGACCCGGATTGCGGAATGCATCGATGGACTGCCGATACGCCGGATGATTTCGAATTATTACAGGAAATTTTCCGGCGGTTACCCGATCCGTTGCATGCATCCTGGACGGAAGTGCTTGAACTGGTTGAGCGATTCCCCGAATTGGAACAGATAAACGAAACAACCCATGCCAAACAGGTTGATGCAATCGACGAGCGAATCCTCAGGGATAAAAAATCATTATGACGACCATGACGATTTTTATCTCTCCTAAACCGTTTAATCGCGAGCATATCGCAACGATTCAATGGAATGCCATTCAATCGTGGAAGGAATTGGGAGAGGATGTAGACATTGTTTTGATCGGCGAAGATATCGGCGTTCGGGAAGCGGCCGAAGAATTGGGAGTGCGATATATTGCGGAGGTAAAACGCAATGAATCCGGTACGCCGCTTCTGAGCGATATTTTCGCACTCGCAAGAGATACTTCGGATTCTCCACTTTTGGCATACGTGAATGCGGATATTATTCTCTTCCCGGATTTTCTCGAACAAGCTCGACGAATGATGGAAAAGGAAAAGAAATTTCTTTTAGTCGGGCAGCGTTGGGACTTGGATATACCTCGAAAAATTGATTTTTCAAATAATTGGCAAGGAAAGCTTCGGAAAGAATTGGCAGATCGCGGACGCAGGCACCCGGCCGGCGGCAGTGATTATTTCATTTTCCCGCGCACTTGTTTCGAAAAAATCCCGGATTTTGCGATCGGACGTTCGGGTTGGGATAATTGGATGTTTTATGAAGCACGGAAACAAGGCTGGAAGCTGATCGACTGTACAAAAGCGATCGATATCATCCATCAGGATCATGATTACGCCCATTTGCCTAACGGTCAATCCCATTATCGGTTGCCGGAATCGAAACATAATGTGGAATTAGCCGGTGGGAAGCGCACGATTTTCACGCTTTTGGATTGTGATTGGCAATTGGAGTCGAACGGAAATTTGGTACGTCCTCCTCGAACAAAGAAAAAGATCCTACGGGAAATGGAAATATTCCCACTGATAAAATTGAAATCAAGAGTATTGGGTGAGGTCGGTTTTGCCGTGTTTCATCCGGAAAAAGCCTATCGTGAATTTCGCTCGAGAAAAAAGAAAGATTGAGATCTTTTCGAATTTAAAAACTTTTCGTGAAGAGCTCTTGATCGGGCTTTGACGAGAATGGGAAATAAAAAGGAAAATTATGCGGATCGGTCAAAATCCGGCAAAATTTGTCAGCAATGTCGCGAAACCGGCTCGGGTAACGGTCGCGATTTTGAATTACATTCCGTTTATCAGCGGCTTTTACGCCGAATTACCCCAAGTCTTGCATGCTTGTCTTGACAGCATTGCCGAAAGTACCGCAGACGTCGAATATGATTTGATGGTTTTTGACAACGGCAGCTGCCCCGAGGTTAAAGATTTATTGCGGGATGAATTGGAACAGGGAAGAATCCGGTATCTTTTCTTATCCGAAAAAAATCTCGGGAAAGGGGGGGCTTGGAATATTATCTTAAATGGCGCTCCGGGAGAGATTATCGCCTATGCCGATAATGATTGTCTTTTTTCACCCGGATGGCTTTCCAAATCGATTGAAATCCTTGAAACCTATCCGAATGTCGGAATGGTGACAGCCCGTCCTTTTCGTACAAACCCTCAATTCTATACCGCAACATTGGATTGGGCTGAAAAGACGGAAGATGTAAAATTGGAATCCGGACAATTCGTCCCTTTTGAAGTGTTCCGCGAATTTGATCTGAGTTTGGGGCAAACGGAAGAGGAAATTCGTTCGCATTATGAAGCCACTTGCGATCATTTGCTGACCTATCACGGTGTCCAAGCAATCGCCGGTGCCTCGCATTGGCAGTTTACTGCATATAAAAAGGTGTTATCTGAGTTTTTGCCGTTTCAAATGGATCGTCCAATGGGACAGGTTAAAGAGTTGGATTTAAGAATGAATGAGAAAGGGCTGTTGCGTTTGATGCCTGTTCAGCCGTATGTGATGAATATGAGTAATACTTTGGCAGATGCGGTTCAAGAAAAGGCCCGATCAAAGAAAACAGCCGAACGGAATCGCTTGTTGGATATGCCTCCGGTTAAAAAAACTCTGTTGGGATTATATAATCAAATTTTCCGCTGGTACTATGATGACAGACAAAAATAAGATCGCCACGGGGAGTTTTAAGAGGAATACCTGTTTCTTAAGACGATAGGCGACGGAATGCGGGAAAAAGGAAAGATAATGGATCAAACGAATCAGACAAAAACGATCATGATCAGTGCCGATCATGGGCTGGCGATCGTTTATTTTCTTCAAACGGATGTCGTCAAAACGTTATTGGAGAAAGGCTTCCGGGTTGTTATTCTAACGGATGACGGCGTGACGGAAAAAATGAGGGAAAGATTCCAATCTTCCAACCTGTTCTTCGAAGGATTGCGACTCAAAGATGCGAAGATTTATTTTGAAATGGTTGATCATAATCAACAATACTGGATTCATTTTTTAAGATGGATGGGAGGTTCCGATCAAGTCAATATCCATGCGATTGACAGCCATTTACGCCAGATGGCATTCGAGACATCCCGAAGAGGAAAATTGCTGATGCCGTTTATTAAAACCTATATTCGTAAATTACGGAAATCGGCGGATGCGCGAAAGAGATTGGTGCGCAAACAGAATCGCTATACCACCAATCTTTATGGGGATTTATTTGACCGATATCAACCGAATCTGGTTATAGCGAGTACGGCAGGTTGGCGGTTGGATCGTTATCTTTTACGCGAGGCGGCGGCGCGCGGAATCGAAACGGCTTTCGCTGTGATCGGTTGGGATAATCCCAGCAGTTATCGATTGCCGGGAGCACCCGTGCAATGGGTAAATTGTTGGTCGGAAATTCAAAAACAAGAATTGACACTCGGAGCCGATTGGCTGCCGGAACGAGTCCATGTCGGTGGAATTCCCACCTACGACGGATATTTTCGCAAAATTTGGCGACTCAGCCGTGAAACATATTTCAAATATCACAACCTTGATCCGGATCGCAAACTGATTTCGTTTGCCTGCAGCTTTGTGACTTTTTCGCCGAATTATCAGGATATTGAAGCGTTGGTGAATATCATTTCTCAGGAGAAACTATCTTATCCCGCTCAATTATTAATTCGTCTACATCCCAACCATTTTATTCCGGGTTCACTGTTTGAAGAAGAAGCCGAACGGATTCGTCATCTGATCAAAGATAAACCGTATATTCATTTGGTTGAACCGGTTGCGTTGGGCGGAGATCTCGGTTTCTATTCAGGCGAGGATATGCCTGAAAAAGATTCGATGATGGCTTGGTCGGATGTCTTTTGCACCGTCTATTCAACGATGGTAGTTGAGACCGCTATTCATGACCGGCCGATTATCAGTGTGTGTATCGACGCACCGGGTGGGTGGAAAAAGCCGGGAAAGTTCAGTTTATCCTTAACGGAAATCGGAGAATGGCCGACCCATGAGCGATTTCGTGCCGCAAAAGCGGGAAAAGTCGTTTACAACGAAGAACAACTCACGGAAGCTCTGAACTTTTATTTGGCCCATCCGGAAGCTGATTCCGCGGAGCGAAAACAGTTTGTTTCAGATGAATGTACTTTTACAGACGGAACCGCGGGAATTCGGACAGCCGAATATTTTGCCGCCGTGGCGGAAAATGCGCGGCGCCATTCGGAGCTGATCTATCACTTCGATCCGTTGCCTCCCGCTGATTGAAACAAGATTATGGCATTGCTCTATCCCGTTCTAACGATTCTTGAGTCTCTTTTTGCGGGTTTACTTCTTTGGAAACCCGCCGAATCGGGTGGGATTTCACGACTGCGGTTGATCTTCATGATTCTGATTGCGCTGATCGTCGTTGTTGTTTTATCGGGTTGGCTTTACAGATCAAAAATCTTGCGGCGATCGGAGAAAATCGGCACAGCTTGCTTTTTTCTTTCTGCAGCTTGTTTCTTTATCGCGTTTACAACCCGATTTTATTTTGATAATCCGGCGCTTGATTTTACGGTTGCTTACCTGAAGCAGGCGTTGCCTTTTATTCTGCTGACGGCGATTTTGTCATTACAAACCTTTATCGGCATTGTTTATTATTATTCTCGAGAAAACGGTTCTGTCTCACGGGCTTTCAAACAGTTATTTTGGGGTGGAAGAATCGTTTGGCAGGTTGTTCTAATTTTCTTGGCTTGCCTGACATTGATGTCGGCATTTATTCCGATTCGAGCGAATTATTATCCTTCCTTTGATTCCTCGATTTTCAGTTATATCGGACAGCAGATTTTGAGAGGAAAATTACCTTATGTGGATGGGTGGGATCATAAACCGCCACTGATATTTTATATTGATGCCTTCGGATTATGGTTGGCAAACGGGCACCTGATCGGGATTTGGCTGCTGGAAGTGATCGCTTTATTGCTGGGATCGATCCTATTTTTCCGGATCTTAAAGAAATATTTTTCCGAAGGGATTGCCCTTTCGGTAACCATGTTGGGAATTTTGCACCAGGCACGTTTATTTGATTTCGGTAACTATACCGAAGAATTTTCGTTGTTCTTTCAATTGGCTGCATTCGGTTTGGCTTTTTCGGATCGATTTCGGAATCGATTGGGCTGGCAGGGATTTCTCTCGGGCGTCCTTTGCGGGCTTGCATTTACCTGCAAACAAAATACGGTCGGATTGTGGGCGGCATTATTCTTACTTGATATTCTTCAGCTTTATTTGAATCGCGATCAAAAATCTACCTCCGTCCATCAGATGATTTATAAGTGGGTCCGATTTATAATCGGATTTCTGGCAGTGAACGGAATCTGGATCGTTTATTTTGCCGTAAAAGGAATTTTACGAGAATATTGGGATGTGGCGTTTGTTTATAATTTTGTCTATGCTCAAAAAAGCGGGGAGAGTCGATGGGCAACAGGGCTGACGACACTGACATTTTTACCTTCGTTATCGGTGTTTTTATTATTGGCTTTTTTGTCATGGCCTGCGGCGTTGTTTGATCGGATTCGAAGTTTCCGCCAATGCAACCGGAATGATCGACAGAAACTGTTTGGTCAGAACCGTTTGTTATTGTTCGCCTTGATTGCTTTACCGGTCGAGCTTATATTGGCAGGACTGTCTGGAATGAATTATCAGCATTACTTTATTCTCTGTATGCCTTCTGTTTGTATTCTGGCGGCTTGGTTGGGAGATTCGATGCTGCGCCAATTCACCATTCGCATGAAACCCGTTGCGGCATCATTGTTGGTATTAGCTGTTTTCTGGATCGGCTCCGCCCCGATGGCGAATGTCTATCGACGAAACTATGAACCTCGGATGCCTTCCGCCGCAACCAAAACCGCCGATTTTCTGAATAGTAATACGGATGACGGAGACCTTGTTCAGCTTTGGGGAGGGGTGTTGGCGCCTTATGTGATGAGTGAACGATCTTCACCGTCCCGCTTTTTCAATGTTCGGCCGCTTTATCTGTTCCCCGGTTATATGCAAGAGGAACAATGGGGGATATTCTTGGCTGATCTGAAAAACAGCCCGCCTAAATTTATCGTTTATATGAATGACCGTTTTTTGGCACAAGTCCCTTATAATTCAAACGGATTCTGTGAAGATCTTGATTTGACGGATTATCAGCGACCAACCTATCAATTTCTTTGCGATCATTATCATTATCGAGAAACAATCAACGAAGGCATGAACGATGCCTGGGGTGTTTTTGAACGAACTGGAAAGGAAACAAAATGATTGATGCACATCATCCGAGTTTGACAAGCGTTTATGCAGCAGATCCCGCTCGCTATGACAATATGATTTATCGGCGCTGCGGAAAAAGCGGCGTTCAACTGCCTATTTTGACGTTGGGACTCTGGCATAATTTTGACGGGTATAAAAGTTTTGAGACCGATCGGGCTATGATCCGTTATGCTTTTGATCATGGGATTACCCATTTTGATATTGCGAACAATTACGGGCCGCCTTACGGCGCCGCCGAAAGGGTATTCGGGCAAATCTACGAACAGGATCTGAAACCTTATCGGGATGAATTATTTATTTCGACCAAAGCCGGCTATGATATGTGGCCCGGACCTTACGGAGATTATGGGTCAAAAAAATATCTGGTTGCCAGCCTGAACCAAAGTCTTAAAAGGATGGGGCTGGATTATGTGGATGTGTTTTATCATCACCGGCCCGATCCCGAAACGCCATTGGAAGAGACAATGGGCGCATTGGATTTTCTGGTACGTCAGGGAAAAGCTCTTTACGTCGGAATTTCCAATTATCCCACGGATCTGACAAAAAAAGCTGCGGAAATCCTGAGAGAATTGGGGACACCTTGTCTGATTCATCAACCTTCTTATTCGATCTTGAATCGCTGGACGGAAACGGATCATCTGTTTGATATAACCGCTGAATACGGGATGGGCACAATTGCTTTTGCGCCGCTACAGCACGGTTTGTTGAGTTCCAGATATTTAAACGGCATTCCGGAAGGATCGCGCGCCTCGTTGGATCGGCATCTGAAAAAAGATTTAATTACGGATGAGAGTATCGGTTATATTCGTCAATTGAACAGCATCGCGATTGAGAGAGGACAGACGCTTTCACAGATGGCATTGGCGTGGGTCTTGAAGGATAATCGGGTAACAAGTGCGCTGTTCGGTGCCAGTAATGTGGAACAGATTGCTGAAAATCTGCGGGTGATGGAGAATCTTTCGTTTACTGCAGAAGAACTTCAAGAAATCGATGCGGTGGCAAATCCTTTTATGGAATTCCTGAAGCGCCATTCCTGATATCCTGATATTTTGAAGGCGATCAGGCGTCATGCCGTCCTCTGAATGGAATTATAAAACCAATTATTGGTAGGGGACGGCATCCTTGCGAAGCACAACGAATTTGTAGGGGACGGCGTCCTCGACGTCCCGTCTACCTTCATTCAACATTATCTTCAATAAACGAAGTCTGCCCCATTCTGTCCTTTTTTCCTGTAGGGGACGGCGTCCTTGCGAAGCACGCCGAATTTGTAGGGGACGGCGTCCTCGACGTCCCGTCTATCTTCATTCAACATTATCTTCAATATACGAAGTCTGCTCCAACCTTTTAAAATTTCGCCATAGAAAAGATGTCTACTTATGAAACACACCGAGATCCGAGATGCTAACGTCTGGTGAACACTAAGTTAGTAATGTC
>Ga0255346_1000413_pt1 | contig 71638 bp, 65 predicted proteins | sample wastewater_treat_FD_194410 | JGI IMG/M metagenome (GOLD analysis project Ga0255346, IMG submission 194410) | Wastewater microbial communities from Lulu Island WWTP, Vancouver, Canada - plant22 | ecosystem: Engineered > WWTP > Wastewater > Unclassified | place: Canada: Vancouver, British Columbia...
ACTAGGGTTATCGGCCGAAGTTACATAAGTAAAACCAGCAATAATAAAATTAATCATTGTCCATAAACCAGCAACAATAGCAATTAATTTAATTAAATTAGAAAAGAACAGAATAATACCAAGACCACTGTCAGCTTGAGCATTGAATTTAGCTACTCCTGGGGGAGCGTCGATTGCACCGACAACTGCCTCTGGGTGCTCACTGGGATCAACACAACTGGGATCGCTAGGTAAGCAAACTCTTCCTGCTGTACAAGCATATCGTTTCCAAGTGATGCCATCAGCTGCGCACACCGCATAAGCTGGCTGACCAGTTTCGGTCGTAGTACATTTCTTAATGCCTGGTGTCCCACAAGGAATAATAGTTTGAGCCTTGACGGGTCGAAGGAATAAGAGAAAAAAAAGCAATGGAAGCAACAATTTTATAGTTTTAATTTTGATCATTATAAGTATTTATTATATCTAGTTACTTTTTAAAAGCCAAGATTGACCCCAGTAAATATTTGAATAATCTGTAATATCCAATATGCGGCAAAAATTACCAAAAACCCCATTAGTGCAGAAGTCATAGTGGTACTCGCTTTATCTTTGCTCTCAGTTGTGCCTGCAGCAATCATTGATAAGCCAGAAATAATAATCATGGCTAATAAAATTAAACCTACTCCAACAAAAACTACTCTAATTAATAAATTAATCATACTGGCAGGGGTTGCAAATTGTTCAGCTAATCTTTGGCCATTGCCAAGTGTTAAGTGTTCTGAAAGATCAATTTCTACATTTTCTGTTTCAGCATAAATGACGTTAGGAGTTAAAATTCCCTTTTGAGTGAGAAAAAGATAAGCAACAAAAATGAATAAAACTAATGAAAATAAAGTAATTGTCTTTTTCATCAGCGTAATTATAAAATAAAATTTTCTGATATGATAGGGTAGTTTACTTATGCAACGTTTTCTTGGATTTAGTAACGAGCAAGTTTTGGTTGAAGCGATTAAAAATGGCCACGAATCTGCGATTGAATATTGGTTCAAAAATTACCACAAACAATTGTTAAATTTAGCCATGCAGAAGTTGCCCAATCGCTCTATAGCTGAAGAAATAGTTCAAGAAACTTTTATCAACTGCTTGCGCAGTATTACTTTGTTTAAGGGAGATAGTTCCCTACTAACTTACATGCAAAGTATTTTGCGTCATGAAATCAATGATTTTTATCGGAAACGCTATGCAAAAAAATTTATTAAAACTATTCCTCTTTCAGAGTTTTTGTTGGATCATGAATACAAAGATGCCCATGAAACTGCCATTTTAGTGAAGCAAGTATTAAAAAAAATGGGTAGCCAATCGCAAGAGTTATTAATGAAAAAATATGTTGATAAAAAAAGAGTGAAAGAATTAGCTCAAGAATTTGGTCGTAGTGAAAAGGCAATTGAATCAGAATTATTTAGAGCTAGAAAAGAGTTTCGTTTGCTTTGGGCAAATCTTGAAAAATAAATTGATTGATATGATAAATTTGCACCAACTATGCCAGATAAGCAAGAATTTTTAAAGCAATTAAAAACTGAAGCTAAAATTATTAGTTCTCTGAAAAAAGAAAAGTTTATTCCTGATCGTTTTAGTACTCTTGCTAACTTTGTGGCTACCCATTCATGGCAGATCATTTTGTTTTTAGCTTTAATCAGTTCTCTCGTTTGGGAGCTGTTTTTATATCAAGGAAACAATGGATAAATTAGCTATTGTTGAATCATTAATTTATTCTTTGGGCCAAATTGTTTTAGGTTTATTTTTACATCCTTATCAGAGCATGCAGAATTTAGTTCGCGATAAGGTCTTTGTCCCTTTGATGTTTTTACCTACTTTATTGGCCACTATTTGTTATCTTTTATTTGCCTGGTGGTTGTTAGACTTGTTTTATGATGGATCAATAGTTTTTAGATTGATTTACAGGTCTTTTTTCTTTTTCTTTTTATATTGGCAAATTTTGCTCATTTATTTATTTTGGCGATTTAAACGGGCTTTCCATAATTAATTGTCATTAGTTGTAAAATGATGGTCAGTGACGAATAAAACGATGCTATTGCGTAAATTAGCTTTACAAAATTTTCGGAATTTTACCAACCAGAACTGGGACTTCGGTAGAACGACAATTTTTGTTGGGCCAAATGGTAGTGGAAAGACTTCGATTGTTGAAGCGATCAATCTTTTGGCTACTGGAGACAGTTTTCGAGCGACACATGTTGAAGAAATGATTCGGCTTGAAGCAGAGCTAAGTAGAGTCCAAGGATTATTTTCCTTGAGCAATGAAGAAGATTTGTTGGGAGAAAAAAAAGAAGCAGCCGCGGATGATTTAAAATTAGAGGTCATGTTGACCAGGGGAATGGTGGCTGGTAGGCGGAGTCAATACCGCTTGTTTACTGTTAATGATGTGCGGCGCCGGCGCAAAGATTTTGTCAAAAATTTGTCAGTGGTGGTATTTCGTCCGGAAGATTTACGATTAATTGAAGGTAGTCCCAGCCGGCGCCGCCTTTTTTTAGATCAAGCCCTGTCAATGTTAGATTGGGAATATCAACGTGCTCTTCAACAGTATGAACAAACTCTGAAACGGCGTAATTTGCTGCTGCAAAAAGTGCGAGAAGGCGAAGAGAGCAAGGGCATCTTATCTTTTTGGAACACCAATTTACTCGAACACGGAAAATTTCTTCAGCGGGAGCGTAGCCATTTTGTTGATTTTATAAGAGAAGTGATTTTTCCCTTTGAATTGAATATTGAATATTTACCTTCTCTGATTAATGAAGAGCGCTTAAAAAAATATGCTGATCAAGAAATTGTTGTAGGTCATACCCTAATTGGTCCCCACAAAGACGATTTTTTGGTTAAGTTCTCCTTGCCCGAAAAAGGAATTGAAGATTTGAGCCTTTTAGCTTATGGTTCTCGAGGTCAACAACGTTTAGGGGTGTTGTGGTTGAAAATTGCCGAACTACAGTTTTTACACAGTCGGATTGATTATCAACCGCTATTGTTATTAGACGATATTATGTCTGAATTGGATGAAAGTAGTAAAGCAATGGTGCTATCTTTGTTAGAAAATTATCAGGTGGTGTTAACTACAGCCGACGGTGATTTAGCTACGGCATTGAGCAAGAAAATCCAGCAGAGTCAATTAATTGAATTGAAGTCAGTTTAAAAAACTGTTTTGTTATTATCTTTTTTAGAATTGTTATACCCATTGTGTCCAATGGTAGAAATATCAAAACGAGGATTTTTTTTCAATTCAGTAAACCAGCGAAATTGCTCAAGCAACTTACTCAAATATTCAGCTCGTGAGCAATGTTGTTCATACAGTGCTGGGAAGCAAGGGTTGCCATGAGCATCCGTTAATTGTTGGGCAATTTTAATGGAATTTTCTAAATCTCTTAAAAAAGTCAAGACAACATCGAGATCATCATCAATTTCTTGTGGTTTTTTCGACTTAGCGTCAAGTATTTTGAAGAAAGTGTCTAAAGACATGTTTTTATACTTATTAAAAATTGGTGGAATGCTGTAAGGATTTTCAGCTATTGTTGCTGTTTTGTTCTGTTCACTGCTAACTTTATGATCATTATTGGCATAACCATCATTGCCGTGACCGTCATCGTCGTAATCACCATTTTCACTATTATTACTGCCCTCCCTACTATCACCGAGGTCGGGGTGGCTAACCGGATTATGATCTACTGTTTCTTCTTTAGTCATTGCTATAATGTTTTTCCTGATCTCTTTCTTGCCAAAATAATAAGACTATCGCCAAACGAATGTAGGTATTCTACTTGATTTTCTTGATTTTTCAAGCTTTCTCTTGAAGCGTTTCCCACAACACTTGAGGAATTTTTGCCACTAAATCGCTGGCATTAAAATAAGGGCCAACACTTTTATAGAGAGAATCACCAGCTTTTTTATTGATGTAGCTGGCAATAATGGTGCTAGTCAAAGCATCGTTTTGGCAATAAAGGGCGGCCAATAAACCGGCCAAGACATCGCCAGTACCACCTTTAGTCATGCCAGCGTTGCCACCCGTGATTTCTATCAGAGTTGTTTTGGTTGAGAGTGAATGATTCTTGGAAATCAGGATTCGATCAACTGGACCTTTAAGTAAGCAAATGGGCAGAGCTTGATAATTATTTGGAGCAAAACCTTGATTCTTTTGGACTAAAATGTCCATTTCTTGTTGATGAGGAGTAATAATACAGTTTTGACTGAGTAGATGTGGGTCAACCATCTGTAAGGCGCCAGCGTCAATGACCCATTTTTTCTGGGGAAATTTTTTCAGTAATTTATTACTTAACTTGGCAGTATAGTTGGTTCGCTCCATACCTGGTCCTAGTAAGATGCAATCGGCTTCATCCAGATAATCTTCAATTTGTCGACGATCAATGACAATTCCTTGCCAGAAATTCTCTTTAACTGCTTGGGTCAATTGATGGTCTAATTCGGCACTAATCCACTTTTTAATTAGGCGATTATTACTTGGCACCGAACTGTAAAAAACCATGTCCACAATTTTACTAGCAACTTCTAAACTCCATTTACTCGCAGCATGAAAAAGTTTGGATCCGCCAATAATCAATAATTTACCATTTTGACCCTTGTGTGAGTCTTTTTTAGCAATTTTTAAGTTGTGAAAGGCTTGGTCAATCAATTGTTGGGCTTGAACACTTTGTTGAGGATTTTCAATCATCAGTTCATTTTACTATGTTTTTGCTTCACTGACATAACTTTTTAGAAGCCAATTAGGTAGCTAGTTTATTTGACCTGGAGTTTTTCTTTAAATTTGCACATTTTGCAAAAATAACTCTTGTCTTAGCTATCAAACTGTGCCAAAATATGTCTTTAATGTACCAACCTCATTATCGAATTAGTAATAATTTATTAACCTATATTTCCGCTATTGAGTCGGCTAAGGCCGTCATTGATAACTCACCTCTGGTACCTGCTTGGGAAGCCAAATTCCGTGATGAAGCGTTGACGCGCAGTGTTCATTATGGCACTAAAATTGAGGGTAATGATTTGAGCGCTGATCAGGCAAGTCAAGTACTGTCTTTAGGCAAAACCGATGATGTGCAAACTGTTTTAGATCAGACCGGGATTATTGCCCGGGAAAGAGATATCCAAGAGGTAATTAATTACCGTAATGTTTTAGCTTGGATTGACCAGCAACCTTTGTTGAAAAAAAATACTGATCAACAATCTTCATTACTTAATTTAAGTACACTGAATTTGTTACATAGCCTGACTATGGACAAATTGCTCGATGAAGAACAAATAGCTACTTTGCGCAACAAACAAGTCATTGTCCGAGGAGCTAAAAATGGTCAAGTCGTCTTTCGTCCTCCGGTAGCAGCCGAAGTGCCATTTTTGCTAGATGATCTTTTTGCTTGGATAAACAGTGAAGAAAGTCAAAACCTTCATCCAATTTTACGGGCAGCTATTATTCATTATCAGCTGGTTTATATCCATCCTTATGTTGAGGGTAATGGTCGTACAGCCCGAGCCTTTGCTACACTAGCACTTTATGAGGCTGGCTATGATTTTAAACGTTTCTTTTCGCTAGAAGAATATTTTGACAGTGATGTTGATGCTTATTATCAAGCTCTGTTATCGGTCCAGCAACATCCCAAACAAGATTTAACTTATTGGTTAGAATATTTTGCCTATGGTTTGGCTCTGGAAATTGATAAGGTAAAAGCCAAAGTGGCTAAACTGTCTCAGGATTTGAAATTAAAGCGAGAGTTGGGTCAACAAGTGGCGTTGTCTGAACGACAAATTATTTTGTTAGAACTATTACAAAACCAGGGCACGATGACCTCGGATGATGCACAAAAAGTGCTACCTAACGTGTCGGTTGACACTATTTTGCGAGATTTAAAAGATTTAATTGCTAAAGGTGTGGTTAAGAAACATGGTGTGACTAAGGGAGTTAGTTACAGCCTTAGTTAAATGATAATGTTGAATTTGATAATGAGTTTAGCTTGGTTTTTCTAATTGTTCTGACATAATATGTTTTGAAAGTAATTTATGATTTTCGATCAATTTGCCCAATATTTAGCCGATTTAGAAAAAATTAGCTCTCGTTTAGAGATGACTGAATTATTAGCCCAATTATTTAAAAAATTGGGGAAAGATGAAATAGTGCCAGCTAGTTATTTAATCCAAGGCAGTTTGGTAGCTAATTATCGATCGTTAGAATTTCAATTATCCAACAAAATGTTAATTCGCTCTTTAGCTAGTTTTTATGCTCGCCATGCGAAACCAGATGTAGATCACCAATCATTATTCACCCAAGGTTTATTTGATCAAGATGATCGGCAAACAATTGTTAGTGAATTAACCAAAAAATATAAAAACCTTGGAGATTTAGGTGAGCTGTTTTATCAAGTTGTGAGCGATTTAGCAACAGTTGATGGGCAAAAAGAGGCATTAACAATTGTTGAAGTTCATCAGCAACTAGAGTTGATTGCTGGAGAAAAAGGCGAAGGTTCACAAGACAGAAAAATTAATTTATTAGCTGATCTCTTGGATCAAGTCAGCGCACTATCAGCAAAGTTTATTGCCCGCATCATTCTTGGCAAAATGCGCTTGGGCTTTTCGACGATGACGATGCTCGACGCGCTGTCTTGGGCAAAAACTGGAGATAAAAGTCAGTCAGCGCTGTTGGAAGAAGCTTTTCAAAAAAAGGCTGATGTTGGTTTGTTGGCTCAATTATATTTATTCGATGAAAACTTAAGCGCCAAAGAACTCGCTAAAAACTATCAGTTAGAACTGGGTATCCCAGTTGTGCCGGCCCTGTGTCAGCGCTTGAATAGTGGTCAAGAAATCATTGACAAGATGGGCGAAGTTATTGCTGAACCGAAGTATGATGGTTTACGGATTCAAATTCACATTAATAAAAAGGGTTTTGCTGATGGTAGTTTCTACAAGGCTTACACCCGGAATTTAGAAGAAGTGTCGGCGATGTTTCCCGAGTTAGAGCAAGTGTTAACACAATGCCAGGCTCAAACAGCTATTTTTGATAGTGAAGCCATTGCTTACGATCCCCAAACCAAGAAATTTTTACCTTTTCAAGAAACTATTTCGAGAAAACGCAAATATCAGGTGGATGTTAAAGCAGAAGAAACTCCAATTTGCTTTTATGTTTTTGATTTACTTTTTTATAATGGTCGCGCTTTAATAGATGAGCCCCTCATTGATCGCAAAAAATTGCTGGATGAAGCCATACAGGATTCAACTGTCGTTAAAAAAACTATTTACCAGCTAATTAATGATCCTCAAACCTTAAGTGATTTTCACCAAAAACAATTAGCTGTTGGTTTAGAGGGAGCAGTGATGAAAAAACCAGAATCTGCTTATGTTGCTGGTCGTAAGGGTTGGCGTTGGGTCAAAATTAAAGAAGCAGAAGGCCAACGAGGTAAATTGAATGACACGCTGGATTGCATTATGCTTGGTTATTATCGGGGAAAAGGCAAGCGCCAAAGTTTTGGTATCGGTGCGCTGTTGGTGGGCGTTTTAGATCAAGATACTGGTAAAATTAAAACTTTGTCCAAAATTGGTACTGGTTTAACCGACGACCAGTTTCGAGCAATTAAACAATTAGCTGATCAATACCGAAGTCCCCAAAACCAAGCTAATCCCCAATATGATTTTAAAAAGGAATTAAAGGCTGATGTTTGGATCGAACCCAACCTAGTTTTAGAAATTGCTGCGGATGAGATTTCTCAATCTCCCAGTCATACGGCCGGAGTAGCGCTACGTTTTCCTCGCTTAGTGACAATTCGTCAAGATAAAAATTGGCAACAAGCCACCACGCTTCAAGAATTAAAAGAAATTCGTCAAGCCTAGTTGCTTAGAGATGGGCGGTCAGTTTCATTTGACTGATTTTTGCAAAATTGTATCGATTTCTTCAATTAAAATGGAAGCAGACTGTTGATTATATTGTTTGATGTTAAGCAAACCAGGTTTAAATTTTGCCAATTGCTTGGGTTGTCGAATAATAGCGGAAATTTTTTGATTAGCTGCTTGAGATTGTTCTGCTACGATGCCTAGATTGTGTTCTTTAATAATTGCTAAATTACCTTCTTCTTGAGCAAGGTGAGTAATAGCGAAAAATGGAGTGATAGTTGCCACACTCTCAAACAAAGTGTTAGGTCCGGCTTTGCCGATAATTAAATCGGCTGCTTGCATGTATAGATGTAAATTTTTAGTAAATTTTAATGGCGTAATAATGGCTTGAGATTGACTAAAGGTAACTAAGCTTTTTTGAATACCCAATACATTGCTATATAAATTTTTGTTATTACCACAAGCTACAAAAACCTGCAGCGGTTTTGGGCAATTAATCAAAGCTGGTAAGATTTTTAAAACGGCAGTAGAACCCTCTGAACCAGAGGCAATTAAAAAAGTGAGAGCTGGTGTAATTTTTAATTTTTTTCTAACCGCTTCTTTTTGGTAAGTTGTTTCAAAACGTTTACCCACAAACCAACCCGTGACTTTAGCTCGACACCTTTTTTGGTATTCTGTTAAGTTTTTGTCGTCGAAAAAAAAGTTAATTTTAGCCTGAGGAGATATTTCCAGAGGATGGATAGTTCTCGGGTTAGCTATTACATTAAAGTAAGGAATCTGTTTTTCTTGTTGAATTTTTTCCAAAGTAGGTTGAAAGGAAAAATAAGTACTGATTGTTAAATCAATGTTTTTTTCTTCAATAAAATCCTTAGCTAATTGATAAGTGCTTTTAAGAAAAAAACTAGAGACTAGATCGTTTAATTCGGCATAATTTTCAACCATATTAGCCGAAAATTCGTAGGGACGATCAAAAACCTTTGGGGCAAATCGATAAATTGAGTTATAAATTAGTGAAAGTGGCTGTTTGGTATAGAGAATATGAACTTGATAACGATCGCCCGCTTGTGATTCAATTTTTTCTTTAATGGCTTCAGCAATACTTTGGTGGCCTTGATTACTGCCAAAAATGCCAATATTTTTTTTCACAGTGCATATTATAACTGTAAACAATATAAAAAAAGTTAAATGTTAGAATAAGACTGATGAAAATTTATGTAGGTTTGGGTAATCCTGGGCCAGAATATCAGGGCACTCGCCATAACGCTGGTTTTATGTTTGTTGAGGCTATGGCCGAAGCTTTATCCTTAACTTTTAAATTTGACAAAAAATTTAATGCGCAGTTAGCAGTCAAAAGGGATGATTTGTTTTTAATTAAGCCACAAACTTTTATGAACAATTCTGGTCAAGCATTAAGAGCTTTCTTAGACTATTTAAAAATTGATCTGCAAGATCCTTTTGCTGGCCCAGAGGATTTGATTGTTGTCCATGATGATTTAGATTTGCCACTGGGAACATACAAATTACAAAAAGGGACTGGTCCAAAAGAGCACAATGGTTTGCAGTCAATTTATCAACACTTAGGGACAAAAGACTTTTGGCATCTGCGTCTGGGCATAGATGCTAGAAATGGTTTAAGAAATATCGCTCCTGCTGACTATGTTTTGCAAAGGATGCCACCCGAGCAACAAGCAATTTTTGATCAAAGTGTTAAACAACTTTTGCAGGAGTTACTCTAGTTAGTTTATACTGAACTAGTAATGAAACTGCCCAAGTTAGCTTTCCAGAAAAACAAAAATCTCAAGCATTTGTACGCAATCCGTTTAATGCGTGAATTGGTTAATAAATTGGTGATGTTTTTTTTACCAATTTACTATTTCAATCTGCACTTACCGTTCTGGGATAAAATTAATTGGAGCTTAAGCCTCAATGGGCAAAATACTTTAACTGCTCTGCAAATTGGTGTCTTTAATATTGCGCTTTTCCAGCTACTAGATCGTTTGGTGGCCTTTCTTTCGGCAATTTGGGTAGCGGAATGGACTATTAAGCTAGGGACAAAACACGCCTTTGTCATGGGACAAATTTTGTATGTTTTATTTGCCGCTTTCTTATTTTTATCGCAAATTAACCCCTATTGGATTTTTTTGGCAGTGATTATTGATGGAGTGCAAACTAATTATTTTTGGAATAGTTATTATTATTCGTTAAGTCGCAACAGCGAGCATCATAAAATAGGGAGTAATTTAGGGATTATTAATTTTTTGCTTAATATCATTACTATGATTTCTCCCGCTTTGGGTGGTTTGATTATTGCGGGTCTTGGTTACGGTAATCTATTTTTACTAGGATTAGTATTAATTACTATTGGTCTCATTTTTTCAATCTCCATGGATAACGTTAAAGTCCATGACAAAATTTCTTGGGAAGAATTCTCTACTTGGATGATGGAACCAGGTTTTAGACGGCTGGGACTGACTTTTGCTGGGAGCTATTTTAATGATGGTGTATTACAAATGTGGCCTTTGTATATTTTTCTCTTACTGGGCACTAGTGACAAAGTTGGTTTTTTATATAGTTTTTCACTACTATTAGCCATGGTGATTAGTTATGGGGTGGGAGCAGTGATTGATAAACATAAAAGTCGACGACCGTTTGTTTTGTCAGCAGGAATCTTATCCTTGTTTTGGATCATTAGAAGTTTTGTCGTTGGTTTTTGGTCAATTGTCGTGGTGAATACGCTGGATCGTATCACCTCTAGTTTTCATTGGTTATTTTTTGATCGAGTTTGGGTAGTGAGAGGTAAAGGTCGGGAAGGTTTATCATATTTTACTTATCGGCAAATGATTACTAGCGCAGCAGCGATTGTGTTTTGGTCGTTGGTTTTTTTCTTATTTTATTTTTTTGGTGAAGCTTGGATAAGCCTATTTTTAGTGGCAGCAGTTGGGGTGTTGCTCACCTTGTTAGTAAAAGAGCATCAAGATCCCAAGGTTTAATTATCAGCATTAGTATTGGCGATATTGAGCAAAATTTAAAATTTCTTTTAGTAATTTTGCTAATTTGTCATTATTTAAATTATCAATAATGCCTAATGTTTCATCTTCGAGTTTTTTCATTTGCTGATTAACCGCTGGCAGACTATGATTTTTAAATAGTTTTTGTAGGGTTAAACTATTTTCTTGACTGATTTGTTCGACAGCTAAACAACTATTTAACAATTGCTTGTCTTTGGGGCTGAGAAGTTCGCTTTTAATTAAATAATAATAAAAAATAGTTTTTTTACCTTCCCTTATGTCTGAAAGAATGGGTTTTCCGGTTTTTTTATTATCCCCAAAAATACCTAAATAATCGTCTCTCATCTGAAAAATTAAACCAACTTTTTCACCAATTTCACTCAAATTATTAATCATTGCTGGTGATTGATCAGCTAAATGACCAGCCAACATTAGGGGGAGGGAAAAAGTATAGCGGGCTGTTTTGTAAAGATTCATCTCCATAATTTGTTCGAGCGGGGGTATCCCTTCGTTTTGAGCCAATTGCATATCGAGCATTTCCGCTAAAATTACTTGACTAATTTCTCGATTAATCAACCGTTGAATTTCTAGTGATTTTTGATCAGCAAGTTTAGTTTGCGCAATTAATTGATTGGCCAGAAAGAATGCCAAATCTGCTACACAAATGGCCTGACTTATTCCATAGTGCTGACTGTATTTGGCAGTTTGTAGGGCGTAATATTGCCAAATTGAATCTTGCCCCCGTCTTTGCTTATCTTGATCGATAATATCATCATCGATTAATAATCCTGCTTGAATTAATTCTAAAGCGCCAGCAAAAGGCAAGATTTTTTTTAAGCTAATATGACTTAGATTATGTTGCAAAACTTTAGCAGTTAAGAGGAATAAATTGCCCCGAGCCATTTTGCCCAGCCAAAGAAAGTTTTTTAAAGTATCAAAAACGTTATCATCTAGGCTAATCTTTGCTATCTCTTTTTCTTGTTCCGATAAAAAATTATCTAAAAAATCGACAATATCTTGTTTATATTTATCTAGGGTCAATGTCACTTGAGTCATCTTAATATCATACTATGAAATTTAGATTTAACTAATTGTGCATGATTTTGCCAACAATTACGACTAATAAAATATCATGGAAGTACCAAGGCATTGGCGCCTACAAAAAACTCGCTATGGCAATGGTGAGGGTGAACTCAAATTAGCAGTTTGTCCAGTTTGTGGTGAAAAAATTTTTCCCCCCAATCGTCCCTTTTGTACTCATTGTAATTCTTCAATGAAAGAAAACATTGCTTTTCGATCAGAAGCAGTCGGTGTTGGAGCATTGACTTTTGTTGAGACCAATGAGGGTTTAAAACTATTACTCTTTGATGATGTAGATAGCAATTTATCAGATGATGAGGGCCGCAAGCGAGAGCGAGTAATTTTTCCAGCTGATCATCATGACAATCAATCTTGGTTAAATATCGACCAAACAACTCTTGGGCAAGATTATTTTACTAGACCCCGTGGTGTTAATACAGTTACAGGTAAGGTAGAGAATGGTGAATCTCAGTTGGTTTTAGATTTTCTTCAAGACAGTGACAATTATGACTCTTTAAGCTTTGAACAATTACCACCTGCATTTGTTAACGCTTTATACACCAGCATGTTGCGTGAAATGGAAGAGGAAGTGCCTGGTTTATCTGCTTCAGATTTAGAAGATAAAGTGCACTTTTTTTCAAAGTCTTCATTTAAGATTGAACAAGTTAGACCAATTGATGCCGATAGTGATCGGCGAGCCTTATATGATTTTGTGGTTTTTGTTTTAGCAATTTTGATCGAAGAAGGGGATCTTAGCAAAATTGAAAGAGAGGGCTGGCGGCTTTATTCTCCCCAAGAATTAGCCAAGATTGATCAAAAAGAATTTCGTAAGGCCACTTTAGCTGTGCTGGATTTTTTGCCAGCAGCTTTATTGTTTTTGGCTGATGAAGGTAAAATTCCTCAAGAAGAGATGCTTAGCATACTGGCTGAGCGGGATGCATCAATATAAATTACGAGAAGATAAATCATGAAAAAAAATCTAACTTTGATTAAATTGGGTGGTTCCATCATTACTGATAAAGAAGTTTTTATGTCATTGAGAAAAGCGACTTTGAGTCGCCTAGTTGGGGAAATTGCCAGTGCTAGGCAAGAAAATCCTCAGCAAATGTTAATCATAGGTCATGGTCAAGGAGGCTTTGCTCACGTGCCAGCTACCAAATATCAAACAATGGCCGGTTTTATAAATGAAGAAAGTCGGTTAGGGATGGCTGTAGTTCAGGACACTGCAGCAACACTTAATCGTTTAGTCGTTCACGAGTTTATCAAACATGAATTACCAGCCGTATCTTTTTACGCAAGCAACACTATTGTCGCCGATCAAAGAGAAAAATTACATTTTTGTCCAGACGTAGTGAAAGAATATTTAGATAAAGACTTATTACCTATTACTTGTGGGGATGTTTTAGTGGATAGACAACAGGGTTGTACTATTTGGTCCACGGAGAAGATTTTGGCTTTTTTAGCTGATTATTTTTTGCAGCAAGGAGTTAGGGTAAACAAAATTGTTCACGTGACTGAAGTAGCAGGATTTTTAGATAAACAAGGTCAATTAGTTCCAGAGATCACTGCCAAAACCTGGCCTAAATTCCGTCAGGATTTACGACATACTCGAGGTTTTGATGTCACCGGAGGTATGGGTTTAAAAATAGAGGAATCACTGAATTTGGCTAAGCTAGGTATTGAATCAGTAATTATTTCTGGCATGTTGAAAAATAACTTATATTGGGCTTTAACTAATCAGGATTGCGTGGGCACGACTATTCGTTAGTTTTTGCTTCCCAATCATCTACCACTGCTTTGCAATAGACATATTGGCCATATTCAAAGGCTCGCTCGCCCAAATTTTTATCGGTTGACTCGTTAGTTTGTACCGATTCACTAACAAATTCTTGAGCAAATTTTCCAGCCTCAATGGCTTTTTGTGCACTACTTTTGATTTGTTCTCCAGCATTAGTACTCAATTCATTAAGTTCGAGATTTAATTTTTGATCGCTGTGAAAAGAGTTAACCAGATCCTGCCAGCTGTTGATTTCGCCATCTTGGTATTGATTAATTTGGGCTTGAAGAGGATGGGTTTTTAACCAACCTTTTTGATAAAGAAAAATACTAATAGCCAGAAGAATAAGGACAATAATTATTAGTTTGATTATGAGTTTTATTAATCTGCCGAGTAATTTCATAATTGATTAGACCAGTGCTAAGTAAAAGTGCTAAATGAATCTGATTTAGCCTAATGTTAATTTTGATCTGGTTGATCGAGTGCGTGTGCTAGGACTCGAACCTAGAACCGCCAAGGTATAAGCTTGGAGCTCTAACCAATTGAGCTACACACGCGCCTGATAGCATTATAGCAAAAAAAAGGAAGAAAACGTTTTTTTAAATCCTATAGAAGTAGCAACAGTAAAGATCCCAAACCGAGGATGCCGAAGCCGACCTTAATGAAATTGAACCAATCGGCAAAACCACTAACGGTTGGTACTTCTACTGCCCTTTGTATGACATTACCACCATCTGGTAAACGACAATTGACATCGGTTGGATTAACATCGAGGCGACAGAAACCCTCATAACAGATGTGGCTAATGTTGGCACAATCAGCATTTTCATTACAAGCTTCATTACAACCCACGGTGGTAATCACTGTGGTAATAACTGGAGTTGGCGTAGCGGGAGGAGAAGTGGGTGCTGCAGTCGGGATTGACGTTGGATTGCTGGTAATAGTAGCCGTCGGAGCGGGGGTATAGCCGGTGCAACAAGCTGTGTAATTTTGATCTTCTGCACAAGAATCTACCAACGCTGGAAGTGAACAAATTCCAGTATTGCCAATATCAACGCAAACTAAACCCTCTTGACACTGACTATCTCTCATACAACCAGTAGCACTGCAAGAGATTCTGGGTGTTTCGGTTGGGGTTGGAGTTGAGGTGAGGGTGGGGATGGGAGTATTAGTTGGTACAATTGTAGGAATAGTGGTTGGTACGGTGGTAGGTACTGTAGTTGGCACCGTGGTAGGTACAGTGGTGGGTGCGGTGGTAGGTACGGTAGTTGGCACCGTGGTAGGCGCAGTGGTGGGTGTGGTGGTGGGTGCGGTCGTCGGCGCTGTAGTAGGTTCAGTATTTCCGCAATTTCTCAAATCAGTTTCATAACTTTTACATCCTGAAACATTACAATAAACATTGGAGTTATCAACTGCATCGACTTGCCAGCAACGTAAATCAGGATGATTTCTACCTTCATCAAGCAAGGTAGTGCAATCGCCAAATTCCCAATAAGCATTGGGATCTGATTCCGAACACTTACCGGGTCTTAAAACACCATTTGGACAGTAAATTAATACACACCTTCCATGCCAGGTTTTACTAGGATCGTTAAGACAAATGCTTCCGTAATTAGCAGGAGAACAGAAATTTGGACCATATGCTTCTTGTCTGATATCTTGGGGCTGTCTCATCAATATTAATCCAACTCCACCAGCAACTAGAAAGAACAGCAATAATAAAAGAAGCAAAGTTGTTTTCTTCTTTTTTGGCGAGGCCTTCACTTTATTTTTTTTAGAACCTTTATTTGCATTATCGTTGTTATTGAGAAGGTTAGGATCGTTGGTGGGTGGAAGATTATTTGTTGCTATTGGAGTATTTGTAAAATTGGGGGATGGAGTATTTGACTGATTAGGCAACTTTGGTAACGAAACGTCAGCAATAACATTGGCTTGATTTAACTGACCATTAGTTGTTGAGGAAGCTTGATTTACAGCGGTGTTAGGAATATTCAGCGAGGCGATTGGTTTAATCATCTGATCTTCAGCTGTTTTTTTCTGATATTTCTTTGGTATAAATTTACTTAGATCGGACATAAACAAAATACCGAATTTTAATACGCCTTCTTTTAAGAATAATACATTATAGTCACCTTAAGCAAGTAGCAATTAAATTTTGATATACTTTTTTATATTTATTTATAATTTAGCAAAAATTTCTTATTTTGATTTTGTTTTACAAAGCAAATTAATTGTTTTTTTTAACTGAATGAAAACTATTTTAATAATTAATACATATTGTTGATAAAGATTGAGGACAAGTGTCTCTTTTTCTAATTTTTGCCAAATTTTTAAACTCTGATGCCTGTTATCATCAAGTACCCACAGCGAAAATAAGCCTGGCTTGACCAGGTGTCGCCAAGAATACCAACTAGGATCAATTTTTTTCAACTCTCTTGCCTCATTGACTGGCAATGGTCTGGGTCCAACTAAAGCCATATCGCCTTTGATAACATTGATAACTTGAGGCAGTTCATCTAAACCTGTTTTGGAGAGCACTTTGCCAAATTTAGTAAATCTGGGGTCATTATCAATTTTAAACATTGGTGCTGGAGCATAATTGAGTTTGGTAAATTTCTTTTGGTTTTTTAAACGCAACGATTCCGCATTTTTTACCATGGTTCGAAACTTATAAATGGTAAATTCTTTGCCATTTTGGCCAGTTCTTTGTTGCTTAAAAATAATTGGTAAACCAATTTGCCAAAGTAAGATTGGCCAAAAGATAATAAAAAAAGGAAATAAAATAAGCAAAAACATTGAAGCTAAAATCAAATCAATGAAGCGCTTGGAACAAGCGTGATAACTGTGGTTGATAAAATTATTATTTTTCATCTAGGATTATTATTTAAGTAAAAGCAACCCCAAGGTTAATGCCACTCAATTATTTTATCGAAAAAGTCAATTAAAGATAGCCTTAGTGTCCATTTATGATATTATTTGAATGTTTTAAGAAAAATTATTAATGAAAAAAATTATTAAATTAAGTAAAAAACAGCGCTATTGGTTGGATTTTGTATCCGCCATGACGCAAAAAGAAATCAAGGCTCGATATAAACGAGCCACTTTTGGTTTTTTATGGTTAGTATTAAATCCATTACTGCAAATGTTGGTGATGGGTTTTGTTTTTCAATTTTTTGTGCCAGTTAGGGTTGATAATTATTTCCTTTTTTTGTTTGCTGGTCTGTTGCCTTGGAATTTTTTTGCTCAAAGTTTAACCAAAACTACGCCGGCTTTTTTTTATGAGAGAAATTTGATTAAAAAAGCCAAATTTCCTAGAGAAGGCATCATTTTATCAATAATTTTTTCAAATCTCTTCCATTTTTTGATCGCCTTAATTTTGTTGATGATAGCGTTAATTGGTGACAAATTGCTAATAGAATCCTACACTTTTATGCAGTTAATTAACTATGCATTGCGGATGTTGTGGGTGTTCCCGGCTATTTTGCTATTATTGTTATTTACCATTGGTTTGTCCTTAATCACCTCTTCATTGAATGTTAAATTTAGAGATATTAATTTTATTGTTTCTTTGGCCGTGATGTTGTGGTTTTATGCCACACCAGTTATTTACGCGCTCAATTTGTTGCCAGAGTTCATACAACCACTTTTTTATTTAAATCCGATGACTACCGTTGTTGAAATGTTTCATTACGCGCTGATGGGTTTGCCGATGACTATGATGAACTTTGTTTGGGTAGCCATTGTATTGATAATTGCTATTTTTTATTTCGGCATAAAGATTTTTAATAAAGAAAGTAAAAATTTTGACGATTGGTTATAACAAATTGGTTAAAAATGACTATTCTAGAAGAAAAAATTATTAGAAACAGAAAACACACCAATGATGTGGTGATTTCGCTCTCTGATATTAGTAAAAAATATATTATTACCCATGAAAAACCGACTCTTGTTGAAGATGTCAGTCGAATCTTGCGTTTTCAGAAAAAAGAGGAATATTGGGCGCTGCAAAACGTTAATCTAAAAATTTATAAAGGAGAAAAAGTTGGTTTTTATGGGCCCAATGGCGTCGGTAAAACTACTTTGTTAAAGATTATTGCTGGAATTAGTGCTCCAACTCTCGGTAGAGTATCGACCAAAGGGAGAATCATCTCTCTTATTGATTTGGAGGCTGGTTTTCATCCGGACCTAACAGGTCAGGAAAATATTTTTCTTAATGGTTTAATTATTGGTATGTCTAAAGATGAAATTGAAAGAAAATTCAAAAAAATTGTTAGTTTTGCTGGAATTGGTGATTTTATAACAGCTCCCCTATATACATATTCGAGTGGGATGAAGTTGAGACTTGGATTTAGTGTGGCCATTCATGGCCAGCCAGATATTTTATTGCTCGACGAAATTATGGGTATGGGCGACGAAGATTTTCAGAAGAAAAGTCAAGTTAAAATTAAAGAGATTATTGGTAGTGAGGCTACTATTTTAATGGTTAGTCATCAGATCGATTATTTACAAAAGTACAGCAATAGGTTAATTGGTTTAAAAAATTTATAATGAATTTGTTTCAGATTTTAAATAGTTTTATTAAATTTATTAATAAATTATATTTATGCGCTTTTCAATAATAATTGCAACTTTCAATCGTTCTGAATCACTATCAAGATTGTTAATAAGTTTAAGTAAATTGAAATATGATTCTAAAAATTTTGAAATAATTGTTGTTGATAACAACTCAAGTGATAAAACTAAAAAAGTATTTCAAAGTTTCGCAAGACGATATCCACAATTAGATACTCATTATTTTTTTGAGCGGAAACAAGGGAAAAGCATTGCCGTTAATAAAGTCTTAAATCATGTTAAATATTCTCACGTGGTTCTTGTTGATGACGATATTATTTTAGGGTCAAATTTTCTTACAGAATACAAAGAATTGTTTAAAAAAAATCCTCAAGCTTCTATCATTGGAGGTAAAATTAAAGCAGTTGTTAAGGATCAAGAATCATTAAAAAGTGATTGTTCTAAATATTTACCACAATCTTTTTTGTGGCTTCTAGGAGAAGTCGACTTCGGTAAAAAAATAAAAAAACTTGTTTATCCCGAATGTGTTTTAGGTGGTAATTTAGCTATTAACATTTCTCATTTTAAAAAACCTATTTTCGATGAATCATTAGGGGTTTTTTACAAGGGTAAATATATATATGCTGATGATTTTGAGCTCTGCACTAGAGCGATGTTAAATGGTTTATTAGTATTGTATTCTCCAAAACCGCTGGTCAAAAATTTGATAGATCCTATGCGTTTTGATTTTAAGTATCTTTTCAAAAGACACGTTGTTTCTGGATTGGAAAGGTATTATTTAGATAATAAATTTAAAAACAATCAACACCATCCGCCTTATGAAGTCAGAAAAGAAATGAATTCTTTGCTAGAGGAATTAACGATTATATCAATTTTTTGGAAAAATTCTGAAAATAGAAAATATTGGCTACTAAAATTTGCGTTTATAATAGGATATTCATTTTTAGGACCTGCCTATTTAAAAAAAGATTGGAGAACTAATTTCTTTTATTTATTTTAATTCCAGTACTATGAAAAAAATAATGTCGCCAACTTGGATTGTTCTAGACTTTGTTGAACAAGGGGGAGCGTCTAGAATTATTCAAGACTTCATTAGAAGAAATAAAAAATTATTTAAATCTGTATTTTTGTTTAGTGGCAAAACAAAGGTTTTTGATCAAGATATTATTGATGAATTTAAAAGGAGTATAACTTTTACCGTTAACTTTTATCGCTCAAATTTAAAAACTTTTTTTTTGATTGCTTTTAAAACCTTTATTAAATCTTTTAAAATACCTGTAAAAAATATTCAGCAAGCACCAGTTTTTATTTTAAATATGCCCTTTTCTGGATTAGGTATTATTTGTAACCCCAAACTGTTTAATTTTAAAAAGCTATATGTATTCCACGGAGCTTTAGATAAGGAACTTTTCTCTAGATATACTAATCTTTCAAAGCCTCCCACTTTGTCAAAATGGAATCATTTTAAGCTAAATTTCACAACTAAAACGGCCTATTTAGTGCAAAAGCTTGTAATGCAAAAAGCAGATAAAGTTCTAGTGTTTAGTGAATATTCTTATAAGTTGGTTGCTGAATATTTTTTTGTGGATAAAAACAAAATTTTTCTAACAAAAATCCCTTTGGATGTTATTTTTTTAAAAAATCAGATTATAAAATCTAAGTTAAAGCAAAAAATTAGGAACAGATACCTGCCTAATAAGGCAAAAAAATCCTTTTTAATTTATATTCCTTCTAGATTAGAACCAAGGAAGGGTATTCATCTCGCCTTAGAAGCGATTCTCAAGGTAGTGAATAAGATTGATCAAAATGAAATTAGCCTTAAATTCGTCTTTTCCGGTCCCGTTTTAGATGTTGATTATTCTTTGCAATTATTCTTATTTTGTAAAAAACACAATTTGTTTTCTGTAGTTGAATTTATTGATCCTTTAAGTAGAGAAGATGTTTATAAGCTTTATCAATCAGCTGACTTAATTTTGATGCCTTCTTTAGATTTAGAGACACTTGGAATGATTACTTTAGAAAGCATCAGTTTTGGTACACCAGTCATGGGTTTTGAACACGGAGGTACGAGGGAGATCCTGGCTAATTTTTCTTTTAAAGACTTATTTTTATTAAAGAAAGTTGATGCAAGTTGTTTAGCAGACGGAATTTTGAATTTTGTCCACACCAGCGCCAAAGTGAAAGAGACGATTCGAAATGAGGTCAGGAATGTTTCTAAAGAATTTATTTTTAATAATCATAATAGAGTGTCTTTGTTTGAATCAATTACAGAAATAAGTTCAGCAAGCAACCACTGAGTGGCTGCAACTCCCCTTTTATGACAGATCCGTGGAAGATATACAACGTCTTCTCTCAATATCCTGCTGTTTTCGTTTGTACAAAAACTTCCTCTGCCCCTCAATAATTCAAAGTCAACAGAACCCTTTTCAGATAAGTCAGCAATTTTAATTATTTGTTTGGTAGAAATTTGGATTTGTTCCGAGAAATTATTTAGAGCTAATGCTTTGTCTACCTGATCCAAAGTGATTATAAAAATTTTATTTTTTTTATTTTCACTGCCTAATCTGGCCTTAAGTGGTAATTTGCTCTTGTTAAAAATTAAGTTAAAGTGCTCATAGGTAATGTTTCCATTATTTGCTTTGTTTATCCATAAAGTGATTTTGTGTGTATCTACTTTGTAGTCATCATCGATACTTAGTATATTTTTTGAAATAAGCTCAATTGACTTTGACACCAAGTAATGTGGAATTTCATAATCGTAAAATATTTTTTTAGGAGAAATTAATCTGTAACCTAGAGCACCGTTAAAAGGGTATAAAAAAATTCTTTCCAAAACCAATTTTGATGGTTTAGTTTCTAGAAGTGGTTCAATAAAATTTGATTTTAAAGATTGTTGACTAGCAGCTGTAATAATGCTAATAAAGAAATTATTTGTTGCTAGTAATTTTATTTTTTCAATTATGTTTTTTGAAACAACCTGTTCGTCCCTTATGGTTCCATCTAAATCTAAAGCAAGGGCTTTGTATTTTAAAGCATTATTCCCGTATATTAATTTAATTTTTAAATTTTTTTGATTCTTGATTTTATCTATAATCTCTTCATTTTTTTTCTTTTCAATCTTTTTTTCTAAATTAGCCAATTCTTTATCATAAAATTGATTAAAACAAAATTTTTCTACTTTACGATTTTTAATTTTTAGTTGTTTTTGAGCAACTTCTATAGCTTCATTGACGGTGTTGTAACTTGCTGCTTCCTCTTCAGAGGCACAACAATAAGCAATTGCTTTAGATCCATTTTGTAAGAGATAAGACAGACTTTGATTTAGGTCAAGAATTTTGTTATTTTTTAATTTTTGCAAATATTGTAATGTCCTTATGATGACAGATCTTCTTACCAAAAAAGCATTTGCATCATGTTCTCCAAAACTTCTGATCTGATCTGGATTGTTTTTGGTTTGAAAAAGACTGATAACCTTTCCATCAATGTTTCTATTAACGCCAGCATAGGGATTTTTTTCCCAGGATGTTGGTAAAAATATGTTATATTTATTAAAAATTTTACTCAATTGAATTATTTTTTTGATGGTAGATTGTTGTAAATTTGGTGCATCTCCCCAGAGGATAAGCAACCACTTTATGTTTTTGGGAATAACCTTATTTGCTTCTAAGATAGCTATACCGGTACCTTTTGCTTCGGCGCTTACTAACTCTACGCTATTATAATTATAAGAATTTAATGCATTTCTTATCGGCGTGTAGTTTTTTGGATTGCAGGTAACGATAAAATTACTATTGATAGTTTTTGCTACTCTAGCTATATGTATTAGTGCGGGGACTTGGTTAATTAAAAAAAGACTCTTTGGTGTTTTACTTTTAAATCTTTTTTGTTCACCTGATGCAGTAATTATTGGGGCAACTAAGCTTAAATGCTTGGAAAAATCATTTTTATCAATTTGTTTTTCAATCAGTTTATTGATTCTAACTTGGGAATCGTAGCTAATTAATGGCGAGCTAATTTTTTGGTACAAAATATTTTTTTCAAGAGCAGCGTTTTTAGGTTTTTCCAGTGAAAGTATAGTTTTAGCTAGGAGTCGACCATTATGTTTGGTGAAATCTTTTTCACTTTCAAAACTTTTTTTGACTAGATTCACTTGCATTTTCTTTAATTCATTTTCATCAACTGGAATATAATGATTTTCTTTTTTCGCATAGCTTATAAACCCATGTTGGTTGATAATGACGTAGTCGAAAATTTTCGATATTTGGATATCCTTTTTTGTTTGATCTCTAAAAATAGTTTCAATTTTATTTAGGGTAAAACTTAATGGATAAGTGGTTCTTTCCCTTACTAAGTTAGATACAAAAATTTTAATAGCATTTGACTTTAAATAGCTTTCACAAAAGGATTTGCTAATCAGAGTTGGAAAGATGCTTGAATCAAAAGTGGATGGTGCAAAAACTATGTAATTTGCATTTAGTAGATTATCTATGCAATTTTTCTTTAATTCAATTTCGCAATTATAGTGCTTAATTAAATCAATTTTTTTATTTAAGTCTTTCTCATTAATAACTTTTTGACGATCCTTGTTTTTTAATAAGAAGATTTTGTCAATTTTTTCGTCTAATTTTTCGTTAACGATTGCACTTTCTCTATCCAAAATTGAACCCTTTTCTGTTTGAGCCATTAACCAAAGGTTCTTATCGTTGTTAATTAGAATTTTATTTTTAATTTTAAGTAGCTCTCCTAATTTATTAATTGTTTTTTGGTAATCTCCTTCCTGAAAATAAGCACCAACAAAAATAATATTTCTCATTGCAAAGTCTGATAGATCAAAGAATCCAAGCTTCTTTTCTCCATTATATTTAATAACTTCATTTACAAAATTTTTAATATATAAACTAAATTTTTTTTGATAATAAACACTTAAGTTTTGGTATAGTTTTGAGAGATAATCAAAATCAAATTGCTGATTTTTGAATTTTGACCAAATAAGCTTCGGGTTTTTTAGGGATTGAAATCTATATTCGAGAAATTCTTTACAATTCTTTAGACTCTCAGAAGAGTCGCTGTAAATAGAATTTAATAAGTTTTTTGAAACATCAGATGGTCCTAAAATATTGAAAAATTCTTTGATTTTTCCAGTGCTTTTTCCATCATCATAAGCATTTAAAATTATTGAAACATTTTGATCTAATTTTAAAAGTTCACTTAGTAGGGTAGATAAGCCAGTTCCACCAGCAATTAGGGTGATGTTTTTTTTCATTTTTCAAAACTTATTGTTTGAGATATTTTTTCAATTTTTTGTTTCCAACTGTTTTCGATAGCCATTTGCTTTTGTATTTTCATCTGTTTTTGACTTAATTTGTGTTTTAAAAAATAATTAATATTTTTTTCCCATTGTTCATAAGTCGATGAAATCCTTACAAAATCTTGAAATTTTTGTTGTTTTAATTCTAAAATAGGAGAACTAACAACAGGTTTGTTCAGATAAAAAAATTCGAATATTTTCATTGGATAACAATATTTATTAAAGATTATATCAGGATTATATGGAATGATTGCGACATCAAAATTTCTAATTATTCCATAAAGATCATATCTATTTTCGCTAAGAGCAAAAGTTGAATTTTTGTAGCTTTTAAGTCTTTTAATCCAATATTTTGTATGATAGATTTTATCTTTGTCCTTATTTTTTTGTTCTGGTCCATGAAAAACGAATAAATATTCAGGATGTTTTTTAATCAATTGATCAAGTAGTTGATAATCTAAACGACAATTGATACCACCCACATAGCCGATAATTGCTTTTTTCTCCCCTTTGTGCAGTTTGAACTTTACTATTTTTTTATCTTCAGGTTGAAAAAAACCTTGGGCGTTTAGATAAATTGGTTTTTTACTCTTGTTTTTATGTAAATTTTTTAATGCAAGAGAATTAACAAAAAAATAATCTACATTATCAATTAATGCCTCTTCTTGTTTTTGATTTTCGTTGTAATCAACGCAGTCATAAATTTTACAGATACTCTTAGCTGCAATTTTGGCTAGATCATAATAGTAAGGATAAAAAATCCATAAAATTTTCTTTTTTTTTGGCAGCGTTTTAGTAAATATTTTAAAACTCAGGTGACGATTAATTTTGTCTATTAACTTAAATCTTTCAAAGGGCAAGTAGTATTTGACTTGATGAAAAATAATGTTTTGATGATGAGGATAAGATTTTTTTTTGTTTTTTTTTAAAAAGAAATAATGATTGTTTTGATCATAGATGTAGACTAAATTATTTTTACTTAAAGTGAAGGCAGTTTGTCGCAGAAAATCAGCACTGTGATTCCACGAACCTTCCAGGGGCAGAATAATAATTTTATTTTTTAGCATTTTAATTGTTTAAATACCTAATTTTCATGGCTAAATCTACATTAAAATTGGGAATTAAAATAATTTGCTCACCGCTTTTTAATATTTTTTCTTCAATTACCGCCCCTGTTTTTGGATCAACCCATTCTAATTTTGCATCACGATCTAAATCCAAATGAAGAGAACCACCCTGTTCTTTACTTTGGTCAATTTTTAATAAGTAAGCTAGAATATAGTCATTATTCTTTAAATAATAAACTTGAGTGTGCAAGTCCTTTAATAAAAATAATTCATTTTTCACAGGTACTAACATGTCTTTTGGTAAAAAATTACTTAGTATTGACAAGTAAGATCGTTCGATTGGACCGAGATAAATATTAGCATTGTCCGGATTTTGATAAATGCCATTTTGTCCCTGTGTCCAGAAAATTAGACCCATATTTTGAAAAGTACTCAGCCAACTCAGCAATCTCATACTTTCTGCCGAATTAGGAGAATAACTAAAGTTTTTGAAGCCAAATTCGCTAATCAGAATAGCTTTTTTTTGATCCAGATGTTTTTGATTCGAGTAGGCTATTTGATTAGATAAATACCCAGGATCTGTTGAATGGGGATTGTACCAATGAACCGAAAGATAATCTAAATTCTCTGCTGAGTTGGTTTCCCAATTAGTGCTAATGGGATGATGATAAGGGTCATTTTTTTGCAGATAACTAATAATAAAATCATACCAAAGTTCGTGAGCTTCAGCTTCATTAGTCAGTTCCCACAAATCGACATAAGGTGAAAAACGGGCGATCACATAATCTAAATAAAATTCCAGAGCTTGTTGATTATCTTGATTAGTGATTTCTTCATAAGTTCGGTAAGGTGGATAAAAACCAAAAATAGTCATCACAATTTTAATATCTCTAGCTCTTAATTTCTCAATTAAACTATCACCAAATTTTCCCCCATTAACACTCAAAACAATATTTTCTGAATCGATTGAGTGCCAAAGGGGCATTGTCCAATGATCAACTCCGTAACGAAAAATATTTATTTTAGCTTCTTCTCGGTATAGATCTAGATAATCATCAATGTTTAGGTAGGAGAAATCTTTTGTGTCAGAAACAGGTTCTTTGGTAGAGGAATTACTCATCATGTCCATCAAATTACCGTTATAATTCCAATCTGCGAAGATATCTTGAATTCCAAGAGGGAAAAAAACCGTGTTGTCGTTAATCACAAACAGCTGTTCTTTAACACCAATAACTTCCTCTTTCCCAGCACGCAACTGGACGACCCCAGAATGTTTTTTAATGGTAAAAGGAGTTTTGATACTAATTTGATATTGATATTCCCCAGCACTTGGAGCAGAAAAGCGGACTTTCCAAGTGTTATGATCAAAATAAAAACCACCAATTTTTATCTGTTCTTGCTCACCTTTTTTTTCAAAAACTGCCTCAATTTTTAAATCTGTAAACTTATTGCGATAAAGATTTTCATCATTTGTGATTGAAATTTCCAGCACATTATTTTTGATCTCTTCATTAATTGTAAACGAAGAAATTTTGTTAAAATTTTTTACCAAATATGCAACGGCTGAAAACTGTTGTTTAATTTTCCATGGCCTATTATTTTTTGTTGCTATTTTTAAACATGGATCTTTAAAGTTTTTTACCTGATCATAGGTAAAATTTATTTTTTCTATTTGTTTATCTTGTGGCTTTTTATTGGTGATATTGATCTTATACAGAACTGTATTGTCTTGATTTAAAATATATACGGAACGATCTTGAACATATATATCTTTTTTATTACTAATAAAATTGCTGGTATACGTCCACTGTCGTTCTCCAGTTTTTTGATCAAAATATTCCAAACAAATTTTTCCGCTAGATTTAAGTGATATGACAAGTAAGTTTTCTTCAAATAAATGTATTGATTGTGTTTCCCCGTCGACTGCGACTTGCCAATTTATTTCTGACGTGCCTAAATTTATAGAATAAACAAGGCCAGTACCACTTGAAATAAAGATTGTGTCATCGGTATAAAGTTGATTATTAATCCAGTTGCCAACCTTTTGTGTTTGGACAACTTCACCATTATCATAATTAACGAATATCAAAATATTAAGGTTTTCAATTCTTGAGAAAGTTTGGGCAATAATTCGATTATTAGTAATTTTTACTATTGGAGCTTCAGCATTTTTTTGATCATAGAGGATATTATCGATATTATTCGAAGTCCACTCAACTTCATGAAGATTACTATCAATTTTTATTAAAGTATGATCGTCTAAAATTAGAAGATTATGATTATCATCTTCGAGTTGGAATACTTCCCAAGCAACATTCTCTTGACCCTGGCGATTAATTTTTTGCATTGATCCGGATTTTTTATCGACGCTTAGTAAATATTGATTTTGCTTAATAATTATGTTTTTTTGTAAAAATATTGGGGATCTGTAGTCAAAAAGAAGATTGTCTATTTGCCAATTAATTGAACCGTCTAACTGATTGATGGAAAAAAATTTATTTTCTTGTGCATTAAAAACATATATTTCTTCTTCGTCGAGATAAATACTGCCAAAATGAATTGACCCTGCAACAAAAGCCCTGCTGGTATCCAGTTTTTTAAATTGTCTTTTCCAGACCAGTTGTCCATTATCACTATTTAAGGCATATAAAGCTCCATTTCTTGAGCCAAAAAATACTAAGTTTTTATTCCTTGATTTAAATACAGGTGTATCTGGTTGATATTGTTCTTCTGTATTAAATTGCCAAATTTTATATCCAGTATTTTTGTTAAGGCAATAAACATTCCCGTCAAAATTTGCTAAATAAATTTGTTCATCATCTATGGTTGGAGGAAAGGGACTGTAGTTTTCGGCTTTAAATATCCAATTAACCTGGCCATTTTTTTGATTAAGTGAATAAGTATTGTTATTTTGACTATTAAAAAAAACTTGTTCATCATGAAAAACTAAATTATCAAAAATATTAAATTTATTGTTAGGTCCAATGCTCTTATCCACATAAAATTGCCAATTTTGATTTCTTTTATAAGAGAATATGAAGAAAGTTAACAAAATCAAAATTATACTTAAAAATAATAACAATCGATTTGTTTTTTTAGTTTTAACTTTGTTTTTCATGAATCCCCATGCCTAAATAAAGAAAGAAAAATCCAGTCAGTTGGTAATGATTGGTAAATACTGGATGAAATTGAGCGGCTAATAAGTAAAAAAGAGCAGCTAAACTGAAATAATTATTTTTATTTTGCAGTCCAATTTTAAGGGAGTAATAAACAAAAATGATAAAAAATATGAAGGCAAAAATACCGGTTTCAGCAAAAATCTGTACAAAAATATTGTGGGCTGGAGCTTGATCAAAAATAACGGGTAAACTATCAACAGTTTTAAAGTTCTTGGCCAGATAATAAGGCGTGAGGTCTAGGCCATACCCCAATAGTTCTTTATAAGACATTGATAAAACGGTTTTATTGAGTTCGGACCGATAAGTTAAACTACCGGTATCAGTAAAGACGTTTTTTATGGTGTGCATGCGACTAAAAAAGTAAGGTAATATCAAAACCATTACACTAATAATCCCTATTTTTAACAAATTATTAGTCCACAGTTTTGAAAATATTGTTGTTAATAATTTTTTATTGTTGAAGAAGAAAAAGGTTAAGTAAATTAATGATAAAGCATAAAGACTACGGCTTCCGGTAAAAATTATAGCGAGAAGAGTGATAAGAATAATTAGATAATAAAAGTAGCTGATTTTTTTATTTTTGATTTTGGTAGCGATATTGCTCAAGACAACAACATTGATTAATAAATAGATTGCAGTAACATTTGGCTCGTTAAAAGTACCATCGGCTCTGAGCATGCTGGCTGATTCAGCGGCTAAAGTTCCCATTTCTAACCCAGGCAGGCTATTTTCAATAAATCTGCCAATATTTCCTCCTTTTAATTGTTCAACAAAAATAATGATTGATTGAAAAAAAAGATTGCTAGCCAGTAACTGAGGGAATATTTTTGTTTTTTCTTTGTGATCAAAAATAATAGCAAGAGCAAAAATCAGAATATATTTTAAGATGATTAATGAACCAAAAAACAACAGAGATGATAATTCGTGACTGAGACTTCTGATCAGTACTAAACAGAAAAATAAGGTTAAACTGATCAAAGGGATTTTAAATTCTTTTCCTATTTCCTTACTTTTGGTTAAATTTTTACTTTTTTTTGCAAAAAATTTTTCTGAAAAATAATTTTGATAAATCAAAAGCAGAAATAAGTCTGACAAATAAATAGGAAAGAAATATTTAACATCAAATATTGAAAAACCATAAATTTCTCGATGGCTAATTAAAGTGTTTTCAATAATATTTCTACCAACAACAAAAGGCAAAAGATTAAAAAACATGACAAACAGGCTAAAACGGTAATTTTGCGTTTTTTTAATCAGTATGATTAAATACGCCATAGCCAATAATAATAAAATTTTGTTGGAGTTTACCAACAGTAAACTGAACAAAAAAATTGAATTCATCATGAAAAAACGAAAATCTTTGTTTAAAAAGAAATCTCTCATAAGCCGTATTATACAGAATATGAAGGTTTTTATTAGTAAATTAAACTTTTTTGATTATTTGGTATTTTTTTTGTTATTTTTAGTTCTGCTGTTTTTTATTTACAATCGGTTACAACGTCGTGTAGTTTGGACCAATGTGAGAATTGCAGTCGAGAATGTTGATTGGTGGTATGGCAGTGGTGCGCCGCCAAGATATTGGTATGCTAATGATTTAGCAGTCGGCGATCAAGCAAAAGACTCGTTTGGTCAAACAGTGGCTGAAGTTGTAAATATTGATAATTATGATCAGGGGGGCCCATACAGAATGATTTTTGTCGATTTAAAATTGAGAGTCGATTTTGATAAAAATAAAAATCAGTACTTATATGAATTTAAACCCCTTTCAGTTGGTTCTTCATTAATTATTAATTTCCCCCAACATCAGTTAAGAGGCATTATTGTTCAAACCGGAGCTGATGAAATTGATTATTTTTTTAAAACAATCAGAGTAGTTAAAAATGGAGTGTACAAGCCGATAGATGATCAGATAAAAGAGGGGGATAAAGCTTATGATTCGTCTGGTAACGTCGTTGCAGAAATAATCGAAGTGAAAAAAGCGGTAACTAATTTCTACACATTTTCAGATATTAGAGGCGAAATGATTAAAACATTTAATCCAGATTATAGCGATTTAGACATAGTTTTAAAAGTCAAAGCATTCAATACTTTGGACAGAGATTTTTACATCAATAATACTGTTTTGAAGGTGGGATCAAAAATTTGGCTACAGTTTAAAGATTATGCTATTGAAGATGCTCAGATTATTGAAATTATGGATTAATAATAATTAATTAATTTTTTGATCCATATTATTTAAGATTTTTAAGTAGCTTGCTAGAAATTGTTTATTATTCTTTGCAGAATGATTTTCTAGAAAATATTGCTTTTGGGCAGAACTAATTTTTTTTCGTAATTTTTCATTTTTTAGTAATTCAATCACTTTTTCAGCAAATTCTTTTTCTGTTTCGGCGAGTAAATAATGTTTTTTATTTATTAATTTCAAACCATCAACTCCCAATTTGGTCGATACAATGGGGATACCATTTTGTAGGGCAGTTAAAGATTTGAGCCGTACACCAGCTCCGGTTTTGAAAGGTAAAATAAAAACTTTGCTTTTAGCCAAAAACTGATCAATGTTTTTTTGATGTCCATAAAAAATGATATTTTTATTATGTTTCAAATCGGCTAATCGAGGATTTTTATTGCCCACTACATGAAATTTAATTTCAGGCATCTCCCGATTGATTAAGGGTAAAATTTTTTCGCTGAACCAACGTACTGCCACTTCATTTGGTGGCCATTCTAGATAAGCAATAAACAAAATGTCATAAATTTTATGTTTACTAGGTTTAACTGCTTTCAGTGGATAAACTAATGGCTGAGTGGAAACACTTTTGCATTTTTGACTAAGGTAACTGGTTTCTGATGCAGATATTGAGAAAATGTGATCAAACCTTCGATAATTGATTTCTCCATAAAGCAAATTGAGACTACCCTCTAGTAATAAATAAATTTTTCTAATTAATTTCTTTGTTTCTCTAAAACGAGTAAAAAATAGCACGTGATCTAAATTATGATTTTCTAGAATCAAAATGGGCATTGTTAAACAGTTTTTCTTTAACCACTTTTTTTTGGGCAGAAATTGCGCCGAGTTAATGTGGTCAACATGAATAATGTCAGGTTGCCACTCTTTAATCTTGTCTTTGATCCAAGTAAAACTAGGTTTATATCGATATTGATAAACAAAATGTGGTCGAAGCTGCAAATAATTCCAAGCCAGCTTTAAGTAATCTTCTTTAATGCTTTCCGCCATCAATTTGGTTTTAAATATTTTTACTTTAATACCCAGTTTGCTGAATTTCTCTAGTTCTTTTTGACTAGCTTTTCTTTCAGAAACAAAAACGGCAAAAATATCAAATTGACTTGAAAGAGTTTGCAAAGTATTAAAAGTTTTGATGCGACCACCACCATCCAGAGGCAGAGGAAAGCATTGACTGAGATACAGTAATTTCTTTTTTTTTAACATTTTTTAATCATTTGTTGCTCAATCCACTGATAATTTTTTTTCAAACCTTCCTCAAGAGGAATACAGGGTTCCCAATTTAAATAATTTTTGATTAGAGTGTTATCGCTACTACGACCTCTAACACCTCTGGGTGCGTCGAGTTTATATTTTCTTTTTAGTCGAACATTGGCAATTTTTTCGATCAATGAAACCAATTGATTAATTGTTACCAATTGACTGGTCCCTAAATTAATTGGTTCTCTAATGGCACTATGCATAATTAGATCGATGCCCTTCACGCAATCATCTATGTACATAAAAGTTCTTGATTGTTGACCATCACCCCAAATTTCTATTTCTTTATTTCCTGAATTTTTGGCTTCTATGGTTTTGCGAATCAAGGCTGCTGGGGCTTTTTCTCTACCGCCTTGGAAAGCACTATAAGGTCCATAAACATTGTGAAAACGAGCAACTCTAGTTTCTAGTCCAAAATCTTCCATAAAATGACGACACATCCGCTCAGAAAATAATTTTTCCCAACCGTAGCCATCTTCTGGATTGGCTGGATAAGCGTCTTGTTCTTTTAAACCATTGGTTTTGCTACTTTGTTGTTTTTCCAGTGGGTAAACACAAGCTGATGAAGAAAAAAAATAGCGGTTGACTTTGGCCTCTTTAGCTGCGATGAGCATATTGGTATTAATTAGGACATTTAGCATGCAGAGGGCTTTATTATTTTCAATAAAGCCCATCCCACCCATATCTGAAGCTAAGTTATAAATTTCATTAATATTTTGGCTGACTTTATGACAATTGCTTAATTTTCTGAGATCACATACCAAATTGTCAGCGTTTTTATTGACCTGTTGCCAATTTTTTAAAGGTTTAATATCAACTGCCCTAATTTTTTTATAGCCCAGTCTAAATAGATAATTGACCAGATGACCGCCAATAAAGCCACCAGCCCCAGTGATTAAAACTGTTGTTTGATTTTTATTTAATTTCATGTTTTGTTATTTTTTTTATTGCTTAATATTTGTCCTAATAAATATTTGGGAATAATAACTAAATATCTTTTCCACAAACGTTTTGGTTCATTTAATAGTCTGAACAACCATTCTAAACTATTTTTTTGCATCCATAGCGGTGCTTGTTTTTTTTGACCACTAATAAAATCAAAAGCTGCGCCAACACAAAAAATTTTGACACCCTGTGAGTGGTTTTTTAGCCAATCGGCAATTGCTAGTTGTTTTGGAGAACCAATTCCTATCCAAATAAAATCTGGTTTATGATCAAGAATTTTTTGATAATGCAGTAATTCTTGTTGTTGGCTGATTTTTTTTGGTAAATAGTCGTAAAAAATTTTTTGGTTTGGGTATTTTTTATTAAATAATGCGCTAATCTTTTTTTTAGTGATGTTATTTGGACAGAGTAAGTAGTGTTTAAAGTTGGTTTTGTTTTTTTGCTGATAATCAAATATTGCTAACATTAAATCTGGACCGTAAACTCTGTCAATCTTTTTTTGATATTTGTGACGGAAATAATTGGTAATGAGCATGCTATCGCTAGTGCAATAGTCAATGTTTTGGTAAAATGCCAAATGCTTTTGCTCATTTTTTACAGCTAAATCATATAAAGAACAAGGTAATACCATTTGCGAATTAGCTTTTTTATTTATTCTTTTTGCGAGAAAATTTACCACTTTTTCGAATTGACCAATCATAAATTGGCAATTTGCTAGTCGAACTACCATATTCGCTATTATGCCATTAACGAGTGAAAATTAAATGAGGTTTTATTGGTCATCAAATAATTGTTTAACTTCTTTTAACAAGTTTTTCTCAAATATTTGTTCATTAAATTTTTCTGCTTGTTTGATGCAATGAGTTTTGTTAAATTTTGTTTTTTCAAATTTTTCAATAGCTTGATTCAGAGATTTTTTGTCATATTTATTGAAGAAAATACCGGTTTTATTATCTACTACGGTTTCTTTCACTCCTCCGTCTTTGTAGGCAATAATTGGTAAACCATAACTCATAACCTCAACGGGAATCATCCCAAAATCTTCATCTATGGAAGCATAGATTAATGCTTTACTGTGCTTTAGGACATTTTCGATGGCTTTATCTGTAACAAAGCCTAAAAATTGAATATTATTGTTTGCTAATCGACGCCATTTTTTTTCTTGACCACTAGTACCAACAACCAACAATGGTTTTTGATTTTCATTAAACGTACTAATTACTAACTCAATGCCTTTTTGTTTAACTAATCTGGAAAAAAATAAATAATTTTTAGTATTCAAATTTAATTTTTCACTATTTTTTCTATTGTTAAAAGTTTTGACTGGGGGATAAATGACTTTTGCTGTAGCGCCATAGTATTGTTTTATTCTTTTTTGTACATTGACTGAATCAGCAATTAGAGTATCGATTTGACGAATTTTCTTTTTATTTTTTTTTATTAGCAAATTAAAATAAGGTTTAAAAATTTTATTAATAATTGGTGCTTTTAGCCAAGAGACTTCATTAAACTCATCATGAAGAAATCGAGGAGTAGTGTACATATAACATAAATGTTTATTTTTTACCTTGACAAAATGAGCACAGAAAGAATGTGAAGAAGAAATGACCAAATCATATTTATCTAGATTTAACCTTTCCCAATAATAATGGAAAAAGTAGGGTTTAAAGAAGCTTGAATGATTGACAACAAAGGGAATTTTACTTAGTTTTGAAAAATATAGTTTACCCCTACTTCGCTTTTTGACTTCCGTTTGATATTTATCACTGATCAGAGAAGTATAAATGTCAGCTTTGGGGAACATTTTGATCAGATAAAACAAAACCCTTTCAGCACCGCCAAATTGGGTAAAAGAATCATGAATGATAGCTACTTTTTTATTTTTTAATTTATTCATTTAACTTGACCTCATTTTACTAGAAAAAAAGATTTTTTTATGTTCTAATAACCCCATGCATTTTGATTATGAATTTAGTTTTATATTTCCCATACATAACGAAGAAGCAATATTAGCAAACCAAATCAGAATTTTTAATAATTTTTTAAAAAAAAGCAAAATTCAAAATTACGAGATTATTTTAATTGAAAACGGCAGTAACGATTGTTCTCTGAAAATAATTGAAGATTTAGCAAAAAAAAATAAAAAAATTAAGTTTTATCATTTGCCCAAAGCTTCTTATGGTCTTGCTATTAAAAATGGTCTCTTGCTTGCTAGGGGCAAGTACTTAATACTTTTAGACATTGATTTTTTTAATTTAAATTTTTTGAAAAAAGGTTTAAAAGCAATTACTAAATATCAGTTAATTGTGGCGTCAAAATCTTTAATCAAAGGTTCTGATCAGCGACCATTTCGCCACAGAATGAGAACTAAATTATTTCAGTTAATAACCAGATATATTTTTCATTATCCAGGAACCGATACTCATGGTAATAAAATCATCAAAAACTCCTTATTGCTAAAAAAAATTATCTATTCTTCTTTTACTAAATATGAGTTTTTTGATACTGAACTGTTACTGAGAATGATGAGAACTAAAACCTTTAAATTAAAGGAAATAGCAACTATTACTGGTGAAATCAGAACAAGTAGATATTCTGCAATAAGAAGATATTATTTATGTTGGCTTGACTTGATAAGAATTGTTTCGAGTTTTGTTTTTCGTGATAAAAATTTTGGAGAAAGAATAATTAGTTCTTTTAAAATCAACGCCGATGATTATGGCTTAAATGATCACGCAGATAAAGTAATTTTGGCCCAAGCCCAAGCTTCGTCAGTAGTAAGAATATCGATTTTGGCTAACTTAGTTAGCCAAAAATCATTAAGCAATTTAAATTTATTGAGTAAAAAGAGAAATTTAGACTTAAATTTACATTTCAATTTATTATGTGGTCAACCCATTAGTCCAATAGCCGATGTGCCTTCTTTGGTAGATAACAATGGGCAGTTTTTTTCTTTGTCAAAGTTTTTGATAAAAATATTTTTTTCAAAAATCAATATGCGTGAGGTTGAATTAGAGCTCAGTCAACAATTTAATTATCTAAAAAATAACGGCATTAATTGTAGTGGTCTTGATTCTGAACAACATTTACATATTTTTTACCCAATTTGGCCAACAATTGTTCAATTTGCCCAAACAAATAATTTAGCAATTCGATCTCGAAAGTCAACTTTATATCATCTAAAAAAACATCCAATTAAATATCTGTTTGCTTATTTTGCTCAACTGACTTTTTTCTTGATTTTTTCTGAGAAAAAAAATACGGTGTTAGCAAAAACTCATGACTCAATTATTGTTCATCCTGGATTAAATTATGATTAAATTTGATTAAAATTAGTCTCCGATTCCGAAACAAAACCTGGGTTTTTTCTTCTGGAGAAATATCGTAAATTTGATAGATATTATTAAAACAATCTTGAATGTTTGCTTGAGCATTTTTGTATTCACAAATATAAAACGTTGTAGTTGTTTGTTTATTAATTTTCTCTGGAGTCAAAAAGGGATATGAGCAATCAACTAATTGAATTGGACTATCTTTTTGTAATAAGTACCAATAAATTGAACTGTCCCAATTGCCACTGTTGTTGGGATAATTATGGTTAATTACCTTAATATCAATTTCATTGAGGGCAAGAGAGTTTTGATCTATATCGTTTTTGATTAACTCAATTATTAAGTTTCTCTCAAAATAATTAATATGATTAAATTCTGGTTCTATGGGTTTATTAATAGGTGTGCCAGTTAAAATTAAAATGGTAATTAAAGATACGCTTATAAAATATAAGTTTCTAGAAATTTTTCTCAAATTTCCAATACCAATAGCTAATACCAAAACAAGATAAAAAGAATTGAGACCACGAATGTAATCCAATCTATCAATTTTAAATATCCCTAAGATGATCATCGGTGTCAATATTGAGAGTAAAAAATAATATGTTAGGAGTTTTTTATTTCTATCTTGATTCAAAACAACAGCGCTGAATAAAATCGGTGTTAAGAACAACCAGTAAATATAAAAATTATCATTGATATTATTAAAGGCATCTCTAGTCAGGGATATAATTCTTTCTAAGAACTGATTGAGTTGTGTTTTGTCGTTCACAATGACTGATTTGTTATTGTTATTAAAACCTCCATTATTGATTAAACTTCTGATATTCCAAATGTTAGAGCAGTCCTGATTAAAGTAGTTGATCTCATTAATGATCATGGGAAGGTAACTGATAACGATAATTAATAGAGCATAGATTAATATTTTTTTATTTTTGACGATCTCTTGATGAAAAAAAATTAAAAGAAAGATAATCTTAACAGGTAAATACAGATACATTGGTGGGTACATGTGAAGAGCAAATAAAAACGAAATTAAGCTAAATATCAAGAATTTCTTGTCTTTTTTCTTGTTAAACAAGCTCAATAGATATAAACCAACAGCTTCAAATATTAAAGCGTTGGTTGGTTGTGATGCTAAAACACTGATACCGATCAAGTATCTAGAAAAACTTGCCAAAAATATAGCTATTAAGGCAATTTTTTCATCAAAGAAATTTTTAGTTGTTTGCCAGAGTAAATAAATCACGGCCAAACTTATCAACATATAAAGAAACATGTAAATTAAGGGTGATTGATTGGCCACAATGAAAATGATCAATTCAAAATAAAGACTATATGGCAAATTGTGAAAGTATAAATTTTGATCATAATCGCCAAGACTACTACCCTCTCCAACCAGCCAAAATTTTTTAAAACGCAAAAAATTATCAAATAAAAGAAAATGATTTCCTTCATCACCATTTAAATAATTGAAATAGTTATATCTTGTGAGGCGTAAGTAAAAACCACTTAAAAAAATTAGAACAACTAAAATAAAAGACAAATTTTTTTTAGTTAAATATTTCATTATTTAATTTTTTTTAGTAAAAACACATAATGAGGGTGATAAAAAAGAGTTTTTAATTTTTTCTGTTTTTTTACAGACAAGTTATTAGCTTTAAATAATTTAAGATATTCTTCGATTGTAAAAAAAGTAAAATTATTTTTTTTGCTGTAGGTTTTTTTAAGCAAAGACACAATAATTAGTTCTTGCAAATACCCAAGATAATAACCAATGCTACCATTATTAATTACAGTTTTAAAGATAATGGTCCCAGTGTTTTTTAAATTAAATTTTGCTTGTTGAAGAATTTGTGTTTTCCCTTTTCCATCTAATAGATAATCCACATCAGATAAAATACAGCAATCCATCTGATAATTATTATTGGTGAGATTTGTAGTAGAGTCGCTAAATTTAAGATTTGTAAATAATTCCTCAATTTTTTTAGCTAATTGAATTTTTTTTGAATCAGGATCAATAGCAGTGATGACCCTTTTATTAGATTTGCTTTTTAGAATTAATTCAAATAAGCCGTGTCCACAGCCAATATCTAAAATTTTTCCTTTTTTGGGTACCATTTTTTCCATTTCATTAAAAGGGGCAGTAATATATCTCAACAAACAAAATAGTTTATCTTTTAGAGGCCAGGGTAGAGTAAACATTTTTTTAATAATTAATAAATCTTTATTGGTCATTTGATTAATTGTTCTCTAATTATATTTTTGACTAGTAGACAGTCTTCTCGATTTTCAGCAAAACAATTGTTTTTATGATTAAACTGAATAATTGCCAAAGAAAGAATGATAAAGGCAATTTTTCCAAGTTTGTTATTCTTAATTTGAATTTTATCTAAGATTATGATCAAAAAATAATAATTAAAAATTATTAATGGTAACGTATATCTACTCAAGACATAACCAAGAACGGCAATCATTATTAGAGTTGGAAAAGTGGCAGAGAAAAATACTAACAATTTTTTATTAAAAACTAATTTCCATCTTTTTTGCAAAATTAAGATAATTAAGCCAATAATAGTTGCCACAGTAATAGCCCATCTGCCTTGATAAATAAAGACAACTCGTAATGATTCGATGAAAGATTGGAGGTGATGTTCATCAAAATACCTTTCAGGCGAATAAAACCACCAGCCATTAATTAATTTATTGGATAAAAACCAAGCAAAAGTAACTATTGCAGATGGTAAATAATATTTTTTTAAAAAAGCAATCTTTTCTTGAATCTTTTGCTTTTGGTCAAAAAAAATATTTAGACACATACAACTGATAAAAATAAAATTATCAATTCGAGTAAAAATAGCTACTAAACTAGTAATTAAAAAAGCTTTGGGTTTTTTTTCAAGAAAAAATTTTAAAGTTAATAACCGAAGAGCTAAGCCAATAATTTCAAAGTAAACTAAAAAGGTTTGACTAAGAAAAATTGGGTTACTAACCACGAGCAAAAGCATTAAAATTGCTAATTTTTTGTCAACAAAAATCTTTGCCAGCTTATAGGCAACAAATAAGAAAAAAATCGATAAAAGAATTCCTATGAGATGAATACTAATTGTCGCTTGTGGTTCTGAAAGATAAAAAGCCAAGCTTAGTAGGGAAGGTAACAAAAAAGTATGAGGGTAATCGCTACCAGGATATGAAATAAAACTTAGTAAGCCATTTTCATGTATTAATTTGCTAGTAGGAATCAAGTACCAAGCAGTATCCCAATAAAAAGGCAGTGTTAGATCCGAGATATTCATTATAAGCAGAAATATGCTAAGTATAAAAAAAAGCGCAGGAACCATAAATTAATTCTAAACTAAATCACGCGAAATTTCCCCAATTATTTCAATGGCCAAATCCTATTTGCATTCGCTTTTTTTATCAGCCATACTAAATATTTGAATTAAAGTAAGTTGATTATGAGAAATTCATTAACTAAATTGTTTTACCCAGTCTTTTTTTTGCTTTTCTTATTATCTTTTTTTCTGATGGAGACGGATTACAAGTTCTATTTATTTCCTGCTTGGGGACTCTTTTTAGTAATTTATAGTCCTTTTTTAAAAATCAAACGATTTTCGAAAATCAGTTTTTTATCTTTTCTATTTTTATTATTGTCTCTAATTGCTAGTGTTTTTTCTCATCATCTCCCACTCACCATAGAAAAATATTTGTTTTACCTGTTTGCATTTAGCATATTTATCTTTTTTTTGAAGTTAGATAAAAAACTCTTAAAAGTAGAAACTTTTATCGAATACTTACTACTATTAACATTGGTATTGAATATTTTGGTTATATTTTTTTCCATTAATGCTAATTTTAGGATTTTTTTTCAAGGGATGAATCTCCTAGTTCGGAGTTATGGTCACAATCATTATGTGGCTTTTTTACTTTTAATTTTGCCCGTGTTGTGGTGGAGCTTATTCAGAAAAAAAACAAATTATCTTTTTAGTAAAAAAATAGCAACATATTTGACTATTTTTTTATTAATTTCCTCATATGTAATAGTATTGATTAGTTTATCTCGTTTAGGAGTGTTGTTGGTCCTTGCCCAGTTTCTTTGTATTCTTTTATTAAACAAGCAGCAATTTTATAATTTACGCCAAAAAACATTTATTTATTCTCTAATCAAGAGTCTGGTTTTTGTTTTTCTATTTGCCTCCTTAATTTTTATTTTCTTGTCTTTACCGTTTTTAGATAACAATGATTGTTTTTTAAAAACTTATAATAAGGATTTTTGTATATCTTTGAAAGAAAATAGTCGCTTTTTTTATTGGCGACAAGGATACTTAACGATAAAAAATTATCCTCTTGTTGGTTATGGTTTAAATACTTTTAAATTCGCTGCCAGACGTTTTCCTTTACCATTTGAACAACAAAGTGCTTACGCTCATAACATTTTTTTACACAATTTGGCCGAATTAGGTTTAATCGCTGGTGGACTCTTTGTGTTTTTAATTATTTATCTTTATCACCAGAGTTATTTAAAGATTAAGAAATCTAAGCAATCTTTGAATAATTTTTTATTTTTAGGAGCCAGTAGTTCATTATTTAATGCCATGTTTGATTTTGATTGGCATTTTTTTGTAATATTTTTATTGACTTTAATTTTTTTAGCTTTTATTTTAAAAGATGAACAACGTGATTTACCGATTATCGAAAACAAAAGTAATCGGAGTTGGTTGATTTATAGTCTTTTTTTATTCCTGCTTAGTCTAATTTTCTTGGTGGGAAATCTTTTGACAATTAGCTGGCAAAAGAACAATCCAAAAAAATGGCTCAAATATACGCCTTTTTATAACACTGCAATAAAGTCTGCCTATGATAATACTGTTTATACCAACACTACTTATCAAAGTTTGTATCACTTATATCGTTATGATTCAGATTTTATTATACGGTTTTTGAATTTAGATGAAGAAATAGATCAAGAATTAAAAAAACAATTATATTTAGATTTAGCAGAAACCTATCCCGCTACCTTTGTTTCAAAAATTAATTTCCAGGAGTGGTCAACCAACGATGCCAAAATTCTTTTAGAGAAGTTTACTCAATTAGTCGAAAAATATCATTTTTTTGCTAATGATTACTTTATTAGCTATTGGCGAAGACAAGAATTAGCTAAGCAAGTTTTTGCCTTGGGTCAGCAGGCTTATAAAGCAGGTGATTGGTCAAATGCTAGTTATTTTTATGAGAAGTCATATGAGTTTGACCAATATGTGTTTTTTGCCGAAAGAGCTTTATTTCTAGACGAAAGCGATTTGAATAATTTAGTACAATTCTCTTTGAATTTTAAAAAAATTTCGCCGCATTTTGTTGGAGATTTCAATAGATATATTTATTTATATAGAGAACAATTAGATATGTTATTTTTAGAAAATCGCCTGGTTGAATTTCGTCAATTGATAATTAATATGCTTGAATTAGAGCCACAGGCCAAGTGGTATTTACTTGATCATTTATTTGCATTAGCAAAAAATGATGAACAACGGGCGTTGTTGCAAGAAATAGAAAACAGTTATTAATTCTTGAAATAACTTAAGTCAAGTATTATTTTTCTAAGATCTTAATTCCAGGTAGCTCCGCGCCACTTAAGTATTCTAAAGCAGCACCGCCGGCAGTGGAAATATGAGTAAATTGATCGTGCAAACCAGCTCGATTAATGACACTATTGCTTTCTCCACCACCAACAAGAGAAATAGCCCCATGTTGGGTGGCGCTCGCTATCGCTCGCGCTATCTCTCTGCTCCCTCTAGCAAAAAGTGGATTCTCGAACACACCCATTGGCCCGTTCCAAACGATAGTCTTGGCTCCTTGCAAGATGTAGCGGTAAAGCCTAATGGTTTCTGGTCCAATGTCTAGATATTTAATATCCCGATCATGATCAGTGTCGGCCACATCAGTTAGTAAGGTAATTACCTCACTTGTTGTTGCATCTAGATCTTTACCAGCGACAACATCAATGGGTAAAATAATTTTTGGTAAGGGAAAATTTTTTCGATCCTCACCGACATTTTCAAACAAAATTCTTTCAGTAGCATGTTCGCTGAGAATTTCTTTTGCCTGTTTAAGGATTTTTTCTACTTCTGCTGGCTCTTTTTCTTCGTCGGCGCCAATGAACGAGTGGTGAGTTTCAATTCCGCCAGCCCTGAGCATGGCATTAGCTATTCCTCCTCCAACCAAGACCACATCAGCTAGATTAGATAAATTTTTCATGGTGGTCACTTTGTCAGAGATTTTGGCTCCGCCCATTACTACCACCAGGGGTCGTTTGATATTCTGAAGAGCTTTACTAAATTGTTCAACTTCTCTTTTTAAGTTGAAACCAGCAAAACTAGGGAGACGTTTGGCCAAACCAACTATGCTGGCATGAGCTCGATGACTAGCACTAAAAGCTTCATTGATGTAAACTTCAGCTCCGCTGTCTTTAATTAGTTGTTTAGTAAAATTAAGATCGTTTTTTTCCTCTCCAGGGTAAAAGCGTAAATTTTCCAGTAACAAAGCTTGACCAGCTTCAAGTTTTTTGGATTTTTCTGCAACTTCAAAACCCACACAATCATTAACAAACTCTACTGGTAAATCTAAATTGTTTTTTAAGAATTTAGCTACTGGTAAAAGGCTTAAATCATGATTTTTTTTACCATCAGCTCGGCCTAAGTGTGAAATTAGAATTACTTTTGCTTGATGATCAAGTAAAAAATTGATGGTTTCCAGAGCGCTGCTAATTCTATCGCTATCCGCTACGCGCCAAACAGCGTTTTTGTTACCAGCTTTTCCGGCTACGAGTTTGAGAGGAACGTTGAAGTCAACTCTAACTAAAACTTTTTTATTTTTAATGTCTTTTATCTTTGGGCAGTTGATCATAGTCTCTATTTTGCCATCTTTTTCTAGAGGAAACAACCGGAAACTTGTGTTACAATACACAGATCAAAAAGAAAGGAACTATTTTGATATGGCTAAGAGTACCAAAAAAATGACAATGGAGGAACTATTAAAAGCAAATGCTGATAATTTAGTTGTTCCCCAAAAAGGAGACACGGTTACTGGTGTTATCGTTGAAAAAAATAAGAAAAATTTAGTAATTGATTTGGGGGCTAAAACTGAAGCCTATGTAGCTGATAAAGAATTTGAATTTGCCAATGATTTTATTGAAGATTTAAAAGTTGGTGATGAAATTAAGGGTATTGTTATTTCCACTGATTATGACAATGGTCAAGTATTACTATCTCTTAAAGGTGCCGCTTCCGATGCCAAATGGGAATATTTTGAGGAAGCACTTGATAAAGATTTAGACTTAGAAGCCAAAGGCGTTGAATTAAATCGTGGCGGATTGATTGTCTTAGTTAATGGGGTGCGTGGTTTTGTACCGTCTAGCCAGTTTGGTCGCCAGTATATGGGTAAGCTTCCTTCCTTAAAAGGTGAAACTTTCAAAGTTAAAGCGATCGAGGTTGATCGTGAGAAAAATCGTTTAATCTTCTCTGAAAGACACGTTAGTGAAGCTAAAGAATTGGCTCAAAAAGATTTGGCTATTGAAGCAGTCCGAGAAGGTGAAATCTATGAAGGAGTTGTTTCTGGAGTGATGCACTTTGGTTTGTTTGTCACGGTTGAAGTTCCTGTCAAGGACGAAAATGGCAAAGATAGTACTGGTTATATCGAGGGTTTAGTTCACATCTCCGAAATTTCTTGGGAAAAAGTTAATCATCCCAGAGATTATCATAAGGTTGGTGATCGGGTGAAAGTCAAGGTGCTTGGTATTGATGAGAGAACTAATAAATTAAATCTATCAATTAAACAATTAGAAGAAGACCCCTGGAGTACCTTAGCAGAACGTTATGCTGCTGGAACTACTTTCACTGGTAAAGTAACTCGCATTGAACCATTTGGTGTTTTTGTTAACGTGGAAAAGGGTGTTGATGGTTTAATTCATTCCACCAAACTTGATCCCAATAAGGAATTAAAAGTGGGTGATGAAGTGACGGTCAACGTGGAAAATGTAGTGCCTGAGCAACGACGGATGAGTTTATCGATTGTGCAGACAGATTTGCCAATTGCTTATAAATAAATTCAATTTGCTTATAATAAACTGAACATTTTAATCGATTATTAACTGGTGTTTCAATAAAAAATTAAGCCGATCACTGGCTTTTTTTCTCGACTAATGGTATAATGAGGGCCTATGGCAAAACAAAGAATGATTGTTACTGACGACCAATTATTAATCGACATGGAGCTGTTATTTAATGCAATTCGTGAAGCTAATGGTGATTGGGAACAGGTAGAAAAAGAGATGAATCAATATTTAGCTGCAGTGCAAGCGATGACTCAGTAGTTTTAATTAACAAAAGGAATTTCATGAGTAAGAGCAATCAATCAGCTGAGCCTGCCGTCTTTCAGCCTGTGCCCTTAGTGGTAGTTGATGGCGATGAAGGTGTCCAACTCAATTATGGTCGTCGCTTCGCTTTTTTAGGTTCTGGATTTGGCTTGCCGCATTTTTCTGAAGTTATCAACTCTCTACAGACAGTGATTGATAGTAATTTTCCTAAGGAACAGTTAGATAAAAAATTGAAATTTGCTGCTAGTGAAGAGAATGCTTGGTTAAAAGAAAATCTTGAGCTTAATGATTGGGATGAAACGAATGCTAGCGCTCAGCAACACGTAGCAGCTTTGGCCGATCGATTAAATTTCGAATACGTGGGTATTTTGCCCTTTAGTGATCCGAAAGAATTAAAATCTGGAGTAAGAGGTCACATGGTCAGGCCACACAACATGCATTTGGCTAATCAAGTTTGTTTTACGATTGCTGGGGGTGAAGAAGTTTACAATCTAGGGCAGTACGTAATTAGTGCTGATTGGTTGGCAGCATTTACCAATAATGGTAAAAAAAATATGAAAGAAGCCAAAGAAATACTGCAAACTCAATTAGATTTTTACCAAACTTTGGCTGGAGATAATAAGTTGAAAGTATTGATTGAAGAGCGGGGTTTATTTAAGTCAAAACTGGTTGAAAAAAATCGCCAAATTTTAGCTCAAATTATTCTTTAATTGGTGTTTGACTTAAAATAGAAGCAGCATTTATGTCTGTTAAAAAACGGAAAAGTCAAAAACCAACCCAATCAATCACAGTGGTTAAACAATCTCTTTTTCAAGACAATTCTAATGATGATGAAACCAAATTATTTGGTAAAGAAAAAACTGTCGAAAAGCAGAGTAATCAGCGAAAAAAACAATTTAGTACAGTAGCGGAATTATTAAACCAACACCCTATTAAAGAGAGCAATAAATATATTAGTCAAGAGTTTCAAGCCTTCGGCTGTTACCTGGCTGCTGTGTTAGGAGATCAAGCTCATACCTCACTTTACATCAAATTAGCTAAAACTTATCCGCGGGCTTTGTTGGAGAGAGCCTTGGCTTTTGTGAGTGATGCGGAAAATGCTCGAAGTAAAGCCAAATTATTTATGTGGAAGCTTGACCAATTGAAAAAGAAAAAAGCAACTACTGTAGATAAACAAAAAACCACAAGCGAGAAAAAAATAAAATTCTAGTAAAATGAACTTATGAAGTGGCGCAATATTTTAATAGTTTTTTTATTTTTTTTGGCTGGCTTTTTAGCCTACAATTATTTTGAACAACCGTTTTTAAAGTATTTTCCGGAGCCAGTAATTGACCAACCCACCGAAGGAGTCGAAGAAACTGAACAAAACTTAGATCTTCCCGAATTAAGCACCAGAGAAAAACTTACTCAAATGTTAATGTTACCTCTGGTTTTAGATAATGAACAAGATCCAGCAGATAATGACAATTTAGCGCTTATTCAAGAATATCAGCCCGGTTTTGTTGTCTACTTTGGCGAAGAGATTGACTTTGCAACGGCAAAAAAATACCAAGAAAGCTTACTAGATAGAAATAATAAGAAAGTTGTCTTGCCTTTATTAGCTGTTGATCATGAAGGTGGTCGGGTACAACGCCTCAGTGGTGAGGGTTTTACCCCTTTACCCAGTATGCGGCAATTAACTAATGCAGTGAGTTCTATAGATGAGGAGCAAGACACCAATCCTCTCAATGCCAGAGAGAGAAGAAAACTTTTCAATCAATCAGCAAAAGAATTATCTGAGGTGGGTATTAACTTAGTTTTGGCGCCAATGGTTAATTACTCTGCTGTTAATAACCCTATTTTAACCGATAGGATTGGTAACAACCCAGATAAAATTGTGCAAATTGCCCAAGAATATATTGTGGCTTTTTCCAATCGGCAAATAATGTCTGTTTTAAAACATTTTCCTGGTATTGGTGGGAGTCAAAAAGACTTGTATTTATATGCGGACACTGTTGAATTGGATCAAGACGACACTTTAATTTTTGAACGATTATTAGATCAATATCCTAATATTGGGGTAATGTCAGCTCATTTGCGCCTAAAGAATAAATTGGCCGGTCAAGCTTGTTCTTTAAGTAAACAATGTTTAGATCAACTGTTTCAATTTTATCCTGAAGTTTTGTTAATAACTGATGATTTATTGATGGAATCAGCTAGCTATATACCTGGGACTAATGAAAAGAAAAATCTTTCAACAATTGCGATTGAAGCTATTGAAGCGGGTAATCACGTGCTATTGTTTGGCGCGGATTTTGATTATGCCCAACTAAATAGTCTACTTGATGATTTAGAAGCCCAATATGCAGAATCTTTAGATTTTCAGAAACTAGTTAATCAAGCTAGTCAAAAAATATTATCTCTAAAAGGGTATCAATAATTAATATTTTAATAGATTGCCTTTAGTTTATGAGTGTTTTTAATCAACAACAAAAAAAAATTAAAAAGTTTATTGTTTTGGCAGGGCTAATCTTATTTATTTTGTGGTGGTTAGCAAAAGCACAATGGCAAATTGCCAGAGTTTGGCCAGAGATTTTACTTTTGACTATTGCTTATAGTCTTGGTCTATTTTTGATTTTGGGCGATGAAAAATACTTGCAAAAAATTTATGGTGGGGAATTAGACAACAAATTTTTAGTTACTCGTAGTCCCTTATTTTTATTAGCATTACCTATTTTGAGTATTTTTATGTTGACGTCGACCGGTAGCCTTGCTGGAATAGCACTTATAATGGCCATTAATTTAGTAATCCTGGTTGAAATTTGGCAATTAGCTCCCCAACAGCAAGTTTTTAATCAATATTTTTTGCCAGGAATTAAAAAAGAGATTTCATTAGCGGAGATTTCAATAATTAAGTTGGTGGCTTTGCTATATTTTTTCCTATTGCTATTTTTATTCCGTTAAATGACAATTTTTGCTTCGTTAAATGACAAAAAAAATTATTATTAAACTTATACTACTAATAGTACTGCTTGCCTCATGTCTTTATTTTTATCAAACCACTTTTTGGCGATTGTTTGTGAAAGATGGCCAGGTGAGCAAATTAGTGTTAAAAGAAAATTATTTCTCAAGGTCGAAAAAAGAATTACTAGTGGAGGTAGTTCTCTACGAAGCTTCAACCCAACGAGGCTTATCAAATCGAACTCAATTAGCCACAGTGGATGGTCAAAAATTGGATGGGATGCTGTTTATTTTTCCAGAAGAAAGAGTGCGCCAATTTTGGATGAAAGACATGCTATTTGCTATTGATATTTGTTGGTTTCAAGATCAAAGACTGATTGACTGTACTAGAAAAGCAACTAAACCAGCATTAAATCAAAGTGATGAAAATTTATTAATTTACCAATCACCAACTCTGACAGACATGGTGTTAGAGACGATGCCCAATTCTTTACCTGATGAGGTTTTGGGATCTAAGCTATTTTTTAGTTTCTTTTAACTCTCTCTTTTTTCTTCAAGCAAAAACTTGTATGATGGTTTTATGCCTAACGATCGAGCTAAGACTTCTCTATTGCAAGACGTTGATTTAAAAAAATATCCTAAATTAAGTCAATTTCTTACTGCCCAAGCTTTAGCAACCAAAAAAGACACTCAGATATTGTCTAATCAACAAGCACTAGATCTGCTTGAAGAGGCTATCGATGAAGTAGAAGATCAGCGCTCTCAGTCGACTGCTCCCACCAGCCTTTCTAAATTAAAGGAGGTCAACCAGGTAGTTGTGGACAATTCACCAGATTTAAAACTCGATCAAAATATTGACAGTTTAAAACCATCAGCGACGGAAGTAGTAGCCAACCAAGAGCCACAAGTCGAACAGCCAACTAACACAGAACATGCGGTAGCTGTTGAAGCAGTGAAATCAAGTGAATCAGCAGAAATGGCAGAAATTGGTCAAGAACTTGTGGAAATTAAGGAAGATGATCAAGAGCAAGCAGAAAAACTAGCTAAAAAAGAACAAGCTACCATTGATCAATTAGCCAGTCAGGCACTAGCTTTCCCCAAGCAAATTAAACCGGTAGTGGTTTTGCCGATTACCGAGAGACAAAAGGAGGAAGCCAAGAAAAAAGGCATTCATTTTAGTTTACGCTGGTTAGCCGAATGGGCAGAAAAAATTAAGAAGATTTTTTCTGGAGCAGTATTATATAAAGAAGAAGTCGAGAATAGCGCAGACGTTTAAAACTTGCTAGAATGAAGTAATCAAGTATGTCACCACAGGGAGAACAACTATTATCTCAGGTCAATGTGTTTGTGCTCAGACTTTTTACAGGCTTGATTCTTTTGGGGATAGCAGCTTTTTTACTTTATCTTTTAGGTACTTATATCAAAAATAGACGCCGAGAGAAATATGCTCTTAATTTTGTAACTTTACTGGTGAAATTACCCAAAAGTAATGAAATTAAGATTGATGCAGCAGAACAAATGTTTGCTGGCCTGTATTCTTTAAAAAAAGTCGGCACCTTGTCTTTTTTAGAACCAGAAGAAACTATTGGTTTTGAAATAGTTGGGATGAAGGAAGATATTGCATTCTACGTCACTTGTTCACGAGACATTCAAGATTTAGTGGAAAAGCAAATTAATGGCGCCTATCCTTCAGCGGCTATTAATGAGGTCGATGAAGTCAATATTTTCAATGATACGGGGAGAGTCGCTTTTGGTGAGTTGAAATTAGAAAAAGCTAATTTTTATCCGATTAAGACTTACAAGGATTTAGCCACTGATGGTTTGTCGTTAATCACGAGCGCTTTATCCAAGATGGGTGATGGTGAGGGAGCTACCTTGCAAATTTTGCTTCAACCAACTGGAAAAAGTTGGCAAAAAAGAGGAGCTCGTTATAATCAAAAACAAAAAAAACAAGAAGCTGATCCAGACACAGCTAGTTTTACTCATGATCCCAAAGAGGTTGAAGCAATTAATACCAAAATTAGTAAACCTGGTTTTAAGGTGGCTATTCGGATGGTGGTTTCAGCCAACAACGAGATAACTGCGAAAGCTCATCTTAATAATTTAATTGGCGCTTTTTCGCAATTTTCTTCTCCTTATAACAATTTCAAACGAGCCAAAATTTTATTCAAACATTTATTTATGATTGATTTTATTTATCGTTATTTATCTTTTCTCACTTTCAAAAAAATTATTCTCAATACTGAAGAGCTAGCGACCATCATGCACTTTCCCAATAAGACAGTGGAAACGCATCATATCCAGTGGTTAAGTGCTAAAAGTGCCCCAGCCCCCAACAAAATTCCCACCAAAGGTTTGTACCTGGGCAAATCTAAGTACCGGGGTGTTGAGCGGGGTATTTATATGTCACTTGAGGATCGTCGCCGTCACACTTACATTATTGGGAAAACTGGTACCGGTAAATCTGAGTTTCTCAAAGACTTAGCTTTACAAGATATTGAGGCTGGTCATGGAGTGGCTGTGATTGATCCACACGGTGATTTGGTTGAAGATTTATTGAAATTGATGCCTCCGAAAAGAGCTGAGGATGTTATTTATTTTAATCCGGCAGACACTGAGCGACCACTGGGGATGAACATTATGGAAGCCCACAATGAAGAACAACAACAGTTTATGGCCAGCGCAGTGATTGGTCTAATGTATAAACTTTATGATCCACATCGTACAGGTATTGTTGGTCCGCGTTTTGAACATGCTATTCGCAATGGCATGTTGACTGTGATGTCTAAGCCAGGCGCTACATTTATTGAGTTGGTGAGAATTTTAACTGATGCTAAATATGTCGAGGATTATTTACCCTTTGTCAAAGATCCAATGGTTAAGCGCTACTGGACTGATCAAATAGCCAACACTAGCGATTTTCACAAATCAGAGGTTTTGGATTACATTGTTTCAAAATTTGGTCGTTTTGTGACTAATAAAACTATGCGCAATATTATTGGCCAGAGTGAAAGTTCCTTTGACTTTCGTCAGGCGATGGATGAAAAGAAGATTATTTTATGTAATTTGAGTAAAGGTGTTATTGGCGAAGAGGATGCTAAGTTTTTAGGTTTGATTTTAGTACCGAAAATTTTAACCGCAGCCATGAGTCGTCAAAATGTGCCAATGGAAAAACGCAATGACTTTTTCCTCTATGTTGATGAGTTTCAGAATTTTGCTACCGAAGATTTTGCTTCAATTTTGTCCGAAGCTCGCAAATATCGCCTCAATTTGATCGTAGCTAACCAATTTATTGGTCAAATTGAAGAAGATATAAAAAATGCTGTTTTTGGGAATGTAGGCACGATTGTCGCATTTCGTGTTGGCGTGACTGACGCCAATTTTTTGCAACATGAATTTGCTCCAACGTTTAATGAAACAGATTTGGCCAATGTTGAAAAATATCATGCTTATGTCAAAACTATTGTTGATAATCAACCGGTTAGCGCTTTTAGCATGTCTCTACTAAAGGATATGAAAGCTCAAGAAGCCAGAATGAATCCAAAATTAGCTGAATTAATTAAAAAATTATCACGTCTTAAATATGGAAAAGATCGAGAATTACTTGAGGAAGAAATTGGGCGGCGAGCGCAGTTGTTTTAGCTAAAATAACTGGCAATTTGCTCTTGCATTCTTTGTTTTTTAATTTTATAATTACATCTCTTCGCGACAATCCTTTATCGGTTTAACCATAAGGATTCCCTCCGTTTCAATTAGATAGATAAAAATTAGATAGAAAAAGTGGTCTTTGACAGCGGCTTGAAATTGGGCCCTTAGCTCAGTTGGCTAGAGCGCCACATTTGCAATGTGGAGGTCAAGGGTTCGAGCCCCTTAGGGTCCACTGGCACAATTAACATTGGTGTTTGCTTATTAGACTTTGGATGTTTTCCTAACGGAACTTCTAGAGGCTAATAAGTAGCCACCAACGTAACAGGTTGGCAAACAACTGTTCTTTAACATGTGAAGAATTTTATCAACTGTTATTCAATAATAGTCGAGAAAAATGAAGACTTCAATGATTCGTAATTTGTAACTTAAAGCAAAAGGTGGATGCCTTGGCTTGTTTGACCGAAGAAGGACGCGTAGGGCGCGAAAGTCGTCGGGTAGCTCCCAAAAAGCTGTGATCCGGCGGTGTCCGAATGGGGTAACCCCGCCTTGTTTACAAGGTGGCCCAAACAATTTATTGTTTGGGGGGGTACGTGCCGAACTGAAATATCTAAGTAAGCACAGGAAAAGAAAACGAATGAGATTTCCTTAGTAAGCGACGAGCGAAAAGGAATTAGCCCAAACCAGATTTTTCTGGGGTTGTAGGACTCTAACATTGGACAGTGATTGTTAGTAGAACAATGTGGAATAATTGGCCAAAGACCGTGAAAGCCGCGTATACGAAAACAAAAACTGCCATAGGATGTTCCTGAGTAGGTTAAGAGACGGCAAACTCTTTTCTGAATCTGGGGTGACCATACTCCAAGGCTAAATATCAAACAAGACCGATAGTGAACGAGTACCGTGAGGGAAAGGTGAAAAGAAGGGCGGAAGGCCCCGTGAAATAGTATCTGAAACCATTTGCTAACAATCAGACAAAGCAGGATTTATCTTGTGATGTCGTGCCTATTGAAGAATGAGCCAGCGAGTATTTGCTAAGTTGCTTGGTTAAGACATTGCCATGTCGAAGCCGTAGTGAAAGCGAGCTTGAATAGAGCGTTTATAGTAACTAGTAAATGACCCGAAACCGGAGTGAGCTAATCATGGCCAGGATGATTTAGGGCGAGAGCCCTAAGGAGGTCCGCACCGTTGTATGCTGCAAGATGCTCGGATGAGCTGTGGTTAGGGGTAATATGCCAATCGAACCCGGAGATAGCTGGTTCTCCCTGAAATATATTTAGGTATAGGGTTGCGTTAAGCAGAGTTGGGGGTAGAGCACTGATCGGGCGTCTTATGGGAAACCGTGAGCGTCTAGTCAAACTCCGAATACCAATTTTGTGTTTCGCAGCACTCAGCACCTGGGAGCTAAGTTCCAGGAGCTAAAGGAAAACAAACCAGACCTACAGCTAAGGTCTCCAATAAACATTTAGTGGGAAAGGAAGTTTAGATCCTAAGACAACTAGGAGGTCGGCTCAGAAGCAGCCATCCTTTAAAGAAAGCGTAACAGCTCACTAGCCGTAGGATTTATGCGCCGAAAATTTAACGAGGCTCAAATGTTTAACCGAAGCTTAGGATTTGCTCTAGTTTACTAGAGTGAGTGGTAAGGGAGCGTTCTGTGTGCTTTGAAGGTGGCCCGTAAGGAGCTGCTGGAGCGATCAGAAGTGAGAATGCTGGCATAAGTAGCGTCATTGAAGTGAGAATCTTCAACTCCGAATGTCCAAGGTTTCCGCACCCACGTTCGTCGTGTGCGGGTTAGGCGACCCTAAGACAAGCCCCGTCTCAGACGGAGGGTAGTCGATGGATTACTGGTTAATATTCCAGTCCTTGGTACAGATCATTATTACTTGGGGAGGGACGATGATGGATAGCGCTGGTGCAAAAGTGAATTTTGTATCCAATCAACAAGACAGTCTAGTTAGGCAAATCCGATTAGGCGTTTATTCAAGTTGTGATAGGTCAATACTCCGCGTGAGTGTTGATCAGCGTGATTTCATTATCCTGGAAAAGCTTCGCAAGGAGAGCTGTATCAAATCGTACCGATAACCGACACAGGTGGACAGGTCGAGTAGACCAAGGAGAGCGAGAGAAAGTAGTTTAAGGAATTCGGCAAAATAGCTGGGCGTAACTTTGGGAAATGCCCTCCCCATCGCAAGATGGGGCGCAGCGAATGAGATGGAGCTGACTGTTTACCAAAAACACAGGTCTGTGCAAACCCGCAAGGGGAAGTATACGGGCTGAAACCTGCCCGGTGCTGGAAGGTTAATTGCGAGGGTGATTAGTTTACTAATTGCTTTCAATAGAAGCCCCAGTGAACGGCAGCAGTAACTATAACTGTTCTAAGGTAGCGAAGTACCTTGTCACTTAATTGGTGACGCGCATGAAAGGCACAACAAGCCTCATACTGTCTTGAACTACTACTCGGCGAAATTGAGATGGCCGTGAAGACGCGGCCTACTAACACAAGGACAAAAAGACCCCGTGAAGCTTTACTACAACTTGGCACTGGTCTTATATATAGAATTGTTTAGGATAGGTGGGAGTTCCTTCATTTAGTGATGGAACATCAGTGAAATACCACTCGTTTTATATATAGGACCTTACTTAAGACTAATGCAAACTTAGTCAAGGACACTGTCTGGCAGGTAGTTTAACTGGGGAGGTTGCTTGCTAAAGAGTAACGCAAGCGCGCAATGGTACCCTTAGTCTGGATGGAAATCAGACTGTACGTGCAATAGCATATGGGTGCTTAACTGTGAGGCATACGGGCCGAGCAGATGCGAAAGCAGGTTATAGTGATCCTCGTGCACTTTATGGAAGGTGCCGGGCTTATCGGATAAAAGCTACTCCGGGGATAACAGAGTCATCGCGCCTAAGCGTCCCTAGCGTCGGCGCGGTTTGCTACCTCGATGTCGGCTCATCGCATCCTGGGGGTGAAGAAGCTCCCAAGGGTTTGTCTGTTCGCCAATTAAAGCGGTACGCGAGCTGGGTTCAGACCGTCGTGAGACAGGTCGGCCTCTATCCGGTGTTAGCGTTAGAAAGTTGAGGGAATTGATCTCTAGTACGAGAGGATCGAGATGAGGGAATCCCTAGTGTTCCTGTTGTTGCTGTCAAGCGCACCGCAGGGTAGCTACATTTCTTAAGGATAATCGCTGAAAGCATCTAAGCGAGAAGCCCCACCCAAGATTAACTTTCTCCATTAGACCCGTGGAAGACTACCACGTTGATAGGTTGCCGGTGTAAGTATGGTGACATATTAAGCCTAGCAATACTAAGTGTCGATTGAATAAATTACAAATCAGTTTTCGTTGTTTCTCAATGACTATTATTGGGCGACAGTTGACTTCTTCACATGTTAAAGCACAGTTGTGCTGTATAATTAAAAGACTAAATTAAAAAAACCTTTTGTTCTGGTCTCTGGAGCGAGATGGCCCCAACTCTTCCCATCCCGAACAGAGTCTTGAAACGTCTCAGCGCTGACAATAGTTAGGGGTTTCCCCTTGCGAAGATAGGTCGAGGCCAGAACAAAGGGTTTTTTATATTCTAGGCAATCTTTTAGCTTTTAGAGAAAAAGAATAAAAGCCAAGAGCACCACAGTGGCAATAATTAGGTTAATCAAGCCGAACAAGGTGATTAAGCTGCTAAAGCCAGTAATTAAAGTTTTTTTCATGACAATAATCTGTTTCACCACCACTCCAGAGTAGATAAGATAAAAGGAAGCTCCAATAACAAAAAAAACTTTAAGCAAAGTGGAGATAAAATTCTGATCAATTGTTAATTCTGGCACTAATTGACCCTCCCTTCAATTTTTTCTCGTTCTTCTTCTAACACCAATTCATTTAATAGCTTAACCACGGTAGCAGGATGGGGTACGTGTTCGAATTCAAATTCATTTTTAGTGGCAGCGGTTTGAATTAAAATTGTACCGTAGTCAAAAACTGAGGCCATGATGCCTGAGGTTTGTTTAGTAATATCTTCAATATTTTCAATTTTAGCAGTCGAAATGTTCTTATAAATCATTGATAAGAAATCAACATCGATAATCCGTTCGTCTGTAATAATATAAACATTAAAAAACCACAGCAAAAAATAACGAAGGGCCATGCCGAGAAAAAGGACTACTAGAAAAACATTGAAAGCCAATCGAAATTGATTTGGAAAAAAAGCGAGTATTCCAGCAGTTTTTAGTAACCAAGGTATAACTAAGAATGAAAAAAGTAGAATAAAAAGGTTTTTCACCTGGGTAATTGGGTGTTGCCGCAAAACTAAAATAATTTTTTCATCACGATCTTGAATCTCAAAGGTAATTTTATTGGGTTTAGGGATAAAAGCTTTTAGTGGATTATCCGTTGCAGTTTCATGTTTCATGACTTCTGAATAATCTTCGACTTGTCTTTTCTGCTTCATTGGTTTTTCCAAAGCTAATTATATCAAGAATCATTATACATTAAAATTCTTAATTCTGAGTTTTTCCCCTAGTATTTTCTTAAAAAAAATGATAACTTTGATATAGTCTGATTTTTTATTGATAGATAAACTAGACAAGTCAGATTTTTTAATTAAGAGAAAGGTTGATATGCCAGCTAAAAAAACAAAAAAGACCCCGTCTCAGGCAAGCACAAAGAAGTCCGTGGGAAAAAAAGTCACAACTAAAAAAACTGTTAGTACTGTTAATGCTAGTAAAGCGCCAGCAAAAAAACCACTCAAAGCTAAACTTTTGAGTAGTAACGCTGCTACTAAAAAAATCGCTGTTAACAAAACTGAACAAGTGGTTAATCAGGAAAAGCCGGTAAAAAAAGAACAACTCGCTAAAAAAAGTATTTGGCCAATCATTATATTATTAGTTGCCCTAGCCTTATGGTTTTTGCGGAGTCAAATAATTGTGGCCATGGTAAATGGTAAACCCATTACTCGTTTTAAGCTTATTAGTGAATTAGAAAAACAAGGAGCTAGCCAAATTTTAGATTCTCTAGTGACTATGGAATTGGTTAATCAGGCTATTAACGAAGCAGATATAAAAGTTGATGATCAAGAAATTGCTGATCAAATGGCCGAAATAGAAGCAACTTTGGCTTCCCAAAACCAAAATCTAGATGATATCTTGGCGATGCAGAATTTAACCAGAGAAGATATAGAAAAGGATATCAAACTTAATTTACAAGTTGATAAAATTTTAGCTGATAAAATCCAAGTTACTGACGAAGAGGTAATGGAATATTTTGAAACTAATAAGGAAATTTTGGGAGAAGATGCTAATTTTGAGGAAATGAAGAAGGATATCGAAGCTCAAGTAATTCAAGAAAAACGCAGCGCTGCTCAACAAGAGTGGTTGGAGACTTTGCGTAGTGAAGCTAATATTCGTTATCTCAAATTCGAACCAAGCTTGCTTTAGTTTTCTAAAACAGCTAAAAAGGCTTCTTGATTCAGTTCGACTTTGCCGAACTGTTTCATTCTCTTTTTACCTTTACTCTGTTTCTTGAGGAGTTTCATTCTTCGAGTACGATCGCCACCATAAAGTTTAGCGGTGACATCTTTGCGGAAGGCCTTAATAGTTTCCCTAGCAATGATTTTACCGCCAATTGCCGCTTGGATTGGTATTTCAAACATATGTCTAGGTATCACTTCTTTAAGTTTTTTCACAATTGCTCGCGCTTTTTTGTCGGCATTGTCTCTAGTAGTAATAAAGCTGAGGGCTTCAATTTTGACTAAATTAATTAAAATATCAACTTTGACTGCGTCTACAGTTTGGTAATGGCTAAAGCGATAATCCATCGAAGCGAAACCAGAACTAATCGATTTTAGTTGATCGTGAAAATCGTTTACCAATTCCGCGAATGGCATCTCGTATTGCAGCTGATTGCGATTCCCAGCACGTAAACTATTTTTTAACTGTCCTCGTCTTTCTTGACAAAATTTCATAATTGAAGGAAGGTATTCCTCTGGGCTAAAAATATTTAACTGACAAATAGGTTCTCTAATTTCCTTAATGCGACTAATTTCAGGCAATTCAGCGGGATTGTGAATCAGCAAGTTTTCTTGATTGTCCATCACAATCTGGTAGGTAATCGAAGGAGCAGTACTAATTAGTTCTAAATCAAACTCTCTTGATAGCCTTTCTCTAACTATTTCAGCATGGAAAATCCCCAAAAACCCGACGCGTAGTCCATTGCCAAGTGCTACAGAATTAGTGGTTTGATATTGTAAAGCACTGTCATGTAATTGCAATTTGGCCATTGCTTCTTTGAGCTCAGTAAAATTTTTGCTATCGATTGGATAAAGTTCCATAAAAACCATAGCTTGTGGTTCTTGATAACCAGCCAATGGTTTAGCGATTTTCTTTTCTCTAACGGTGGTGATAGTGTCGCCGATCTTCAATTGACTAGTGTCTTTCAGTCCGGTGGCAATATATCCTACTTCACCTGTGGTTAAAAATTCCTTTTTAGTTGGATCAGGGGTAAAAACGCCAATTTCGATTGGATTAAAGCTAATATTAGTCGAAATCAAATGTAAACTCTCTTTATTAATTTGGCCACTCACTACTCTCACATAAGCAATGGCCCCTTGATGATTATCAAATTTTGAAGTAATAATTAGGGCCTGAGTAGCTTTTTTCTCGTCACTAGTATTAATAGCTTTTGCTTGTCTTTCTTGAATTAGGGTAGTTTGTGGAGGTGGAATTCTGTCGATGATGGCGTCCAAAACTTTTTCGACGTTTTGTCCTGTTTTAGCACTCACTTGTAAGATTTCCTCTTCTTTTAAATTAAAAATTTCCATCATCTCTAATAGACACTGTTCGACATTGGCAGAGGGCAAATCAATTTTATTAATGACCGGGATAATGGTTAAACCAAGATCTTTAGCCTTTTGATAATTAGCTAAAGTTTGGGCCTGTACTCCCTGACTGGCGTCAACTAAGATTACCGCCCCTTCGCAAGCTGCTAAGGAACGACTGACTTCATAAGCAAAATCAACATGTCCTGGCGTATCAATCAAATTTAGAATATATCCTTTATAATTCATGCGTACTGGAGCCAATTTGATGGTTACTCCTTTTTCTTGTTCAATGGGGTTGGAGTCCATCACTCGTTCGTGAAACTTTGATTTGCTGACAGCATTAGTTAAATGCAAAAAAACATCGGTCAAAGTAGTTTTGCCGTGATCGACATGTGCAATGATAGAAAAGTTTCTGATTTTCGAGAGCTCTGCCATTATGACGATTTGCTTTTGAGCTTGGCGAGTCTAGATTTGACGCGGGCCGCTTTATTTTTGTGAATTAAATTTTTCTTAACAGCCCGATCAATTTTACTACTAGCCTTAGCTAAATTTTCTTGACTTGGTTCTTTGATTGCTTGATCTATGGCAGTTTTAACTTGAGATTTTACTTTGCGATTAACAATATTTTTTCTCTCGCTAACTCTTAGGGCTTTTTTAGCATTTTTTAAAATTGGCATTGATTTCCTTCTTTCAATTTAACAAGGCGTGATTATACAAGAAAAGAATCGATCATACAAGTTTCCCTGGTTGGTGCTAATTAAATCTTAGATTTCCTTTTTTTCTGATTTTTTCTTATAATTAAGCTACTCATATGATTTCATTTAATAAAATTTTTAAAGCTAATTCTTACTGGATGGCAAAAAAACAAAATTCGATTTTATCAGCCGCTTTTATTATTACAGTGGCCAATATTTCTTCTTCGTTATTAGGTTTGCTGAGAGAAAGGGTCTTAATTAAGCTCTTTTTTAATAATATTGAGGGTCAGCAGGCCTACGAGGCTTTTCAAGTCGCTTTTCAAATTCCAGATTTACTTTTTCAACTCATCGTTCTTGGAGCATTGTCCGCTGCCTTTATTCCACTTTTTACGGAATTAAAAAGGAAGGATAAGAAGAAAGCTTTTACATTCACTTCAACAGTTATGAATTTGGTATTATTAATTTTTGCTTTTTTCTCAATTGTCGCTTTTATCTTTGCTCGACCAATTACTTTGGCTCGGACAGGGGCTGAATTTACTCCAGAACAGGTAGAAATTGCCGTCAATTTGACTAGAGTCATGTTATTTGCTCAGTTCTTCTTTGCTATTTCCAATTTTTTAACAGGAATTTTACAGGCTTATCAACGCTTTATTATTCCGGCCATAGCTCCCTTAGTTTATAATCTGGGGATTATTATCACCTCCATCTTTTTAGCTCAATATTTGGGTATTTATGCCGCTGGACTCGGTGTGGTCATTGGGGCAGCGCTACACATGCTCATTCAATTACCTTTAATTTTAAAAACTGGTTATCGCTGGCAAGCTTCATTTGATTGGCGCTTTAGCGAAGTAAAAAAACTATTCAAAATGATGCCCCCTCGCTTAATGACAGTCGGAGTAGGAGAACTACAAAATTTGGCGATGGGATTTTTTGCTACTAGTATTGGCAATTTAAGTTTCGTGATTATCAATCTAGCAAGACGATTAATGACTTTGCCGATTCGGTTTTTTGGGGTCCCAATTAGTCAAGCTTCTTTTCCGTTTTTATCAGAGGAGTCGGCTGATGCAAACAGAAAAAAGTTTAATCAATTACTGTTGCAGTCACTTAACCAGATTTCCTTTTTAGCTATGCCAGCTTCAGTGCTATTGTTGATTTTGCGAGTACCAGCAGTACGTTTGGTTTTTGGTACGGCTAACTTTCCTTGGCAAACCACGATTGCAACGGGGAAAGTAGTAGCATTGATTGCTATTTCAATCACTGCCCAAGCGATGGTGCAGTTATTAATTCGTGGTTTTTACGCTCTCAAAGACACGAGAACGCCTTTCATGGTGACTACTATTTCAGTACTTGTATATTTAATGACCAATGTTGTGGGAATTTATGTTTTTAACCTGGGTGTGTTCAGTTTAGGCATATCAATTACTGTAGCGGCTTTTGTTGAACTATTGTTGATGTTGATTTTATTACAAAAGAAAATTCAATGCTTTACCTTTGCGGATTTCTTTCTGCCTCAGCTAAAAATCTTGTTGGCCAGTTTCTTTATGGCTGTTTTCTTATATTTGCCCTTTAAGATCTTGGACGAAGTAGTTTTTGATACGACGAGAACAGTTGATCTAATTGCCTTAACTGTTTCCACCAGTACCATTGCTTTATTGGTCTATCTTTATTTTTCCATTTTATTTGATGTGAAAGAATTGAGTTACTTTAATAGTTTAATTGCTAAATTTGGTAAGTGGCGTCCAGTACTCGAGGATTCTCAAGAAGTACTGCTTGATAGTTCTATTGAAGACGAATTATCTAAATAATTTTTTTCTGATAAGCTCTTTTATTCTCTATAAAATTAATTTACAATGTAGATAATGCCCAGTAGCAAGTCTAAGAAAAAAAAACAAACTCCGGTTGTATTAGATGTCAACCTTGTCCCCAAAGATCCATTCCTTGAGACAGCTATCGGTCGGTCGTTAAAATGGACGGTTAATGTTGGTCGTTACATAGTAATTTTTACTCAATTAGTAGTGATTGTGAGTTTTTTGACCCGTTTCTTTTTAGATCGTCAAGTAACAGACTTAAATGTGACTATTAATCAGCAAAAAAATGCTATAGAAGCTTATCACGATTTGGAAGAGAATTTCCTTTTTGTACAAGCTCAAATTGCTGATGTCAAACAGTTACAACAAGAATCAAATTTAATCGAAATTTTTCCTATTTTAAATGAAACTATTCCCGATAATGTAATTTTGGATGAATTGACGATTAAACAAAATGAAGTTCTTTTTACAGGTATTGCATTATCTCAGGAAGCCTTAAATGTATTGGTTAATAATGTCAAACTTTCTCCTTATTTTACTGATATTGCTATGGATAAGATTGAATCCAGAGGAGAAAACTTACCTGGTTTAACCTTTGATATGAGAGCTAAAGTGGTTAAAACAGCAGCAACTACTGAATAAGTAATTGGATAATAATGGCAAAAACGGATCAAGCACAACTAACAGCAGTTTTAATGGACTTTTATCAAAAGCCTATTGCCAGAGTTTCTATAGAACTTATTTTGTCAGTGCTAATTGTCATTCTTTTTGCTGTTTTTGCCATTCGTCCGACTCTAATCACCATGGCTGAGTTGGTTAAAGAAATTGAAGATAAAAAGGAATTGAGCGAGCAAATGAACCTGAAATTAGCTAGTTTGGCTACTGCACAGGAACAATATACCCTGCATCAATCTCAATTTTATTTACTGGAAGAAGCGATTCCTCGACGATTGGATGTGGTCAAATCATTAAAAAAATTGGAAAAACTAGCTGGAGAAGAACAACTTGTGATTAATACAATGTCGATATCCACAATGCCAGGAGCAGTTAAAGAAGAATCACTGACTAATAATTTTAAAGATTATCAAAGAGAGTTTTTACCGATTAATATTGAAGTGATTGGTAGTTACTTGCAGATTAGAGAGTTTGTAGAAAAAATCATGAATATCCGTCAAGTAATTATAGTAGATCAGGTAGTAGTAGAAAGAATGACGGAAACAGATAATTTATCTGCTACGTTAAGAGTTTCCTTACCTTATTACGTGTTAAGTTCAACAGTGGATCAAAATGAATAAAGAAAGAGCCAGACTAAAACAAGAGCTTAACCGATTACGGCGACAAAAAAGCATTTTGTGGGCTGGAATATTATTTTTGGTAGCGGTATTAATCTGGACGGCTGTCAGTATATTAACTTCTCAAAAACAAGTTAAAATTGATCAGCAGTTGACTGAGTTGGCTAAACCACTGATACCTCGTCTCGACGTTGAAGTTTTTTCTATGATTGAAGAAAAACGGGCCATAACCGATGAAGAGCTGAGTATTTTTCCAATTTATGTTTATTTAGTCAGTGGTGATGAAAAACGAGGTGAAATAGGTGTGTTTACTGATATTAGCAATTTAGCTACCAATAGTGCCATGCTCGATCAAGAAGTGTTAGTGGAAGAAGCTTCTTTTTAATTTACTCGCTAATTAATATCAAAAAATAATTGATCATTCAATAAATTTATTAAAATGATTGGTTTTTTGTTTGGTTTTTTTTCGCCTTGTGATCTATTTTTAATTCGTATAAAGTAATATTAAGGCACTTTTTGTGTCTTGGTTTTGATATGCAAGTTGTAAATAATAATCAATCAGCGGCTACTAAACTTAGTCAACATTTGCCTAAGCCAGTGCCCCCACCAATTGTAACTGCTCAAACAAACACTCCTGTAAAAAATCCGGCTCCAATGATGGAGAATCAAAAATTTGCTTCACCCAATAGCCCAAGTTTCAAACCGGCAGTAGCAGGCGCACCTGCACCACAACCAATAACCAATACATCTGTTCAACGGCCAATTGGGAGTACTATCGGCCAAAAACCAGTCAGTCCAGTTGCAAATAATCTGGGCGCATCCAGCCAATCTAGCATCTATCCAGGTCGGTCCTTACCAACAACTAATGATCAAAAACTAGTACCAACCGAGCAAATTGGAATTAGAAAAGAAGGCAAAATTGCTAAAAAAGGAAAAAAGCAAAAAGATAAATCAGAAAAGAACGTAAAGAAGAGCTCTGGTAAAAAAGAAATACCAACCATCTTAGGGATATTACTTTTAGTTGTGTCGTTGGTGATTGGTGTTATTTTCTTTGGTAATGGAACTGGTCTATTTGCTCCTCGAGCAACTCCAGAAACGACTCCCAAGAATATTACCAATAGCAATATTACCAATAAGTCATTTACTGTCTCTTTCTATACTGACGAAGAAACAATCGCTTTTATCAAATATGGCACTAGCCCTAACGATATAAAAAAACAAGTCAGTGATGACAGAGATCAGTTGTCGGGAGTAATTAAACCTTACCGCCTTCATCATATTACTGTTAAGGGTCTAGAACCTAATACTACCTATTATTATCTGCTTGGCACTGGTAGTAATACAACTTTTGATAATGGAGGAAATCCCTTTCAGATCAAAACAGCTAGCGGCCCCGGTGGTGTCTCCCCGAACAATCAAACTATTTACGGTACGGTGAGTCAAGCGAATGGACAGCCTGGTGAAGGAGCGATTGTTTTTGTGACTGTAGAAGGAGCTAGCACTTTATCTACCTTAGTCAAATCTTCAGGGAGTTGGGCAGTTTCTTTGGCCAATGCTTTTAATTTGAGTTTGAATGGTTACCCGGAAGTAAATGAAGACAGTGTGCTATCAATCAAGGTACAAGGTATTGAACCAAATTCAATTACTAGTAGAGTCACTAATGTAACTAGTGCTCAACCGGTGCCAGATATTATTATGGGACAAGAAGCCGCTTCTACGGATGATTTGTCTGCCACTAGAGAAGAATTACTAGGTGAAAGTAATCAAGACACTGGAAAAAATAGCGAAGATACTGAGGAAATTGAATTGGAAGAAAGTACTACAGAAAATTCTTTAATTGCTCAAGAGTCTACAGAGAGTACCGCAATTAATCAAAATGTAGAAAGTCAAGATTCTTCTGTAATTGGAGAGCTAAACGAACAAGATCGGACTTTAGATTTGACGAGTGTTGGGGAAGAAGAAGACATTGTCATTAACTCCACTCAACCAATCATTAAAACTAATTTACCACCTAATGTTACCGTTAAAATCGAAGTTAATTCTGATACAGCAATAGAAACAGTGAAAGCAACAGATGCTAATGGTGAATTAGTGTTAGACATTGCCAGTCTCGAACAAAGTTTAAGTCCAGGTGAACATACCGTAACTTACACATACGTAGATCCAAACACTGGAGAAGAAGTTCGGGAGAGTTATGATTTTAGAGTAAGTGCTAGTGATGATGTTCAGCAAGCAGAGGAGGAAACCAGCACTATTGCCGCTGCTGATACAACAACTTTACCATATGGCAGTGGTAACCCCTATGTTCCGTCAATTACGCCGAGTGTAAGCCCAACTCCTACTCCCATCGCTACCGAAAGCGCTAGAGAGACAGTAGTTTCCACGGAAAGTGGCACTTACAATGCTGGTTCGGTATTTGAAACCATGAGCTTATTAATGGTTGGTTTGTTTTTCTTAGCCACTGGAGTTTGGTCATTTCTTTTAGCCAAACAATTTAAGACCAGTTAATGAATTCAAATCGAATGAGTTTTAAGCAGATAAATTAATTTCTTAATTTTCCTACCACTTCCCATAGATCTCGAGTTTCTCCCTCATATCCAAGAGCCCAAATAGCAATGCCAGCCACTTCTAGTTGATTAGCAAAATCAATTTTGTATTGTAGCGATTTTTCATCTTCAAAATAAACTAAATAATTTATTTTTTTCTCGCTTTTTTCAGTGGCGGTATCGGTTGGTTCTTGATCTTCTTTTTCTTTCACCCCGCAGCTTAGACTGGCAAAGGGAGAAAGGGCATCTTCTTGCCAAAAAATTTCTAAATTTGTGCAATTCTGCCAAATACCACTTAATTGTTTGAGGTTAAGTACCTTCTCATAACTAACAGTGAAGCCGGTGCCTGGGTAAGTATTGGCGTTTGGTTTTAAACTATCGGTTTGCCAAGCATATCCATAAAACGGCACACCTAATAAAATTTTTTCTTTTGGTACTTGTTCAAAAAAACCTTTCATTAGTGAGTTAATATCACTATTCCATAGCCCTCCCGCGCCAAACAAGGGTGCGCCCGGCCCTGCTTGAGTTGAGCTTTGGCGATGAAAATCGTAGGCCATTACCACAACATAATCTAGATACGGTTCCAGAGCTGGAATATTCCACAGCAGTTTTTTTGCAGGATCTCCAGCACTAGCATAAACATCGACACTTAAATTGATCTTTTCTTGATGCTGGGCTAGATGATTATGAAGACTGATTACCAAGTTGGTAAATTGTTGACGTAACAATTCATTAGCTTCACCCTGATATTCAAAATCTAAGTTGATCCCGCTGAATGGATAAGCAAGTAATAAACTGTCAATTTGCTCTAATAGAGTTAACCAAGCTGTTTGGTCACTTAGGAGCTGTTCAATTTTTTTGGCATCAAATTGGCTTAAAACTATTTCTAAGTTTAGATGATGATCGTTGATTAAGTTAAAAAATTGATCACTATTTAGTTCTCGATAACCAGGTTCAGTTTCACCTGGTTGACTCTCTGTTACTATTTGACCATCAGTACCCACTTCTAAGGCAAAATAACTTAAATGGGTTAACTCGGGTTGGATGTTAACTTTGTCAATATTCCAATAAGGTAAAAAACCATAAACAATCATTTCCTGATTGGACTTTTTTGGCCACAGTTTGTTAGTCATATAGTTGAATTGAAAATTTTCGCCGATTGGCGACTTAAAATTTTTTTGCCAAATTTTGACAGCAAAATAGCCAATTAAAAGCAAAAATATAACAAGGAGGAAAAACACAATGTATTTATTTTTTTTACGCACTTTTAGATTAAGCATTAATTAACGTAGGTTTTTTCGTAAATAGTTTCTCCAGTCTCTTCATCTACTGGTCGTCGGCAATCTGCACAATAGAGAGCAGTAACTGGATCATAATAGAATTGATGTAATTCTAAAACCAAATCATTTGCTTCTTCGCCAACTGCTGGTGGTAGGCCAGTTTCACTGCGAATCCAAAATTCTTTTTGAAAACTGCCCGAATAACTTGGTAAAGATTCTTCCCAATACAATTCCTGACTGCTTGCTTGACAGGTTTGAATTGGATCAGTTTCGGTTAAATAAGTTTGTTGGTCATCCATTTTCACCGTCAAATCACTTATGTTTCTATTTTGTAAATCATTACGATTATTACCTAAGCCACGATCGACCGGCATCCCAGTTTGACAAACATAGCCCATCTTAACATCACGTGGACGCTCTGGCCAAATAACTTGTTCATTTTCTAAAACATAGCTCATGATATCATTCCAAATTGGTGCGGCACCAGTGACACCTGAAGCAAGGTAGCTCATGGAAGTATTGTCGTTGTTGCCCACCCAAACAATGGTGAGAAATTCTGGGGTAAAGCCCACTGTCCAGTTATCTTTCAAGTCATTAGTCGTGCCAGTTTTGGCACTGACTACCTTGTCTTTGATGACCAGTTGGTTGTTACTGCCAAAAGCCATTAAGCGGGCATTATTGTCTTGCATGATGTGACTAGTTAAATAGGCTGGCGCGCGGCGCATCACTCTTTCCAAATTGTTTGCTTGCTCGATAGTTTCGTCTTCGGTCATAGCTGACAAGGTCTCGCCGCGCGCCACCAAATTAACACTTTCTAGAGTCTCACCTTGATAGTTTTTTATCTCTAAGATAGCTGTACTGGGCACTTTTACTCCTTGATTGGCTAAGACGCCAAAAGCGGTGGCCATTTCCAACATGGTTACTTCGCCCCCGCCCAGAGTTAATGACAAGCCATATTGACTGGGATCGGTCCAGCTACTAATACCCATTTTGTTGGCTTGTTCAATAAATTTTTCCACACCAATTGTGCTTAAAGCTTTGACTGCTGGAATATTTAATGAGTTGCCCAGCGCTTGTCTAACAGTAACTGGTCCAGCGAAACCGCCGGTATAATTTTTTGGACAATAATCCTTCTGTCCAGCCACGCGAAAACATGTGGGAATATCTAGAAGCATTGAGCCGGGATTAAGGGTTTTCTCTTGAAAAGTGGTGGCATACATCAGTGGTTTAATCGAAGAGCCAGGTTGTCTTAATGCCAAAGTCACATTAACTTGTCCATCATTTTCACTATCAAAATAATTACGGCTCCCGATCATTGCTAGAATTTCTCCTGTGTTAGGTTTAGTGATAAGAGCAGCCCCATTACTGACTTTTAAGTTAGCCAAATCGGCGATTTCTGCAGAAAGGGAAGCTTGCGCTGCTTCTTGCAATTCCCAATCCAAAGTTGTTGTGACGCGCAACCCGCCCGTTTTTACCATCTCTTCACCATATTGATTTTGTAATAAATCAATGACATAAAAAACAAAATGTGGTGCTTTGATATCGGTTTTTTTTAGGGCATAAGTTAATGTTTCATTTGCAACTTCATTCATTTGTTCTTCATTGATGTATCCGTCTTCAAACATTCGGCGTAAAACCTCTTTTTGTCGTTGTTTAGCCTTTTCTGGATGGGCGCCAAAAGGTGAATAAGTACTAGGCGCTTTGGGTAAACCAGCTAACAGCGAACTTTCGGCCAAAGTTAATTCGCTGGCACTTTTATTAAAATATTGATTAGCTGCAGCTTCGATGCCGACGGCCGTACCACCATAAGCAATATAATTGAGATACATTTCTAATATTTCTTCTTTGCTATAAATAATTTCAGCCAAAACTGACAAAATCGCTTCTTTAATTTTGCGATTGAGTGTTCTTTCCTTAGTTAATAACGCATTTTTTACCAATTGTTGAGTGATAGTAGAACCACCCTGGGTACTACCACCAGTTAAGTTATTGATTGTCGCTCTTAGCAAACTTCGCACATCCAAACCATGATGGCGGTTAAAATTTTTATCTTCAATAGCGATTGTGGCTTGGAGTAAGTGTTCAGGCAGTGTTTCAATTTTAACTGGTGTACGATTTTCATCGCCATACACTTCGTAAAGCAGCTCTCCATTCCGATCAAAAATTTGCGTGCTAACAGCGTAGTATTCTGAAGAACTTAATTTTTTGGGAGATGGCAGTTCGGAAATTAAATAAATCAACGTGCCAATTACTGCAATAGCCAAAACAATTAAAATGACATGCCATTTTTGATTTCGCCAAAATTTTGACCAATTCATTTTTTGCGTGTGTGTTTTATTGAGCATAGGTCTTGGATTTTTTCTTGTGTTTCAATTATAATCGATATGTATTTTTCTGTAAGATGAACTTATTTATGCAATTTGATTCACAAGCTCCCTGGTTAAAATATTTGGATCCAAGTCAAAGGGAATTGGTCGAAGTTAGTTTTTATCTCAGTCAAGAGTTTGCGAACAACACCACTCTCCAAGATTTTTCTTTTATTGTTTTTCCCATGGCCAAAGCTTATGAAGGTTTTCTGAAAAAAGTTTTACTCGATCTAAATTTAATTAATCAAGAGGTTTATTATGGTCGTCATTTTCGGATTGGTCGGGCTCTTAATCCAGATGTGAGTCCTAATCAGCGTGATCAATGGTGGCTTTTTGATGATCTAAGTCGCATGTTAAATCATGATTTAGCTCAAGAAATTTGGCAAACTTGGCTGCAGTGTCGCAATCATGTCTTTCATTTTTTCCCTAATGGTGAACAAAAATTAAATTTTGCAGAAGCTGTGAATTGTCTTAATCAAATGCAAAATGTGATGAAGACAACCATCACATTAATCGAAGAGCGTCATGAAAAAAAAGTTAAGCAAGCAAAAGATATTGAAAGTTGATATGACTATAGAAGATATTTATTACAAAAATATTACTATTTCTGGTTTACCTGGCTGTGGTTCAACCACGCTATTAAGTATGTTGCGCGAAAAGCTTAAATATGCCGGTTTTACTGGATTTTCTGGTGGAGAGTTTATGCGGGCTTATGCGGCAGAGAAAGGTCTATTTAATGCCAACTCCAAGGCCCACCATAGTGCTTTAGTTTATAGTGATGATTTTGATCGTCAAGTCGATATGGGTATTCGTGAAAAACTCAGCAATGAGGAGGGTTGGATTATTGAATCTTGGTTATCAGGTTTTATGGCTCAAAATATTCCGAGAACTTTAAAAATTTTAATGGTTTGTAGTGATGACGCAGTCCGCATTGACCGTATTGTGAATCGAGATGAAATTAGTGTCGAAGAGGCCAAGAACAATGCTTTGACTCGTTATCAAGATAATTTATCTAAATGGCAACGCATGTATAAAAAAGAGTGGGACGAGTGGTTAGTTAAGACTGGTAAAGTGCCAGCAGACGCAGAGCTTGATTTTTGGCGGCCAGACATATACGATTTAGTTATTGATACTTATTCTCATAATCAACAAGAAACCCTGAAACTCGCTCTCGATGCCATCAAAAAAAAGAAAAAGTAAAACTAAAAAACGTCAAAGTCCGCAACAAAGACATCAATTGTTTTGGCCGTTATTAGTTTTAATTTTTGTTTTTTGGTTTTTATACAGAATTTTATTTTCCTTTTCAGTTTTTTTTGATGAATTAGTGGGTAAGGCGATTTTTTTTGCTTTTCCGGTGTTAATTTATCTAACAATTACTGGTTTTTCGGCAACGATGGAGACCTTGTCATTTGCTAAATTAAAAAGGGGTTTGTTGATTGGTCTAATGCTTGGTGGCGTCTTGGGTTTTGTGGCTGTGATTACTAAAGCGTTGTTAAATTCAGGTCACATTGAACCATTAGCTTTTTATGCGGCAGAAAACTTTTGGTGGGAAATGTTTTTAGCCATGTTGACTAGTTTTTTTGAAACGCTATTTTTCTTTAGTTTTGTCATGTTAGTGATCGAAGATCGCTACCCCAAATGGTCTTTGTTTAAAAAGGTACTAGTAGTTGCTTTCATATTTTTAATTTTTCATTTGCCAAACTTATTTTTACGCTTTAGTTTAGAGACAATTTACCTTCATACTGCGCTATTATTTGCGTTTGCCCTTGGTCAATCATTGTTATTTTATGCTCAGCGTAACGCCTATACTTTATTAATGACGCAGGCAATTTGGGGCATGGTGCTTTTAATACATTTTTAATGGTTATTTTTGCAAAAATATATGTCTAAATTTCTCAAATATTGCTTAATTGTTTTGGCCTTTCTCAGTTCGATTTTTATTTTGTTGAGTTCTTTCAATATTGCGTCTCAATCACAAATTGCAGACGCGGGTAACTTCAAGAATCGCAAATTTTATGTGCAAAAAGAAATATTACCCGATCATTCTCTTTATCCATTATTAATGGTCATAGATCGGTTTCGTTTAGAAATGGCAGATCGAGAACGACGGATTTACTTATCGGTAGCTTATGCTAAACGACGCTTATTTTACGCAACCAGATTGGTAGAAAAGGGTGAAATGGCTTTGGCGCTGACTACCTTTACTAAATCGCAAAAATATCTCAATCAAGCTTTGCTCGAAGTGCAAGCGTTGCAAACAGCAAATAGCTATGACGCCAGCGCCGAACAGTTAGTATTTTTTGTTTTAGAGGCGGTTGATAATCAGCAAAAAGTAATTGCTGATTATCTGGATGATTTTAGTGGAGCAGAACGATCGGTCTTGGCTAATTTAGCTAGTGAAACTGCTTTATTGAGGTCACAGTTGAGTCAGTAATTACTAGTTGACACAGCGCCAGCTTGTGTGAGATATTTTTATTCCGGCTAATTAAATCTACAACATTTTGTGGTGTTTTTGTCTAACAACCACAACTGATTGTAGAATATTTTTTAAAAAAGTACGATATAGCCAGACTTAAATATAAAAATGTATTGTCCATTTTGTAAAAGTAAAAATACTGCGGTTATCGATTCTAGAGAAGCGGAAAACGGTGAAGCAGTCAGGAGAAGAAGAACTTGTGAAGATTGTGAGAAGCGCTTTACCACCTACGAAAGAGTGGAAGGCGTTGACCTAAAGGTGATTAAAAAGGATGGTTCAAAGGAAAATTTTGATCGGGAAAAGATAAAACGTGGTTTGTTAAAATCGACTTGGAAGCGACCAGTTACCATGTTACAAATTGAATTATTAATTGAAGAGGTTGAATCCAAACTTCGCCAAAAAGGCGTCCAAGAAGTTAAAAGTTGGGAAATTGGTAATTTGGTCTTAAATCGATTAAAGAAATTAGACCCCCTTTCTTATTTATTATTTGCTAGTGTTTATCGAGATTTTGGTGATCTTTCCGACTTTGAGAAAGAAATTGCCAAGATTAAAGAATAGAAAGAACAAGATGAGCGCATACCGCCAGAAAATGAAATTTGAAGATCGCCAATTAGCTAAAGGCTTAGGTGAGGCGGTAGCAAAGCGTACCATTTTAAGAACAAAGGCTAATGGTGAATTAGAAAGTTGGCAAGATGTGGCCAAAAGAGTGGCAGAGGGCAACTCTTCTTTATTACCTCAAGGCAAAAAATGGGAAGAACATCGTAAAAAAGAAAATCGATTACTAAGAAAACACTTATCCAATGCTTCTTTACTTTTAAGTGGGCGGCATTTGCAACATGGGGATGCTAGCCAGCCAGAAAGAAATATGGAGGTCTTTACTAACTGTAGCACTGCCTCTTCCAGTTTTTTGCTGTTTTATCTCTTGCTTAATGGTTCTGGTGTGGGTCGGGCCTATGACGATGCGTTAATGGTGGTGGATTGGGATTATATGCCACTAGTTCGTGGTGTTTTGGATGAACACCACCCCGATTTCGCTTGGGGGGAAGACGAGAGTGTTAAAGAAGCTCGTCATAAATATCGCAAAGCGCACTGGTTTGAAATTCCAGATACTCGTGAAGGTTGGGCTCAGGCTGTGGAAAAAATTGAAGTAATGACTTTTGAACGTAAGTACAAAGATGATTTATTAATTTTAGATTTTTCTAAAGTGAGGGCCAAAGGTTCGCCAATTCATGGCATGCAAGGGCGACCGGCTTCTGGTCCTAGACCGTTAATTAAAGCGATTCAGCATGTGGCCACAGTTAAGGGTGCTGGACTTAAGCCTTGGAAACAAAGTATGTATGTTGACCATTATTTGTCAGAATGTGTTTTAGTTGGTGGGGCGAGAAGAGCGGCTAGAATTGCCGTGAAGACTTGGACTGATCCAGACATTTTTGAATTTATTAGTATTAAAAAGGGTGGGTTTTTATGGTCTGCTAACAACAGTGTAGCTGTAGATGATAAGTTTTGGAAACAAAGTAGCAAACACGCTCAGAAAGTTTTAGATGCGGTCATGCGTTCTTCATATTTTGATCGCACTGGAGAACCTGGCTTCGTTAATCAACACAAATTAGTGCAGAATGACGATGGTTTTGATGGTTATTTAGATGGAAATTACGCCAGTAGCAAAAAGTTTAGGCCGATGAAGCGTACCACCAAAATGTTGGCCGAAGTGGCTAAATACGCTAGCGCTAAATATTACACTCAAATTCCTAACCCCTGTGGTGAAATTACTCTTAATAT